>WNFV01006676.1_pt1 | contig 13595 bp, 8 predicted proteins | sample 5400101 | NCBI WGS metagenome assembly WNFV01 (sample SAMN13153361, study PRJNA577476) | soil metagenome | isolation source: 115 cm soil or saprolite under grassland replicate 1 | place: USA:California | collected 2016-06-15
GGAAATAACAAATCCCAAATAATGGGCATTGGGTTCGATAATTAGCCCCTCGAAGTAATTGCAAAGTTTTGTTGCGCGCGCTCTCAAAATGACTGGTCATCAAACCCATATTCCGGTATCCGAGCCGGCCCTGACAACGTTCGGTGACGCAGTAGATTTGTGGCGGCTTCGCTCGCAAGCTTGGGAAATATCTATGCAGATTCGTATCGGCTTCGAGATCGTCTACGAGTTCGTCGCGCGCACGCCGATGGTGCTGATGCTCAACGTGCATCCGTCGCGTGCGGCCGACATCATCGAGCCCGATCAGCTTCGCACCAGGCCCACGCTGCCCCTCACGCGATACCTGGATGCGTTCGGCAACGTGTGCACGCGGCTGGTGGCGCCTGTGGGCGAGCTCACAATTTCCACGGATGCCTTGATCGCAGATTCGGGTCTGCCCGATGCGGTCGAACTGGCGGCGCGGCAGCACGAAATCGCAGAACTGCCGCACGACACGCTGGTGTTCCTGCTTGGCAGCCGATACTGCGAGACCGAGCGTCTGATGGGGGAGGCGTGGTCGCGCTTCGGCACGACGGAGGCGGGTTGGCCGCGTGTGCAGGCGATCTGCGATTTCGTTCATTCCCACGTCCACTTCGGCTACCAGCACGCTCGTCCCACCAGGACCGCCACCGAGGTCTTGCTCGAGCGTCGCGGCGTATGCCGCGACTTTGCCCATCTGGCGATCACGCTGTGCCGTTGCATGAACATTCCGGCGCGCTATTGCACCGGGTATCTCGGCGACATCGGCGTCCCGCCCGAGCCCGAGCCGATGGATTTCAGCGCTTGGTTTGAGGTCTATCTTGGCGGCCGCTGGCACGCGCTCGATGCTCGGCACAACATTCCCCGTATCGGTCGCATCGTGATGGCTCGCGGGCGCGACGCCCGACGTGGCATTCAGCACAACGTTCGGTCCGAACCTGCTCAAGCGCTTCATCGTGCGCGCCGACGAGGTGGAGCCGTCCCGCCTCGAGCCTGTCGAGCGCATGGTGGCGTGAGCCGATCGAAGCCTAGCCGGCGTCGAGCTCGGCGCCGGTCCGCAGTGGCTTTTCCTGCATCACGACGATCGCGATCAGCGCGACCGCCATGCTTGCGGCAGCCACAAAGAATAGTCGGCTGAATGCCACGGCCGGATCCGCCGCCGCAAAGGCGCTGCCGAGCGATTGACCGGCTGGCGCGCCGGCCAAGACGATGGCCCCGAACACCGCGATCAGCATGGTGGCAAACAAGTTTCTGCTGAAGTTCATCGTTCCCACCGAAATGCCGAGTTGATGGCGCGGCACGACGTTTTGCATGGCGACCGCGGTGAGCGAAGGCAAGGGCCCGAAGCCCGCGCCGATGAAGATCAACGTGAGCTCGAACGAGAGCGGCGTCATGCTGTTGGCGTGCAACGCCAAGGTCGTGATCGCGACGATCGAAAGCAGGAGCGCGCCCATCGGCAGGAGCTTGTAGTGCCGTACGCGCCCGAGAACCTGTCCGGCAAGACCGGCGCTGGTGTTGAGCGCCAGCATCAAAACCACCAGGCTTAGTCCCGCCTGGGTGGGCGAAAGACCCATCACGCCTTGCAGATACATCGGCAGAAAGACGTTGAGGCCGATGATCGAGCCCCAGCCGAAGGCATTGGCCGCAATCGCGCAGCGCACGATGGGGCTCTTGAGGATCGCAATCGGGATCAGCGGCTCTGGAGCGGTCAGTAAGTGCATCACGAAGAGCAGACCCGTAATCAGCGCGACTGCAAATAGCGCGAGAATAGGCGCTGATGTCCACGGATAGCGCACGCCGGCCAGGTTCAACGCCAGCATGAATGCGACGCTGGCAATCACGATCAGCGCCGCGCCGATAAAGTCCAGCAGATGCGGCCGCTCATAGCGCGGCAGGCGACGCAGCAGCGACGCCGTGATCGCCAATGCCGCAAGCCCCATGGGAATGTTGATCCAGAAGATGACCGACCAATGCAGGTGCTCCGCGATCAAGCCGCCGAGCAGGGGTCCGCTGCCGCCGGCGGTGGTGTAGGTCGCCGCGAAATACCCGTAATAGCGCCCGCGCTCCTTGGGCGAGACCAAATCGCCGAGCACGATCATGCCCATGGACGAAAGCCCGCCGCCGCCCAGCCCGTGCAAGACGCGGCCGAAGATCAAGATCAGCATGTTCGGCGCCAATGCGCAGACGAGCGAGCCTGCCATGTAGGTGAGGATCGCGATGCGCAATGTGAACCGGCGGCCATGGATGTCGGCGAGCTTGCCGTAGAGCGGGATAACGGCGGTCGAGGCGAGTAGATAGGCCGTGATCAGCCACGGCAGATTGTGCATATCGTCGAAGTCGCGACCGATCGTGGGTAGCGCGGTTGCCAGAATCGTCTGGTCGAGCGATCCCATGAACGTCGGCAGCAGCACGCCAAGGACGATCAGCAACGCCTGTCGATGGGTGAGGGCTTTGCCCTCACCGCGGGCAGTGTAGGCATCCATCGGCAGGCGTGTTCCGGTTGCGAGTTGGCAGGATCGGGCGCTTGCGCCGTCGCGCTTGCTGGCGTTGTAAAGCACACCCGGCGGTTCGGCCAGCCGCGGCAAGAGATTGGCCGGATGTCCGCAACGCATGCGGCGCCAGCCGTGCTCGACACCGCGCCTGGTCTGTTGCAGTGCGCCAAAATGCGTCTGCGGCCGGCGGGAGGACATTTCCTTGCCGGCGCCGCGGCCGGCGCGAAATTGACGGTCTGCTCAACGTCTTGGCATTGCTGGCACGGTGCCCGCGATTATATCTTTCGACCGAATCCAAAGTCCCTGGCGCTCGTTTCGTCGCGGGGGCACACTGCCCGCGGAGGCCTGCGCGATGGCGCTTAACCAAGTCACGCTCGACGACAAATACGACCTCGCCAAGAGCCGCATTTTCGTTACCGGCTTCCAGGCCATCGTGCGCCTGTGCTTGATGCAGAAGGAGCGCGACCGCCGTGCCGGCCTCAACACGGCGGGCTACGTCACCGGCTATCGCGGTTCCCCGCTCGGTACTCTCGACCAGCAGTTCATCCGCGCGCAACGCGCGCTCGACAAGTATGACGTCCACTTCCAGGCCGGCCTCAACGAGGACATCGCCGCGACCGCGATCTGGGGCTCGCAGCAGGCGGAGCTGCGCGGGGAAGGCAGATTCGACGGCGTGTTCGGCCTCTGGTACGGCAAGGGGCCGGGGGTCGACCGCACCGGCGACGTCTTCCGCCACGCTAATTTCGCCGGCACCTCGAAGCACGGCGGCGTACTCGCGCTGATGGGCGATGACCACACTGCCGAGTCCTCGACCACGGCGCATCAGTCCGAATATCACTTCATCGACGTCATGATTCCGATTCTGAATCCCGCCGGGGTTCAGGAAATTCTCGATTACGGTCTCTACGGCTGGGCGATGTCGCGCTTCTGCGGCACCTGGGTCGCGCTCAAGTCCATGCACGAGACCGTCGAGTCGACGGCGGTGATCGATGGCAGCCTGGAGCGCGGGAACATCGTCATTCCCGAGGACTTCGTCATGCCGGAAGGCGGGCTCAACATCCGCCTGCAGGACACCATCCTCGGGCAGGAGGCACGCCTGCACGACTACAAGCGCGACGCCATGCTTGCCTTCGTGCGCGCGAACAAGCTCAACAAGTACATCACCTCGGGCGGGCGGCGGCCGAAAATCGGGATCATTACCGTCGGCAAGAGCTATCTCGACGTGCGACAGGCGCTCGACGAGCTCGGCATCGACGAGGTCAGGTGCAACGATCTCGGCATCCGGCTTTACAAGATCGCGTGTCCGTGGCCGATCAGCCAGCAAGACCTCAAGCAGTTCGCCGACGGCCTCGAGCTGATCATCGTGGTCGAGGAGAAGCGCTCGCTGATCGAGGTGCAGGTACGCGAAGAGCTCTACGGCACCGCCAACCAGCCGGTCTGCATCGGCAAGAAGGACGAGCAGGGCAACTGGTTGTTCCCCGTCAAGGGCGCGCTCGATCCGAACGATGTCGCGATCTGCATTGGTGAGCGGATCCTGCAAAGGATCGGCCCCAACGCGGAGATCGCGGCGCGCGTTGCCGCCCTCAAGGCGGCGCAACGCATCCTGGCCGAGACGCGCGACGTTGCGGTGCGCATCCCATATTTCTGCTCGGGCTGTCCGCACAATTCATCGACCGTCGTGCCCGAAGGCATGCGCGCCTATGCCGGCATCGGCTGCCACTACATGGCACAGTGGATGGATCGCTCGACGCTCGGTTACACGCAGATGGGCGGAGAGGGGGCTAATTGGATCGGCGAAGCGTCCTTCTCCAGGCGTCCCCATGTCTTTCAGAATCTCGGCGACGGCACCTACAATCATTCCGGCTACATGGCGATCCGCGCCGCCATCGTCGCGGGCGTCAACATTACCTACAAAATCCTGTTCAACGACGCGGTCGCCATGACCGGGGGCCAGCCCAACGAGGGCGGACTCACGGTGCCGCAAATCGCGCGCCAAGTGGCCGCTGAAGGCGCGCGACGCGTGGTCGTCGTCACCGACGAGCCGTGGAAATACGCCAAGAACGAGGAATGGCCGCGCGGGCTGACCATCCATCACCGCGACGAGCTTATGCCGATCCAGCAGGAGCTCGCGAAAATTCCCGGCGTCACCGTGCTGATCTACGACCAGACTTGCGCCGCCGAGAAACGCCGCCGCAGGAAGCGTGGCCGTTTCCCCGACCCCGAGGAGCGCGTCATCATCAACGAGCTGGTCTGCGAAGGCTGTGGCGATTGCGGCGTCAAGTCGAATTGCGTCTCGGTGCAGCCGCTCGAAACCGAGTGGGGCCGCAAGCGGACCATCGACCAGTCGAGCTGCAACAAGGACTTTTCCTGTGTGAAGGGCTTCTGCCCCTCCTTCGTCACCGTGCACGGCGCCAAGCTCAAGCAGGGCACTGGTATCGCCGGCGCGCATGCGCTTGCCCCACTGCCGGAGCCGAAGCTCCCGGCCATCGCCAAGACCCACGACATCATCGTCACCGGCGTTGGCGGCACCGGGATCGTCACCATCGGCGGAATTCTCGGCATGGCGGCCCATCTCGAAGGCAAGGGGGTGGGGATACTCGATATGGCCGGCCTCGCGCAGAAGGGCGGGGCGGTCTACAGCCACATCCGCATTGCCGAACGTGCGGAGGACATCCACGCCATCCGCATCGCAGCGGGCGGCGCCGATCTTGTGCTCGGCGGCGATATCGTGGTGGCCGGCAACAAGAAGGTGCTGGCCGCCGTGAAGCACGGGACGACCGAGATGGTCATCAACGTGGCCGAGGTGCTGCCCGGCGATTTCACCCGCAACGCGGATTTTTCGCTGCCGACCGAGCGGCTCAAGCGCGCCATCCTCGCCGACGCCGGGGTCGAGAAGACGCACTTCGTCGAGGCGACGCCTGCCGCCACCGCGCTCTTCGGCAACAGCATCGCCACCAATATCTTTCTCGTCGGCTATGCGTATCAACTCGGCGCGATTCCGCTGTCGGCCGCCGCGATCACGCAGGCGATCGAGCTCAACGGCGAGGCCGTGGAGATGAACCAGGCGGCGTTCCATTGGGGCCGCCGCGCGGCGTGCGAGCCGGCCGCAGTCGAGGCTCTCATCCAGCCGGCGCCGGAAGCCGTAAGCGACGCACGGAGACTGTCGCAGTCCTTCGACGAGATGGTGGCGCGGCGTGTCGCCTTCCTCACAGCCTATCAGAACGCGGCCTACGCGGCGCGCTACCGGCGGTGGGTCGACAGGGCCAAGGCGGTCGCGGCCGTGCGCGCTCCAGGCAAGAACGGATTGGCCGACGCCGTGGGTCGCTATCTGTTCAAGCTGATGGCATACAAGGACGAATACGAGGTCGCCCGCCTCTATGCCGACGGGTCATTCGCCAAGCAGGTGAGGAACGAGGTCGGCGGGGAGCACCTGCGCCTCTACGTGCACCTTGCGCCGCCGCTTCTTGCCCGCGCCGACAAGGTCACCGGCGAGCCCAAGAAAATGACGTTCGGGCCGTGGATCTTCCCACTGTTTCGTCTGCTCGCGAAATTCAAATTCCTGCGCGGCACCCCTTTCGATCCGTTCGGCTACTCGCGCGAGCGTAGAACCGAGCGCGCGCTCGTGCGCGATTACGAGACCATGCTCGGGGAGGTGCTGGCGCGGCTCAACGGCGACAACCACCATATCGCGGTCGCGCTCGCCGCGATTCCGGAAAAAATCCGCGGCTTCGGCCACGTCAAGATGCGGCATCTCAAGGCCGCTAGGGCCGACGAAGCCGCGCTGCTCGATCAACTGCGTTCCGGGGTGGCGCCGCTGCTCAAAGCAGCGGAATAGCCCCGAACCAGCCCTAGGTGCCGGCTCTCGAACGGCCACGCGAGGCACCGAGCCTACACGAAGTGCTGACTTGACCTCGGCTCGAGCCCATTTTCTTATGTGCTGACAACAATCTGCCGGGAAACGGCAATGGGCCTTGCGGCCCGCGGGACTGGACGCGGTGAAAGGGAGGATTACCGTGGCGAGCGAACCCGCGCGCGCGGACACGTTCCCCAAGCTCTTGATGCGCAATGCCCGCGCTTATGCGGGCCGGCCGGCCTATCGCCATAAGGACCTCGGCATTTGGCAGGTGTGGACCTGGGCGCAGGTGCTCGACGAGGTGCGCGCCTTTTCCGTCGGTCTGCGCGAGCTCGGCCTCGAGCGCGACGACAAGGTGGCGATCGTCGGCTCCAACCGGCCGCGTCTCTACTGGGCGATGTGCGCGGCGCAAGCGTTGGGCGCCGTGCCGGTGCCGATCTACGCCGATTCGGTCGCCGAGGAGATGGCCTACATTCTCGAACATGCCGAGGTGACGATCGCGGTGGTCGAAGACCAGGAGCAGGTCGACAAGCTGCTTTCGATCGCGGATCGGCTGCCGCGCCTCTCATTCATCCTCTACGACGAACCGCGCGGGCTGCGCGACTACGACCATCAGCGGCTCAGGTGGATCGCCGATGTGCAGAAGCTCGGCCACGACAGCCTCGCCGCCGATGCGCAGAGCCTGCAGCGATGGGAGGCTGCCGTCGCGGCGGGGAGAGGCGAGGATCTCGCCGTCATGCTCTACACCTCCGGCACCACCGGGCGGCCTAAGGGCGTCATGCTGACCTTCGACAATCTCGTCATTTCGGCGGTCAACGGGAATAAGTTCGACAGCCTCGGCCCCGACGAAGAGGTCGTCGCCTATCTCCCGCTCGCCTGGGTCGGCGATCACGTGTTTTCCTATGCGCAGCCGTTCACCGCGGGCTTTTGCGTCAACTGTCCGGAGAGCCCGGAAACCGTGAGCGAAGATCGCCGCGAAATCGGAACCACCTACGCGTTTGCGCCTCCGCGCATCTACGAGAACCTCATCACGCTGACCATGGTGCGCATGGAGGACGCGGGGCGTTTGAAGCGGAACATGTTCCATTACTTCATCACGGTGGCGCGGCGGTGGGGCGAGAAAATCCTCAACCAGGAGAAAGTGCCCCTGCACGGCCGGTTCTTGTACTGGCTCGGGGAGCGGCTGGTGTACGGGCCGCTCAAGAATCGGCTCGGCGTGTCGCGCATTCGCCTCGCCTACACGGCAGGCGAGGCGATCGGCCCGGAAATCTTCCGCTTCTGGCGCTCGCTCGGCGTCAATCTCAAGCAGCTCTATGGGCAGACCGAGGCGTCGGTCTACATCACCGCCCAGCCCGACGGTGAGATTTACGCCGACACCGTGGGCAAGCCGAATATCGGTGTCGATATCAAGGTCGCGGAGAACGGCGAGGTGCTGTTCAAGTCGCCCGGCGTATTCGCGGGCTACTACAAGGATCCGCAGAAGACGGCGGAGACCAAGACTCCCGACGGATGGGTGCATACCGGCGATGCCGGCTTCATCGATACCAAGACCGGCCATCTCAAGATCATCGACCGGGCCAAGGACGTCGGGCGCCTCAACGACGGTTCGCTGCTCGCGCCGAAATACATCGAGAACAAGCTCAAGTTCTATCCCAACATCCGCGAGGTCGTGGTCTACGGCGACAAGCGCGACTTCGTCTGCGCCATGTTGAACATCGACCTCACCGCGGTCGGAAACTGGGCCGAGCGCAACAACATCGTCTATGGCTCCTATCAGGAGCTGGCGGGACATCCACGGGTCTACGACATGCTCGCGGAGCATGTGGAGGAGGTGAACCGGTCATTGGCGGAGGAGGAGGCCATGGCCGGAGCACAGATTCGGCGTTTTCTGATTTTGCACAAGGAACTCGACGCCGACGACGGCGAAGTGACGCGCACGCAAAAGGTCCGCCGCGGCTTCGTCGCCGAGCGGTATGCCCCGTTGATCACCGCGCTCTACAGCGGAGCCCGCGACGCCGACATTTCCACCGAGGTGACATTCGAGGACGGCCGCAAGGGCATGCTCTCCGCGCGCGTCAAAATCCGCGACGTGCGGACGGTGCCGGTGCCGGCGATGGAGAAGGCGGCGTGACCGTGCTCACGGCTGCTGTTAGCGCGCATTTGGGTGAGTTCGCATCAATGCGGGCGGCGGTGCCGCTCTGCACCAAGTTTAGCGAAGCGGCTGGAGTTGCGGCATGAAGGCGCCGAGCGGGCACGACATCGCGACTGGCGACGTGCTCCTCGCAGTCGAGAACGTCTCGCTCGCATTCGGCGGCGTCAAGGCAGTCAGCGGCGTTTCCTTCGATATCCGCAAAGGCGAGATCCGCGCCATTATCGGCCCCAACGGCGCAGGCAAGACCTCGCTGCTCAACGTCATCAACGGCTTCTATCACCCCCAGCACGGCCGCATCACCTTCAAGGGCAAGCCGCGCTCGGCAATGCGGCCCTACGAGGCAGCGCTGGGTGGCATTGCCCGCACGTTCCAGAACGTGGCGCTGTTCAAGGGCATGACCGCGCTCGACAATATCATGGCGGGGCGGACCCTGAAGATGCGCCGCGGCTTCTTCTGGCAGCTGCTGCGGATCGGACCGGCGCTCGCGGAAGAGATCGAGCAACGCCGCCGGGTCGAGGAGATCATCGACTTTCTCAAGATTCAGCACGTCCGCAAGATCCAGGTCGGGAAGCTCCCTTACGGTCTGCAGAAGCGGGTGGAGCTCGGCCGTGCGCTTGCTATGGAGCCCGACCTGCTTCTGCTCGACGAGCCCATGGCGGGAATGAATCTCGAGGAAAAGGAGGACATGTGCCGCTTTATCCTCGACGTCAACGCGCATTACGGCACCACCATCGCCCTGATCGAGCATGACATGGGCGTGGTGATGGACCTGTCCGAGCGCGTGCTGGTGCTCGATCACGGCATCAAGATCGCCGACGGCTCCCCGGCCGCGGTCCAGGCCGATCAGGCGGTGATCGACGCCTATCTTGGCCTGAGCCATTGAGGCCGCGATGCTTGGCCCCGTTCTCGAAACCCTGATCGGCGGCCTCATGACCGGGGTGCTCTACTCCTTGGTCGCGCTCGGCTTCGTGCTCATCTTCAAGGCCTCGGGCGTGTTCAACTTTGCGCAAGGGGCGATGGTGCTGTTCGCTGCGCTCTCGTTCGCGCGGCTGTCCGAGTTCATGCCGCTCGTGCTCGCGTTCGCGTTCTCCGTCCTCATCATGATCGCGCTTGCCTATGCAATCGAATTTCTGGTTCTGCGCCACCTGGTCAACCAGGAAGGGATCATCCTGTTCATGGCGACGCTCGGGATTGCGTACTTTCTCGAAGGATTCGGGCAGAGCATTTGGGGCAGCGACATCTACAAGATTGGCCTGGGGCTGCCGACGAATCCGATTTTCATTCTCGAGTCCGTCTTTCCCGGCGGGCTGTTGATCGATCCGACCGAGCTCATCGCCGCGACCATCTGCGCCGTGATGGTGCTCGTGCTGGCAGTGTTCTTTCAGGTGACGCGGGTCGGGCGGGCGCTGCGGGCGGTCGCCGACGATCACCAGGCCGCGCAATCCGTCGGCATCCCGCTCAATCAGATTTGGCTGATGGTGTGGGCGGTATCGGGACTCGTCGCCCTGGTCGCCGGCATGATGTGGGGTGCCAAGCTCGGCGTGCAGTTTTCCCTTTCGCTCATCGCGCTCAAGGCGCTGCCGGTGCTCATCCTCGGCGGGCTCACCTCGATCCCCGGAGCGATCGTCGGCGGACTGATCATCGGCGCGGGTGAAAAGCTCGCCGAGGTGCTGCTCAGTCCCGTGCTCATCCGCACCTTCGATCTCGCCGGCGGCGGCATCGAGAACTGGTTCGCCTACGTGCTCGCGCTCGTGTTCCTGCTCTTCCGTCCGCAGGGCCTGTTCGGCGAGCGCATCATCGAGCGAGTGTGACGCCCGTGCTCTACCGCGAAGTCGGCCAGTTCAAGACCTCTTATGACGCCGACCAAGCGATCTTTCCGATCGCACAGGATCGCTGGTTCGTGATCGCTCTCATCGCGTTCGCGTTTCTCGCGGTGCCGCTGTTCGCCGGCCAATATCTGTACACCGAGGTGCTGATTCCGGTGCTCATCCTCTCGATTGCCGCGATCGGGCTCAATATCCTCACCGGCTATTGCGGCCAGCTCTCGCTCGGCTCCGGGGGCTTCATGGCGGTCGGCGCCTACACCGCCTACAACCTCGCGCTGCGGCTGCCGGAGACCAACATCATCCTGGTCTTCCTGTTCGCCGGCGTGATGGCGATGCTGGTCGGCCTTCTGTTCGGGCTTCCCTCGCTGCGCATCAAAGGCTTTTACCTCGCGGTCGCGACGCTCGCGTCCCAGTTCTTCCTCGAATGGGCTTTCGCGCGCGTCAAATGGTTCACCAACTACGCGCCGTCCGGCTCGGTCGCGGTCGGTCGGGTCGAGCTGTTCGGCTTTCCCATCGACACGCCGGCCAAGACCTACATCTTCGTGCTCGTGATTGTGGTCGTGCTCACCCTCGCCGCGAAGAATCTGGTGCGCGGCCGGATCGGGCGCATGTGGATGGCCATTCGCGACATGGATATCGCGGCCGAGATCATCGGCATCAGGCCGTTGCACGCCAAGCTCTCGGCCTTCGCCGTCTCATCATTCTATATCGGGGTCGCCGGCGCGCTGTGGGGCTTTCTGCGGCTCGGCTCGTGGGAGCCGTTGGCGTTCGATGTCAATCGCTCATTCCAGGTTCTGTTCATGATCATCATCGGCGGACTCGGCACCCTCTTGGGGTCGTTTCTCGGCGCCGCTTTCATCGTGCTGGTACCGATCGTTCTCAACCGGCTGCCATCCTGGCTCGGGATTCCGATGTCGACCGACACGATCTCGCACATCGAGTTCATGCTGTTCGGAGCCATCATCGTGTTCTTCTTGATCGCCGAGCCGCACGGCCTGGCGCGGCTTTGGGCAATCGCCAAGGAGAAGCTTCGGCTGTGGCCGTTCCCGTATTGAGGCCGCGACAATTCGCAGGCACACTCGGGCCTAAAGCCGGGGTAGAACCCCCGCAATGGCCGGCCGGCAACGGCCCGGCGCGTCAATGGAGGAATGCCTATGACTGGCAAGACGATGAGTGGAAAACACGCCGGGATCGCGCTCGCGGCGCTGTTGGGCGCCCTGGCGACGGCTGCGCCGGCGCTGGCGCAGAACGAGCAGTTCGTCCCCAACCTGGTGTATCGGACCGGCGCCTACGCACCGAACGGCGTTCCCTTCGCCAATGGCATCGCCGATTACTACAAGCTCGTCAATGAGCGCGACGGCGGCATCAACGGCGTCAAGATCGTATGGGAGGAATGCGACACCGGCTATGCCACCGACCGCGGCGTGGAGTGCTACGAGCGCCTGAAGGGCAAAGGCCCCACCGGCGCCGCCTACGTCATCCCGCTCTCGACCGGCATCACGTTTGCGCTCACGGAGAAGGCGCCGATCGACAAGATTCCGATCATCTCCATGGGCTACGGCCGCTCGGAGTCGCGCGACGGCTCAGTGTTCCAATGGAATTTCCCGCTGCTCGGCACCTATTGGACGGCCGCCGACATCATCCTGCAGCATATCGCCAAGAAGGAAGGCGGGTTCGACAAACTCAAGGGCAAGAAGATCGCGTTGGTCTATCATGACTCGCCCTACGGCAAGGAGCCGATCGCGCTGCTGCAGAAGCGCGCGCAGATGCACGGATTCGAGCCTCTGCTGCTGCCGGTGACGCATCCTGGTGTCGAACAGAAGGCAACCTGGCTGCAGATCCGCCAGAACCGTCCCGACTACGTGCTGCTCTGGGGTTGGGGCGTGATGAATTCGACCGCTATCAAGGAGGCGGTTGCCGTCGGCTATCCGCGTGAAAAGATGTACGGCGTGTGGTGGTCGGGTGCCGAGCAGGACGTGCGGCCGGCCGAGGACGGCGCCAAGGGATACAACTCCGCTGCCCTTCAACACACTGCAGGTCAGTTCAAGCTGCACGAGGATCTCAAAAAGTACGTGTACGACAAGGGCCAAGGCACGGCGAAATGGGAGGACACCGGCGAGATCCTCTATGTGCGCGGATTGATCAACGCGATGCTCGGCGTCGAGGCGATTCGCACCGCGCAGGAGCGGTTCGGCAAGAAGCCGCTCACCGGCGAGCAGGTGCGCTGGGGCCTCGAAAACCTCGACATCAGCGCCGATCGCATCAAGCAGCTCGGCTTCGAGGGCGAACTGCGGCCGATCAAGGTGTCCTGCGCCGATCACGAGGGCACGCGCACGGGCCGCATCCAGACCTGGGACGGCAAAAAATGGAATATCGCGTCGGATTGGGTCACGTCCGACGACTCGGTGATCGCTCCCATGGTCAAGGAGGCCGCGGCAAAGTATGCGGCTGAAAAGAGGCTCACGCCCGGGTGTCTCGTGACCAACTGATGTCGGTTAGCTCCGATCGCAATTTGCAGGGGGCGGCGGCGCCGCCTCCTGTCCTCGGTGCAGACGCTGCGAACGACCGCGTCGCCGCGGGCGCCAGCGCCGCGCCGATCCTGTCCGTCAACAATATCGAGGTGGTCTACGATCACGTCATCCTCGTGCTCAAGGGGGTATCGCTTACGGTTCCCAAGGGCCAGATCGTCGCGCTCCTTGGCTGCAACGGCGCCGGCAAATCGACCACGCTGAAGGCAATCTCCAATCTCCTGTCCGCCGAGCGCGGGGAAGTGACCAAAGGCTCCATCATTTTCGACGGCGAAGAGGCGCATGCACGCTCGCCGAACGAGCTGGTGCGGCGTGGCTGTATCCAGGTGATGGAAGGGCGGCATTGTTTCGCCCACCTCTCGGTCGAGGAAAACCTCCTGACGGGTGCGTTCACGCGCGGCCACGCCGGCGCGGCCATCCGGCGCGACCTCGATCTCGTCTATTCCTATTTCCCGCGGCTCAAGGAGCGCCGCGGCGCCATTGCCGGCTACATCTCCGGCGGCGAGCAGCAGATGTGCGCAATCGGACGCGCGCTGATGTCACGACCGAAGATGATCCTGCTGGACGAGCCTTCGATGGGGCTCGCGCCGCAGCTCGTCGAGGAGATTTTCAAGATCGTCGGCGACCTCAATGCCAAGGAAGGTGTTTCGTTCCTGCTCGCGGAGCAGAACACCCGCATGGCATTGAAATACGCGCGGTATGGGTATGTGCTGGAGAACGGCCGCG
>WNFV01007751.1_pt1 | contig 13595 bp, 16 predicted proteins | sample 5400101 | NCBI WGS metagenome assembly WNFV01 (sample SAMN13153361, study PRJNA577476) | soil metagenome | isolation source: 115 cm soil or saprolite under grassland replicate 1 | place: USA:California | collected 2016-06-15
GCTAAGCGCTGGTCGACCTTGCCCCGCAGCCAGGCAGCCTGCCCCGTCCCCGCCGCGACGCGGGGCGCGACCGGCGGTGTGCACCGGTCGCGCCTGCGTCATGGGGCTAGTGACGTAACCGGCAACGTTCGCCGGCCCCCTTGGCCCGCGATCACACGGCGCGCTGGGGCTTCCTCGGTCGCGCCGATAGTTGGACTATCGGCGCTCCCTGCGTCCTTCCATCGCTCGGTGCTCGCGACCCAGGAACCGGGCAACGTCACCGGCCACATCACTAGGCCGACGGCTGGACGATGATGAGCGAGTTTCCGTCTGGGTCGCGCAGCCAGAACATCGGCGGTACGGGATCGCCCCAGCGGGTGACCTGGTCGTCGACATCGACGCTTGCGGCCTTGAGTGCGGCGTGGTCGGCATCGACGTCGGAGGTGTCGAGGCAGATGCCGGTTTGGCTGCCGCCGGCCTCCTGGCCCTGCGGCGGCGGGGCGAGGGCGATCGTCGTCGCCGTTCCTGGGAGCGCGACCTCGACCCAGCGCATCGCGTCGCCCATCGGGACGTCGACCACCTTCTCGAAGCCGAGCGTGTCGATGTAGAAGTCGATGGCGCGGTCCGTGTCGGCAACGGTGACGCAGACGCGGCCGATCTGCGAGAGATTCAGCTTGGACGCCAACTTGGACATCTGGAGCCTCCTGATCGTCGGGATTTGTCTCTTAGACCGCAGCGTGGAAAGAAACTCATCGCCGCGGGCGCCGGTGCGATGAGTTTTGGCCGCCGACAGGGTCTGTATCCGCGATGACGTCGCTGCAGCATCTGCTCGAGACGGCCGTTGAAAGCGGTAAGGCGCCGGGCGCGGCCGCGCTCGTTGCGCATGGTGAGGACGTCGAGATCGCAGGCGTTGGCGAGGTCGAGCCGGAGTCGATCGTCCGGATCGCCTCGATCACGAAGCCCATCACCGCTGCAGCGGTCATGATCCTGGTGGACGAGGGGCTCGTGTTGCTCGATGACCCGATCGCGCGGTGGCTGCCCGAGCTGGCGTCGCCGCGGGTCGTACGGACGCCTCAGAGCGCGATCGACGACGTCGTGCCGGCCGCGCGCCCGATCACCGTCGAGGATGTCCTGACCTTCCGCGCCGGCTGGGGCTTTCCCTCTGACTTCTCGCTGCCGGCGGTTGTCGAGCTATTCCAGAAGCTCCCGGTATTCGGGCCGCGAGAAACGCCGGACGAATGGCTCGCGACGCTCGCCCAGGTGCCGATGCTCCGCCAGCCCGGCGAGGCGTGGCTCTATAACAGCTGCTCCGACGTCCAGGGCATGTTGATCGCGCGCGTCTCGGGGCAAGCGCTGCCGGAGTTCCTCGCCGAGCGCATCTTCGCGCCACTCGGGATGACCGACACCGGCTTCCACGTCCCCTTCGAGAAGCTCGACCGGCTACCGCCGTACCGCGGGCCCGATTTCGCGCCGATCGCCGACGGCCTCTGGACGGAGCCGCCGATCTTCCCGTCCGGCGCCGGCGGCCTCGTCTCGACGCTCGCCGACTGGCACCGCTTCGGGCGCATGCTGCTCGCAGACGGCGCCGGGCTCCTGTCGCCTCAGTCGGTGCGCTTGATGACGACGGACCACCTGACGCAGGAGCAGCGGCAGGCGTCGATGTTGTTCCTCGAGGGAGCCGGCTGGGGCTTCGGCGGCGCCGTCACAACCGACGGCCGCTACGGTTGGGTCGGCGGCACCGGTACGACCGCACACGTCGCGCCATCGACCGGCACGATCGGCATCCTCGTCACGCAGCTACAGATGACGGGACCGACGCCGACGCAATTCATGCGCGAGTTTTGGCAGTACGCGTTCGGCGCCCTCTAAATCTCCCGTGCACCTGCGGGGGGAGTGCTCGGGTCCGTCCGTGCGGCGTTGTATTCCTCCTCGGTGACGTGGTCGCCCCAGGCGGCGCTGTTGCCTTCATCGTCGACGTCGATCATCGCGAGGTGCGTCATGAAACGCTTGGGGGCGGCACCGTGCCAGTGGTCTTCGCCGGGCTCGAAGAACACGCGGTCGCCGGGGCGGATGACCTCGATCGGGCCGCCGCGGCGCTGCGCGAGGCCGACTCCCTCGATGACGTAGATGGTCTGGCCGTTGGGATGGGTGTGCCAGGCAGTGTGCGCGCCCGGTGTGAAGTGGACGCTGCTCGCGCTCAGGCGCGAGGGGCCGGACGGCGTCGCGATCGTGTCGACGTAGACCGTGCCGGTGAACCATTCGCGCGGCCCGGCGTTCGTGTCGATGGAGTTTCTGGTGATGTGCATGGTCTTCTCCCGATTGTCTCGCTAGCGGGGCACGAGCTTGAGAGTGGCGGCTCGGGCGTTCGGGCTGACGATGCTCCCGACGATGCTTTCCGCGTATCGGTGGTACTTCGCACGGTAGGCGGCGTCGACTTCGTCGTTCAAGTCGTCCGTTTCGACGAGGAGCACGTCCTTGTCGACGCGGCCGGCTTCGATGTGGGCTTCGTGGCGCGCCCGGGCGCCGCGGAACCATGAGGACGTGCGTCCGTTGTCGGAGCGGACGTAGAGGTCGTCTCCGTGGCGGACGACCCAGATCGTCACGGGCGGTCGGAGCGTCTCGTCCCGCCGAACGGACGCGATCTCGAGCTCCTCCGCTCTGCCGATCCTGTCGAGCTCGTCGCTCGTCCATGCGCTCACAGCTGCTTCTCCTTGTGATTCGCGTGTGCGGCTCAGCGGCCGGTCAGCTGTTCGAGTCTTTCCGGATACCGGTCACCTTGCACCGGGACGGTCGAGACGGCGCCCTCGATTTCACGCAGATCGTCCTGAGTCAGTTCGACGGCGGCGGCTCCGATGTTGTCTTCCAGACGCTCCAGCTTCGTCGTACCTGGGATCGGGACGATCCACGGCTTCTGAGCGAGCAGCCAGGCGATCGCGATCTGAGCCGGCGTCGTCTGCTTCCGAGCCGCGATTTCGCCGAGCAGATCGACCAGGGCCTGGTTCGCCCTCCGGGCCTCCGGTGTGAAGCGGGGAACGATGTTGCGGAAGTCGGCGCTGTCGAACGTCGTGTCCTCGGTGATCGCGCCCGTGAGGAAGCCCTTGCCCAGCGGGCTGAATGGGACGAAGCCGATCCCGAGTTCCTCGAGGGTCGGCAGTACCTCCTCTTGCGGGCGGCGCCACCACAGTGAATATTCGCTCTGGATCGCGGTGACGGGCTGCACGGCATGTGCGCGCCGGATCGTCTGCACGCCCGGCTCCGAAAGCCCGAAATGCTTGACCTTGCCTTCCTCCATCAGGTCCCTCACCGTGCCGGCGACGTCTTCGATCGGCACGTCAGGGTCAACACGGTGCTGGTAGAGCAGATCGATCGCGTCGACCTTGAGCCGCTTGAGCGAGCTCTCGACGACCTCCTTGATGTGCTCCGGCCGGCTGTTGAGCCCCCGCTGCTGCTCGTCGGCATCGAATTCGAAGCCGAACTTGGTTGCGATCACGACCTGGTCGCGCACCGGCGCAAGGGCTTCGCCCACCTTCGCCCACGAGTTCTTCGTTCGTGTACGGCCCGTACGCCTCGGCCGTGTCGAAGAAGGTGACCCCGCGCTCGAAGGCCGCCCGAATGAGCGCGATCATCTCCTGCTTGTCGGCAGCTGGTCCATACCCGAAGCTCATGCCCATGAAGCCGAGCCCGATGGCCGAGACTTCCAGGTTGCTGCCTCCAAGTGTTCGCTTTTGCATTGCGTCTCCTTTCAAAACTCGATCATCATCTTGATCGCCTCGCGCTCGTTCATCGCGTGGTAGCCGTCGGGCACCCCGTCGAGGTTGGTGACCCGGTCGAGGACGCGGCCGGGCTCGATCCTGCCTTCGAGGACGTCCGGCAGTAGCTCCTCGATGTACGCACGGGCGGGAGCCGGACCGCCGCCGACCGTGACGTTGTCGAAGAACGTCGTCAGTGTGGTCGGAATCGCCTCCCGCTGGGGAAGTCCGACGCGGCCGACGGCGCCACCCGGACGGGCGATGCCGAGAGCGGTGACCGTCGACGGTTTGTAACCGACGCACTCGAGCACGGAGTGGGCACCGAAGCCGTTGGTGAGCTCGCGGACGCGCTCGACCGCCTCGTCGCCGCGCTCGCTGACGACGTCGGTCGCACCGAACTCCTTCGCGAGTGCGATCCGGTCGGGGTGACGGCCGAGGATGATGATCCGCTCGGCGCCGAGCCGTCGGGCGGCGATCACGCCGCACAGGCCGACGGCGCCGTCGCCGACCACCGCGACGGTCTTGGCCGGGCCTACCTTCGCGGCGAGGGCCGCGTGGTGGCCGGTTCCCATCACATCGGAAAGGGTGAGGAGCGACGGCATCAGCGCATCGTCTTTGCCGACCGGCAGGACGACGAGGGTTCCGTCCGCCTGGGGGACGCGCACCGCTTCGCCTTGGCCTCCGTCGATGCCGTCGCGGGCCCACCAACCGCCGTGAAGGCAGGAGGTATGCAGGCCCTCGTGGCAGAAGACGCAGGTACCGTCGGACCACGCGAACGGCGCGACGACGAGATCGCCGGTTTTCACAGTGCGGACGTCGCGGCCGACGGCCTCGACAACGCCGATGAACTCGTGGCCCATCCGCTGGCCCGTCTCGCGCGGCTCGAGTTGGTTGTACGGCCAGAGATCGCTGCCGCAGATGCAGGCGCGGGTGACGACGACGAGAGCGTCGGTAGGTTCGATGACGCGGGCGTCGGGGACGGTCTCGATCCGAACGTCGCCGGCGCCGTACATGACAGTTGCTCGCATGACGGCCACTGAAGCAAAGGCCGGCGCGGAATGACCGACCCTGTTGATCCAGGTACTGGCAGGCCTCCTCAGCTCGAACAAGGCGGAGCTACCCTCGTCCTGTGGACAACAGGAACGAGATCCGCGAGTTTCTGACCTCTAGGCGAGCCAAGATCACGCCCGAGCGGGCGGGCCTGCCGTGGTACGGCGACAAGCGGCGGGTTCCGGGGCTCCGCCGGGAGGAGGTCGCGCTCCTCGCCGGGGTCAGCGTCGATTATTACACCCGCCTCGAGCGCGGCAATGCGGCTGGAGTCTCCGAAAGCGTCCTGGAGGCGCTTGCTCGTGCGCTTCAGCTCGACGAGGCCGAGCGCGCGCACCTCTTTGACCTCGCGCGTGGTGCGCACGCGGTGCGTCGAAAACGTCGTCGGCCGGCGAAGCAGCCGGTTCGGCCCAGCGTGCAGCGCATGCTCGACGCGATCACGGGAGCGCCGGCGTTTGTGCGCAACGGACACATGGACATCCTCGCCGCCAACCGACTCGGTCGTGCCTTCTACTCGCAGCATTTCGACGGCCCGCACGGGCCTGCGAACTCGGCGCGCTTCATCTTTCTCGACCCGCGTGCGACCGACTTCTACGTCGACTGGGAGCAAGTCGCGACCGACGCTGTGGCGATCCTCCGCTCTGAAGCCGGCCGCGACCCGTACGACCGCGGCCTCTCGGACCTCATCGGCGAGCTCTCGACGCGAAGCGACACGTTTCGCACCCGCTGGGCCGCGCACAACGTTCGCTTCCACGACACCGGCGTCAAGCGCTTCCATCACCCTGTCGTCGGCGACCTCGAGCTCACCTTCGAGACGATGGGGCTTGCAGCCGACGCAGGCCTGCTTCTGTTCGTCTACACCGCCGAGCCCGGTTCGAAGTCGGAGGAGGCGCTGAACCTCCTCGCAAGCTGGGCGGCGACCCTCGATCAGGTCGAACCGGCACGTGTGACGGACGGATAAGGTCCTGCGCCTGTCTGGAGCCTGCGGTGCGCTCGCCCGGCTGAGCCCTGGGTTTCGATTCGGAAGCGCCGACGCGTTGGATTAGGAGGCCAGTCGCTGAGCCGACGCTGAGGGGTACAGTGAGACGCAGCGACTTGTCGAGCGAGGAGGTGGCGGCAACGTGAACGGAGCAGTCGAGAAGGCGATCCTTGCCGGAGGGTGTTTCTGGGGGATGCAGGATCTCATCCGGAAACGACCGGGCGTTCTCTCGACGAGGGTCGGTTACACCGGCGGCGACGTCGAGAACGCGACCTACCGCAACCACGGGACGCACGCCGAAGCAATCGAGATCACCTTCGATCCTGAGCAGATCTCGTACCGGGATCTGCTCGAGCTCTTCTTCCAGATCCACGACCCGACGACACTGAACCGCCAGGGCAACGACGTCGGGATGAGCTACCGCTCGGCGATCTTCTATATCGACGATGACCAACGCCGCGTTGCCGAGGAGACCATCGCCGATGTTGAAGCGTCCGGGCTCTGGCCTGGGAAGGTCGTCACCGAGGTGACGCCGGCGGGGCCGTTCTGGGAGGCCGAGCCCGAGCACCAGGACTATCTCGAGCGGTATCCGAACGGCTACACATGCCACTTTCCACGTCCCGGGTGGGTTCTGCCGCGTCGAACCGAATCGGTCGCCGGTTAGGCACCTCTTCCAGACGCGCGGGCTCGATGTAGCATCTGCGCCGGAGTCGCGACCTCGACGGACGTCTGGGCCGTGCGGGATGAAACGCCGACTCGAGCGGTAGGGGTTGGCATGACTCGCTTGAACATCCCGGAACGGCTGGTGCAGCGGCTCGACGACCTCGGCGCCGCGCTCGCGCGGCGTGGCGACGCAATCGCGCTGATCGGGGTCGGGTCCGTCGGCCTCGATCTCGACCGGCTCGACGATCACTCGGATCTCGACTTCTTCGTGATCGTCAACGACGACGCGCGGCAGCGGTACCTCGACTCGATCGACTGGCTCGAGGAGCTGTCGCCGGTCGCGTTCAGCTTCCCGAACACCGTGGACGGGCGGAAGGTGTTGTTCGCGGACGGGCTCTACGCCGAGTACGCCGTCTTCACGCTCGACGGGGTCGCCGCTTGTGCGTCGCCGGCCGCCCGGATCGTCTGGCAGCGCACGGACGCGCCGGTTGGGCTGGAGGCACCCCGGCGGGTGCCCGGGGCCCCGCCGTACGACACAGTGCAGTGGCAGGCGAACGAGGCGCTCACGAACCTCTACGTCGGTCTCCACCGCGACGCCCGTGGCGAGACGCTCAGCGCGACCCGGCTGATCCAGACTCACGCGGTCGACCGCGTGCTCACGATCGCCGGCCTGCACGCCGGCGTGACCGGCCAGCAGGACCCGTTCGCGGTGGAGCGTGGAGCCGAACGGCGCTTCGGTGCGGGCGTGCCGCTCGCGGCGATGGTGCCCGGGTACAACCGGAATCGCGAGGCTGCGCTGGCCATCCTCGCCTGGCTCGAGGCGCATGCCGGCGTCGATCCGGCGCTCGAGGCTGCGATCCGGCAGCTCGCCCAGGTGTGACCAGCGCTCCAAGCGGATCTGACGCGGTGATCGCGGCGGCGCGCCGGGAGCCTGACCCGCCCGGCGCGCCGCCGCAGCTCAGCAGGTCTGGTTCTCGAGCGTGATGGAGCTCGTCGGAGAGCGGTTGCCGGCGCTGTCGACCGCTTGCACGCTGTAGGTGTTCGTGCTCTGCGTGCCGTAGGTGATCCAGCGGTCGATGTTGTTCTGGGCGCCGTCGAAGACGCCGTTCACGCGTACCTCGTAGCGGATCGCGCTCTGCGAGTCGACGTCGTCGACGGACTTCTCCCAGAAGAGCCATGTCTCGCAGCCGAAGTCGAAGGCGTAGAGGTTGCCCGGCGCCGTCGGGGCGATGGTGTCGGTGGTCGGCTGGGTGGTCGCCGTCACCGCCGCGCTCGGCGCCGACGCGTTCCGCGACGGGTCGACGGCGACGATCGTGAACGAGTGCGTCGTCGCGGCGGCGAGCCGCAGCACCGTCACCGCCCGCTCGCCCGTCCACTGCAGGTTGTCGACGCTCACGAGAGCACCGTCTGTGAAGACGCGGTACGTGCAGCAGGTGTAGTCGTCGTCGGCGACCGCGGGCCAGGAGAGGCCGACGGTCGACGAGGTAGTGCCGGTCACGGAGACGTCAGGCGCGGCCGGCGGCGTGGTGTCGACGGGCAGCGTGACCGTCACGGTGTTGCTCTTCGCCGACTCCCGACCCTTCGCGTCGCCCGCCCACATGACGAGCGAGTACGTCTTGCCGGGGACCATGTCGCGCGTCCAGGTGTAGCTCGTCTGCGTTTGTGGGACGCCGACCCTGTAGCCGAAGCTCGCCTCGATCACGTACGTGAAGCTGCCGGAGTTCACCGCTGCGTCCCACGCCAGAGTGACGCTGTGCGGTGCCAGCGCGGCGACGCGGAGGTTCGTCGGGCCGGCGAGCGGCCCGGCGCGGGTGAGGCCCGGCGCGGCAGAGGGCGCCGCAAGCAGCATCGCGACGAGCGCGGCTGCGGCGGCGACGGCGCGGCGGGCGAAGGGATGGGGGGTCATGCCGTTCCTCCGATCGGGGACGGCGCAAAGGCGCCGAATTGCCGTGTAACCCTTGGTCCGTACGGGCGGCGTGGCGCGAACGGATTTAGGAGACGAACGATCTCGCCGAAGTCGAAGCCGTTTTCGGAGCTCCCACGTCGGCTCTGGATTCGAGTTCGGGTTCTACGGCGTCGGCTCGAGGATCGGCCTGATGCTGATGCTGATGCTGGTGGCGCTGGGCGTCATGAGCGTCGCCTGGAGGGGGGCGGCTCGTTGAGGCAGCGAAATGCCGGGACGCAGCGGTCGCGCGCTGAAGCCTGCAGATCAGAGCGAGATCGTCGTTCCGACCGCGCTCTGTACGAACGCGTCGGGGAAGCGACCCGCAAGGCGGTGCACGGCCCTCCAGCCCGTGCAATGCGCCGGCATCAACAGCTCGGGCTGGAGATCGTCGAAGGCCGCGACGGTCGGCTCGATGATGGGCTCGAACATCGGGCCACTGAGGTGAAACCCGCCGATGACGGCAGCGATGCGCGTCTCGCCCGTGAGCCGCTGCGCGTGTCTCACGACATTGATGATCCCGGCGTGACCGCACCCTGTGAGGACCAGGAGGCCGCGCTCGGCGAGTCGCAGAACGATCGCCTGGTCGTCGAGGATCAGCGGGTCCGGCTCCCAGCTGCCGTGAACGTGCGCCTCGTGTCCCAGGAAGCCGGTCTCGAACGGCGTCGTGCGATCGACTTCGCCGGTCACGAGCACGGCGCCGTCGAGCAGGAACGACGGTTGTCGTTCCTCGATGATCTCGAACCCCGCGCCCTCGAGTGCGGAGCGGCTGGTCGCGGGCAGCTCGGCCGGCTCGAGGCCCGGGATCGCGATGCGGCGCCTTCGCCAGAAGGCGGGGTGAATGAGTACGGGCAGGTTGCTGGGCCTGACCTCCTTCGCGATTCCCTCCATTCCGGCGACGTGGTCCCAGTGACCGTGGCTGAGCACGATCGTCTCGATGTCGGTCGGCGAGAGCTCGAGCCGGCGCATGTTCTGGACGACACCGGTCGGGGTGACGCCTGCGTCGAAGAGGATCGCCCGCTCGCGGCCGCCGGTCGTCACGCGAACGAGCGCCGAGAAGCCCGGCTGGGCAATCAAGGCGTCGGGCAGCCCGTCGTCAGTGAGGGCCGAGGCTACGCGCGGCTTCGCGAGGTGGTGAAGCCAGGTCATTCGCTCGACCTGCTGGGTCGGGAAGAGCAGAGGGTCGGTCAGGTTGTCCATCAGGATGGTGATCCGGACGGCGTCGACCGGCGCGAGCGGGATCGCGGCCATGGCGAGGGCCAAGGATGTCAAACGGCCTCGACTCTAGGTGGGGCGCGCTCCTCCTAGAACGACGTGTCAGGGCTCGATCAAGAACGAAGAGCCGCCGCGACTCCGGGGACAGGTCTTGGGGACACGTCTGTGGAAGCCCTGCACGGCGACCGGCGGCGAGTCCGAGCGTCGCGTTCGAGCAGCGCGCCCATCAAGGCTCTGTCGACTTCTCGAGTTGGCCTGGAAGGGCCCCGCAAACGGGGCCCTTCCAGGCCGGGTGTTGCTCTTGTCAGTCCTGGATGACGGTGTTGTTGCCGGGGCCGCCGTCCAGGGTGTCGACTCCCGGGCCGCCCTTGAGGAAGTCGTCTCCTTCGCCGCCGCTGATGACGTCATCGCCGGCGCCGCCGATCAGCACGTCGTCTCCGTCGCTGCCGTCCACGCTCAGGTTGATCGCATCCACTGCGAGACCCGACGCATCGACAGCGTCGTCGCCCACGAGCGCGTCGATCGCCAGCGTGTCCGCCGCCGGCTCGGCTCCGGCGATCTGGACCGTCGCTGTAAGGCCGGTCACGGTCGCCGCCCCGGCGCTCCCGGTGACTGTAATCGCGTCGTTTCCGGCGGTGCCCTTGACGATGACCTGGTCGGGCTGGCCGTCGCCTGCGCCGTCGCTTGAGAGGTCGGTCTTGACGTTTTCGACGTCGGTGCCGGTCAGGTCGTTGATCGTGACGGTGTCGGTGCTGCCGAGTGCGTTGACCTCGACGGTCTCGACGCCGGCTGTGTCCATGGTGATCGTGCCGACGTCGCGGGTGAGGCGCAGCCGCTGCCCGTTGGCGGAGAGCTCGATGCGCTCGCCGGCGTTTGAGCCGTTGAAGACCATCGTGTCGCTGCCGGCCTGGCCTTCGACGGTGTCGCTGCCGTCCCCGGGATCCCAGACGAAGCTGTCGTCGCCTGCGCCCAAGAACGCGACATCGCTGCCGCGGTTGCCGTCGATCGTGTCGTTACCGTCACCACCGATCAGCGTCTCGCTGAAGGATCCTCCCACGAGCCTGTCGTTGCCGCCCTCACCGTCGAGGGTCGTGGCCTCCGTATCCGTGAAGGCCCCATTGCTCTCGTCGATTGCGACGACGTCGTCGCCGCCGCCGGCGCCGACCTCGATCTGATTGAAGTCGCTCCGTTTGAAGTCATCGATGCTGGTGCCGTCGACGACGAGATCGAGCGTCGATGGGTCGCGCAACCGTAGGACGATCGACTCGTCGTCGTTCGTCCCGGTGACCGTGAGCGTGCCCTGCTGGACCTTGCCCTTCACCTTGTTCTTGTTGTCCTTCGCCACGGCAAGCCCGTGATGCGGCGCGGACTTGCCTGTCGCGCCGAACACGGCCGAGGATGTCACTGCTGCCGCGACGATGACGGCCGCGCCGATGAGCGCGTGTGTGAGCCAGCGCATTTCAGCTCTCCTTGGAGTCGATGACTTCTGTCGTGCACCAAGGACACCGCGGCGGCGCAGACATTCCCGATCGTCTCGAAATGTCGTTCGGGAATGAACTGGCCCTCACTGACAACGTTCGAGTCCAGGTGTTCTTGCTCGAAAACCGGAGGGACGCTGCGGCCCCCGACGACGAACCCGGTGAACGCGCTCCTTGCCGCCGATGCAACGCCCGAGCAGGGCGTCGAGTGCTCGCGAAGGCTCGCGCCATGAACCTCCGTGCGCAGGAGAGGGCCCTTCGCGAGACCGGCCCTCTCCTTTCGCGCTTGCGGTCTAGTAGCCGTAGCCGCCGGGCGCCGGGTCGCCGCCGCTGTCCGTAGCGTCGTCCTTCTCGACCTTGACTCCGGCAGCCGAGACTGCGTACCACTTGGCGCCGAAGGCGTCGAGGTCCTCGCCGTTCGCCTGTCCCTTCCTTGTGTCCTTGACGAAGGTGTAGAGCGGGTGGTGGTTGTAGGTGACCTGCAGGCGTCCGTCTGCGCGCTTCGTGGTTCCGAGCAGGGACGCCTTTGCTCCTGCCGTCGCGACCGGCTTACCGGACGCGATCAGCGGGGGCCAGAAGGCCGCGCATTGCCCGCTGCAGGCGCTCTTGCCGTGCTTGTCCCTCTCGAACAGGTAGAGGGTGCGGCCGCGACCGTTGACGAGGATCCGGCCCAGCCCTGAGCTCGCGACCCCGACTTTCACGCCGGCGCTGGCCGCGTGATTCGCCCGGACGACCGGTCCGGCCGTCCTGTGGGTGGCCCCGAGTGCGGTTGCGGTCGTCGCCGCCAGCGCGATGACGACTGCCCCGCCGACCAGGAGGTGCTTCGGAAAACGCATGTCTCTCTTCTCCTTACGTCGATAGCTGCTGTCGTCACACAAGGACTCCGCGGGGACGTTGTTATTCCCAGTGGTCGCCAAGACCTCGACTCGCGGCGCACCGGTCTTTCCTACAAAGACGTGGCGCGTGTCGAGCGCCTCCGCGAGGGCACGGTGATGAGCCGCCTCCGGCTCAGGTAGGCGAGATCGGTCAGCCGCCGCTGGCGATGGTTCCGGTGAGCACCTTTTTCCCCGAGGAGGCTTGGTCGCCGTCGGCGTGTTCGCGGGTGACGGTCAGGGTCGCGAAGTTCTGTGGCGGGACGCCGGCCCAGAGGGTGAGCTTGTGGCCCTGGTTGAAGGTTCCGATCGGGACGAGCACGCCGGCGCTGTTGCGCAGCCAGGCCTCGTAGAAGCGGCCGCCTTGGAGGCGGGGGAGTCCTCTGGCGTCGAGTTGCGGCACCGGCCAGGACGAGACGAGCCGGGAGCCGCGGCCGGGGCGCGGCTCGTTGCGCCTCGAGGCGGGCCCGCAGGCCGGCCGGCGCCTCGACCCCGGCGCCGGCGCTGCGGGTGAGCGCGAGCGCCCGCTGCTGCTCGGCGAGCAGGTCGGCGAGCTCGGCGGAGGCGGCGACCCGCGCCTCGAGCGCCGCCCGGCGGGCCGGCGCGAGCGTCCCGTCGGCAAGCGCGGCCAGCTCGGCGATCTCGCGGCCGCCGGCCTCGGCTTCTCGACGACGTCTCATCGGCACGGCGACAGGAACGGTAACGGCGGCCGCGCGGCGGCGTCTCGCCGCGCCCTGCCGCGGGCCGGCGGAAGGCGAATCGGGGTGAACGGCGCCGAGAAGCTCACAGCCTGAATGACCCCGCCCGGGCCGAAGCTATTCCCGCCGGCGGGCCCTCACCCGCCGGCGGGGGACGAGCAGCGCGTCGCCTCGAGCGGGCCGGGAATACGCGCCGGCTCGCGGTGTCCTTTGGTTCTGAGCAATCCCACCCCTGAACAGGAGCTTCCAATGCACAAGCGAACGCTGCTTACCGCCCTCGCCCTGCTCGCGCTCGCGGCCGTCGTCGCGACCGCGGCTGCGGCGGCCAACGGCAAGAAGACTGCTTCGAAGACCGCCAACGCCGCGATCGAGGTTGAGGTCTTCTCACCCCGCACCGGCGACGTCGCCGGCAGGCAGAGCAAGGGCTTCTTCGTCGACCTCGCCCTCCGCTACCCGAGCCTGGCCGCGAGCGGGGCCGACTTCCAGCTGACCGGGCCGACAACCCACCAGAACCAGGCCCCCTTCCCCGGCGGCTTCGCGGCCGGCGTCGACGAGAAGGTCCCAGGCCTGATCGTGCTCCTCTCGACCAGCACGGTCGGCGCCAAGAACGCCCAGAACCTCGCCAACCTCTTCAACCTGACCGGCTTCACCAACCAGAAGACGAACGAGATCTGGGACACCTGGATCGTCGGCGCCCCGAGCTTCGGCAAGAACGTCCGCTCGGTGCTCCGGGTCGCCGTCGCCGCCGACAAGAACAAGGACGGGATCTACAACGACGCCCCCGCCGTCGTCCCCGACGCAAACCACGACGGCCGCATCACCGCCACCGACCTCCAGGCCTACGGAATCGCCTCGAACATCGCCGTCGTGCCCTTCCAGATCCACGACTGAACCCAGACCGCGGCCGGCCGCGCCGGCACACACCAGAAGACAGCCCTCCATCAGAGGGCCCGACAACAAAGGAGACGACATG
>WNFV01014220.1_pt1 | contig 13594 bp, 10 predicted proteins | sample 5400101 | NCBI WGS metagenome assembly WNFV01 (sample SAMN13153361, study PRJNA577476) | soil metagenome | isolation source: 115 cm soil or saprolite under grassland replicate 1 | place: USA:California | collected 2016-06-15
TCGTCAGGCTCGCGCCGCTGGGGCTGCTCGTCCTGGCCGGCTGTGCCGGGCGGGAGGATCTCTACGTGCTCTTGCCGGGCAAGGGCAAGACCGGCGCGTTGACCGTGACCAGCGGCGGCGAGCAGCGCGTCCTCGATCAGCCCTACGCCGCAGCGCGCGTGCCGAGAACCGGCAGCGTGAACGCTCGAGTGACCACGGAGGCGGAGGTGCGGCAGGCGTTCGGTCCGGCGCTCGCGGCGCAGCCCGGTCGGCCGGTGTCCTTTTACCTCTATTTTCTCGCCGATACGGACGAGTTCACGCTGGAGTCCAAGCAGGTCGTCAACCAGATCTTCGCCGAGATCGCCCGCCGGCCGGCGCCCGAGATCGTCATCATCGGACACACGGATCGCGTCGGGCCCGTGCAGTACAACGACGCGCTGTCGCTCAAGCGCGCCGACCGGGTGCGCGAAGAGCTCCTGAAGCTCGGGATCCCAAAGGTCCGGATCTCGGTGGCCGGTCGCGGAGAGCGCGAGCCCGAGATTTCGACCGCCGACGAGGTGCCCGAGCCGCGCAACCGGCGCGTGGAGATCAACGTCCGGTAGCCGAGGCCGGCCCCTTCCAGCGCACCACGAGAATGGCCATGTCGTCGGAGGGCTCCACACCGTTGGCAAACCGCTCGACCTCGCGACGGATGGCGTCACCCACTTCCGAAGCGCTCGCGGCACGGCCGACCTGCATGAGCAGCGCTTCGAGGCGGTTCCGTCCGTAGAGCGCGGCGCCGGGGCTCACCGCTTCGGTCACGCCGTCGGTGACGAGGCAGAGCGTGTCGCCCGGCTCCAAGCGTCGCGAGCTCGCGGCGTACGGAAAGCAGTCGACCGCACAGAGAGGCGGCCCCCCGCCGTCCATGAGCCGGAGCAGGGGCCGAGCTCCGCTCGGCAGCAGATACGGCGGTTCGTGCCCGGCATTGCAGTACTCGAGCAGGCCGGTGCGCGTGTCGAGAATACCGGCCAGCACGGAAACGAAGAGCCCTCCGGTGTTCTCGCGGGAGATCTCGGCGTTCGCCTCGCGCATCACCGCCTCGACCTGATGGACTTGACGCAGCGCCACGCTCTTGTAGAGCGCTTTGCTCACGGCCATGAAGAGGCTGCCCGGCAACCCCTTTCCCGACACGTCTCCGATCAGGAAGAAGACCCGGTCGTGATCCAACGCGAAGAAGTCGTAGAGATCGCCGCCCACCTCTCGGGCGGGCTCGAGGAACGCATAGAGGTCGAGCCGGGTGTCGCCTGGGAACGCGGTCGCGGGCTGCGGGAGGCTGCTCATCTGGATGCGGCGCGCGGCCTCCAGCTCTCCGGCCACCCGCGCGGCTTGCTCGCGCTGTTGCTCGAGGGACCGGCGCAGAGCCCGGCGCTGGCTCTCGGCCTCGGCCAGCGTGACGACCAGCACCGACGTGAAGAGCACGCCGAGTCCGAGCGAGGGCAACGCGGCGTCGAACAGGACCCCGCGGTGCAGGTAGAAAAGGAAGCCCCCGGCCCCTATCGCACCGATCACGAGCACGAACAGCGCCACCGACGTCCGTGCCGGCAATCGCGGCACGGCCAGAACGAGCAAGAGCCCGGCGGCGATCAGCACGCCGGCTTCCGCCCACCCGGCGGCGCGGGGCCGGGACAGCAAATCGCCGTCGAAGATGCTCTCGAGCAACTGGGCATGGATCTCGACGCCCGACATCCGCTCGGCCACGGGAGTCGCCTGATAGTCCGACAGGCCGATCGCGGTGACGCCGATCAGGACCAGCTTGCGCTCGAACAGGTGGAGTTCGGCCGTCCCGGAGAGAACGTCGGCGGCCGAGACGAAACGCGATGGATCGGTTCGGCCGAAGCGAACGCGCACGCTTCCATCGGACTCGGTCGGGATGAGGAGATCGTTGATCCCCACGCCCTCGATACCCGAGGGGCCGACGCGCACGATGAGAACCGGCGCTCCGGTGGCCACGCGGAGCATCTCGACACCGAACGCCGGGAGCACGGCGCCGGCCGCGCCGGCCACGAGCGGCATCCGGCGAACCACACCACGCTCGGGTTCCACGTTCAGGAGACCGTGGCCTCTCGCCATGCGGTCGATCTCCTCGACCGAGCGAAGGGTCCCTTCGAAGTGTAGTGCGAAGAGCCTTGGATCTCCGCCGATGGCGCGTAACGGAGCCTGGCGGAGCGCCCGCCCCGTACGGCCCACGTCTCTCTCGTGGCCCGCGACGCCCAGCACGACAGGCCGTCCGCTGAGCGCCTGGGCCAGGACCACGTCGTTGCTCGGCAGGCTGGAGAGTCGCTGGACCAGGTCCTTACCCATTCCTGGGACGAACTCCGGCAGGCGGCCCGGTGAGAGCCGATCCGCCTCGGGCATCACCAGATCGATCCCGATCGCCGCGGGGCGTGCCTCGGCAAGGCGAGCAACGAGCCGAGCAAGCCAGGTCCGCGGCCACGGCCACTGTCCGTGGCGTCGTAGGCTCTCCTCATCGATCGCCACGATGATGGCGGGCGCCGAGCGGCGGATCCTGGGCGCCCATCGCTGATAGGCATCGAAGCCCGCCAGCCGTACGAGCCCGAGCCCGAAGACGTCGGGAACGAGCCCGACCCCGAGGACGATCGCGAGCAGCAGCAAGCCGAGGGGTTGGCCACGACGGCCGCGCAGGACGCGGACCCACAGCCGCTCCGACCAGTACATCCTGCTCAGGGCGGACGGCTCAGAGAGCGATCTCCATACCGTCGAAGGCCGCCAGGATCTCCACCTGCCGGTCGCCGCGAGTGATCTCCTCGAGTCGGCGGGTCTCGGCGAGGAGCGCGGCGATTTGCTCGTCGTCGGAGACGGGCTCGTGGTGGTATAGGCACAGGCGTTTGGCCCGCGCCATCTGACAGAGCTCCAGGCCGACGACATTGCTCGAGTGCCCCCAGTCTTCCTTGATCGACGTGGTCTCGGCCAGGGAGTACTGGGAGTCGAAGATCACCAGGTCGGCGTCGCGGAAGAAATCCGCGAAGGACCGGATCTCCGCCAGGTCGTCCTGCTTGTGCTCCGCGTCCGTCGAGTAGACGACGACCTTGTCGTTGACTTGAAATCGATAGCCGTACGAATCGCCGCCGTGGTGCTGGAGCTTGGGGCGCACACGCAGGCCCGCAATCTCATAGTCGCGCTCGGGCTCGAGTCGCACGAACTCGATCGCCGCGGGGAGCCGCGAGAAATCCACCGGGAAGGACGGCGCCGCGTGCTGACCCCGGAAAACGTCTTCCAGATCGGCGTGGCAGCCGTAGATCCGGATGCGGTTGCCAGACGTGTAGGCCGGCATGAAGAACGGGAACCCCATGATGTGGTCCCAGTGCGGGTGAGACATGAAGGCGTGGAACGTATTCCCGGAGGGTCCGCGGGTCGCGAGCACCTCGTTGCCGAAGACTCGGGCGCCCGAGCCCAGATCGCAAAGAACATAGTCCCGGCGCCCCGTGACGATCTCGACGCAGGAGGAGTTGCCCCCGAAAGTGTGGGAGACCGCGAAGTCGAGCTCGCGCTCAAGAAACACCGCGGCTTTCTCCGGCGTGTCCAGCGTACGTCCGGAGGCGCGCAGCAGGGCCGCGATCAGCTTGCGCCGGACCTCGGCCGAGGTCATGGCCACCGGGATCGAGCCGCGCGTGCCCCAAAACTTGACAGTCAAGCGCTCGTCAGCCGGCATCGAACGCGGCCAGCGCCGGCGGCGAGAGCCTGGCAAGACCCTCGCGGACCGACGGGAAGACGTCAAGGACCATCGTGAAGCGGCTGATGTCGAAGATTTCCTTGACGGCGGGCTGGAGGGCCGCCACCCCGAGCGAGCCTCCCTGGGTCTTGGCCTGCTTGGAGGCCAGCATGAGCACACGGAGGCCGACGCTGCTGATGTATTCGACGCTGACGAAGTCGAGCAGGACCCGATCCAGGCCCACGGCGCAGCGAGCCATGTAGGGCGCGAGCGCGGCCTTGAAACCTTCCGAGGTCGAGTGGTCGATGCGACCCACGGGGGAAAGCACCACCGTGTCGGCGTAGCGCTTCTGCATCAGATCCATGTCGGCTCCCCCGAACCCAGGAATGACACGTAGTGCAGGTTTCAATGCTATCACCAGCCCGGGCCGAAGAGATCATCATGCCGGCTTGACCAGTCGGGCGGGCCCGGCGCACTATCGGCCACGGCATGGATCACGCTCTGAGCGACATCACCGTGCTCGACCTGGGTCAGGTCATTGCGATGCCGTTCTGCACCATGCTGCTCGCCGACCTCGGAGCCCGGGTGATCAAGGTCGAGTCGCGGGAGCGCGGGCGGGAGCGCGTGTCGCTGGGGATAAAGCGCAGGCGCCATGGCGTCGAGGAGCGGGTGCCGGCCGCGCAGTACCGGGAGCGGAACAAGCTCGGTATCACCCTCGAGCTCAAGACGCCGATGGGTATCGAGCTCTTCAAGGAGCTGGTCCGCCACGCGGACGTGGTGACCGAGAACTTCAGCGTGGGCACGATGGAGCGCCTGGGGCTCGCGTACGAGGACCTCAGGCGAGTGAAGCCCGACATCATCTACGCCTCGATCACGGCGTTCGGCCAGGACGGCCCATACGCGACCCAGCGAGGCTACGACATCCTGGCGCAGGCGATCAGCGGATACATGAGCATCACCGGCTCGCCGGAGCAACCGCCGACACGGTCGGGCCAGTCGATCTCGGACTACTACGCCGGAATGCTCTGCGCCTTCAGCATCGTGTCCGCTCTGCACTATCGCCATCGCACCGGCAAGGGACAGCGCATCGACCTGGCCCTGCTCGACAGTCTGCTGGTCGCGCTCGACAACCTGGGTGAGCGCTACACCGTCGGAGGCGAGGTTCTCACCCGTGCCGGCAACGTCTCGTTCGGCGGGTCGAGCTCGGGCGTCTATCCGACGAGCGACGGCCACGTGGCGATCGCCGCCGGGGCGAGCGACGCGGTGTGGCGCCGGTTTTGCGAGATCATCGGCCGCGGCGATCTCACGCGCGATCTCGAATTCGCCACGGCGGCGGCGCGGCGCGACCGCCGAGACCAGATCGCCGCCATCATCCAGGACTGGACGAGTCAGCGTCCCAAGGCGGAGGTCGTCCGCACGTTGGCGTCGACCGGCGTCCCGGCGGCGCCGGTCAACAACGTGGCCGAGATGGTCGCCGATCCTCAAGTAAGGGCCCGCCAGATGTTCGTGGAGCTCGACCACCCCACCTACGGACCCGTGAAAACGACCGGAACACCCCTCAAGCTCTCCGAGACGCCGGGCCGTGTCCGCTGGCTGGCTCCCCTACCCGGCGAGCACAACGAAGAAGTCTTCGTCGGCCTCCTCGGGCACTCCAGGGACGATCTCGCTCGCTGGCGCGCCGAAGGCGTCATCTAGCTCACTGGGAGACGGGGCGCCGGGCCGCCGGGGGGTGTGGGAGGGATCGCCGGACCACGCGGCACGCGTGCGCTACCCCGACGCGGCTGGGCTCCATCCGGGCACAATTCGTCCGCCGCCGCGCGGCGGGAACGGGATCCGGTCGATCCCTCCCACACCCCCCGGCGGCCCGGCGCCCCGCTTCCGCGTGCGGCGGATTTGCGGGTCAGGTCGTGTCAGCGGAGGGGGACGAAGATCGAGATGCGCGGCTCGGGGCCGACTTCGCGCGTGACGTGACCCTGGCCGGTGAGGTCCTCGGCGATCAGGATGTCGCCCGGGCCGAGGCGGCGTACGGTGCCGTCACCGATCTCGACATCCACCGCGCCGGAGAGCGTGAACACGGCCGCGCGCCCGGGCGCATGGTGCCAGGGGTTGGATCGATTCGCGTCGAAGCGGCGGATGACGATGCCGCTTCCCGGAATCAGCTCCGCGCTCGCGGACTTGTCGCCGCGCGGCTCGAAGCGTGGCACGACATCCTCGAAGTGTGACTTGCCGTCGGGACCTGTATGGATGCGGATGATAGCCATGTGATCTCCGAGTCGGGGTGCGGGTTGAGGGATGTAACGCGTCACGGTTCTCTCGAAGGCTCCAAGGGCAAGATATGCCAAAGCCGAGGGAAAGACGAGCCCAGTTGCGATAGTATGGCTGTCCCCCAGCGAATCAACTCGAATAGGAGAAAGACATGCGTTTCGGTCTGTTCACGAGTATGGGCGGCCAAACCTGGTCGGGCGTGCTGGACCTCTGGCGACACCTCGAGGCGACCAGGTGGGACATCGCCTGCGTCACCGACCACTTCATGCCGAACACGAAGGAGCGCGAGGGCACCATGCTCGAATCGTGGAGCACGCTCGCTGGGCTGGCGGCCCTGGTGCCACGCCTCCGCGTCGGCACCATCGTGCTGGGGAACACGTATCGCCATCCGGCGGTGGTCGCGAAGATGGCCGCGCAGGTCGACATCATCTCCGGCGGCCGCCTCCTCCTCGGGCTCGGCGCCGGCTGGCAGCAGAACGAGCACGAGGCCTACGGTATTCCCTTCTACACACTGCGCGAGCGGCTCGAGCGGCTGGACGAGGCCTGTGAGGTGATCCGGTCGCTGTGGACCGAACGCCGCGCCACTTTCAAAGGGCGTTATTACCAGCTCTCCGACGCCCCGCTCGATCCCAAGCCCATCCAGACACCGCACCCCGAGCTGATGATCGGCGGAGGGGGCGAGCGCGTCACCCTGCGTATCGTCGCCAAGCACGCCGACCACTGGAACGTCTGGGGCGGCCCGAGCGTCGCGACACGGAAAGGGAAGATCCTCGACGAGCACTGCGCCGCAGTCGGTCGCGACCCGAAGACCATCAGGCGCTCGGTCAACATGGCGTTGCTCATCACCGACAGGAAGGACGAGATCGAGCGGCTCGCCGACACCATCGCCAAGCGCATGGGCCGCCACGCCGCCGACGCCCGCGACACCTGCCTGGCCGGTACGCCGGATCAGATTCGCGACCAGCTCGATCAGCTCCGGACCGCCCGGGTGGACACGGTCTTCGTTCCGAGCATGTTCCGTCCCCTGGACGAGCTGCGTCGAGATCTCGACCGGTTCAGCACCGAGATCGCGCCAGCGTTCCGGTAGGGGAATGCCCGGACCGCTCGCCGGACAGACGCAGACCGTGCTCGGCGCCGTGGCGCCGGACGCGGTCGGCATCACGCTGCCGCACGAGCATCTCCTGATCGACTTCAAGGTGATGTTCGCGGAGCCGACGACGGCGAGCGACAAGGGGCGCGCGTGGGAGCCGGTGAGCTTGTCGAACCTCGGCTGGATCCGCCAGAACTTCAACGCCAACCTCGACAACCTGCGGCTCCTCGACGAACAGGTGGCCCAGGACGAGATCCTCCTCTTCAAGCAGGCGGGCGGTCGCACCGTCGTCGATCCGACGCCGAAGACGCTCGGCCGCGATCCACAGGCGCTCGCCCGCATCGCCCGCGCCACTGGCCTCAATGTCATCATGGGCGCCGGCTACTACGTCGCCGCGTCGCACCCCGCCGACATGGACCGTCGCACGGTCGACGAGCTGGCGCGCGAGATGATCGCCGACGTCACCACGGGCGTGGGCGACACCTCCATCCGCTCGGGCCTCATCGGCGAGATCGGGACGACCTCCCCCTGGACGGAGAACGAGAAGAAGGTCCTGCGCGCGGCGGTCATCGCCCAGCGGGAGACGGGCGCGCCGCTCATGATCCACCCCGGACGTCACCCCGGCATGCCCATGGAGCTGGCGGAGTTCGTCCGGAAGGAAGGCGGCGATCTCCGCCGCACGATCATGTGCCACCTCTGTCGCACGATCGCCGACGTACGGTCGGTGATCGACCTCGCCCAGACGGGCATCTGGCTCGAGTACGACCTCTTCGGGATGGAGAACTCGTTCTATCCGTACAATCCAAGCTTCGACATGCCCAACGACGGCGGGCGTATGGCTCACGTCCTCGCCCTCGTCGCCGCCGGCCACCTCAATCAGATTCTCATGTCGCACGATATCGCCTACAAGACTTCGCTCGTGAAGTACGGCGGCTACGGCTACCACCATCTGCTCGTGAACGTGGTGCCCCGCCTGCGCGCCAAGGGCGTGGACGCCGCGGGACTCACCCGGCTCCTCGTCGAGAACCCCGCCCGCGCCTTCGCCTTCGCATGACCTCGGGTCTCGGCCGGGGGACGGGCCACCGCTTCGGCTCGGGCTGGATCAGCGGCATCTTGGCGGTCACCTGCGGTGCCTTGGGGTACGGCGGCGTGCTGTGTCTCCTCTTCCCGGACTGGCTGACGACACCTTCGGCACGTGCGGCCGGCACCCTGCTCGGAGGCTCGAGCGCCGAGCTCGGGCCGGTGCGAGGAACGACGGCGGTGGGACTGGACTGGTTCCTGCTGAACCTGTTCGTTCTGGCGCTGCTCTTCGTCCCTGTCGAGCGCGTCATCCCTCGCCTGCCCGAGCAACCGATCTTCCGGCCTGGCTGGACGACCGATCTCATGCACTTCGCCATGAGCCACCTCATGGTGCAGGTGACGGTCGTGCTGACGATGCTGCCGGCGGCGCTATTCTTCCGGTGGGCGACTCAGCCGTGGCTCCAGGACGCGGTGGCGGCGCAGCCGCTCCCCTTCCAGTTCGCGGAGATCGTGCTCGTCGCTGACTTCTCGCAGTACTGGGTGCATCGTGCATTCCACCGGGTGCCGTGGCTCTGGGCCCTCCACGCCATCCACCACTCGTCGCAGAGCCTCGACTGGCTGGCCGGATCGCGCCTACACGTGATCGACATCGTCGTCACGCGGGGGCTCTCGTTCGTGCCTCTCTATGTCCTGGGCTTCGCCGCGCCGGCGATCTACGCGTATCTGGTCTTCGTCTCCTTTCTCGCCGTCTTCATCCACGCCAACGTGCGAATCGATGTGCGACCACTGGACTGGATGCTGGTCACGCCGCGCTTCCACCACTGGCACCACGCCGCGCATCCCGAGGCGGTCGACAAGAATTTCGCCGTGCACCTGCCGTGGATCGACCGGCTCTTCGGCACCGCGTACCTGCCCCCCGGGCGCTGGCCCGACGCGTACGGGATCGCCGGGCACCCCGTGCCCGAGGGATACTGGCGCCAGCTCGCCTGGCCGTTCCTCGCTGAGCGGACCGCCGGTCAGCCGCGCACGCGGAGCGACTTCGGATCGTAGGGTGGCGCGAGCTGAGCGCGGGCGGGCATCCGCTCGCAGGCGATCTCGACCTCCCAGCGGCCGCTCGTCACGAAAGCGTCGATGGCGCCGTCGGCGCACGCGATCCAGCCGAGCCCGACGGCGCGGCCCAGTGTGTGACCGTACGCGCCGGACGCGATGCGCCCGACGAGCACGCCGTCGCGCCAGATCGGCTCGTCGTGATAGAGGAGCGACTCCCGGTCGTCGAGGACGAGCACCACGAGCCGCCGGGAGAGCGGCTTCTCACGCTGCGCCAGCAACGCATCGCGCCCGGTGAAGGGCGCGCGCTTGTCGAAGCGCACCGCGAACCCCAACCCGGCCTCCAGTGGGGTGTCCTCGCTGCCGAGATCGTGACCCCAGGCGCGATACGCCTTCTCCATACGCAGCGAGTCCATGGCGTGGTAACCGGCATGGCGGAGCCCGAGGTCCTCGCCCGCCGCCACGAGGGCGTCGTACACGCCGGTCGCCAGCTCCGTGGGGACGTACAGCTCCCAGCCCAGCTCGCCGACGTAGGTGACGCGCGCGGCGCGCACGGACGCTGACGCCAGCCAGATGTCTCTGGACGCGAGGTACGGGAAGGCTGAGTTCGAGAGATCGGCGTCGGTGAGGCGGGCGAGGAGCGTACGCGACCGCGGACCCATCACGCCGAGGACGGCCTGGCCCGACGTCACGTCGGTGAGCACGGCCCGGGCGTCGCCGAGATGGCTCCGGATCCAGTGGGTGTTGTGCGTGGCGGCGGCCGCTCCGGCGACGACGAGGAAGGCGTCGGCGGAAAGCCTCGTCACGGTGAGGTCCGCCTCGATGCCACCGTGGGAGTTGAGCATCTGGGTGTAGACGAGGCGCCCGGGCGGCACGTCGACCTCGTTGGCGCAGAGACGCTGGAGCACGGTGAGGGCGTCGGGCCCCTCGATGCGGAGCTTGCAGAACGAGGACTGGTCGAAGAGCCCCACCGCCTCGCGCACCGCCCGGTGCTCCGCCGCTGCGCACGGGAACCAGTTCTGCCGTCCGTAGCTGTAGCGGTAGACCGCTTCCATTTCCGGCGTCGCGTACCAGTTGGCGCGCTCCCAGCCCATCACCACGCCGAAGCAGGCGCCGCGGTCGACGAGCCGATCGTGCAGCGCGCTCTTGCGTACGCCGCGCGCCGTCACCGGCTGGAGGTGCGGCCAGTGCATGGCGTAGAGCGCGCCCACCATCTCCACCGTGCGGTCGCGCAGGTAGCGCGGGTTCGCCTGGAAGGCCGCCACGCGGCGGATGTCGACGTCCCAGAGATCCATCGGCGGCTCGCCGCCCACGATCCATTCCGCCACCGCTCGACCGGCGCCGGCTCCCGACGCGATGCCGATGGAGTTGAAACCGGCCGCGACGTAAAAGTTTCCACACTCCGGTGCTTCGCCCAGGAGGAAGCGCCCGTCGGGAGTGAAGCTCTCGGGGCCGTTGACGTGGCGGCGCACCGGCGCGCTCTCGAGGGCGGGGATCCGGAGCACCGCCTGCTCCATGAGGACCTGAAAGTGCTCCCAGTCCTCGGGGAGAAGCGAAAAGGCGAAGTCGGCGGGGATGCCCTCCACGCCCCACGGCTTCGCCACCGGCTCGAAGCCGCCCATGAGCAGACCGCCGACTTCTTCGCGCACGTAGATGTAGCCGTCGGTGTCGCGCAGCACCGGCAGGTCCGACGTCACCCCGGCCATGGGCTCGGTGACGATGTAAAAGTGCTCGGAGGCGTGGAGCGGCACCGTGACGCCGGCCATTCGCCCGATCTCGCGCGCCCACATCCCGGCGCAGTTCACCACGAACTCGCACGCCACGTCGCCGCCGGGAGTCCTCACACCCGCGACGTGTCCGTGCTCGACGCGGATCCCGCTCACGCCGGTGTTCTCGAAGATCGTCGCCCCGCCCTGCCGCGCGCCCCGGGCCAGGGCAAGCGTCGTGTCGATGGGATTAGTGCGCCCATCGCGCGGCAGCCACAGGGCGCCCACGAGGTCGTCGATGCGTATGAGCGGCCAGCGGCGGCCCGCCTCCGCGGGCGTGACGACCTCCACGGCGACGTCGAAGCAGCGTGCCATGGACGCGAGGCGCTTCAGCTCATGCATGCGCTCTCGTGTCCGCGCGAGGCTCAAGCTGCCGGGGCGGCGGAAGCCCGTGGCCTGGCCCGTCTCCACCTCGAGCCGCTCGTAGAGATCGGCGCCGTACTTCGCGAGCCGCGTGAGGTTCTGAGTCGCGCGCAGCTGGCCCACGAGCCCAGCCGCGTGCCAGGTCGTACCACAGGAAAGCTCGCGCCGCTCCAGCAGGAGCACGTCGCGCCAGCCGAGCTTCGTGAGGTGGTAGGCGACGCTGCAGCCGGCGATGCCGCCGCCGATCACCACGACCCGCGCGTGCGAAGGGAGTGCGCCGGCCACCGCGCGATCCGGCTACGGCCCCTCGTCCCGAGGCGTCGGCAGGGTGCGCGAGGGGAACTCCCGGTAGGCGTACCGGGCCAGCACGTCCTCCCGGAGCTCGACGCCGAGCCCCGGCGCCGTGGGCACCGTCAGGTAGCCGCGCTCGACCCGGAAGGGATTCACAGCAACTTCCGCGGCGCGCAGCTCGAAGTTCACGAAGTACTCGGTGATCAGGAAGTTCGGGATGGCGGCCGACACATGCAGCGTCGCGGCGAGGCCGACGGTGGTGCTGTTGTAGTTGTGAGGCGAGACGACCACGTGATAGGCCTCGGCCATGGCCGCGATCTCGCGGAGCTCCTCGATGCCGCCCACGTTGCACACATCGGGGTTGATGATGTCGGCGGCGCGGCGCTCGAACACCTCACGGAATTCGAAGCGCGTATAGAGCTCCTCGCCGGTGACGATCGGGATCCGGATCTCACGCCGGCACTCGGCCAGGGCGCCCACGTCGCGCGCCGACACCGGCTCTTCGTACCAGAAGGGGTCGAAGGGCTCGAGCAGACGCGCCACGCGAACGGCGTGCATCGGTGCCAGCCGGCGATGCACCTCGATCAGTAAATCCACCTTGGGTCCCACTGCCTCTCGCACGGCGCGGACGGTCTCCACCACCTGCTGCTCGGTGTCGCGCGAGATGTGGGTGCGCCACGGGCCGGGGAAGGGATCGAACTTGAGCGCGCTGAAGCCCCGGGCCACCGTCTCCTTCGCCTTTGCCGCGTAGGCATCCGGAGACTTGGCGCCAGAGTACCAGCCGTTCGCGTAGACGCGGATCCGCTCGCGGCAGGGCCCGCCGAGCAGACTCACCACGGGCACGCCGAGGCGCTTACCGGCCAGGTCCCAGAGCGCCTGCTCGATCCCGCTCACGGCGCTCCAGAAGTCCATGGCGCCGCGCTTGGACGCGAAGTCGTGGTAGGCCCAGTGCGTGAAGTGACGGATGTGGCCGGCGTCGCGGCCAACGAGATACCGTCCGAGCTGCCGCAGGTGAGCGGCAATCGACTGGTCCCGATCCGCCTGCGTGTAGCACTCGCCCCAGCCGTGCAGCCCGTCGGAGGTCTCGACCTTCACGAAGAGCCAGTTCTTCCCGTATCCCGGATCGACGATGAACGGCGTGACGGCCGTCACCTTCATGAGCCGACCTCCTCATCTTGGCGTACCCTCGTGCCATCGTAGTGCGAGCCGCAGCCGCAGGCGAGGCGAGCCTGTAAATCGTGGATCCTAAACTAAGGGTTTGGGTGGTGTTCGGCAAGCGCTTGAAGTTCGGCAGCGGCCGGGCGCACCTTCTCCGATCGATCGACCAGCATGGATCGCTCCGGCAGGCGGCGGCCGAGTTCGGCATGTCCTACCGTAACGCGTGGGGCTACTTGCAGGAGCTGGAACGGGCAGCCAGTTTCAAATTTGTCGAACGCGCTCCCGGCGGCGGTCCTCGGAGCGGCATGCGTCTGACCCCCGCCGGCCGGGAGTTTCTGGCGTGCTACCAGAAGTTCAGCCGCGGACTCGAGGAGGCCGCCCGGCGCCACTTCGAGCGCTCCTTCAAGAGCAAGGAGTTCAGGTCGCGTTCGCGATCGCCAGCGCGATCCGCTCGGACGAGAGCGGTAGCTCGGTGAGCCGCACGCCGGTTGCGTCCTCGATGGCGTTGGCGATGGCGGCCGGCGCCGGCACGATCGGCGGCTCGCCGACGCCCCGCGCCCCGAAGGGACCGTGTGGCGACGGCTTCTCCACGATGATCGTCTCGATGTTCGGCAGGTCCGCCGAGGTGAGCTTCCGGTAGTCGAGCAGGCTCGGGTTCGTCAGCCGCGCCTTGTCGTCGTACACGAGCGCTTCGGTCAGCGCCATCCCGAGACTCTGGACGGCCCCGCCCTGCATCTGGCCCTCGATCGCGAGCGGGTTGATGGCCTTGCCGACGTCCTGGACGACGACGAAGTCGTGCAGCGTCACCTCGCCGGTCTCGGGATCGACCTCGATCTTCGCCAGCTGGGCGCAGAAGGCCGGCGCCTGCTGCGAGAAGGCCGGATGGCTGATGCCGAACACCGGCTG
>WNFV01006678.1_pt1 | contig 13592 bp, 11 predicted proteins | sample 5400101 | NCBI WGS metagenome assembly WNFV01 (sample SAMN13153361, study PRJNA577476) | soil metagenome | isolation source: 115 cm soil or saprolite under grassland replicate 1 | place: USA:California | collected 2016-06-15
GCGCAGAGGAGTGGGAGCGGATCATGCGCATCAACCTCAGCGGCGTCTTTCTGTGTATGAAGCATGAGATTCCGCTGATGCTGAAGCAAGGTGGCGGCGCGATTGTAAACACCGCATCGGGCGCTGGCGTCAAAGGCTTCGCCGGTCAAGCGGCCTATGCCGCCGCGAAACATGGAGTAGTTGGCCTTACCAAGTCAGCAGCGCTCGATTATGCCGCAAAAAATATCCGCGTGAACGCCGTGTGCCCCGGCATCATCGCCACCCCGATGATGGATCGTTTCACCGGAGGCACAGCCGAAGGAGAGCAGCGGGTGGTCGCGCAGGAGCCTATCGGACGGATGGGTAAGCCAGAGGAAATCGCTGCGACAGTCGTCTGGCTCTGTTCGGAAGCGGCCGCATTTGTCATCGGACATGCCATGGTAGTCGATGGCGGCCAGACGGTGTAGTGATTTAGTCTCAAGACGAGCGTAACAGGAGGTAAATCATTATGCGCGCAACTGTCATGTATAAAGCTGGCGACGTTCGGATCGAGAACGTACCGGATCCGCAAATCATTGAGTCCACTGATGCTGTCATTCGCGTCACGCGAGCGTGCGTTTGCGGGAGCGATTTGTGGCCGTATCAAAAAATGGAGCGCAGCGACACCGGTCGCGTGATGGGGCACGAAGCGATCGGTGTGGTCGAAGACGTCGGCGCAGACGTTCGAACGATTAAACGCGGTGATTTCGTTATCATGCCGTTCGCGTTCTCTGACGGCACATGCGTGTTTTGCCACGACGGGCTTCAAACGTCGTGCATCCATGGCGGATTTTTCGGTACCCCAGAGGTCGCCGGAGCACAGTCCGAAGCCGTACGGATTCCTTTGGCAGATGGAACCCTCTTTCCGCTCGTCGCGCACGCAGACGAGGCGCATATGGCCTCGTTACTCACGCTCTCGGACGTGATGGGCACTGGCCACCACGCCGCGGTCATCGCTAGGGTGACACCAGGAAAAAGTGTGGCTGTTGTGGGCGATGGAGCTGTGGGATTGTGCGGTGTCATCGCCGCGAAACGGCTGGGCGGCGAGCAGATTATTATTCTGGGACGCCATGCAGATCGCATTGCACTCGCCAAGGATTTCGGCGCGACAGACGTCGTGAGCGAGCGAGGTGACGCGGCGGTGGAGCGAGTTCGCGAACTGACAGGTGGCAACGGCGTCCACTCAGTGCTGGAATGCGTCGGCCTTGAACAAGCGATAAATACCGCGATCAGCATCGCGCGTCCCGGTGGCGCGGTGGGGCGCGTCGGCGTTCCGCAGGAGCAGACGATTCCCGGATCGGAGCCGGCGTTTTACAATAATGTGACAGTTGGCGGCGGGCCTGCTCCGGTGCGGGCTTATATCGAGGACCTTTTGTCGGACGTCCTTGAGGGGAATATCGAGCCCGGTCGAGTGTTCGATCGGACCGTGGCCCTAGACGGCGTTCCGGACGGTTACCGGGCAATGAATGATAGGGAAGCCATCAAGGTGATGGTGAGACCCTAACAACACACACATTTCTTGGAGGTTACTGAATGAAAAAGCGCAAACTCGGGAAGAGCGGGTTGGAGGTTTCGACGATCGGACTCGGCTGCATGGGGATGAGCTTTGGCTACGGCCCGCCGAAAGATAAACGGGAGATGATCGCGCTGCTTCGCGCAGCGGTGGAACGCGGCATCACATTTTTCGACACAGCTGAAGTTTATGGTCCGTTCACGAACGAAGAACTCGTGGGCGAGGGCCTCGCTCCGTTTCGCAAGCAGGTGGTGATTGCCACGAAGTTTGGATTCAAACTCGATCCGAATAGCGGTCGGTCCATCGGTGTGGACAGCCGGCCAGAGCACATCAAGGAAGTTGCTGAAGCCTCACTCAAACGACTCAAGACGGACGTTATCGATTTGTTCTATCAACATCGTGTTGATCCCGACGTGGCGATTGAAGATGTAGCTGGTGCGGTAAAGGAACTAATTCACGAAGGCAAGGTGAAGCATTTCGGACTTTCTGAGCCAGGAGTGCAGACGATCCGTCGCGCGCACGTTGTTCAACCGGTCACGGCAATCCAGAATGAATACTCGCTTTGGTGGCGAAAACCTGAACACGAAGTGTTACCGGTACTTGAGGAACTTGGAATCGGATTTGTTCCATACAGTCCTTTGGGTCGCGGATTTCTCACCGGAAAAATGAACGAAAATACTACATTCGATAGCACCGATTTTCGTAACACACTCCCTCGCTTTACACCCCATGCTCGCAAAGCCAATCAGGCGTTGGTCGATTTGTTAGGCGAGATCGCAAAACGAAAAAACGCGACGCCTGCTCAGATTGCGCTGGCATGGTTACTGGCGCAAAAACCTTGGATCGTTCCTATCCCGGGCACAACAAAACTGAAGCGCCTGGAAGAGAATGTTGGAGCGGTCGAGATCGAATTGACGCGAGATGATCTGCGCGAGATCGAAAGCGCTGCGTCACAAATCGAGGTGCAAGGAGCTCGGTATCCCGAGCACTTGGAGGAAATGACAGGACGATAACGAAGCGACGAGTAATGAGTGACCGGTGACGCGAGGCACTCCGTGCTTTGTACGTTCTGCGGTTATACGACTTAGGGCAAAGCCGAGACGATCTCATCCGCAGCTCGCTTGCCTGTTTCGTTATCCTGCCTGCTGGAGAACTTTCACGACTTTCTCGATGGTGTTCCAATTGCGAGTCGTGGCTGGCACGCCGAGGAGCTTCTCGATCTTGCCGAGGTAACCGATCGTTTTCATCTGCCGTCGATAAAGGCCCAAAACGAATTTGTTCTTGATCGCAATGATCTTGAGCAGCCAGTCGTCGTCTGAGGGCAAAGACAGGGGAAGAGGAGGCGGCGAGGGAAGTCGTTTGGCCAGGACGTTCACGAACCGCGTTATTTCGGGACCCAACGATTCTTGTGAAAACGGATCTTTCGACGCGAGCTTGATGATGTCGCGCGCAGGACAAATCATGATCTCACATTTGAAGGGCAATTTCTTTGCAATTGCGGCACGCAGAGCTGATTCGCTCACATCTTTGCGCACAACGAATGTGCCGACTGCGCCGATGTTAATCACGCCGAGCCTCGACAACTGACTCGCGATCACTGCCGGTTGGCAGCGATTGGCTTTGCCAACGTTCACCCCGCGCAGAAATACGACCCAGCGCATTTGGAAAACCAATGAGAAGTCATCAGGGATGGGTTAGCAACTCTCTTCCCAACGAATTTTTTTCCACTAGACTGCGCAAGTGGAGCTGAACGGTCAGGCGCTCACCCTGGAGCAAATCGCTGCAGTCGCAATTGGTGATGAGCATGTTGCGATCTCGCCATCAGCGCGTCCGCGCATCGCTGCTTCCCGCAAAGTTATCGAAGAAATCGTTGCGCGCGACGCCGTGGTTTACGGCGTCAACACCGGTTTCGGCAAACTTTCCGATGTTCGAGTGCCGCAAGACGAACTGCGGCAACTTCAATTGAACCTTGTTCGTAGTCACGCCTGCGGAATTGGCGAACCACTTTCCGAACCCGAGGTGCGCGCAATGATGTTGCTCCGGGCGAACGTGCTGACGCTCGGTTTCAGCGGAATCCGTTGGGACGTCATCGAGTTGCTTTGCGAGATGCTCAACCGACGTGTGCACCCGCTTGTTCCGGAAAAAGGATCAGTCGGCGCTAGTGGCGATCTCGCGCCGCTTGCGCATTTGGCATTGAGCGTGATCGGAGAAAGCGAAGTTTTTTTTGAAGGTCAACGGATGGCAACCGCTGAAGCGCTTCGGCGCGCAAAATTAAAGGCTCTTGAGCTGGAAGCGAAGGAAGGACTGGCCTTGCTCAACGGCACGCAAGCCATGCACGCGGTAGGCGGGCTGGCGCTTTTACGTGCGCAGCGCCTTGCGCGCGTGGCCGATGTGTCCGGCGCGATGAGTCTCGAAGCGCTCAAAGGCACGCCCGCGGCATTCGACTTGCGGTTGCAGGAGGCGCGGCCTCATCCAGGCCAGAAAGCCGTGGCCGAACATCTTTTGTCCCTGATGGAACACAGCGAGATCCGTCAGTCGCATCTCACCGACGACCCGCGGGTGCAGGACGCATACAGCCTGCGTTGCATGCCGCAGGTGCACGGGGCGGTGCGCGGTGCGCTGGCCCATTGTGAAGACGTTTTACTGATTGAGTCCGCATCAGCGACGGATAATCCGCTGGTATTTGCCGAAACCAGTGATGTGATTTCTGGCGGGAATTTTCACGGGGCACCGCTTGCGTTCGCTTTCGACTACGCCGCGATCGCGATCGCCGATTTGATGAGCATTAGCGAACGCCGCACGGATCGCCTCGTTAATCCTGACAAGAGCGAGGGGCTGCCCGCGTTTCTTGCGCAGCGGCCCGGAGTGGAATCGGGGTTCATGATTGCGCACGTCGCAGCTGCCTCGCTAGTAAACGAAGCGCGCGTGCTCGCTCATCCGGCCAGCGTTGACAACATCACAACTTCAGGCGGAAAAGAAGATCACGTATCCATGGGAATGACGAGCGCTCTGAAGCTGCGGTCGATCGTCGATCTTGCGGAAAACTTGCTCGCCATCGAGCTGCTAGCGGCCGCTCAAGGTCTGGAACATCGCCGTCCATTGAGGGCTGGTCGCGGTGTCGAGCGAGCGTTCGCTGCTGTGCGAAAAGTCGCGCCGCCGCTCACGCACGATCGCGCGCTCTCGGGCGATATTGCGCGTGTTGCTGAAGCGATTCGTCAGGGCGATTTTGATTGAAAGGCCGAAGAGTCATGAGTGGAAAGCGAATCATCCACGCGCCGCGCGGTAGTGAACGCACGTGCAAAGGGTGGCATCAGGAAGCGGCCATGCGGATGTTGATGAACAATCTCGATCCTGAGGTCGCAGAAAATCCCGATCAACTGGTTGTTTACGGTGGAACAGGTCGCGCTGCGAGGAGCTGGGAAGCTTTCGATGCAATCGTGGCCTCACTGCGCGGGCTCGAAAACGACGAAACCCTTCTCGTTCAATCGGGAAAGCCGGTCGGCAAATTTAGGACCCACGATGAAGCACCGCGCGTCCTGATCGCCAACTCCAACCTTGTCGGTCAGTGGAATAACTATGCAGAGTTCAATCGCCTCGAGCGGATGGGACTGACGATGTACGGACAAATGACTGCTGGCTCGTGGATTTACATCGGCAGCCAGGGAATCGTGCAGGGTACGTTTGAAACTTTTGCTGCTGCCGGGCGGAAACATTTCGGCGGGTCGCTCGACGGGAGATTCGTTTTGACCGGCGGCCTCGGCGGCATGGGTGGCGCGCAACCGCTCGCCGCGACGATGAACGCTGCCCTTTTTCTCGGCGTCGACGTCGATCCGGCGCGGATCGAGAAACGATTGAAAAGCGGTTACTGCGATAGGATCGCGTGGTCGCTTGATGAAGCGCTCAAGTTAATTGATCAGGCGCGCAAAGAACGGAAATCGCTTTCGGTCGGTTTAGTCGGTAATTGCGCTGACGTGCTGCCCGAGATCGTGAAACGCGGCATCATGCCCGACGTGCTCACAGATCAGACGAGCGCCCACGACGCGTTGAACGGGTATGTGCCGCACGGGATGTCGCTCGAAGACGCGCTCGCGCTACGAAGGAAAAACCCGGACGGATACATCGAGCGCGCCATGCATTCTATGGCGGTGCACGTCGAAGCCATGCTTGCGCTGCAAAAGAAGGGTGCGATCACCTTCGATTATGGCAACAACATTCGAGCTCAGGCACAAAAAGCCGGAGTGAAAAACGCGTTCGAGATTCCGGGTTTTGTTCCCGAATACATTCGGCCGCTGTTTTGCGAAGGACGCGGCCCGTTCCGCTGGGTTACGTTGAGTGGTGATCCCGATGACATCGCGCGTACCGACAAACTGGCGCTCGAATTATTTCCCAAAAACCAAACGCTCGCGCGCTGGATGAAGCTGGCGAAGGAGCGAATTCATTATCAAGGATTACCTGCGCGGATTTGCTGGCTCGGTTACGGTGAACGCGCCGAGTTTGGCGTCGCCATCAACGAACTGGTGAAGAGCGGCGAAATCAAAGCGCCCATTGTGATTGGCCGCGATCATCTCGATACCGGCTCGGTTGCATCTCCCAATCGTGAGACAGAAGGCATGCTCGACGGCAGCGATGCCATAGCAGACTGGCCATTGCTCAATGCGCTGATTAACACCGCAGCCGGAGCATCCTGGGTGTCGATCCACAACGGCGGTGGCGTCGGCATCGGTTTTTCGCAGCACGCCGGCATGGTTGTCGTGGCCGATGGCAGCGCAAATTCCAAGCGCCGCTTAGAGCGCGTTCTCACCAGCGATCCCGGTATGGGCATTCTCCGCCACGCCGATGCGGGTTACTCTCGCGCCATCGAGTTCGCCGCCGCAGAAAACATCGACATTCCGATGAAGCCGCAGTCGCGCGATTGATTGGATCAGAATGAGACGTTGTATCAGCTACCTGGTGATCGCTACGGCGCTCCTCCTTTCAGCTTCTTTTGCGCAGAATGCGTCCGAGTTATTTGAACGCAAGGGGGGTCTTGTTCGAGACAAGGAAACCGCAATTCGAATTGCTGAGGCGATTCTCTTTCCAATCTATGGAGAGAAGAGCATCCGCGCGCAGCAGCCTTACCGCGTCAGATTGGAAAACGGAAAATGGACCATAGATGGAGCGCCTCCACCGCGAGGTTTTGCCGGCGGGAGTTTCCACGTGGTTATTCTTCAGCGTGATGCGCGTGTCCTTGAGATTGGCCACGACGTCTGATTCAGTTTTGTTCCGGAATGCAATGAAAAAACTGATCGAGTGTGTGCCGAATTTTTCTGAGGGACGAGATCAGAATGTTGTTCGGCAGATTACCGATGCGATCGAGTCGGTCGATGGCGTTTCGTTGCTCGATGTTGATCCCGGCGCAAGCACGAACCGGACGGTGGTGACTTTTGTCGGTGATCCGGATGCCGCAGTCGAGGCAGCGTTTCGCGGGATCAGAAAAGCGGCGGAGCTGATCGACATGCGAAAACAGAAAGGCGCGCATCCGCGAATGGGTGCGACTGATGTTTGCCCGTTCATTCCGGTGAGCAATGTCAGCTGGGAGGAAGCGATTGAATGTGCAAATCGGCTGGGCAAGCGCGTCGGCGAGGAATTGAAAATCCCGGTGTATCTCTATGAGAGAGCCGCCAGGGATAAGTCCCGTGCAAATCTTGCCGTGATTCGAGGTGGCGAATACGAAGGATTTTTCGAAAAGATAAAACAACCGGAGTGGAAACCGGATTTTGGACCTGCGGTTTTCAACGAGAAATCGGGCGGAACCGTGATTGGTGTTCGCGATTTTCTGATCGCTTACAATGTGAACCTGAACACGAAATCGGTGCGGCGTGCGAACGCGGTGGCATTTGATGTGCGAGAGCAGGGGAGAGTGAAGACCGAAGACGGCACGCCATCGGGCAAACCAGTCATGGACGCGAACGGCGATCCGGTCCGCATTCGCGGGATGTTGAAACATGTGAAAGGAATAGGCTGGTTCGTGAAGGAATACGGCATCGCGCAGGTGTCGATGAATCTCACAAACATTGAGGAAACGCCTTTACACGCAGCATTCGATGCGTGCGTTGAGTCGGCTGCGAAACGGGGCTTACGCGTGACCGGCTCGGAGATCGTCGGGATGGTGCCGAAAAGATCCTTGGTCGATGCGGGCCGTTATTTCCTCAAAAAACAACAATGGTCTGAGGGCGTTTCGGAAGAAGAACTGATCGACATCGCCGTTCGTTCGATGGGCTTGGGTGAACTGAAGCCTTTTGTCGCGAGAGAAAAGGTGATCGAATTAAAAATTGAATCAGCTGAGCTGAAGCCGTCTTTGGCGAAAATGAATGTGCGCGAGTTTTGCAACGAGACCTTGAGCGATTCGCCCGCGCCCGGCGGGGGCTCCGTCGCGGCGCTGATGGGAGCGCTGGGCGCTTCGTTAGGCGGAATGGTCGCGAATCTTTCTGCGGGCAAACGCGGTTGGGACGATAAGCTCAAATATTTCAGCGATTGGGCGGTTAAGGCGCAACAACTCAAAGACGAATTATTGTCGCTTGTCGACGAGGACACGGCGGCGTTCAACAAAGTGATGGACACGTTTGCGCTGCCCAAGAATTCCGCGGAAGAAAAGGCGGAGCGCGCTGCTGCGATTGAGAAGGCGACAAAACATGCGGCCGAGATTCCGCTGAAAGTGATGGAGACAGCGGCGAAATCTTATGAACTGCTGTCGGAGATGGCGGACATCGGAAATCCCGCTTCGGTTTCAGATGTCGGCGTTGGAGCGCTGGCCACTCGGGCGTGCATTGAAGGGGCAGCGATGAATGTGCGAATTAATCTCGGTCAACTGAAGGACGAAAAATTTAAGGTTCACCTCCAGAAACGAGTTCAAAAGGTAAGCGCGGATTCAGAGATGCAGTTCAAGAAGATCAATCAAATTGTGGAAAGTAAACTAGGTTGAAGCGTTCAGGCGGGAGTAACTGCCTGTCATTTTGACCGAAGCGAAACATCTTTGGTTATCAGGCTTACGAGAAAACTAATCAGAGATTCTTCACTTCGTTCAGAATGACAATCCTTTTTCTGTGGTTGCGCTTCAACGGTAACGAACAATGACTTCACTCGCCGTCCTGAACGCGTCGCAACTCGTCACGCTGCGCGGACCCAAGCGCCCGCGTGTCGGGACAGAGTTGTCGGCGCTCGAGCTCATTCGTGATGGCGGAATGCTCATCCGCGACGGCGAGATAGAGAGTGTCGGTCGGAGCGATGAGATCGAAAAGAATGTTGGCGACGCAGAAGTTGTTAATGCCGGTGGACGCGTTGTGATGCCGGGATTCGTCGATGCGCATACACATATGGTTTTCGCAGGAAATCGGCTCGACGATTTCGAACGCCGGGCACGAGGTGGAACGTACGAGCAGATTGCGAAAGAAGGCGGCGGAATTTGGTCAACCGTAGAAAAAACGCGTGCAGCTAGCGAAGCTGATCTTCTCACGCAGTCAAAAAAGCATGCGAACTGGTTCTTGCGTTGCGGAACCACAACAGTCGAAGCGAAATCGGGCTATGGCCTGACCGTTGAAGATGAATTGAAGATTTTGCGCGTTATATGCCAACTGCAGAAGGAGGTGCCTTTGGAAATCGTGCCGACCTTTCTCGGCGCGCATGCCGTTCCGAGGGAACTCTCGCTGGATGAATATCTGGACGTTGTGGTTACGGAAATGTTGCCGCGTGTGACTGCGGAAAAACTAGCTGAATTTTGCGATGTTTTTTGCGAGCGCGGCTATTTCGATATTAATCAGTCGCGCAAAATCTTATCCGCAGCCAAAAAGGTAGGACTGCGGTTGCGCGGACACGTCGATCAACTGACAAATTCCGGTGGCGCGAAGTTGATGGCGGAGATGGGTGCAACCACGGCGGACCATCTGGAGCAAACCGACGAGCAGGGGATTGCCGCTTTGAAGAAGGCAAACGTGCAACCTGTTTTACTGCCGGGTTCGGTTTACGCGCTCGGATCGAGCCGCTATCCGCGCGCGGGTAAAATGATCGAGGCCGGACTTGCGATCGTGCTCGCGACCGATTTCAATCCTGGATCCTCGCCAACACCGAGCATGCCGATGGTTCTGTCCCTCGCGTGCACGCAAATGAAAATGTCGCCCGCGGAAGCAATCACCGCGTCAACCGTAAACGCAGCATACAGCGTCAACCGAGGCGACAGGATTGGCTCCCTTGAGCCTAGTAAACTTGCCAATTTCGTGATCTTCGATTGCGAAGATTATCGTGAGCTGGCGTACTGGTTTGGGGTGCCGCAGACGCATGCGGTTTATGTCAGAGGCGAATGTGTTTCAAGGAGCGGTGGTTTCTAGTCCGCCGTTACAAAAGGGTCAAAGAATGACGGCAGAAGAAGAACTTTTGAAAGTCGAAAAAGAATTCGCGGAGGCAATTGTTAAGAAAGACCTCGAAGGCATCGGACGACTTGTCACAGATGACTGGATCATCATTGACCCGAACGGGGAAATAGTTGACCGGGCGCGCTTTTTCGAGGTCATAAAGTCGGGTGCTCTGACGCACGACATGATGGAGTCCGAAGATTTCCGAGTTCGCGTTTATGGAGACAGCGCAGTGGTTACCGCGGTAACCCGTACGAAGGGTACATTCATGGGACAGGAATTCAGCACGCAGGAACGGGCCACAGATGTTTTTGTGAAGCGCGATGAGCGATGGCAATGCGTGCTGACGCATCTCACACGATTCCCGAAGAAGTGAGGCGGCGCGGCCTGCGGTCGCGCCCTACCAATTTCGAGGGCAGATTTTGCGGTGCCTGCTGAGCGCCGCTACAGTGATTCTCAATGAAGGTTGAAGTGGAACAGCAGCCGGGTTCGGTCTCGAAGCTGCAGATTGAATTGCCTGCCGACGAAGTTGCGAAGGAATGGAACGCCATCGCAAACAGCTTTGCGCGCTTCGCGAAAATTCCGGGATACCGGCCGGGCAAAGCCCCGCGCGCGGTGATCGACAAAAGATTCCGTAAGGAAATCCAGGACGAACTCACGAAGAAGCTTGTCTCGAAAAGTTATCACGAAGCGGTCGAACAAGAGCAATTGCGCGTGGCTTCGCTGACTAACATTGAAGACATTGAGTTTGGCGAGGACAAGTCGATGCGCTTCCGCGCGACTGTGGTCACCGCGCCGGAATTCGAGCTTCCGGATTACAAGAACATTCCCGTGCAATTGCAGGACGCAAAGATTTCGGAAGCAGAAGTCGAAGACGCGATCGAACGTTTGCGTGACCAATCCGCCGATTTTGTAGACGTGCCGGCGCGTGCGTTGCAAATGGGCGATTTCGCGGTGCTTGACTTTGATGGTTCGATAGAAAACAAGGCGATCAGCGAAATCGCACCACAAGCCAGCAAGAATTTACACGGCGGCAAAAAATTCTGGCTGCATTTGGCGCCCGAAAATTTTCTGCCAAAATTTTGCGAGCAGCTAATCGGACTAAAACCCGGCGAGACGCGCCTGGTGATCGTTAATTTTCCAGATGAATTTCCAGTCAAGGAACTCGCCGGCAAAAAAGCCGATTACGCGGTTACATTGCGCGAGATCAAGGAAAAGGTGTTGCCGCCGATCGACGACGCACTCGCAGCCAAGCTGGTCCCGGGCAAAACGCTGGCTGCTCTTCGCGAGATCATCGAACACGACCTCGAACACGCCAAAGAGCATGATGCCGAACGGGCGAAGGAAGCACAGATCGTCAAATATCTGCACGAGCGAATTCAGGTAGAGCTGCCTCCAGCGCTGTTGCAAAATGAGACCCGCCGCGCGCTGGCCGAATTAGTTCAACGGAATCGAGAGCGCGGTATCACTGATGACATGCTGAAGGAAAAAGAGAAGGAATTGATAGATGCCGCAGCGGGAATGGCGGCGCATCGACTGAAAACAAATTTCATTCTGCAACGCATCGCCGAGCGCGAAGACATTCAGGTCACAAAGGAAGATCTCGATTCGCGCATCAGACAGGAGGCGGCGCGCTACGACATTTCGCCTGACAAAATGCGCAAGGAATTGCAGCAACGCAACGCGCTGGACGACCTTGCTGAGCAGCTTCTGCTGGGTAAGACTCTTGATTTTCTGAAGGCGAATGTTAGCATCGAATTAACGAAGGAACCCACCGTCAAAGAAGAAGAATCATGAGCGTATCTAACGAAAATGTCTCGCAAGTGCTGGTTCCGATGGTCGTTGAGCAGACTGGTCGGGGCGAACGCAGCTACGACATTTACTCACGGTTGCTGAAGGACCGCATCGTTTTTGTCGGGCAGATCGACGATCACATCGCGAACCTGGTGATCGCGCAATTGCTCTTCCTGCAAATGGAAGATGGCAAAAAGGACATCAATCTTTACATCAACTCACCGGGCGGCGTGGTCACGGCCGGGCTGGCAATTTTCGACACGATGCAGTTTCTGACGTGCGACGTGGTGACGTATTGCATCGGCATGGCAGCGAGCATGGGGGCAGTGTTGCTTTGTGCCGGCACGAAAGGCAAACGGTTTGCCTTGCCGAACTCGGACATCATGATTCACCAGGTGCATGGCGGTGCGCAGGGTCAGGCGAGCGACGTGGAACGCCAAGTTGATTACATGTTCAAGCTCAAAAAGCGCATTATTCGCATTATCTCACAGCACACCGGCAAGTCGGAAGAGCAGGTCCGACTCGATTCCGATCGCGATTACTATATGTCTGCGGACGAAGCCAAGGCATATGGGTTGGTCGACGAAGTGATCAAGTCGCGAAAGGAAGTAAAGCTACTGGACGGCAGCACGCCTCCGGATGGCCGGCTGGTGGACGTGCCGGAAGTAGTGTTATCGCGGAAAGGGTAAAGCGGAACCCCAGAGCATATGGCGCGCGCTTCAAACCTCACCATGTGCTCCTTCTGTGGCAAAAGCCACGCTGAGGTGCGCAAGCTCATCGCAGGCCCAGGTGTTTATATTTGCGACAGCTGCATCAACGTCTGCAAAAGCATTCTCGATAAGGAGCTCAACGAAGACGCCCGGCGTCAGTCTTCGAACATCCGCGTGCCTAAGCCGGCACAAATTCGGGAAGCTCTCGATCAATATGTAATCGGGCAGGACACTGCCAAGAAGACGCTTTCTGTGGCGGTGCACAATCACTACAAGCGCGTGCTGCAAACTCCCGCGCCCGCGGACACTTCAGCTGCGTTTCAGGCGGATCCACTTGCGGACGTTGAGATCGAGAAAAGCAACATTTTGCTCATCGGTCCAACAGGCTCCGGGAAGACCTTGCTGGCGAAGACGCTGGCCAGAATTCTCGACGTCCCGTTTTGCATCGCTGACGCGACGACGCTGACTGAAGCCGGCTACGTCGGCGAAGACGTCGAGAACATCATTCTACGATTGCTTCAAAATGCCGATTATGATGTGAAGCGCGCTGAGATCGGGATTGTTTATATAGACGAAATCGACAAGATCGGGCGCAAGACGGACAACGTGAGCATCACACGCGATGTCTCCGGCGAAGGCGTGCAGCAAGCTTTGCTGAAAATTTTGGAAGGCAGCACGTGTAATGTTCCGCCGCAGGGCGGCCGCAAGCATCCGCACCAGGAATACATTCAGGTCAACACCGAAAAGATTCTTTTCATTTGTGGTGGGGCATTTATCGGGCTCGACAAAATCATCCAAAAGCGGATTGGCCAAAAAGTGATGGGCTTTGGCAGCCCGACGCTCGAGGTCGAAGAAGCGTTGCGTAAAGAGTCGATCCGCCACGTGGAACCGGAAGACCTGCTCGCGTTCGGGATGATACCTGAATTCATAGGGCGCCTGCCCGTTGTTAGTTCGCTCGACGCGCTCACCGAGGATGAAATGGTGGCGATTTTGACCGAAACAAAAAACGCGATGGTGAAACAATATACGAAGCTCTTCTCAATGGAGGGAGTCCGTCTGTCGGTGACCAAAGACGCGTTGCGCGCCCTCGCTGCGCAGGCTGTCACCAAAGGCACCGGCGCGCGTGCGCTGCGTTCGATGCTCGAACGTATTATGCTCGACATCATGTACGAC
>WNFV01006680.1_pt1 | contig 13591 bp, 10 predicted proteins | sample 5400101 | NCBI WGS metagenome assembly WNFV01 (sample SAMN13153361, study PRJNA577476) | soil metagenome | isolation source: 115 cm soil or saprolite under grassland replicate 1 | place: USA:California | collected 2016-06-15
GCCGCCGTCTTCGCCATCCTCGTCCTCGCCGTCTCGGACCTCCGTCACGCAACCGCGCGTGAGGCGCACTCGAAGGACGTCGTCTCGGAGACGCGCGCGCTCGAGAACCTCCTCCTCGACCTCGAGACGGGCGGGAGAGGGTTCGCGCTCACCGGCAACCCGCGGCTGCTCGACCCGTGGTACGCGGCCCGCCGCGAGCTTCCGGGCCGGATCGCGAAGCTCGAGGGCCTCGTCGCCAAGGACGCGGATCGGCGGCGTCCCGTGCGAGAGCTCGTCGAGCTGGTCAGGGCCTACGAGACGGACTACTCGGTCCCGCTTGTCACGATCGCGCGCGAGAGTCCCGCCGCGGCGCGCACGCCGCTCGCGACCGCCGAGGGCCAGCGCCGGACGGAGGAGATTCGCGACCGGTTCAGCAGCCTGCTGGCGGCGGAAGGTGCGCTCGCGGTCACGGACGCCGCCGACGCGAAGCGGACGGCGAGGCGCGCCCTGGCGCTCGGTGTCGGCGGCATCGGCCTGTGCGCGGCGATCGCGCTCCTGTTCGGCGCCTATCTCGCGCGCTCGATCGTCCGGCCGGTACGCGAGGTGGCTGCCGGCGCTAGCCGGCTCGCGGCGGGCGACCTCGCGACCCGACTCGAAGGACGAGGGCCCGCCGAAGTCGGCAACCTGACGACGGCGTTCAACGCCATGGCCGAATCGCTGGAGCTGGGACGCAGCGAGCTCGAGTCGCGCAACGAGCGGCTGCGCGAAAGCGACCGCCTCAAGTCCGAGCTCGTCAGCATCGTCTCCCACGAGCTCCGGACGCCGCTGACGACGATCATCGGCTTCACGGACGTCCTGCTCACGCGCGACATCGACGCGAGCTCGCGGAAGCGCTACCTCGAGATAATCGAGTCGCAGGCCCAGCGGCTCTCCAATCTCGTCCGCGACTTCCTCGACGTCAACCGGATCGAGGAGGGAGGGCTCGAGCTGAAGCGCGAGCTGGTCGACGTGGCCGTGCTGCTCCGGGAACAGGCACCCGCGCTGATCGGCGAGCCCGCCAACCATGTCCTGAGGGTCGAGCTCGCCAACGAGCTGCCGGTGGTCGGCGACCGCGAACGCCTGACTCAGGTGCTGACGAACCTGCTGTCGAACGCCGTCAAGTACTCGCCTGACGGCGGCATCGTCGGGCTGGTCGGCAGAGCGGGCGACGGGATCGTGCGGGTCGAGGTCCGCGACGAGGGAATCGGCATCCCGCGGGAGCAGCAGGCGCGAATCTTCACGAAGTTCTTCCGCGGCGACGCGGCGGAGCGCGGCATCCCGGGCACGGGGCTCGGGCTGACGCTGGCCCGCCAGATCGTCGAGGCGCACGGCGGCAAGATCGGCTTCACCAGCGCAAGAGACCAGGGCTCGACGTTCTGGATCGAGCTGCCGGCGGCCGACGGGTCCGAACCGATGCGGAGACAGACGGTCATGCCGTCGACAGGAGGTGGCGAATGACGCTCTGGAAGATGGCGGTGGTGGCCGGGCTCGCAGCGACCGGGGTGGTCGCGTTCACCGCGTGGCGCACCTCGTACGCCGTGACCGGGCCGAGCTCGATCCGGATCACGCAGAAGCAGATCAGCCGCACGATCGTCAATCACGGCAAGCGCAGCCGTAGCGTCGGCGACGTCGAGATCACGCGAGCGCTCCTCTACAACAAGCGGATCACGCCGAAGGCGATCGGCCACGGCGAGGTCGTCTGCACCTACACGGACGCGAGCTCCAGGAGCTGCACCGGGACGTTCGTCCTGCCGAAGGGGAAGATCGTCGTCGGCGGCAGCTTGCTCTACACGCAGCTGTTCCAGCTCGCGGTGCTGGGCGGGACCGACCTCTACAACAACGTACGCGGCACGCTGACCGTCACGTCGCTCTCGAAGAAGCCGCGGCAGGACGTGCTGCTCTTCCGCCTCGTCGCGTAGGAGCCTCGGACTCGGCGGCGAACTACCTCTGCCGTGACGAAGCGCAGGGAAGAGAGCCTGATCGAGGAGATGCGGGCAGCAATGGCGCACGACCGCGAGACCGCGCGGCGCGGCTCGCCGGTCGCGCAGGGCTTCGCGATCGAGGAGCCGGCGCCCGTGACCGAGCCTGACCCCGTGACCGAGACCGACACAGAGCCGCCGCGGCGACGCGGGTTTGCGCGTCTCCTTCGCCGCGACAGCTGACCGCACGCACGTACGCTCGTCCGGTGCGCGTGACGATCTGCGATGTCGGGCCTCGCGACGGGCTCCAGAACGAGCCCGACGTGGTGGCGCCGGCGATTCGCGCGGAGCTCGTCGACCGGCTCGTCGGGGCGGGGCTGCCGCGCGTCGAGGCGGTGAGCTTCGTTCGGGCCGACCTCGTGCCGCAGATGGCCGGCGCGGAGGAGGTCGTCTCGCTCGTCGAGCGGCGCGACGGGACCGAGCTCTCCGGGCTCGTCCTCAACGAGAAGGGCTACGAGCGGCTCCGCGTCTCCGGGCTCGATCGCGTCAACTGCACGCTCGCTGCGACGGAGACGTTCAACCGGCGTAACGCAAACGCCACGCTCGGCGAAGCAATTGCGCGGGTCGAGACGATCCTGGCGGCGGCCGACCTGCCCGCGACGGTGACGATCAGCGTCGCGTTCGGCTGTCCCTTCGAAGGGCCGGTCGACCCGAGTCGAGTCGTCGAGCTGGCCGGCCGCTTCGCAGGCGCCGAGGTCGTCCTTGCCGACACGATCGGCGTCGCGACCCCGGCGCAGGTGCGGCGGCTCGTCGACGCGAGCGGAGCGCGCGGCTTCCACGGCCACAACACTCGCAACACGGGCTACGCGAACGCGCTTGCCGCGGTCGAGGCGGGCGCGACGGTGCTCGACGCGGCCGTCGGGGGGCTCGGCGGCTGTCCCTTCGCGCCGAAGGCGACGGGGAACGTCGCGACCGAGGATCTCGTCTACCTGCTCGAGGGCGAAGGGATCGAGACCGGGGTGGACCTGGACGCGCTGATCGGCATCTCAGAGTGGCTCGAGGGTGTCCTCGGCCGGCGGCTCGAGGGCTACGTCTACCGCGCCGGGCCTGCCTTCTAAGGCCCGCCGATCACCTCCGCCGTCGTGCGCACGATCGTGCCGTTCGCTGCGCGCGGCTGCAGCCAGTCGAGCAGGGCCGTGAAGTTCGCAGGCGTGATCGAGTACGCGTCGCACTGGTCGCAGAGGTGGTGGAAGACGAGCTGCACCCAGCCGCCGCCGTTCTGCTCGGCGTCGGTGACGTAGCTCTGGATCGTCGCGAGCGAAGTGCCCTGCTTCGGGTTCGGCGGTGTCCGCGTCGCGTAGGGATCAAGGGGCGGGATCGTCTCTGCGAAGACCCTCCGACCGTTCACGCCTGACACGCCGCGGCCGCTCGCGTAGCCGCAGCCCGCCACGATCGCCTTCGAGCCGGCGTCGAAGGAGCCGAACGGGTAGGCGAACGAGCTGGGCTGGAAGCCGCGGTCGAGCAGGTTCTGGCGGTCGCCGCAGATCTCGCTCTGCGCCGCAGCGGTCTTCAGATGCTTGACGTTGACGTGGTTCACCGTGTGCCCGGCGATCTCGTTCCCGGCCGCGAAGAGATCCTGTAGCTGAGCCCAAGACATGTGCGCCGAGTCGCCGACGAAGCCGCTGTTGACGTAGAAGGTGGCGTGCATCCCGTGCGCGTTCAGGATCGCGAGCGTCCCGTACTGGTCCGCGACGCCGTCGTCGAACTGGATCGTGACGACGGTTTGCGTCCCGGCGGCGGGGGCGACCTGGGTTGCCGGGCTGCCCAGGAGGGCGAGGAGCAGCCCGGCTAGCTGGGCGATTCCCAGGTAGGCGAGGCGTCTGCGACGGGTCATCGGAGTCCTTTCAGTTCAGGCCGGCCATCTGTCGCGCGAACGCGAGCGGGCTCAGAGAGGAGAGATCGACGGCGGGCTCGACGGTCGAGAACGACTCGATGTCGTCCCTGAACTTCGCCTGGTTCGAGTTGAACGCGGCGAACCGGTCGCTGTCGTCGGCCGGGCAGTTGTTCATACCCGTCTGGAACCCGCGATAGAGCGTGCCGTTCGGGCCTTCGACCACAGCCCCCTTCAGGATCGGCGAGCCGCCGGTCAGCGAGCCGACGAGGTTCGCGACCTGGTGGTGGATGCAGTTCGGGAAGGTCGTCCCGTCGCCGACGATGAACGACGAGCCCCAGGCGTTCGCACCGAGGATGTTCCCGAGCCAGCGGCCGCTCCAGCCGGCGTACGCGTCGGTGCCGGTCAGCTCGGTGTACTCGCTGGCCATCACCGACAGCCCGGTGCCGTGGACGGCCGTGTCCCAGACGGCCCACGGGAAGCCGAACCCGAACGGATCCGTCGCCGCCTGGGCAAGCGCGCCGTCGAGCGCCTTCTTCAGGTCGCCGAGCAGCGCGGCCTGCGTGACTGCGAGCCCGGCCGGGTTGCCGGCCTGCGTGATCGCGCGGTGCAGCTCGTAGTGCGCGAGGCCGCTGACGTCGTAGAGGTTGAGTGTGTCGGCGGCGTCATCCGGGCCGGTGATGTACGCGTTCGCCCACTTCGCCGCTTCCTTCAGGTAGTAGGACGGGTCGGTTTCCGGCAGCCCGGCGGGCAGCCCGCCGCTCGCGACCGCGAAGTACAGCTCCGTCGCCCCGAGCTCGAGGTCGCTGCGCCACTCGGTCTCCGGATAGAAGCTGTACGGGATGTACGTCGTCAGGTTCCCGGACGGGTTCGTGTCCGCGAGGTCGAAGATGTGCTCGGCCGCGAGCAGGCATCTGTTCGCGAAGGGCGGATCGCTCGTCTTGAAGAGCCGGAAGCACATCGCGAAAGCCGCCGCGCTCCGGCCAGCGAGGTTCGGGCTGATCAGCGTGCCGGGCGGGCCGATGCGGAAGACCGGCCGGTTCCGGATGTAGCGGTACGCCGGGTCGCTGCCGCCGAAGGTGTCGTCGGCCTGCGGCAGCCGCCAGATGTCGTGGTCGCCGACCGTCTTCGCGTTCCCGGTCCCGATCCCGACCTGGTAGTAGAAGACGCGGTTCGCGTCGTCCCACATGCGAAGCAGCCAGTCGGTCCCGAATTTGGCCTCCGCGTTGAAGCCGGCGCCCATCTGGGTCGGGAAGCGCAGGTTTGCGTGCAGGAGCATCGCGGTCGTGAAGCCGAGCGTCTGGACGCCTTTGATGTAGTCGCCGGCGTCCCACCAGCCGCCCGATGCGTCGCGCTGCACTCCCGGGACCGGGGTGAGGTCGCCGGAGAAGCGGCCGCTCGAGTTCACGTTCGGCGTGACGTAGGCCTGCGCCGTCTGGTCGTTCAGGTGCCCGGGCGCCGTGCGTAGGGCGTTCGCGATGAAGTTCGGGCCGTCCCGCTCGGTCTGGTAGAAGGACAGCGCGTTGGCGAGCGCGGTCGCGTACACGTTCTGGCCGCTGCCGATCGCGAAGCTCGGCGACGTAGCCGCGGCAGGGCCGCCGCTGACGCTGATCGTGTAGGTGCCGGCGGTCGCGACGGAGTCGAAGTTGAGGGCATAGACGAAGCCGTAGTCGCGGCTCCAGGAACCGAGGTTGTCGCCGATCGCTGCCGTGAAGACCGTCGTGTTCCCGGTCTTGACGCTGAACGTCGCGCCGGTCTGGGCCGCGCTCGACATCAGGTAGGCCCGCTTCGGCGCCACCGCCGGATACCCGACCTGGTTCACCCGGACGAAGGCCGTCGGAGGCGGCGACGGGGCGGCCCCGAGGTAGCCGGCGCCGAGGCCCGTAGCGGCCACGAGGACGAGTGCGAGCGCTCCACCTCTGGCGCGCATGCTCAGGGACAAAGGCTGCTCGAACATCGGCGCCAACCCCCAAACCGTATTAGTAAAGGTTCCTAACGAGTTACTCGACAGCAGCCTACTTGGTCGAGCCGGCCGGCGTCAAGCGGTCTAGATCATGTGGGCGGCCATGCTGGCAGCGCGCGCGAACTCGGCCAGCGTGCGCTCGACGTCCTCGTCGGTCGTCTGCCAGTTCGAGACCGACACGCGAATCGCCGCACGTCCGTCCCAGCTCGTGCCGGACATCCAGGCGGTTCCGCTCTGCTGCACGCCCTGCAACACCTCGGCGGTGCGCTCGTCGGTCTCGTAGCGGAAGAGAACCTGGTTGAGGACGACCTCGTTCAGCACCTCGGCGCCCGGCAGCCGCGCGAGCTCGTCGGCGAACCGGCGCGCGTGACGGCAGCAGCGCTCGACGAGCTCGGCGACCCCCGACCGCCCGAGCGAGCGCACCGCCGCATAGACGGAGAAGCCGCGCGCGCGGCGGGAGAACTCGGGCGTCCAGTCGACCTGGTCGCGGCGCTCGCCGTCGGACTGCACGAGGTAGCTGGCAGTCGCCGACATGGCCGCCCGGTGGGAGTCAGCGTGTGCGCAGAACACGAGGCCCGAGTCGTACGGCACGTTCAGCCACTTGTGCGCGTCGGTAGCCCACGAGTCGGCTCGTTCCACGCCCTCGACGAGGTGCCGCAGCCTCGGGCTCGCCGCGGCCCAGAGACCGAAGGCGCCGTCGACGTGGAGCCACGCGCCCGCCTGCGTCGCGAGGTCGGCGATCGTCGGGATCGGATCGAAGGCGCCTGTGTTCACTTCGCCGGCCTGGGCGCAAACGATCGTCGGCCCCTCGGCCCGCGTGAGCATCTCGCGCAGCGGCTCCACGAGCATGCGCCCCTGAGCGTCGGCTGGGATCTCGACCACCGCACCGGTGCCCAGGCCGAGCAGGCGCAGTGCGCGATCGATCGTGACGTGCCGCTTCGCGCCGGCGAGCACACGGATCGGCGGCGCCCCGACGAGGCCCTCGCGTTCGACGTCCCAACCCGCCTCGCGGAGCACGTGTTGGCGGGCTGCGGCGAGCGCGGTCACGTGCGCCATCTGGCAGCCCGTCACGAACGCGAACGAGACGTCGCGCGGAAGGCCGAGCAGCTCGGCGAGCCAGGCGCCGGCGACCTCCTCCACGACCGACGCCGCCGGGCCGCCGACGTACAGGCCCGCGTTCTGGTCCCACGTCGAGGCGAGCCAGTCCGCGGCGAGCGCTGCCGGGACGCCGCCGCCGATGACGAAGCCGAAGTAGCGGCCGCCGGCCATCCCGACGATCCCCGGGTCGGCGGCGTCGGCGAGCTCGGCGACGACGCGGCGTGGGTCCGATGGCCCTTCGGGCAGCGGCCCGCCCAGCCGAGCGCGGAGCTCGTCGACGCCCGCCGACGGAAAGACCGGGCGGCGGTCGAGCGAGTCGAGGAAGTCGGCGGCGAGCTCAGCGGTCTCACGAAGCAGGTCGCGCGCGTCGCCCATCGCCCGATTCTGACAGCGGCGGCCTGTTAGGCAGGGCCGGGCGTCAACGCGCGGCGAGGCTCCCTGTGACGCGAGAGGGCCGGTGTGGTTCCGGCGACGACGAGGAGAGCGCCGGCGACGAGCAGCCAGGTGCCGACGCGAAAGTACTGCCAATCCCCGAATGCGGCGTCGAGCAGTGGATTGAGCGCGAAGCCGAGAGCGACCAGTCCCAGGGCGCGCGTTGCCTGCTCCAGCGCTTCGATCCCGGTGACGAGCTTCCCGAGCGCTGAAGCCGCGCACATGAGGCCAACGAGGAGCAGGAAGCCTCCGCCCTCGGCCGTCTGCCAGAAGCTGCCCGGGCTGCCCTCGACGTGGTCAAAGGCGTCTTGCCAGATCGCGACCAGCAACAGCCCGGTGCCCAGCAGCGCGATCGCTTCCGAGCTAGTGGGCCGCCGCGGGCGCCACGCGAGCTGGCTCGACCGCAGAGCCACGAGGGGGCCGATGACCAGCAGGAGCGATCCGACGACCGCGAGGGCTGGACCGACTGCGAGCGGCTTCCATCCGCCCGTGAGTGGCACGAATAGGGTGAAACCGAGGGCGACGAGGCCAACCGTCACAGCGGAGACGCGAGGCGCCCGACCGACACCGACCGATCCGGCCAGGGCCGCTGCGCAGAGAAGACAGAGCGCGATCAGGAAGATGCCTCGCTGATGGCGGCCGTCGAAGTCCCAGTAGCTGGCGTCGAGCCAGATCGAGACGAAGAGGAGGACGGCTCCCGCTCCGATGCCGCCTCGAGCCGCGGCACGTAGACGCTGCGGAAGACTCGTCGCCGACATCGCCCAGCCGCCGGCCACGATCAGCATCGAGGCGACAAACGCGAGTGCGATGCCGGTATGCAGCTCCAATCCGCTCATCGGTATGCGCAGCGTCACGCCCAGCGCCGTCAGGCCGACCGCTGCGGCGGCGTAGTAGGGCCGCACGCCTCCGCCGATCAAGCCTGCCGTCAGTGCGGCGAAGGCGAGGCACCCGAGGACGAGCATGAGGATCCCGACCGCATGGTGATTACCGAGAGCCCAATAATTCGCCCCGCCGGAGAACGCTAGGCGTCGGTCGAAGATCCGCGCAAAGACCGCAGCGAAGAAGAGCGCCAAACCTGGGACGGAAACCGCGGCCGCGATCAGAGTGCTGCGGCGCGTGATCCTCGGCGCCTCTTTCCCGCGGTCCGGTCGGCGAGTAGCGGCCGCCACCCCGCCGGCGGCGACGAGTGCCGGGCCGAGGCATCCGAGCCATGCACCGACACCAGATCCGTCCCCCCATTGAAGCGGCTCGAACGGGTTCCCGAAGGGAAGGGGGAGTGAGTTCTGCAAGGCCTGAGAGAGTCCGAAGCCAAACGTCACGAACCCGAGCGCCGCTGTTGCGACGTCGAGGGCGAGCTTTCGTAGGAGCAAGCTGCCTCCGATTGCGAATCCCATGAAACCCGCGAGCGAGAGCGCCAACGTCCCCTGGCCGAGGCTCCAGTACTTGAAGTTGTCGAATCCCGAAAAGCGGTAGAACGGCGTCCAGATCGCGGTGAGGAACAGGAGCAGGCCGAATGCCGCGATTACCCGCCCGATCCCTGGGCGCGCAGCGGGGCGAGGCGCGTCGGGCTCGGTCATGGCCTGGGCTTCCACCGCGACCGGTGCCGGCTCCGGCTCCGCCTCCGCCTGCTCGCGTTCCCACGCGACCGCGGCCGCCGCTGCGGCCTCGTACTCGGCGCGCTCGCGTTCCTCCTGCTCGCGGACCAGCTTGCGCTCGGCCTCGGCCCGCTGCTCCTCCTCCGCTCGGCGTCGCGCCGTCTCTGCGGCGGCGCGGACAGCTGCTTCCCGTTCGGCCGCTTCGCGCTCAGCCGCTTCGCGCTCGGCTGCTTCCCGCTCGGCGGCTTCGCGCGCAGCTGCCTCACGCGCGGCTGCCGCTCGCTCGGCCGCTTCCCGCTCGGCCGCTTCCCGCTCGGCCGCTCCGCGTTGCGCCTGTTCCCGCGCCAGTCGCTCTTCCGCCTCCCGCACGGCCGCCAGGCGTTCCTCTTCCTCTCGCCGGGTGCGCTCGGCGTGCTCCGCCGCCTCCTTGGCGGCCTGCTCCGTCGCGAGCGCGCGCTCCTGCTCGATCCGCTCTTGCTCGGCGCGCTCGCGTTCGGCCTGTTCCGCAGCGGCCTGCTCGGCCTTCTGCTGCTCGACGCGATCGAGGACTGCGATCAGCCGGTCCATGTCGAATCTCCAGCGGGCGTCGCTCAGCTCGATCGCATTGCGCCGCGCGAGCCGCGCCAGGTCGTCTGGCAAATCTTCCGAGCTCGGCATCTCCGCGCCCTGTACCAGCGCCGGAATGACTCGGATCGAACGCGAGAGCGCCGCCTCCAGCTCCAGGCGAACGAAGTCGTCACGATGCTCGAGTCTGCGTCGCCCTTTCGCGTCTGTTGCCTGCAGCCAGCTCCGGCCGATCACCGTGATCACGATGTCGCAAGTCTTGAGAGCCTCGTCGATCACCTCGGCGAAGTCGACGCCGGGGTCGATCGTGTCGATGTCCATGAAGACGTCCCACTGAAGCGACGATGCGTTCGCATGGGCGTTCAGCGCGTCGGAGATGCGGCCGGCATACCCGCCGCTGTCGCTGCGGCGATAGTTGATGAAGACGCGGAACGGCGCCTTCGCCGCCGAGTCGGATGGTGATCCAGGAGTGCCCAAGCACCCTCCTTGCCCGCGCATCTAGTGTCCTACAGCGCCGTCTGAGAGACAAGCAACGCGTCGGCACGCGCGGGGACTCGGCCAGTCGCGCGCTCGAGCGTCGGTAGCGTGACGGCGTGTTCCAGACGCTGTACGACCTCCTGGCGAGCCCGCCGCAGGCCTACTTCATCCTCTTCGGGATCGCCGCCCTCGACGCCGTGCTCCCGATCGCGCCGAGCGAGACCGCCGCGATCGTCGCCGGCCTGCTGGCGGCGCTCGGCAAGCTCGACGTCGGGCTCGCGATCGCCGCGGGCGCCGCGGGCGCCTTCGTCGGCGACAACAGCTCCTACATGCTCGGACGGTTCGTCGGGCATCCGCTCAAGACGCGTTTCTTCTCGGGCGAGCGCGCCGAGCGCCTGCTCGGATGGGCGCGGCGCATGCTCGACGAGCGTGGCGGCTACGTGATCGTCGTTGCGCGGTTCATCCCCGGTGGCCGCACGGCCATCACCTTGACGAGCGGAATCGTCCACTTCTCGTGGATGCGGTTCGTGGGCTTCGCCTCGGTCGCGGCGACGCTCTGGGCGACCTACGCGGTCGTGCTCGGCTACGTCGGCGGTCGGCTCTTCGAAGAGCACCCCTGGATCGCGCTCGCGATCGCGCTTGGGATCGCCGCTCTGATCACCGCCGGCGTCGAGGGGTTCCGCCACGTCCGTACAAGGCGCGGGACCGGCAGACTGGAACGATGAACCGCCTCGCGCAAGAGACGAGCCCGTACCTCCTCCAGCACGCCGACAACCCGGTCGACTGGTTCCCGTGGGGCGAGGACGCGCTCGGGCGGGCTCGCAACGAGGACAAGCCGATCCTGCTCTCGATCGGCTACGCGGCCTGCCACTGGTGCCACGTGATGGAGCACGAGTCCTTCGAGGACGCCGAGACCGCGGGCGTGATGAACGAGCTCTTCGTCAACGTCAAGGTCGACCGTGAGGAGCGGCCGGACCTCGACTCGATCTACATGGACGCGGTCGTCGCGCTCACCGGCCACGGCGGTTGGCCGATGACTGTCTTCCTGACGCCGGAGGGCGAGCCGTTCTACGGCGGCACCTACTTCCCGCCCGAGCCGCGCCACGGCCTGCCGAGCTTCAAGCAAGTCCTCGTCGCCGTCGAGAACGCCTACCGTGAGCGCCGCGAGGACGTCGGGCGACAGGCCTCCGAGCTCGTCGAGCACATCCGCTCGGCGGGCCAGGCGCGGCCGTCGAGCGAGCCGCTCACCGAGGGGCTGCTGACGGCGGCGGAGGCCGGGCTCCGGCACGGCTTCGACGCGGAGTCGGGCGGCTGGGGGAACGCGCCGAAGTTCCCGAACGCCCCGACGCTCGAGTTCCTGATGCGGCGCGGCGGGCTCGACCTGGTCGAGCCGACGCTCGACGGGATGGCGGCGGGCGGGATGTACGACCTCGTCGGCGGCGGCTTCCACCGCTATTCGGTCGACGCCTTCTGGGCGGTGCCGCACTTCGAGAAGATGCTGTACGACAACGCGCAGCTCGTCTCGGCGTACCTGCACGGCTGGCTCGTGCTCGGCAAGGAGCGCTACCGCGAGGTCGCAGCGGAGACGCTCGACTACATGCTGCGCGAGCTTCGTCTGCCGTCGGGCGGATTCGCTTCCGCACAGGACGCCGACACCGAGGGAGTCGAGGGCCTGACGTTCACCTGGACGCCGGAGGAGGGCGTCCCGAAGGAGCTGCTCTTCCCGTTCGAGCACGGGCGCTCGGTGATCCGGGGAGAGCTCGATCCGGAGCTCAGGGCACGGCTCTTCGCCGAGCGCGAGAAGCGGCCGAAGCCGCTGCTCGACGACAAGGCGATCGCGTCGTGGAACGGGCTCGCGCTCGCGGCGCTCGCCGAAGCGGCGCGGCGGCTCGCGCGTGACGACCTCCTCGGTGCGGGCACGGCGCTCGCCGAGTTCCTGCTCGGGCCGCTCTCGCGCGAGGACGGCCGCCTGCACCGGACGTGGCGCGCGGGCGACGCGAAGGGCACCGGCTACCTCGACGACTACGCGACGGTCGCGAACGGCCTGTACGAGCTGCACGTCGCGAGCGGCGAGCTCCGCTGGCTCGAGGAGGCGCGACGGCTCGCGCTGCTCGCGGTCGAGCTGTTCGCCGACGAGGAGCGCGGCGGCTTCTACTTGACCCCGGCGGACGGAGAGACGCTCGTCGCGCGGAAGAAGGACTTCGACGACCACCCGACGCCGAGCGGCAACTCGATGCTCGCTTTCGTGCTCCTGAAGCTGGCGCGGATCTACGGGGACGACGAGCTGGAGCGGCAGGCGGTGTCCGTGTTCCGGCTGCTGCACACGGCAGTCGCACGGGTGCCCTCCTCGTTCGGCTGGGCGCTCTGCGCGCTCGATCTCCATTTCTCGCCGCGGCGGGAGATCGCGATCGTCGGGTCAGCGGACTCGCCGGTGGCGCGGGCGGCGCTCCGCGGCTTCGACCCGAACGCGGTGGTGGCGTTCGGACCGGCCGAGGGCGTGCCCCTGCTGGACGGGAAGACGCTGGTCGACGGGAAGCCGGCCGTCTATGTCTGCGAGAGCTTCGCCTGCCAGCGGCCGGTGACCGAGCCGTCCGAGTTGGATCACTAGACTCCTGCGCATGTCGGAACGAGTCGGTAGCGCCTTCAACGAGCAGGTCGGCCGTGAGTTCGCCGCGTCGCAGCAGTACGTGGCGATCGCCGTCTACTACGACGTCCAGGCGCTGCACGAGCTCGCGGCGCACTTCTACCGGCAGGCCGTCGAGGAGCGAAACCACGCGATGATGCTGGTGCAGTACCTCCTCGACGCGGATCTCCCGGTCGTTATCCCGGGCGTCGAGGCGCCGCGGACGGAGTTCGAGGACGCCGTCGCCCCGGTGGCGCTCGCGCTCGAGCAGGAGAAGGCGGTGACGAGGCAGATCGCCGAGCTGGCCGCCCTCGCGCGCGAGGAGAACGACCTCGTCGCGGAGCAGTTCCTCGGGTGGTTCCTGCAGGAGCAGCGCGAGGAGGTCGCGAGCATGAGCGACCTGCTCGCGGTCGTGAAGCGCGCGGCCGAGTCGAATCTGCTCCTCGCGGAGGACTACCTGGCGCGGCGGCAGGTCGGCGACGCGGGCGTGGTCGACGCGGGCGCCCCGGCTGCTGCCGGCGGAGCGCTCTAGCTCGCCTCACGACGGGCTGCAGATTCTCAGCCGCTCATACTCAGGGGCGCGCCGTTCGCGCGTAGGTCTGGCGCGAGCGCGTGGGCGCGGCCGCCGACCGGGCCCACGCGCTTGTCTTGCGTCGGCTAGCGCTGGAGCGTCGCCGTCCACTCCGTGGTCGTTGCGCAGTCGTAGCGCTGGCCCTGGTAGTCGAAGGTGAGCTGGATGTGCAGCGTGCCCTTCGCGCCGCCGGCGGTGTCGACGGTGCCGCGGATGTAGCTCCCGGCAAGCTCGCCGCTTCCTGCCTCGAACGAGAACGACCCGTCGGCTCCGAGTCGCGGTTCCCTTCGAGGCGCCGGGCTGGCAGCTGATCTTCGCGCCGAAGCGCGCGTTTCCAGCCCGCGTTCCTCCCGAGGTGACGTCGAGGCAGACGCTCTCGCCCTCGCTCGTGAACCCGCAGTAGCGCCCGTCGAGGGCCTTGGGGGTCGGCGGCGGAGGTG
>WNFV01006682.1_pt1 | contig 13588 bp, 13 predicted proteins | sample 5400101 | NCBI WGS metagenome assembly WNFV01 (sample SAMN13153361, study PRJNA577476) | soil metagenome | isolation source: 115 cm soil or saprolite under grassland replicate 1 | place: USA:California | collected 2016-06-15
TCGAGCCCTCGCAGCAGCGCGTAGCCGCGACGGCGCTCGCCATTTTCAACGACCGCGTCCTGCGGCGCGCGTTCGCGGCGCGTCTCTCGGTCGTGGAGCTGCGCCTGGTATGCGACGAGGACGGCGATTACGCGAGCGAAACCCTGCTGTCGAACGCCGGCGTGCGCAAAGTGGCCAACGTGGCCCGCTCCGCGCTCTACGAGATTTCGCGCGAGCCCGGGCGCACGCGAGTGTATTTCTAGCGGGCCGGATTCGGTGGTGCTTGCGTCCGGGCGCGCCCTAGTTTCCGAGCGCTCCGAACACCTTCCTGACGATCGCCGAGGCCGCGCCGGCCGGATCCTTGCGGATCTTCTTTTCTTCATCGGCGATGGTGATGAACAAGCCGTCGAGCGCCCTGCGCGTGACGTAGTCCTCCAGGTTCGCGTCCTCTTCCTTCACCAGGCCGAACTTCGCCCCGCTTGCAGCGATCTCGTTGTACTTCTCGGCAGCCTTCACTTTCGCCATCGCCCTCTTCACAATCGGCAGAAACTGCTTTGCCAGGGGCTCGGAAGTCGTGCGCTTGAAATACTGCGTCGCGGCGTCGTCGCCGCCGGTGAGGATACCTTTGGCATCCTGCACGCTCATGCTCTTCGCCGCGTCGACGAGTAGCCCCCTCGCCCGGGGCACCGCGGCCTCGGCCGCGCGGTTCATGCGCAGTATCAGATCGTCGGCCTGCTTGTCCATGCCGATCGAGCGCATCACGGCCTCGACTCTTCTCAAGGAGGGCGGCAGCGCGATCTTGACGCTGTTGTTCCCGAAAAAGCCGTTCTCGACTCCGAGGCGCGCCACCGCGGTCCGGGATCCTCTGGTGAGTGCCTCTCTCAATCCGGCAGCGGCGTCTTGGTTCGAAATGTCGGCGAAGCCCGCAGCCGACGCGGCGGCCGGGATCACAAGCGCGGCCACACATCCGAGAATGCGAACCATGGGTCTTTTCCTTGAAATCCTGAAGCGAAAAACTAGGCCCGCCGCGCGGGCCCGCCGGTCGGCGTGGCAGGAGGAGCGCACCTCCTTGCCTTGCCATGCGCAATAGCGTACTTTTCAACCCACAGAATTGTCTGACTTATGGCCATTTACGCAGTCATCAAGACCGGTGGAAAGCAATACCGGGTCGCGCCTGGCGATGTCGTCAAGGTTGAAAAGCTCGGGATCGCGTCGGGCGGCACCGTGGAGATCAGCGAGGTGTATCTGATCGCCGACGATCATGATATCACCGTTGGGCATCCTACCATCGCCAACGCCCGGGTGGTCGCCGAGGTGATCGGGGAGGGACGCGACAAAAAAATTATTACTTTCAAAAAGAAACGGCGCAAAGGTTATCAGAGGACGATCGGCCACAGGCAATATTTCACAACGCTGAAGATCAGCGCGATCGCCCTGGGCGATCGCGTCCACAAAGCCCAGGCAAGAGTCCCGCATCCCGATGCACCCAGGACAAAACCCGCGAGGCCGGCACGCCCCTCGCCGGCCAAGCCCGATCTTCCGAAGCCGAGTGCTGCAAAATTCGTCGAGGCGCCAAAGAAGGCACCCCCGCCAAAAGAAATCGCGCCGGCCCAATCCCAGACGCCCGCGGACCGCGCTTCTGTTGCCGTTCCCGACGAGCCCGCCCGAGCGCAGCCGTCCTCAACTACTCCGGAACCAGTGATGGCCGCGCCGGAAACGATAACTCCCATGGCGCCGTCTGCAAGTCGTACGACGACGGCGGAATTCGAAACAGTCAGGCCGCCCGACGTGGAAGCCGATAATGCGCGCAGCGTGCATACGGCGCGAGAGACAGAACCCCCGCATGCGCACGCACCGGCAATACCGCAACCTCAAGCCGGTCAAACACGCAAGTACGACAAACGCTGGTACTGGCTCGTCGCTGCTGCGGTTGCGCTATTGCTCGGCACAGGTTGGGTGCTGTTCCGCGATCTGGGCCGGCGGGCGCCGCAAGACGCCGTTCCCGCCGCGGCCCAACCGAAAGAAGCACCGCCGCCCAAGGCGAAGAAACCGGTCCAGGAGGTCAAGATCAAGAAACCGACAGCGGGCGCAGCGCCGTCCGCGCCGGTCCAGCCCCCCGACTGAACGGCGACATGCGTCACTTTATCCGCACCCTCGCTATCCTGATCTTCCTGCTGCTCGCCGGCTGTGCGACCGGCGGCGGCGGGAAAGCCGAGAAAGGGCCCGTCAGGGAGCCGCCCGAAATCAAATCCACGCAAAGGACGCCGGAGCCCGCGGCGCAGCCGAGAATGCCGCCGGTGATTCCTCCACCTGAGGTCAGGGAACCGCCCGATATCAAATCCACGCAAAAGACGCTGGAGCCCGTGGCGCGGCCGAGGACGCCGCCGGTGATTCTTCCGCCTGAGGCGGCCGCCCCACGGCCCGCGCCGCCCCCGCCGATCAAACAAGCCTGCAAAGTAAAGAGGGATTCAGTGGAATGGGTGCATATCAGCGGCGCGTGTAAAAACGGCTATGCGCACGGCGCAGGCCGCGCGCGGAGCGTGGACGGACGGCGGAGCTATGCCGGCACGTTCGTCGACGGCGCTTTTTCCGGAAAAGGCGACTACGATTGGGGCAACGGCGTGCGCTATACCGGCGAATTCCTGAACGGACGCAAAAGCGGATTCGGCACCCTGGTGTATCCCAACAACAGAAAATACGCCGGAGGATTCAAAGACAATGTATACCAGGGTGAGGGGACTTACATCGACGCCGACGGGTCCAAGTACGCTGGTGCATTTCAAAATGGCTATTTCCACGGCCTGGGCACGTATACCTGGGCGAGCGGCGACGTTTATGTCGGGCGATTCGAAGCGAATCGGATGGACGGCAAAGGCACCTACGCCCGGACCAACGGCGATCGCTACGCCGGCGGGTTTAAGAACAACCAGATGGACGGCGACGGCACCTACACCTGGCCGAACGGGGACGCGTACACCGGCCAATTCGAAAACGACAAAATGAACGGCAAGGGGACTTACACCTATGCCGATGGATCGAAGTACAGCGGCGAGTTCAAAGACGGCAGAAAACACGGCCGCGGCGTTTTGACGGTGGGGCCGAGCGAGATAAAACAGCTATGGTGGAACGGACTAAAAATCACCGAGGATCAGCCGACTGGCGCGAATTTCTCACAGTAGCAGCGAACCGATCGGGGCGAGAGCGGGAAAATTCCGACTCGACCGCCTAGACCAGACCCGCCCCATGCGCCTGCCGGTCGGCGTGGTAGGAGGAGCGCACCATTGGGCCGACCGCGGCGTGGGTGAAGCCCAGACTCGCGGCCTCGCGCTCGAACATCGCGAACGCGTCCGGGTGCACGTAGCGCGCGACCGGAAGATGGTGCGCTGAGGGCTGCAGGTACTGGCCGATGGTGAGCATATCGACGTCGTGCGCGCGCAGGTCGCGCATCACTTCCAGAATTTCCTCGTCGGTCTCGCCCAGTCCCACCATCAATCCCGATTTCGCCGGGATGCGCGGGTGGAGCGACTTGAAGTCCTTCAGGAGCTTCAGCGAATGCGGGTAGTTGCCGCCCGGCCGCGCCCGCCGGTAGAGCCGCGGCACGGTTTCGAGGTTGTGGTTCATCACGTCGGGGAGCGCCTCATCGAGCGCGCCGAGCGCGCGCTCCAGGCGCCCCCTGAAATCGGGCACGAGTATCTCGATTCTCGTCTGCGGCGAGCGAGCCCGCACCGCGCGGATGCAATCGACGAAGTGTTTCGCGCCACCGTCCTTGAGGTCATCCCGGTCGACGCTCGTGACGACCACGTAGGAGAGCGCAAGCTCCGCGATCGTCCGCGCTAGATGCGCAGGCTCCTCGGGATCGGGCGGGAGCGGCCGGCCGTGGGCGACGTCGCAGAACGGGCAGCGCCGCGTGCACAGGTCTCCCAGGATCATGAAGGTCGCGGTGCCCTTGCCGAAGCACTCCCCGATATTGGGGCAGGACGCTTCCTCGCACACCGTGTGGAGATTGTTCTCGCGGAGGATTTGTTTGATTTCGTGAAAGCGCGAGCCGGGCGAGGCCGGGCGCACGCGGATCCACTCGGGCTTGGCGAGGCGCTCCGCGGGCACGACCGCGATCGGGATGCGCGTCTTCGCCAAGCCTTTCTTCTTTTCGCCGAGCGCGTTCATTTGCGCTCGATCAGCTCGGCAATACGGGAAGCTAGCGCTTCGCCGAGTTCTTCCGAGCCGGCAGTAATCCCGAGCGCCGAGGTCTGAGTGACCTGGAGGCCGGGATAGCCGCAGGGATCGATCGCGGAGAAGGGCGCGAGGTCCATGCTCACGTTGAGCGCGACCCCATGGTAGCAGCAGCCGCGCCGCACGCGCAGGCCGAGCGCCGCGATCTTCGCCCCGTCCACGTACACGCCCGGCGCCCCGCTTCGGCGCGCGGCGAGCACATCGTGCGCGGCGAGAGCGTCGATCGCCGCCTGCTCGATCAGCGCCACCATGGTCCGCACCGTGAGACCGCGACGCGCGAGATCGACGAGCGCATACACGATCGCCTGCCCCGGCCCGTGATAGGTGATCTGCCCGCCGCGGTCGGCCCGCTCGACCGGTATTGCGGACGCGCGCGGGAAATGCTCGGCCCTCCCCGCGATCCCGACCGTGTATACGGGCCGGTGCTCGAGCACCCAGAGCTCGTCTGGAGTCGCCGCGCCACGCTCGTCGGTGAAACGGCGCATCGCGGCATAAGTCGGGGCGTAGTCGGCGAGGCCGAGGCGCTTGATGACGGGTCGGGAGCCGAGAGCCGAGATTCCGGAGTAACGCTCAAGTTGAGGTGCATCGGCAAGCTTCATTACAATACCATCGTCACCATCGGATGATCGCACAGTTCCCGGTACAGCTCGTCCAGCTGCTCGCGCGACACCGCGCGGATGGTGCAGGTGAGCGAAAGGTACTTGCCCTCGCGGCTCGGGCGCATCTCGAGCGTCGCCGGGTCGAAATCGAGCGCGTGGCGCCTGACGACCTCGATCACCGCCTGCGCGAACCCGGCCTGCGTCTTTCCCATGATCTTGATGGGGAATTCGCAGGGGAACGCGAGGACCGGGGCGTCGTATTCAGGCATGAGCCGGGGCGCGCATCACCTGAGCCTTGTACTGCTGGTAGAGCGCGTAAACGCGCTCGCCGACCGGCCCGGGCTTTCCCGCCTTTTCCCCTCTGCCGACCGGTTTTCCGTCGAGAGTCGTGATCGGGAGCACCTCCCGCGAAGACGAAGTCACCCAGATCTCTTCGGCCGAGCGCAGCTCGCTCTCGGCGACCGGCCGCACCTCATGGGCGATCGCGTTCGCGCGCAGGATCTCGAGCACCACGTCGTAGGTGATTCCGGGCAATATCAGGTGAGACTTGGGCGGGGTGAGGACAGTTCCGTCCTTCACGATGAAGACGTTGCTCGCCGAGGCCTCGGTCAGCTCGCCGTCGCGCACCAGGATCGCCTCGACGCAGCCCTCATCGGCTGCGAGCGTGCGCAGCATGCAGTTGCCCAGAAGCGAAATCGACTTGATGTCGCAGCGCAGCCACCTGAAGTCGGGCAGCACGATCGCCTTGGCGCCCTGCCTCACCAGCTCCGCCGAGGGCGGCACGAGCTCGCTCGCCATGAGGAAAACCGTGGGCTTGCCGCCCTTCGGGAAAGCGTGATCGCGCTTGGCCGCGCCCCGGGTGACCTGGAGATACACGTTCTGGTCCTCCCAGGGATTGCCCGCAATGATTTTTCCGACGAGCTCGGTCCACTTCGGGAGCGGATGCGGATTGGCGAGACGTATCGCGTCCAAGCTGGCCTGGAGCCGGGCCAGATGTTCCTCGAGGCGAAACGGCCGCCGGGAATACGCCGGGATCACCTCGTAGACGCCGTCGCCGAAGATGAAGCCGCGATCGAGCACCGAGATCGTCGCCTTCTCGATGGGCATGAACTCGCCGTTGAGGTAAATCATCCTGGCTCCTCCGACTAGTTGAACCACAGCCTCGCACCGTCCCAGATCCTGCGAAAAATTCCGGCCATGGCGACGCTCTCGAGCGCGACCACCGGATATTCTCCTAGCGGCACGCCCTCGAGCGACACGCGCAGCGTCGCGACGCGCTCCCCCGCGGCAAGCGGCGCGACGAGCGGCTGCCGGCTGAAAAGCTTCGCCTGCAGCCTGTCCGCGGAGCCCCTGGGCACCGTCACGTACAGGTCCGCGGCGACGCCGGCGGCCAGCTCGCGCTCGCTGCCTTTCCACACCTTGAGCTTGCTGATCGCCTGGCCCTTCTGGTAAAGACGCACGCCGTCGTACGACTGGAATCCGAAATTGAGCAGCTTCTGGCTCTCCCGGGCGCGCAGGCGCTCCGAAGGCGAGCCGATGACCACCGACACCAGCCTTCGCGCGCCGCGCTTCGCCGAGGCGATGAGGCAGTAGCCGGCGCTCTCCGTATGGCCGGTCTTGACGCCGTCCACGTTCGGATCGAGCCACAGGAGCCGGTTGCGGTTTTGCTGCGTGATGTCGTTGTAGCGGTATTCGCGTTCCGAGTACAGCTTGTAGTGCTCGGGGTAATCGCGGATCAGCGCGGCGGCGAGCAGCGCGAGGTCGCTCGCCGTGGAGTAGTGCCCGGGGTCGGGCAAGCCCGTCGAGTTCGTGAAGTTCGTGCTTTTCATCCCCAGGCGCCGCGCCTCGCGGTTCATCCGCGCGACGAACGCCGGTTCCGAGCCCGCGACCGCTTCGGCAAGGGCGATGCAGGCGTCGTTGCCCGACTGCACGATCATTCCCCGCAGCAGCTCCTGCACGGTGACGGGCTTTCGCGGCTCGATGAACATGCGCGAGCCGGCCGCGCGCCAGGCGCGCTCGGACACCGGGACGGCCTGACCGGGCGCAAGCGATCGCCCTTTCAGCGCCCCGAAGACGACATACGCGGTCATAAGCTTGGTGAGCGATGCGGGCTCGATGCGCTCCTCGGGGTTGCGGCCTGCGATCGGCTGGCCGCTGGTGGCGTCCAAGAGGAGCCACGCGCGCGCCGTCACGGCGGGCGGCTGCGGAGCGCCGGACAGCGCGGCGCAGGACAGCGCGGCGCAGGACAGCGACACGGCGAGGCATGCGGCGAGAATCCGCGACATGGTCATTCAGCTCTTGACGCGAGGCGATTCGGGCTCGGCCGCGGCCGAGGTCTTCCCCGGCAATACGGCCTCCACCTCGACCCGCGCGCTCCCGGCCTGGACGTACCCCAGCCTGCGCGCCGCCGCGTACGACAGGTCGATGATGCGGTCGGTGCGAAACGGACCGCGGTCGTTGATGCGCACGATGACCGATCGTCCGTTGCCGAGATGGGTCACGCGCGCGTAGCTCGGGATCGGCAGGATCGTGTGCGCCGCGGTCATCGCGTACATGTCGTAACGCTCGCCGCTCGCGGTGCGCTTGCCGTGGAATCCGCGCCCGTACCAGCTCGCGAGCCCGCGCTCGCGGTGAGGCTTTACCGACCGGTACGGAGTGTATTTCCTGCCGAGCGCGGTGTAGGGATTATTCGCGGTTTGGTTGAGCGGCTCGAGCCTGGGTTTGGCGTCCGCGACCCTGTCCAGATCGACCGGCGGTCTCCCTCCCGGGCCGTCGTCCCTGTAGTATCCGCCGGGCTTCGAGCTGCCGCAGCCGGCGATGGCCGTGGCCAGCGCGAGCGAGGCGAGCGCCGCCTGAATCCTGGATCCTCGATCCCGGGCCATCAAATTTGCACCAGCGCGCGATTACGCTGGATGCTCATCAGTATGCCTATGCAGAGAAACAGCGTCACGAGCGACGTGCCTCCGTAGCTGATGAACGGCAGCGGCACCCCTACGACGGGGAGCAGCCCGCTCACCATGCCCATGTTGACCACCGCGTAGGTGAAGAAGGTGAGAGTGATCGAGCCGGCGAGGAGGCGCGTGAAAACGGTCGGTGCGCCGGCGGCGACCATCAGCCCCCGCATGATGAGCGCGAGGTACAGCGCGAGCAGAAGCGTGTTGCCGATCAGTCCGAATTCCTCGGAATACACCGCGAAGACGAAGTCGGTGGCGCGCTCCGGGATGAATTCGAGGTGCGTCTGGGTGCCGGCCAGCCAGCCCTTGCCGGTGACGCCCCCGGAGCCCACCGCAATGGTGGACTGGATGATGTGGTAGCCCGCGCCGAGCGGGTCCGAGGAAGGATCGAGAAGGGTAAGGAAGCGTCTGCGCTGGTAATCGTGCAGCACGCCCCAGAGGATCGGCAGGCTCGCGAGCGCCGCGGCGGTTCCGCCCGCGATGAATTTCCACGACAGCCCGGCGAGGAAGATCACGTAGAAACCCGCGGCGGCGACAAGGAGCGCCGTGCCGAGGTCCGGTTGGCGTGCGATCATGACGCTCGGCACCGCGAGCAGCGCCATCGCCACCGCGTATTCGCGAAAACCGAGCGAGGCCTCGTGCCGGTGAAAATAACGAGCGAGCATAAGCGGCATCGCGATCTTCATGAGCTCGGAGGGCTGGACGCTGCCGACACCGAGCGGGAGCCATCGGCGCGCGCCGTTCCTCACGTCGCCGAACAAGGCGACGCCCACCAGCATCAGGAGGACCAGCACAAAGGCGGGAAGAGCGTAGCGCATGAAGGCGTGCGGCGGCACCCTGGCCGCGACCCACATCAGAGCGAGCGCGAGGAGCACGTTGAGCGCCTGAGCGCTGACCCGTCCGGGCGCCTGATAGGCTGCGCTGTAGAGCGTGGCGAGGCCGAGCGCGAGGACGCAGCCCACGATGGCAAACAGCGGCCCGTCGATCCCGGCCGTGAGCCGCTCGAAAAGGCGCCGGATCATCTGTCCTCCCCGCGGGCGCGCGCAGCTTGCGCCGGCTTGTCGGCGCGCTTTCCGAGCAGATAGTAGTCGAGCGCCTTGCGCGCGATGGGCGCCGCCGCGCGCGCGCCGAAGCCGGCGTTCTCCACCAGCACCGCGAGCGCGATCTTCGGGCTTTCGACCGGCGCGAAAGCGATGAAAAGCGCGTGGTCGCGCAGGGACTCGGTGACGTTCGACTCGACGTATTTTTCAGTCTGCTTGAGCGCCACCACCTGCGCGGTTCCGGTCTTGCCGGCGCTGGTGTAGCTTGCGCCCGCGAAAGATCCCGCGCTCGTGCCCTCCTTGTTGACCCCGGCCATGGCGAGCTTGATCACCTCCAGGTTCCGGCCCTTGAGCGGAATCGTCTTGACCGCCCGGGGCTCCACGTAGGAGCGCTCGCCCGTCTTCGGATTCTCGACGTAGTCGACGAAGTGCGGGCGGTACATCACGCCGTCGTTGGCGAGCGTCGCGACGGCGAGCGCGAGCTGCAGCGGGGTGTAGGCGTTGTAGCCCTGGCCGATGCCGATGCTGATGGTCTCGCCCGCGTACCACCGCTGCTGCTCCGGCGTCTTGAAGCGCTTCATCTTCCATTCCGGGGAGGGCAGCACCCCCGCGGCCTCGCCTTCGACGTCGATCCCGGTGCGCGCGCCGAAGCCGAACTCGCCCATGAAGCGCGCGATGTTGTCGATGCCGAGGTCGTTGGCGAGCATGTAGTAGTAGGTGTCGCAGGACAGGACGATCGACTTGACCATGTCGACGTAGCCGTGGCCGCCGGCCTTGAAGTCGCGGAAGCGGTTGCTCCCCAAAACGAAGTAGCCGGGATCGAAAACGAGCTGAGTCGGAGTTCTCGCGCCCAGCTCGAGCGCCGCGAGCGCCATATAAGGCTTGAAGGTCGAGCCGGGCGGGTAAAGCCCGGTGAGAGCGCGGTTGTTGAGCGGCCGGTCGGGGGAATTGTTGAGCGCGTCCCAGCTCGCCGGATCGATGCCGTCGATGAAGAGGTTCGGGTCGTACCCGGGCTTCGAGACGAAAGCGAGTATTCCGCCCGTCGCGGGCTCGATCGCGACCAGCGCCCCGCGGTTCTCTCCGAAGGCGCGTTCGACGGCTTCCTGCAGGCCGATGTCGAGGGTGAGCACCAGGTTGTTTCCGGGTAGGGGCGCCGTGCGCGGCGCGAGAGTGCGCACGGCCGGGCCGCGCACGATGCGTCCGGCTGCGTCCGTCTCGACCTGCTCGAAGCCGGTGGTGCCGTGCAGCTCGCGCTCGTAGCTCTGCTCCAGTCCCGTTTTCCCGGTGTGGTCGGTACCCTTGTAGTTGGCGGACTGATCCATCTCCTCGATGCGCTCGATGTCGTGGTCGTCTATCCGGCTGATGTAACCCACGACGTGCGAGGCGACCTCTCCGAGGGGATACTGCCGGAACAGCCTTCCCTTGATATCCACGCCGGGAAAACGGTAGCGGTTGACTGCGAGCTTCGCGACCTCTTCGTCGGTAAGGCGGCTGCGTATCGGCAGGTTGTCGAGCCCCTTGCTCTCCTCCCTCAGGCGCTGGAAGCGGCGGCGGTCCCTCGGCTGGATGTCGACGAGCGCGGCGAGCGCGTCGACCGTGCCTTCGAGGTCGGCGATCTTGCTCAGCGTGAGCTCCAGCGTGTAGGCGGAGTAGTTGCGGGCGAGCACCGCTCCGTTGCGGTCGACGATGAGCCCGCGGTTGGGCTGAAGCGGCACGATCGATATGCGATTGTCCTCGGCCTTGGTGTCGTAGTACTGGTGCTGTATGACCTGCAGATAGAAAAAGCGCGCGAACAGAATTGCGAAGGCGACGACCACGATCACCCCCGCGACGCCCAGGCGCAGCTCGAAGTAATACAGCTCGCGTTGGGTGTTTCGGATCTCGGCGAGACGCATGCGCTTTTAGATCGGCCGGTTCTCGTCCAAGCCCTGCGGCCTGCGTTGCGGCAGGAGGAGGAGGTAGGTCGCGGCGGGCCACAGCGCCGCCGCGATCACGCTTGCGGCGAAGTACGCGTAACCGGGGAACACTCCGCCCGCGACGAGCCGCACGGCGAGCATGAGGAACTGGCTTGCGAGCAGGAGCACCAGCACGTGCGCCGCCTGCCGCCACAGCGAGAACCACAGGATGCGCCGGTGCAGGCTGAGCGCGGCGAAGGCGAGAACGGCGTAGGCAAAAGCGTGCTGGCCGAGGAGCGCGCCGTTTCCCGCGTCCATGAGGAGCCCCAGGGCCCAAGCGGCGCCGATGCCCATCCGGCGCGGCTCGTGAACGCACCAGAACGTGAGCACGAGCGCCAGCATGTCGGGCAGCCCGATGACGTCGCGCCACGGCAGCAGGTTGAAGAGCAGCGCGAGCACGAAGGTGAGCGCCATATAGCCCGCCTTCACCGGCGACAGGATGCGCTGCGACTGTTCGTAGAAAGACACTAGCCTGCCCCTGGACTGATTCGCGCTTTCTGGCGCGTCTTCTGTTTCGGGAGGCTGCCCGCCCCGGGCTCGGATTCGGCCGCGGGGGGCGGGAGGATCGCCTCCTGGGACAGCACCAGCACCTGGCGGTTCCGATCCGTGCCCGCGGTGGGCACGCAGGTGATCTTGGCGAACGAGTAGGCGGGGTCGCGCTCGATGCGCGACACCTTCGCGACCGGGAGGCCCGCCGGATAGGTGCCGTCGATGCCCGAAGTCACGAGCACGTCATCGGCCTGGATGTCGGCGTTCGCCGCCGTATAGCTCAAGTCGAGCGTGCCTCTGTCCCCGCCGCCGTAGATGATGGCGCGCAGCCCGTTCCTCACGACCTGCACCGGGGTTCTCTGCTCCTTGTCCGTGATCAGAGTCACCTCCGCAAGCAGCAGATGCGCCCGCGTCACCTGGCCGATGACGCCGATATCGTCGATGACCGCCTGGCCGGCCCGGATTCCCTGCTGGCTGCCCTTGTCGAGGACCACCTTGCGCGAGAAGGGATCGCGCCCCTGATAGAGGATTTCGGCCAGGGTGGACTTGCGCGGCAGGCGTTCGCGCGCCTCGAGCAATCGCCTCAACTGCGCGTTCTCGGCGCGCAGCGCTTCGAGGGTGAGCAGGTCGTTCGCGGCCAGCAGCCGCTTGGCCTTGAGCTCGTCGTTCTCGCGCATCAAGGCCACCTGGGCGGTGAAGAGCTCGGACGCGGCGCTGAGCAGCTCCACCGGCGCGAGCGCCGTTCGCTGGAACGGATAGACGAGGAAGGCGACGGCCTGGCGCAGCGATTCCGCGTAGCGGAAGCGCGCGTCGAGCACCATCAGGAGAACCGCGAGCGATACGAAAAACCCGAGGCGGACGAGCGGCGCAGGGCCGCGGCTGAAAAACGGCGGCGGCTGGTAATCCATGGGGGCTGGGGATCAGGGGTTAGGAGCTAGGGAAAGCACACCCATCAAGAACGCATGCGCTGCAGTTGTTTCCCCCCCGTCGTCTGTCCCGACTCCCTAGCCCTTGCTTTCACTCGCTTGCGAAGATGCTCCCGAGCTTGTCCATTCTCTCCAGCGCCTTGCCCGATCCGCGCACCACGCAGGTGAGCGGATCGTCGGCGACGATCACCGGCAGCCCCGTCTCCTCCATGAGCAGTCTGTCGATATCGCGCAGCAGCGCCCCGCCCCCGGCGAGCACCATGCCCTTCTCGGCGATGTCGGCGCCCAGTTCCGGCGGCGTCTGCTCGAGCCCCGACTTTATCGCGCCGATGACCTGGTTGAGAGGCTCGGTGAGCGCCTCCAGGATCTCGTTCGAGGAGATGGTGAAGCTCCTCGGGATCCCTTCGGCGAGATTGCGGCCCTTCACTTCCATCTCGCGCACTTCGGACCCGGGGAAGGCCGAGCCGATTTCCTTTTTGACCGTCTCGGCCGTGGTCTCGCCGATCAGCATGCCGTAGTTGCGGCGGATGTAATTGATGATGGCCTCGTCGAACTTGTCGCCCCCGACGCGCACGCTGCCCGAGTACACCATGCCGCCGAGCGAGATCACGCCGACCTCGGTCGTGCCGCCGCCGATGTCCACCACCATCGAGCCCGTGGCTTCGGCGACCGGAAGGTCCGCGCCGATCGCCGCCGCCATCGGCTCTTCGATCAGGAACACCTGGCTTGCCCCGGCCTCGATGGCGGCCTCGCGGATCGCGCGCCGCTCGACCTGCGTCGAGCCGCAGGGCACGCAGATGATGATGCGGGGCGAGGGCGAGAACAGGCGCGACTCGTGCACTTTCTTGATGAACTGCTTGAGCATCTGCTCGGTGACGGTGAAGTCGGCGATCACGCCGTCCTTCATCGGCCGGATCGCGATGATGTTGCCGGGCGTCTTGCCGAGCATCATTTTCGCTTCCTTGCCGACCGCCTGAATGGTTTTCTTGGAGTTGGGACCGCCTTCCTGGCGGATCGCCACGACCGAAGGCTCATTGAGCACGATGCCTTTGCCGCGCACGTAAATGAGCGTATTGGCCGTGCCGAGGTCGATCGCCATGTCGTCGGAGAAATAGCCACGCAAAAAGCCGAACATCCTGCTGATTTCCTTGGGAAAGGGGGTTCTCGCTTGCGCTATAATACAGCAAACAATTCCCTGCATTAAGCGATTTTTCATGCCGCTCGCCCTGGAGGAAGTCCGCCGCATCGCGGAACTGGCCCGCATCGGCATCAGCGACGCCGAAGCGAGGGCGGTCCGGGCCCAGCTGAACGACATCTTCGAGCTGATCGGGCAGATGCAGAAGGTCGATACCGACGGCATCGAGCCGATGACGCACGCCCAGGGGTCGGCGTTGCGGCTGCGCGAGGACGCCGTCA
>WNFV01014384.1_pt1 | contig 13585 bp, 17 predicted proteins | sample 5400101 | NCBI WGS metagenome assembly WNFV01 (sample SAMN13153361, study PRJNA577476) | soil metagenome | isolation source: 115 cm soil or saprolite under grassland replicate 1 | place: USA:California | collected 2016-06-15
GCGGATCGATCCGTAGGTGCCGGTAGCACCGGCATCGAGCCCCTCGTCGGGGAGGTGTTCGCAGGCGTCGAGCAGGCTCAGGTTCGCCCAGAGGTGGTGCTTGTAGAGGTCGACGAAAACTTCACTCATCGGCACGCCTACCGGTTCGCAAGTTCGTACAGCTCCACGAGCTCGCCCATTACCTGCTCTTCCCGTCCGCCCTTGATGCCGTCGACGACGCAGGTGTGAAGGTGGTTGTCGATCATCAGGCCTTCCATCTTCTCGATTGCGCGGCGGACAGCGTAGGTCTGCTTGAGGACATCCACACAGTACTTGTCCTGCTCGACCATGCGCTTTACGCCTTGAAGATGGCCTTCGATGAAGGCGAGGCGCTTGAGCACATCAGTGCGTTTGTGAGAGTCCATATTAGCCTCCGGAATTTGTTTTGCATTTTCCGTGTTTGCGCGGGTCTACCCATACCCCCCCGGTGGGGGTTCTACACGCAACGATAGCGCGGATGGGAACGTGCGTCAAGCCCGTTGCTTCCGCGCCCCAGCCGCCTGACCCACCACCCGGCCCCGCCCAGATCCCTTCGCGGCCGAGGTGGTGCCACGCTCGGGCGTGGTCGTCGCTCAGGATGACACTCGCCTACGGCGTGAACGCCTCGTTCACGCCCGACACGGAGAGGCCGGGAGTAGGGCCGCCGCCGATGACGTAGATGGTGTCGCCGACAACGGCGGCGCCGAGGCCGTGGCGGGCCGTGGGCATCGGTTCGAGGGTCTGCCAGGTGTCGGTGTGCCGGTCGTAGGCGTCGTTCTCGTCGAAGGTCCCGCTAGGCGTCGACGTTTCGGGCGAAGTCGACGTTACGACGGCCGCCGATTGCATACAACCCAACCGCGCAGAGATCTCCAGCGCACTCAACCGTCGACGCAGCCGCCAGATGGTCGCGGGGCGTTCCTAGCTCAGAACCGGACCTCCAGGTATCAGTCGCCGGGTCGTAGACTTCGACCGAAGGAATGTTCTCGCCGTCGGCATCCGCTCCACCAATAGCATAGATTTCCCCCAAGAATACCGACGCAGCATGCCCACCGCGCGCGGTGGGCATTTCGGCAGCCTGGATCCACGCATTGGTGCTTGGGTCGAGAACGAACAGGGTTTTCTGAGGGTCACTGAAGTCCGTCTTGTAGCCGCCGACAACGTACAATTTGCCATCGAACGAAGCCGTCGCGGCGGCGTGATGACGCGGTTCGGGTAGCGGCGGCGCCTGCGTCCAGCTGTCGGTGACCGGATCGTAGACCTCTACCGCATCGCTCGGAGAGCCGTCGCCCTCGAAGCCGCCGATAACGTAGATCCTCCCGTCGAGCGCGGCGACGGCAACCTCGCTGCGCGGCGTCGGCATCGGAGCGAGCGTGCGCCAGCCCTTCGCGGCGGGCGCGGGCCTGAGGCGCGGCGTGGGAGTGTCATTTGAGGGCGACGGTGTGGGCGCCCGCTCGGTCTGCGACGGCGTGGAGGTGGGGCCGTCGTCGCCGTTGCAGGCGAGGGCGGTGAGGGCGAGGGCGGCGATCACGCCAATCTTCAGGATTCGCGATGTCATCCGTAATCGCGCTTCGACTTCGACTCACTCAGCCTGCGCTCGCGTTGGGTTCGATGCTTCGATGAACTCAGCACGAACGGGTTCCCGTGCTGTGATACGTCGGACACTAGCCGTGGGGTTTGAGGACGACCTTGATGCAGTTCTCTTTACGGTGGTGGAAGATATCGTAGCCGTGCGGGGCGTCGTCGAGGGGCATGGTGTGGGTGATGATCATCGAGGGGTCCATCTTGCCTTCGGCGATCATGCCGAGGAGCTTGCCCATGTAGCGCTTGACGGGGCAGACACCGATCTTGAACGAAATGTCGCGGAGGAAAGACTGGAACATCGGGAAGGGGAATTCAGGCTCGGTGTACATGCCGACGGCGCTGATCGTGCCCGCGGCGCGCACATACTGGAAGCAGGACTTGAGTGAGGGCTCGATTCCGACTGCTTCCAGGACGACATCCGCGCCTCGGCCTTCCGAATGTTCCTTGACGGCCGCGACCGGGTCGACGCTCGACATATCGATAGGGACGGCGCCGATGCGCTTGGACATCTCCAGGCGCTCCGGCATGGAGTCGATGGCGAGGACCACCTTTGGCTCGAACATGAGGGCGCTCATCTGCGCGAAGAGGCCGACCGGGCCGGAACCGACGACGGCCACGACGTCGCCGGCCTTGATCTCACCGCGGTCGGCGCAGAAGTAGCCGGTGGAGAGAATGTCGCCGGTGAAGACCGCCTTCTCGTCGCTCAGGCCGTCGGGCACCTTCTCCAGCGTGTAGTGGCCGTTCGGGACCCGGAGGTATTCCGCCTGCGCGCCGCCGAGCAGGATGAAGCCGAAGAACTGCTGTTTCTCGCACTGGCTGGGCCAGCCGGTCTGACAGTAGTAGCAGTCGCCGCAGGAGGCGACGAAGGAGCCGACAGCGCGGTCGCCCGGCTTGAAGTTCGTGACACCGGGACCGACCTCAACGACTTCACCGATGTACTCGTGGCCCATCGACCAGCCCGTGGGCGGGAGGGTCATGCGTCCGTCGTAGGCGTGAACATCGGAGCCGCAGATGCCGGCGGTCGTCACCTTGAGGATGATATCGTTGGGCTCCTGGATCGTGGGATCGGGCACGTCTTTGACTTCGAGCTTGAACGGGCCCTGGAAGGTGACGGCTTTCATGCGGGGCGACCTCCTTCAGGTGTCAGGGTGTTAGGTGTTAGGTGCCAGTGAGGGAGAGTTTAAGCACAAAGGGCACTCAGGCACAAAGGAGGAAGAGGGAAGGAGGAAGAAGGAAGATGGGGCCGACAGGGGAATGAGGTTCTGGGTTGAGGCCGCCGAGATTCTTCGCTCTCAGGTCCGGCGTAGCGTTCACCTTGGAGCTTTGAGGTAAGAAGTGCGTGAAAGCCGCTGCCTGGGCTCAGAATGACGCGGGCTACGGGGTGATACGCTCGACGAAGACGTCCATGACGCCTCCGCAGATCTTGTCGTCGCCGTCGAGGGGGTTGGTGAGGTCGACGCGGACGAGGCGAGGGCGGCCGTCGGCGTGAGCTCCCATCGCGGCGTAGATGACTTCGGCCTCGCCGCAGCCGCCGCCGATGGTGCCGCAGAACGAGCCGTCGGCGCGGATGAGCATGCGCGCGCCAGCACGGCGGGGCGTGGAGCCACGCGTGGCTGCTACGGTGGCGATGACGGCGGGGCAGCCGTTACCTAATGTGATTTGGAGCTCGCGAAAGAGTTCATTCATCACGGGGACATGATACACCGGGTTGGGAATCCGAAATGGAAAATGAGAAGGAGGTTTGCCAGCGACTCGCGGTCAGCCGAAGTTTAGCGGCGACAGGCGGGCCTTCCGGCGGCCGTTCGCGGCCACCACGACGGCTTCGAAATCGGCCGGGCTGACCGGGCGGCTGAGGAGGAACCCCTGGAACTCGTCGCACTCGTTCTCGTGGAGGAAACCGAGTTGGGCCTCCGTTTCGACGCCCTCCGCGATCACGCGGAGGTTCAGGGTGCGGGCCATCGCGATGACCGTGGTCACGATCGCTGAGTCGTTCTGGTCCGTCGTCACGTCTCTCACGAACGAGCGGTCTATCTTTATCGTATCGATGGGAAATCGCTTCAGATAGCCGAGCGACGAGTAGCCGGTCCCGAAATCGTCTACAGAGATGCCCACGCCCATGGCGCGCAGCTCAGTTAGCGTGGAGATCACAGGGTCCACGTTGCGCATCGCCGCGCCCTCTGTTAGCTCCAGATGGAGCGATTCCGGGGGAAGGCCCGTCTCTGCGAGGACAGCGGACACGGTGCGCGCGAGATTGCCGTGCTCCACCTGGCGCGCTGAGACGTTGACGGTAATGCGAATGGGGCCCAGGGCGGAGTCATGCCAGGCGCGGGCCTGCTTGCAGGCGGCATGCAAGACCCATTCGCCGATCGGGACGATGAGACCAGTCTCCTCTGCGAGCGGGATGAACTCGTCGGGCCCAACGAGGCCTCGCTGTGGATGCTGCCAGCGCAGAAGCGCTTCGGCGCCAACGACGGTGCCCGAAGCGATCTCCATGACGGGCTGGTAGAGCACGAACAGTTCGTTTCGCTCCAGAGCGTGTGTGAGGTCTTGCTCGAGTGCGATCAGCTCCTGAAGGCTGGTCTTCATTGCTGGGGTGAACAACTGATAATGGTCGCCACCGCGCTCTTTGGCGCGGTACATCGCGGTGTCGGCGTTGCGCAAAAGGCCTTCGGCGCTCGCAGCGCTGCGAGGAAAGACCGTAATGCCGACACTGGCGGTGAGCCGGAACTGTTGCTGGGCCACGGTGCGGGGCTGCCTCAGGCGGCGCAGGATCCTCTCCGCGGCGACGGTGGCGTCCTCCGACCGCTCGATGCCGGGAAGCAGGAACGTGAACTCGTCGCCGCCGACCCGAGCAACGGTGTCGCCCTCGCGGACCGTTTCGCTGAAATCGCGAGCCAGCTCCTGGAGTAGCCGGTCGCCGCCAGTCTGGCCCACGGTCTCGTTCACAAGTTTGAAGCGGTCCAGATCGAGGAACAATACGGCTACCTTCTGCCGGCTTCTTCGGGCCTGGGCCAATACGATGCGCAGACGCTCTTCGAACAGAGCGCGGTTCGGCAGGCCTGTAAGGACATCATGGTAGGCCAGATGGCGGATCGTCTCTTCTGCCTTCTGGCGCTCACTGATGTCGCGGATGAAGGCGCAGAAGCTGACCTTGTCTCCGCGGTATAGCGGGACGACAGCCAGCTCAACCGAGAACTCGCGCCCGTCACGGCGCATGGCCGTGGTCTCGATGCGCATATTCAGCACCGACTCTTCGCCCGTCTCCAGAAAGCGCTGAAGGCCGCCCGCGTTCGGGTCGCGGTGCTGCGGTGGGATTATCGTGTCTGCGAGCGGCCGGCCAACAGCCTCTTCAGGTGACCAGCCGAAGATCGTCTCCGCTTGAGGATTCCAACTGGTGATCACGCCGTCAGAGCTCATCGTGATGATGGCATCAAGCGCGCTCTCCTGTATGGAACGGAACTGCTCTTCGCTCTCCTTGAGGGCCGTCTCGGCGCTCAAGCGCTCCGTCACGTCTCTGTAGTTGGCAACGATGGCGCGGACGCTGGGCTCGTGAAGAAGGTTCGTCGCGGTGGTCTCGAGCCAGCGCCAGGAGCCGTCTTTGTGCCGGAAGCGGCGGAGGCCGGTCACACCGGCGCCAGGCTCAGCACGGACCTTAGACATTGCCTCGATCATCTCCTGGCGATCGTCAGGATGAACGATACCCAGGCCGCTTAGCCCCAGCATCTCCTCGGCGGAATAGCCGAGGATCCGCTCGGTAGACGGCGCCGCGTAGATGAACTTGCCGTCCGGTGCGACCAGGACTATGCCGTCGGAGCTGTTCTCGATAAGGGCGCGGAAGCGCTTTTCGCTCTCCGCCAGCTCTTCCTTGTGGCGCAGGTTCTCTATGGAGAGACCCAGTGCAACGCCGACGGCCTGAAGCAGTTCCGAATCGCCGAAATCACTCCCGCGCTTCCGCGCGACAAGTGCGAGAACGCCAACGGGACGCTGGAACGCCATTACCGGCACGAACACGACATGTCCGCGGACCCCGGGCGGTGCGGTCTTCGCCTTTGGGGTCCTCATCGAGCCCCCTAGCTCCGCGCCATTCGCCTCGAGCACAGCCCCGGCCTCGTCCCGCGACATGCCGAACGCGCTAACGAGCCTCAATTTATCGGTTCCATCACGCAGCGCTACGAGAGCCGCCTCAAGGTCGAGCAGTGAGGCGATGATTGGTAACGCCTGATCGGCGGCGGCATCCATCCCGGAAGCGCCACTGAGCCGTTGAAGCAAGAGACTGGGATAGGCGCTTCGTTTACGGAGCTTGAAGATCTGGTTGAAGGCTCCCTCGATGGCAGTGAATGCAATGATGAGCCCCACCAGCAGCCCGGAGAGAAGCTGCGGCCAGCTGTAATGGAGGACAAAGAAGTAGAGTGGCTCCGTGCCCAGGATGGCCGAATAGACGCCGACCTGGACCCAGCGCTTGAGAGCTCTGACCTCCCGCAGCGGGTCAACCGCCGCGGGCGGCGCCGGGCGCGGCTCCTTTACCCGCGACTGGAGACGCGGGCTCACAGACCCTACTTTCGAAGACATTAATTAACCAGCTCTTGCGAACCTATAAATGAGACGCCTCGTCGAGTGAACGTGTTACCGGGGCTCTGCTTTCGCGCGGTGTGCTACGATACGCCGAAACTCGCAGGAGGTTCCGCGCATGGACGTCGACAACTTCTCTGATATCGAGGCGGAGTTCGTCGCACGCGTGAGCCGCATCGTCTGGTGTACCGTCGCGACCGTGGACCGTTTGGGGCGGCCACGCTCGCGCATCCTGCACCCAATCTGGGAGGGAGCAACGGGCTGGATCGCGACGGGCCGACACTCTTTGAAAGAGCGGCACCTGCGGCGCAATCCATACGTGTCGCTTACGTACTGGACACCCGAGCACAAGCAGGTCTACGCGGACTGTAAGGCGGAGTGGGAGGACAGCGCCGCGGAGAAGGAACGGATCTGGGAGCTGTACATGTCCACGCCACCGCCGCTGGGATATGACCCGGCGATGATTCCCGACTGGAAGGACGGCCCGGAGAGCCCTGAGTTCGGGGTGCTGAAGCTGACGCCATGGCGGATCGAACTCTGGTCGATCCAGGACATGATGGTGGGCAAGCCGCCGCTGGTCTGGCGGGCGGCTAGTTAGCTGCCAGACGCCGCCGGCTCTTCGTCAGGCCGCGCCAGGTACACGAAGTGATAGATGAGCCCAGCCAGGCCTCCGCCGGCAAGCGGGCCTATCCAGTAGACCCAGTGGTCGTCCCAGGCGTTGGCGACGAGGGCGGGGCCGAAAGAGCGGGCGGGGTTCATGGAGGCGCCGGTGAGCGGCACGCCCACAAAGTGGTCGATCAGGATGGCGAGCCCTATCGCTATCGGCGCGAGATTACCCATACCGCGTGCGTCCATCGCCGTCGCGAAGACGACGAAGACAAGCACGAAGGTGAGTACCATCTCGACGATCAGACCTGCGAAGTCGCTGGAAAGGGCGCTGTCGTTCAAGGCGTGGGCCCCGAGGTTCCCTTCGACGCTCGATACGAGGACTGCGTCGAGAAGGAGGGCTCCGACCACGGCGCCGGCGAGCTGTGCGGCGACGTAGAGGACGCCGGGGCCCGCCTTCATCCTTCCCGTAATCACGGCGGCGAAGGTGACGGCGGGGTTGATGTGGCCGCCTGAGATCTTCGCCGTTGCCGCGACTATCGTGGCGATAGCAAGGCCGTGAGCGAGTGCGATGGCGACGAGCGCTCCGGCATCTTCTCCGGGGCTCAGGCCCAGGACGCCGGTGACCACGGCGACAGCTCCGGCACCGACGAAGACGAAGAGCAACACGCCGATGAATTCTGCGAAAGCGGCGCGCCAGATCCTTTCGTTGAGGTCCTCGGCGGTGAGGCCCAAGGATTCAGCTGATAGCTCGAATTGACTCACGTATCGGCCCCTTTCGATTCGTCAATTGGAAAAACGAAGAGGCGCGCGCGGAGGTTAACGCGCCGACGGTCGCAGGCACTAACGTTTTGACCGCTAGCGCACAACGAGCACGGCGCAAGGTGCGTGGCGCACTATCTTGTCGGCGGTGCCGCCGAGGAAGCGGCCCCAGACGCCGGAAACGCCGCTATGGCCGAGGACGATCAACTCGAAGTGTCCCTCCTCAGCAAACCGCACGATCGCCTGCGCGGCGTGGCCCGCTATCGTATGGGTCTTGATCTCGGCATCTGCCGCGCTGGCGATCGCTGCCGCTCTCTCATGAAGCTTGTTGAAGATGGCGTTCGCCCGCTCCTTCTCCTCGGCGAGCTCATCTATCAGTTCCGGCATGTGCGGCAGACGCTCTTCCACGGAAACGCCCCAAATCTCCGAGTCCCGGTCGAGCTTCGAGATTGTGATAGCGGCGCGAAGCGCGTGCCATGAGGATTCGGAGCCATCGAGGCCGACGAGGATCTTCCTAAACATTATCGACAACCTCTTCTCTGGGTCCCGCCATGGCCGCGCTCTCCACAGTCGGCTGGAAGAACTGCTGCGCTACAAGGGTCGGTAGCACAGCACTCAGGATGACTCCGGTCACGAGAATCGTATACTGCTCCCGGTCGATTATGCCGTTGTTGAGGCCGAAGAGCAGAAATAGTCCCAAATGTCAGACCGGTGGACATCAGTAGCGACGTGTACAGGCCGCGGCGCCGGCCGAACCGGAAGTACTCGGTCATTGGCTGAACGCTTACGAACTTGGTCACCAGCTTCACGATAAGGAAGGCGCCGATCAGTCCAGCGCTTGAGAAGACAGCACCGAGCTGGATGAGGGTACCCGCCCGCAAGAAGAAGAACGGCGTTAGCAGGCCGAAGGTTATCGCTCGCAACCGCTGGACCATCTGTCGCTCGCGGACCATGAGGCCGGCCGCGGCCATGCCCAGGAGGTATGCGGGTAGAACAGCCTCGCTTCGCGCGGCAACGGCGAGCCCGCCCAGTCCAAGCAGGAGCATAAACAGCAGACGGATCTCAGGCTCGCTGGCCCTCCCTCTCAACTGATCGAAGAACCAACGCGAGAAACGCGGGAAGAGGATGAGCACGGGGATGCTGACGACCACGAAAACGGCGAGCCATTCATCGAAATTCGCGAAGAGGACGCCCAGCACTCATTGAGGCCAGTCTCCACCATTACGGCGTAGACGACTGCGACCGAAGTCGTGGACAGAGCGAGCCCGGCTATCTCGGCCGCCTTCAACTCCCAGCCGGCTGCGATCCAGGCGAAGAAGAAGGCGCCGAGAAACGGCGCGGCGAACGAGACGAGGCCGATCGACAGCGTCTCTTTGAGCCTCCGACGGAGGACTTCCGGCTCGACTTCGGCACCAGCCAAGAACGTGAGGACGACGCTGCCAAAGCCGGCCACGAAGTTGATCCACTCGTTCGTCTCCAGGCTGAGAACGTTACCGCCGAAGACGCCGGCAAATATCTCCATGAGCGCGACGGAGATGCCAAGGCGGATGGAGACAAGACTGGCGAGGAGGGCGAGGCCTATCCAGACGGCCGCGATGCTTTGAGGACTGTCGAGTGCGTCGAACATAAGAAATGGCCTCCACCTCAAGTTGTAGGTAGAGGCCATCAGCCCTCAAAGGCGGTTCGGGGACTAGATCCCCTGAGCGAGCCTCATCGCTCGCTGCGAATTCTATTGCCTGATCGCCGAGCGGGTCAACGGCGCGGCGTTTCGCGGTCGAGCGGGGCGACGCCGCGGTGGCCGCGTTTCGCCTCGCGCATCGGGGCGCCGGTGCCGCCGCGACGGGCGCGGATGATCTCCGCCATGATGGAGACTGCGATCTCTTCCGGCGTCTCGGCGCCGATATCGAGGCCGATCGGCGTGTGGACGCGCTCGGCCACGGCGGGGTCGATTCCGTCTTCGATCAGGTGCTGCAGGACGGCGCCGACGCGGCGCTTGGAGCCGATCATGCCAACGTAGGCAGCGTCGGAGGCGGCTACGAGGCGGAGACTGGTCTCGTCGTGTTTGTGACCACGGGTGACGCAGACGACGTAGGTGTTGGCATCGATGGGGTAGCCTTCGAGCACCTCGTCGAAGCGGCCGCTGGTTATTCGGTCGGCCTCCGGAAAGCGCTCGGCGTTCGCGTATTCGGGGCGATCGTCGACGATCTCTACCGAGAAACCGCACATTACGCCTATCGTCGCGAGCGCTTTACCGACGTGGCCGGCGCCGATGATGAGCAGCGTCGCCGGGCGTTCGTGGACCTCGATCATCACCTGGTAGTCCTCGCCTTCGGGCGCCTCGAGCCTGGTGGTGCGGCGGCCGGCGCGGTCAACGTGCAGCGTCTCGACGGAGTGGCGGCGGAAAGCGTCTGGGGCTTCGGCCTTTACGGCGGCCTCCAGCGCTGGGTCTCCGAGGGCGTCCAAGGCGGAGCGGTCCGGCCGGACGAGCATTTTCGAGCCGACCACTGCGGCCGCATCGACTGGCGCGGCGATGAGCGTTGCCACGAGAACGGGCGGCCCGCCTTGCAGCGCGGCGGATACCTCCGAGAGGATGCGTGCCATCACGGATTGGGAGATCTGCGGGTTAGTTGGCGTCTGCTTCTGCGGGTTGAAACCCGCAGCTTCCTCTTCGCCAGAGGGTCTCGCGGCGGTCACGTGAAGGAGAGGAACTCGAGGCGGTGGCCGAAGGGGTCTCGGCAGAAGAAGCGCTCGCGGCCGTTGATCGGTATCGCCTCCTCCAACGCAAGGCCGGCCGACTCGAGCCGCTGACGCAGGCCAGCGAGATCATCGACCGCGAAGGCGGGATGGCGCGACGAACGGTCTTCTTTGAACTCGCCGTCCGGGGCGAAGAAGACGTGGAACTCGTTCTCGCCGCAGCGGTACCAGACGCCGCTGCGGCTGGCGTTTGAGAGCGACTCCGGACGCGGCATCTGCTCAAGGCCGAGGAGCTCCTCGAAGAACCGGCGCGCCTCGGCTGAGCGCGCCTCGGGGACGTTTATCTGGACGTGGTGCAGGCCCAGGATGGTCATGGAGGGATTATACCGAAGTGGCGAGTGCTGAGTGCTGAGTGACGAGTGGGAGGCGCTGACTGCCGACAGGGCATGCGTGCCCCTTGACGGGTTACGTTCGTTGTCACCTTGGGATGTACCCGATGGCGCATATCGCGGTTGCCGGCGGAGCGGCGTGGGGCGCCGAGCGCGTGGTGCGCCGGCTCGCTCATCCGCGCAGGCGAGGCGCGCCAAGCGAACGTGCTGAGGCGACCGCCGGAGCGTCGTTTGATTACCGGCTGGTGGCGCTGGGCGCTTTGCTGCCGGACATGATTGATAAGCCGCTGGCGTGGTGGTTCCTGGCTGACCGGTTAGAAGACGATCACCTGGTCGCCCACACTCTGCTCTTCGCGTACGCTCTCGCGATTCCCGCGTTGTATCTGGCGTGGCGGGGAGAGCGCCGCCTGATTTCGGTCTCGGCAGGCGTGATAGTGCATCGGCTGTGCGACCCGATGTGGCGCGAGACAGACACGCTGCTCTGGCCGTTCAACGGCTGGACGTTCCACCACTCTACGGGGCCGGACTTTGCGATCTACCTAGTCCTTGAGCTGGCCGCCGGGGCGGCTCTACTTGTAGTCCTCAGACGTCTCTGGTTACGCGACCGGGTCTGGCGGCTGGTAAGCAGCGGACAGATATAGGCGGCCTGTGGATGTATCCGGTTGCGCACATCGTCGTCGCGAGCGGAGCGGCGTGGGGTGCTGAGCGGGTGGTCTGGCGGGCATTCCGAGGCGCGGCCTTGTCCGCGCCGAAGCAGCGCGCTGGGGCAAATCGGCGGTCGCTGTTTGATTACCGCCTGGTGGCGCTGGGTGCGTTGCTGCCGGATATAATCGACAAGCCACTGGCGTGGTTTGTGCTTGGAGACCGTGTGGAAGACAACCACCTGTTCGCGCACACGCTACTTTTTGGGCTGATTTTCGCGCTTCCTGGCCTCTACCTGGCGAGGCGGGGAAATCCGTGGCTGGTCTCCCTTGCTTGCGGTGTCATCGTGCATGTGCTGTGCGACCCTGTGCTGCGTGAGCCGCGGACGCTCCTCTGGCCGCTATACGGCTGGACGTTCCATAGCACGTATGGCAAGGGCAATGGCCTGCCCGTCAATCTCACGCTTGACCTCGTCTTGGGATCGCTGGGCTTGTTCGTTCTCCGGGGACAGTGGCGAAACGGGCGGTTATTGGACCTGGCCCTGTGGGGGGAGATCTGAGGGAAGAGTGCCCGTTGACGCATTACGGCGTTGTTCATTTCAGATGTACCCGATAGCGCATGTCGTTGTGGCGAGCGGAGCGGCTTGGGGCGCGGAGCGCATTGTCCGACGCCTCTTTCGGCGTCAACCGGCCGGTGAACCGAACGGGCAGCCCAAGGCGAGCACAGGATCGCTGTTCGACTACCGCTTCGTGGTGCTGGGTGCGCTGCTGCCGGACATCATCGACAAGCCGCTGGGGTGGTGGATTCTCAACGATGGGGCATACGAGCATTCGTTTGCGCACTCGCTGCTGTTTGCCGCGATACTGACTCTGCCCGGCCTATTTTTCGCTCGACGAGGTGACCGGCGCCTCTTGTCCATCGGCTTTGGTGACATGATGCATCTTCTCTGCGATCCGGTGGTCCGTGCGCCTCAGATACTATTTTGGCCGCTGTTCGGCTGGACCTTCGAGGGTGCGTTCGGTTACGCGGTCCCGATTAGGGTTGACCTGATGACGCTCGACGCCATCGTGGCAGTAATAGCGGCGGTTGTGCTCTTGCGCCTGTGGTACCGTGACCGGCTTCAGGGGTTGCTTCAGCTGGGACGGCTGTGAAAGATTGGCGCTTGGTCGGACGCACCTGAGGGTGCCGCGCTACGGGCGGCGGCCACGCAGGGCCGCCCCTAACGGGAACCTCAGACGTTAAAGAGGACGTTGATGACGTCGCCTTCACGGACTGTGTACTGCTTGCCCTCCGTGCGGAGCTGCCCGTGGCGGCGCGCCTCGGTGTGGGAGCCGAACTCGAGCAGCTTGTCCCAGGCGATGACCTCGGCGCGGATGAAGCCGCGCTCGATGTCCGTGTGGATGCGGCCCGCCGCCTGGAGTGCGGAGGCGCCGGCGGGGACGGTCCAGGCATGGGCGTCCTTCTCACCGATCGTGAAGAACGTCACGAGATCAAGCAGCGAGACGAGCTTGCCGAGGACGGCGTCCGTCGCGCCTTCGCCCGCGCCCATCTGGCGCCGGAAGTCAGCGGCTTCCTCGGGCGGGAGTTCGGCGAGCTCGGCCTCGAGGCGGGCGCAGAGTGCCGCTACGGCGGTCCCGGGCGCGGCGAACCGCTCGGTGTAATCAGCTTCGAGCACGGCGGCGTTTGAGGCGTCGCCCTCGCCGACGTTGAGGAGAAGGAGCATCGGCTTCAGTGAGAGCAGCCCAAAGTTCCCAAGCGCCTTGAGTTCGCTCGGGTCCAGCTTCTGATTCCGCAGGCGCGCGCCTTCGTTGAGCAGCGCGTGCAGCCGCTCAAGGAGCGCCTTCTCGCGCTCGCCGGCTTCCCGCTCGCCCGGCCTCGCCGAACGGACGGTCATGTCTAGCTTCTCGAGGCGGCGCTCGATGATGCCGAGGTCGTTAAAGGCGATCTCGTCGTCGAACGCCTCGATATCCCTCGCCGGATCGACGCTGCCCTTCGGATGCGGCACGTCAGCGCGCTCGAAAGCGCGGGGAGGTCGTGCAGAGTGATCTCGATCGGCGTGATCTTCTTCGCTTTGACAAGCGCGGCGAGCTTCTCGAGACGCTCATCGAGGATCTTCACGGCGCCGATCTGCTCTGTGCCCCCGGCGGCGCTGCCGTGGCCGGCGGTGAGCGCGTTGAAGACGGCTGTCTTGCCGGCGGAGCGGAGCCCAACGATGGCGAGGTCCATATCGCGAAGACTACACCGGTTGTGTGATCCATGTCACAGTGAGCCCCTTGACAGTAGCCGTATAGTATGCGGTTAGTAACTGACTGGTCAGTCAGTTA
>WNFV01021034.1_pt1 | contig 13582 bp, 11 predicted proteins | sample 5400101 | NCBI WGS metagenome assembly WNFV01 (sample SAMN13153361, study PRJNA577476) | soil metagenome | isolation source: 115 cm soil or saprolite under grassland replicate 1 | place: USA:California | collected 2016-06-15
CGCGGACTCGAAGAGGTGGCTGGGCGCATGATCTTCGCTGGTGACCAGCTAATCGAGCGCGACGTGATCTCGGATCAGCTGAAAAAGCGCGGCGTCATTTTCCAATCACTTGAGCGGGCCATGGTTGAGCACGCCGAATTGTTCCGAAAACATTTCATGTCGCAACCGTCCATTCTCGGCTCGGCCAAGTACGCGGCTCTGCATCAAGCGCTCGTTTCGTCAGGAACGTTTCTTTACGTGCCGCGCGGCGTCGAAATCGAGCTGCCGATCGAGATTTTTCATTGGCTGACTGGTGAAAATACTTCCGCGTTTCCGCATTTACTCCTGGTCACCGACGAGCTGGCCAAAGTCACCGTGATCGAACATTTCGGCTCGGTGAATGAACACGCGCCCGGGTTCGCATGCGGCGTAAACGATCTCGTCGCCGGTCCCGGTGCGAAGGTGACCTACGTGTGCGCGCAAAACTGGGCAGACAACGTCATCGCCCTGCAAATGAACACCACAACGGTCGATCACGATGCTTCGGCCATGAGCCTGAACTTGCATCTCGGTTCGCGATATTCGCGTTTCGAAAGCTTGAGCCGGCTGATTGGCGAAGGCGGGCGCAGCGATCTGCTTGCCGTCGCGGTGGCAAAAAACCAGCAAGAATTCGATGCGCGCACGCTGCAGGACCATGTCTCGCCGCATACCGCGAGCGATCTTCTGTACAAAAACGCGCTGGACGATCGCGCCCGCACCATTTTCGGTGGACTGATCCGAGTAGAACCGCACGCCCATTTCACCGATGCGTATCAAAAAGTTCGCAACCTTCTGTTGAGTGATGATGCAGAAGCCAATTCGATGCCTGGACTCGAAATCCTCGCCGACAACGTCCGTTGCACGCACGGCGCAACGTCAGGGCAGATCGACGAAGACGAACTTTTTTATCTTCGCACTCGCGGTATTCCAGTGCCGGTTGCACAGCGCCTCATCGTCACCGGGTTTCTGGACGAAGTCATCCAACGCCTCGATCATCCACCAATAGCTGAGCATTTACAGCGATTGATCGAAGCGAAATTCGCCACCTGATGTTTGGCCGCACGCGCCTCCTAAGTGTGGGCGATTAGTCGTCTCGAATGTCATCCACGAAGCCAGCGTCTTCATGACTTTTCCTCCAGATCGCGAGGCACAATCCGGTTAGCCCATTTTTCGAAACGCGGATCGTTGCGGAGCGGATCGAGGATCGGGTTGACTCGGACGTGCAACGCGAACCAGTTGCGCTCATCGAGCATTTTGGGAAGCCAGGCAAATGCCCGATCAAGATCTCCCTGTCGGACGTGGGCAAAGACATAGTGTGCCGCAGGCACGTACTCCCCCTGCAGGCGCTTGCGGTCGAGGTCCTCCAATTGTCTTTCTGCCAAAGCTTGCACAGCGGCCTGAAATCCCGAAGTGGCGAAAACCTCTTCGAGCATTCTTGCGTGTTCGGGCTTGCCGCTGAGGGTCAACGCTGCAGACCATTGAGTGATAGCCTCGTGCAGCATTCCCTTCTTCTCGTAAGCATCGCCGAATTGTTCATGCGCCGCGGCATAGTCCGGATAAGTCTCGAGCGTCTCGGCGAATCGTTTAATGGCCGAATCGTAATCGCGCAGAAAGAAAAAAATTGTTCCGCGATGCAGACTTAATCCGGGAAAGAAGGGATCGAGTAGCGCAGCGCGCTCGATTTGCGCAAGCGCTTCCTCGTTACGACCGAACAAAGCCAGACATAGCGCGTAATGGTGCGGAATATCGGCAAGATTCGGATCCAACTCTGCGGCGTGACGGAATGCTCGCTCGGCCGCCGGCCAGTCGCGGTTGTAATAAAGCTCCACGGCGGCGAGCAAATGGTAAGATTCCGGGAGTGTGTCGTCTAAGGCGAGGCTCCTGCCTACTCCTTCCTCGGCTAGCGGCCAGCTCTTATCCGGCGGCAGGATGCCGTTGGCCGCTCCGAATGCGTAATACCCACTCAGCCCGGTTTGCGCCGGCGCGTAGGAAGGATCGAGCGCGACTGCTTGCTCGTAATATTCCCGGACCCGCTCGTACCCGGGCGCGAAAAAGTTTTTCCACTGGTGGCGGGCTTTCAAACAGAGCTGGTACGCTTCGAGATTTTTCGTCGGGCGCGACGTAATCGCGCGTCGTTCGGCGCGGGTCAGTTTTGCTTTGAGCGCATTGGCGATGTTCTCAGCGATGTCGCTTTCCACGGCAAAAATATCAACCAGCTCGCGATCGTAGCGTTCAGCCCAAACGTGCACATCGTTTTCCGCGTCGATGAGCTGCACATGGACGCGCACTTTGTCGCCGGCCTTGCTCACACTGCCTTCGAGGATCGTGGCCACGCCAAGTTGCTTCGCGATTTCACCAACCGGTTCGGTCGTGTCTCTGAAACGCTGCGTGGAGGTGCGTGAGATCACTTTCAGATCACCAATGCGCGATAGCCGCGTGAGAATTTCTTCCTGAATACCGTCAGCGAAATAAGCGTTCGCTTTGTCCTGACTGAGATTTTCAAACGGAAGCACTGCGATCGACTTCTTGGGCGCGCTCTTCGCTATCTCCGCCGCTAATTCCAATTTACGACGCAAGGCTTTGAGGTCCTCCAACATTTCGCTGGCGTTCTGATACCGTTGCCTAGGATCTTTTTGCAGTGTCTTGCTCACGATGTGCTGAAGCGCATCCGGAGCCTGCGCGGCGAAATTGGTCAGCGGTGGCGGTGGCTTCGCTACGAGAATCTCAGTCATCACTTCTCTTGGTGTGTCGCCGGCAAACGGCGCATGTCCTACCGCCATCTCGTAGAGCACTACGCCAAGACTCCAGATATCGGTACGTTTATCTACGGGTGAACCGCGAGCTTGTTCCGGAGACATGTACCGGACGGTTCCAAGTACCGAACCCAGGTTGGTTTCGACCAGTAACAGCGCTTCCTCTTCCGGTACCGTCACTGGCAGTTCTTGTTCGGCAAGCTTTGCAATCCCAAAGTCGAGTACTTTCACATACCCGTCCGGACGGAGCATGATGTTCTCTGGCTTAACGTCGCGATGCACGATGCCGGCCGAGTGCGCGGCCGCGAGTGCACTAGCTATCTGGATGGCCACATCCACCGCTTCGTCCACGGCGATTCGTCCGCGACATAGGCGTTGACGCAGTGTTTCGCCCTCGATGAGTTCGCTCGCGATGTACTCAACAGAATCATCCGCGCCAATTTCGTAAATCGTGAGGATGTTTGGATGATTGAGCCCGGCTACAGTGCGCGCTTCCTGCTGAAATCTTTTCAGGCGTCCCGCATCACCAGTGAAACGTGCGGGCAGGAGCTTGAGCACAGCCTTTCGACCCGCGTGCGAATCGGTCGCTAAGTACACTTCACCCATACCGCCGGCGCCGATCCGTGTCGAGATTTTGTAGTGCCCGATGGTTTGGCCAATCAACAAGTCGGTTTGTCTATGTTGAAAAATGCTCGCAGGAAGATCCGCAACGGGTGTCTCGAGGAAGCTGCCCGCTTCTTGATGTAAAGCTAACAGCGCTTCAACATCATGACGCAAAACGTCATTGCCGGCGCATCTCTCATTCAGAAAGGCTTTAAGTTGGTTCGGCTCGCAATCCAGCGCAGCGTGAAAGATTTCCTCAATTGTTTGCAACTCGGGCTTGCTCATTTCTTAGGCGCCCCCAGACAATTGACCGTACAACCACGTTTTAGCGAAGACCCAATCGCGCCGAACAGTCACGATTGAGACTTTCAGCACCTCGGCAATCTCTTCCTGTTTGAGCCCGCCAAAGTAGCTGAGCTCCACTACCTGTGCTTTTCTCGAGTCGAGCGTTGCCAGCCTTTCCAAAGCGTCATTCAGATCGAGAATCGCTCGCGGTTTTTCGGGCGAGGCCAGCGCTGCTTCGTCCAATTCCACTTTGCTCGCGCCGCCGCCGCGCTTTTGGCGTTCCGCGGCTTTTGCGTGGTCAACCAAGATCTGACGCATCGCCTTCGCCGCCACCGCGAAAAAATGCGATCGATTTGTAAAGTTGGCTCTCTTCTGGTCTGCAAGACGCAGATAAGCCTCGTTCACGAGGGCAGTGGTTTGCAGCGTGTGATCGGGGCGTTGCCCCTCCATGTAACGATGAGCCAGACGCCGCAGTTCTTCATACACGAGCGGAGTCAGCTTATCCAAAGCAGCACGATCTCCCTGGCTCCAATCAGCCAGTAATTGCGTCACCTCGTGCTGACCTAACCGGCGCGTTCCAGCGAGAGTCTGTCCGCCAGCCTTCGGATCAACCGATTCTCTTTCGCCACTCATATGGTCGGCCTCTCCAAAATTTTCGTAATCCGATGATCGGTCCCGACCCCATTCGTCGTTTATCCAAATAGAAAGGAAATTACAAACCTAAAACAACCTACCAATAGAAAATTAAAACATATGAAAACGATCAACTTAATAGCAGCAATGTTCTTTAGCGTGGCGCTCTCCGGCCCCGCAGCGGATGCGGGACGGATACCTTTGAATGGTACGATGGAAGCGAGTGAAAGTTACCAAAGTCTTCCCGATCCATCGTTAGGGTTTTTTGGCAATGCGAGCGGCACGGCAACCACCGAGCGGCTTGGTCAATTGTTATTGTTTTATGATGGCATCGTGGACGTTGCCATCTTCGGGGGCCCGGGGGGCACTCGCTTGATAGACACCAACGGTGACAGCATTTATGCGTTGTATTGGGGACAGGGTGCTGCACCCGATCCCAACGGGGACGTTCGCGTTGTCCATACGGCAACCATTGTCGCCGGAACGGGCCGGTACGCTGACGCTACAGGCAGCTTCACCGTGGACCGAATGCTGAACATCTTTACCGGCGCCACCTCCGGTTCCATCAACGGCACCATCATCGTAAGAGACCATCGCTGACGCGTAAGTGATTGGACGAGCACGTAGCGACTTGAGCACGGGCGCCAGTTCGCAATCAGCCGTCACGCTTCATCAGCGTGGCGGCTGATTCGAGTAGAACCGCACGCTCATTTCACCGATGCGTATCAAAAAGTTCGCAACCTTCTGTTGAGTGACGATGCAGAAGCCAATTCGATGCCTGGCCTGGAAATTCTCGCCGACAACGTCCGTTGCACCCACGGCGCGACTTCCGGCCAAATCGATGAAGACGAACTATTTTATCTGCGCACTCGCGGCATACCTGTTCCGGTCGCCCAACGCCTCATCGTCACTGGGTTTTTGGACGAAGTAATACAACGACTCGATCACACGGCGATAGCCGAGCATTTGCAGCGACTGATCGAACAAAAATTCGCAGTGTAGTCTCGCTCAGGGATTGTTCACCGGCTCGCGAGGCACAACCTCGTTGGCCAATTTTTCGAAGCGCGGATCGTCGCGGAGCGGATCCAGAATCGGGTTGACTCGTAGCTGGAACGCAAACCAGTTGCGTTCTTCCACCGTCTTTGCCAGCCAGGCGAACGCCTGTTCGTTAGCGCCCAATCGCACATAGGCCATAAGGTAATGCCACGCCGGAACGTAGTCGCCACGCGCGGTTTTCTCTTGCAATCTCTCCAGTTGTCTTTGCGCTAGAGCGCGGACAGCGGCTTCGAATCCCGATGCGGCGAAAGTTTGTTCGAGAATCTTCGCTTGCTCAGCTTCACCACTCAAATTTAAAGCAACGGTCCACTGGGTGACGGCTTCGCTGGTCAGTCCTTTCTTTTCGCAAGCGTCACCCAAATATTCATGTGCGGCCGCGTATGCCGGATGGAGGTCCAGGGTTTTAGCAAACTCATTCATCGCGCGGTCATAGTCGCGCAGGAAAAAGAAGATTCTTGCATGATGCAGATTTTGGCCAGGAAAGAACGGATCAAGCTGGCGGGCATGGTCCATTTGGGTGAGCCCTTCTTCAGTGCGTCCGAACAACACAAGGCAAATACCATAGTGATGTCGCATATCCGCAAAGCTCGGATTCAATTCCAGGCCGTGCCGAAACGCGCGCTCGGCTGCGGGCCAGTCGCGCTTGTAATATAGCTCGACCCCCGCGACCATATGATAAACTTCCGCCAACGTATCATCCAACGTCAGCGCTTTCTTAAGTGCGCTCTTGGCCTTCGGCCAGCTCTCGTTAGGCGACAAGAGGCCGAGGGCCGCGCCGAAAGCATAATAACGCCCTAACCCAGTATAAGCCAGCGCATAGGAAGCATCGAGTTCGATCGCCCGTTGAAAATAATCGCGGACTCGTTCGTATCCTGGCGCGAAAAAATTCCTCCAATGATATAAGCCTTTCAAATAAAGCTGATGCGCCTCAGCACCAGTAAGTTTCGCCTGTAACGCGTCGGCAATTTTCGCAGCGATGTCACTTTCAACGGCGAAAATATCGGTCAACTTACGATCGTATCTTTCCGCCCAAAGATGCGAGTCACTCTCGGCATCGATCAGTTGAACGTGAACGCGCACCTGGTCGCCAGCCTTCCGAACGATGCCTTCCAGAATATTCGCGACGCCGAGTTGCTTAGCGATGTGCGAAATGTCCTCGGGTGAATTCTTGAATCGTTGCGTCGATGTGCGCGAGATGACCTTTAAGTCGCCGATCCTCGAGAGTCTGGTCAGGATTTCCTCCTGAATGCCATCGGCAAAATAAGCATTCGCCTTATCACTGAGATTTTCAAATGGAAGCACGGCGATCGATTTCTTGGGCGGGCTCTTCGCCATTATCTCAGCCGCGAATTCCAATTTACGGCGTAAACCTTTGAGAGCTGCGAGCAGTTCGTTCGCGTTCTGATACCGTTCCTCGGGATCCTTGCGTAGCGCCTTGCCGACGATCGGCTGAAGCTCGCTGGGAATTTGCGCCGTGTAACTGTGGAGCGGGGGCGGCTCCGTCGCGAGAATCGCAGTCATTACCTCTCTTGGTGTCTCGCCGGTAAAGGGCGCGTGCCCTGCCGCCATCTCGTAAAGCACTGCGCCGAGACTCCAGATATCAGTACGTTTATCAACGGGTGCACCGCGTGCTTGCTCCGGAGACATGTAACGGACTGTCCCAAGGATTGACCCCACATTGGTTTCAACCAATAACACCGCTTCCTCTTCCGCCATGGTCACCGGCAGTTCCTGTTCGGCAAGCTTTGCAATCCCAAAATCGAGCACCTTCACGTACCCATCAGGCCGCAACATGATGTTCTCTGGTTTAACGTCGCGATGGACGATGCCGGCCGAGTGGGCGGCGGCGAGTGCACCGGCCACCTGAATGGCAATCTCCACCGCTTCACTCAATTGCATGCCGCGCGCCAGGCGTTGACGCAGGGTTTCACCTTCGATTAGCTCGCTAGCAATGTACTGAACAGGACCATCCTCCCCAACCTCATAGATCGTCAGGATGTTTGGATGATTTAGCCCTGCTACAGCGCGCGCTTCTTGCTGAAAGCGCTTCAGGCGGCCGGTATCACCAGTAAAGCGCGTGGGTAGGAGTTTGAGGGCAGCGTTTCTGCCCGCGCGCACGTCGGAAGCGACATACACTTCACCCATCCCGCCGGCGCCGATCAACTTCGAGATTTCGTAGTGGCCGATCGTTTGACCGATCAGGAAGCCAGGCTGCCCGTTTTCGGCAATGCTCGTATCAAGAGTGGCGACCGGCGTTTCGATGAAACTGCCCGCTTGTCGATGCGCAGCCAGTAGCTCTTCAACTTTACCGCGCAAAGCTTTATCGCCGGCGCATGTCTTATCCAGAAATGCGCTAAGCTGGTCCGGTGCGCACTCCAGCGCGCCGTGAAAGATTTCCTCAACCCTTTCTAACCGCGGCGGCGTCATATTTAAGCTGCGCTGTGCAATTCCGCGTATAGCCACGCCCTCGCAAAGACCCAATCGCGACGAACGGTGACGATCGAAATCTTCAGTACCTCGGCGATTTCGTCCTGCTTGAGCCCGCCAAAGTACCTGAGCTCTACGACCTGAGCCTTTCTCGAGTCGAGCAACGCCAGTCTCTCCAGAGCCTCATTGAGATCAAGAATCGCTCTTGGCGGTTCGGGCGAAATCAATGCTACCTCGTCTAGTTCTATTTTGCTCGCGCCCGCGCCGCGTTTTTGGCGCTGAGACGCTTTAGCGTGATTGACCAGGATCTGACGCATCGCCTTCGCGGCGACGGCCAAAAAATGTGAGCGACTTGTAAAGCTTGGTCTTCTCTGATCCGCGAGACGCAGATATGCCTCATTCACCAATGCCGTCGTTTGCAGCGTGTGGTCAGGACGTTGCCCCTCCATGTAATGATGAGCGAGGCGTTGAAGCTCTTCATAAACGAGCGGCGCCAGCTTTTCGAGCGCGGCGTGATCACCGTGGCTCCAATCAGCCAACAATTCGGTCACTTCTCGCGGGTCTGCCTGCGCCGATCCAGCCTTCGCAGCTGCTTCCAGCCTTCGCAGTTGCTTCGGAGCGGTAGGCTCGGCGGAGGCGGCGGCTTCGGCAGGCAGGCCTGCCGGACGCGTTCCACTCGAACTGCCCGCTCGACTCCCATTAACGGGTTCTTGTTTGCCATTCATCCGGCAAAAGAAATTTAACAGAAGGAAACGAAGATAACGAAGCGATTTTCCAAGTCGAGGGAGCGACCGCAGATGACCCAGACCGACTCGGGCGCAACCGAAGATTTAACCACGGATTGAGCGGATAGCGCGGATATTCGGCACAGAGATTTTAATCTGTGTGGCCAGCCCCGAAAGCGTTCGGGGGTGAATTCAAAACGTCCTGAAGGCTTTACGCGCAGGCTGGTTGGCGTAGGTGGATCGCCGGCCCTTTCTAAGCAACCTGACAAAACCTGCTTGTTATCCGTGCTATCGGTAGCCTGCCCGCCGTGGCGGGTAATCCGTGGTTCTCTGAAAATTCCCGTTAACCGGTTCCGGTTCGCCATTTCATTCGGCGGTTTTCCAAAAAAATCTCGTAATCCGATGATCGGTTTCGGCCCGGTTCGTTGTTTATCCGAGTAGAAAGGAAATTACAAACCTAAAACAACCAAGCAATAGAAAATCCAATCACAATGAAAACAATGAAAACAATCAGCTTAATAGCAGCAACGTTCTTGACCGTGGCGCTCTCTAGTCCCGCGGTGAACGCCGGAAGGGTACCTTTTAATGGTATTTGGGAAGCGAATGAAGTTTCCACGCTTTTTGGCGATCCACCGATAGGGTTTTTTTCCAATGGGCAAGGCACGCTAACCAGAGTGGACCTGGACACCCTTGACGGAGTGGGGTGCACTCGGTTGATCGACGCTAACGGAGACAGCATTTTTGCCTACGGAACGGGACACGCGGATCCTGTTACGGAAGACCCTCCTGTCTTTCACATTACGGGAACAAACACCGTTACGGGCGGCACGGGCCGGTACGCTGGCGCCAGAGGCAGCTTCGCCGTGGACCGAACGATAGACCTTTCGACCGGTGACAGCTCCGGTACCTTCAACGGCGTCATCATCGTAAGAGGGGCGCCTTGACTCGGACCGGCGAAAAGTCGCAGTTCGCAAGCAGCCGTCGCGCGTCACCAGCGTGGCGGCTGATTGGTTGAATGGTCAAGGGGGCCGAGAAAAAATGATCACGGATCACCCGAGAACACGGGTTCGTTGTAGAGGCGTTTGTCTCAGCCCCAATCAGCGCCCATCCGCGGTTAAAAAATCGCTATCTAGAAACTTTCTTGCAACGCCGGCCAAATTTCTTATTTCGCCGTCTCTTGGTCGGTATTTAGTTCGAAATTGATTTTTACGTCGTAGTGATCGCCATTGCTCAAGCCGGCGGGCGGTGGGTCAACTTGAGTGACTTGCTTTGCAACCGTCGCTACCGACTCGTTCACGACAACGTTTTCAGACGGCTTGATAATTTCGAATTTGGAGACGCGCCCGTCCTTTTCGATTCGAACTTTGACCAGCGTCGAAATTTTCGCGCCGGACGCGACCGTAGTTGTTGGCTGGATCCATGCGCTGTAAAAACGGTCATGCAGCATGTTGCCATACCAGCCGAATTCGGATGCGCTAGTGCCGCCGCCTGCATGACCGCCGCCCTTGCCCGCAGAACCTGTCTTCCCCGCGCCATTATCGGCTGACGATTTAGCTTTCGCAGTAACAGTTTTGGCGCTCTTCTTTTTCTCGTTGCTCGCGTCGGTTTGGTCTCCCGTGGATTTTTGCGGACTCGACTTGGGGTGCACCGATGATTTGGTCACTTTCGCCAGCTCAGTTTTTTTAGGAGTCGGTTTTGGAGTTGGCTTCGGGGCTGGTTTCGGCATTGGCTTCGGTTGTGCCGCTGGCTTCGGAGTAGAAGCCACGACTGGCGTCGGTTTCGGCGTTGGCAATTCGATTTCGCTTTTCGCTGTCGCTAGAAGAGGGCTTTCCTCTTCTGTTTTGTCATTTTTTAACGACTTCGGTTCCGGCAGATGAGTTGAAACTGCCGATTCTGGACGCGCCTCGCGATTCGTCTCTCCAGCTGCGATATCTTCTGCGCCGCTCAACCAAACCAAGCTTTCCGCATCTGGCGCGTTTCGCGCTGCTAAACTCCAGCGAATTAATCCTGCGATCAGCGCGACATGCGCGAGCGCGATTAGCGTGACGTTTCGCCAAAAACGCGGGTTCCTCGACATCTATTTCGACTCTGCCCTGGTGGCGATGCCGACCTTTGTAATTTGTGCCTGCTTCAGTGCATCCATCAGCGCAATCAATTTTTGCACAGGCAACTCGCGATCGGGCCGAATCACGACGGCGACGTCTGGATTCGTCTGTTTCAATTCCGTGAGTCGTGCCGTGAGGGCTTTCAAATCGACTACCTGACTGTTCAACCGAATCGTCTCACTGCGGTCGATGGAGACGATTTGCACTTGCGCAGACTTGATCGGCGGATTTGTCGCGCCGCTCGATGGAATCACGAGGTTCATGCTGCTTTCGAGCAACGGCGTCGTGATCATGAAAATGATGAGCAGCACGAACGCCAGATCGAGCAGCGGCGTAATATTGATCTCGCTGAGCGTGGAAAGGCCCTGGCGTTGTGAGTAGCGTCTCATCTGCGGAATGCCGATTCACGTACACTGTGATCGACATATTTGTGCTCGAATTCCGACGCGAGCTCAGCGGCAAAATTATCCATCTCGACGATGATTCCGCGAATACTGGTGACGAGAAAGTTGTAACCGAACATTGCCGGAATCGCGACGCAGAGTGCGGTCACAGTCGTAATGAGCGCACCTGAAACGCCGGGCGCCATCGAGACGAGGTTAGGCGAGCCTGCTTCAGCCACACCGGTGAACGCGTCCATCACGCCCCAGACTGTGCCGAGCAAACCGAGAAACGGCGAACCACTTACCGCAGTAGCGAGCAGGATCATCTGCGATTCGAGCGAAAGCGCTGTTTCGCCCACCGCTCGTTCCATCGCCGCGTTTACCGCGCCCATTTGTGCGGGCGAAATTTTATCAGCGATCCCGAGTCGCGCGCGAAATGTGTCGTCGACCTCTGGAGAACCGAGCAGATGAAATGTCATTTCCTCACAGCCGGCGCGATACACGTTGAACACTGGCGATCCCGGAAAGCGCGCGTTCTTCTCGAACAAACGCAGCGGTTGTCGGTCCTGTCGAAAGGCGGCGAGAAAACGCGCGTTCTGTTTTCGGGCAAATCGGATCACGCGCAATTTCGTGATCATGATCGACCAGCTAAAGATGGAGACGACGGCAAGCAGAGTGAGAACGAGTTTTCCTGCGATCGTCGCGTGGTCGAACGCGAAAAGGAGACCGCCGCCTGCAGCTACGATTTCCGGAACGAGCATTCCCGCTTCACCGGCTTAAGTAATAACGCCGTTTTGGAGAAACGCTACTTGTCATTTCGACCTCTTGGAAACGTTGGTCGCATTTTTGCCACTCCAACAAACCCAAGACCAATCGCGATGAGGAAGAAGGAAAAGAATTGGCCTCGTGTGAAGGGACCGATCAGTGTCGCATCGGGTTCGCGGAAATATTCGACTACGATCCGAAAAATCGCGTAGCAGATAAAAAACAATCCCGTCAAAACGCCATTTGGCTCGCGCCTGCGCGTACGCACGAACCACAAAATCGCGAACAGAACAATTCCTTCGAAAAACGCCTCGTAAAGCTGCGAGGGATGTCGCGGCGAAAGGATTGAGCGCAACGCAGTCGCCACTTCTGGCTGGCTACGAACTGCGCCAACGATTGCGTCGGGTGTCGCGAGCGATGGATCGATTTGCGCGCATGCCGCCACTGCGCGCTCGGCTTCCTGAGGGTGATCGAATAGCTCCTTGGGGAATTGCATCGCCCAGGGGACTTTCGTCATCCGTCCGTAAAGTTCGCCGTTAATGAAATTGGCGCAGCGCCCAAAGAACAAGCCGATAGGCGCGGTGACAACCAGATTATCGCCCAGATTTGTCCACGAGATTTTGTGCCGGTGCGCGTAGTACAAAGTGAACAGCAACAGGCCAAGCATTCCTCCGTGGCTGGACATTCCGCCTTCCCAAACGCGGAAGATCGACAGTGGCTCGCGCAGCATTTCCGGCTTGTAGAAGAAAACGTATCCGAGCCGTCCTCCGATGATCACGCCAAACAGCGCGCAGCCAGTGATGAAGTCGCCTACTTGTTGTGGGCGCAGATCGGCGAACCCGCGTTTAGCCAGCCAAAGGAAAAGGAAATAGCTGCAAATAAACGCGAGCACGTAAGCCAAGCCATACCAGCGGGGGCCAACATTTTCGGAGATCCGAAAAATAATTGGGTCGAGATTGTGCAGATAATACGCGAGCATTGGTGCGCCGACTGTCACTGATGTTCGCGATACCCGCAATTAAAACGCCTGTCATCCCGAACGAAGTGAGGGACCTCCCAAAGCGCGGAGTAGTCACACAAGCGAGAGTTGAGTGATCTGTCAGCAAATGTGAGATCCTTCGCCGTCTGCGCGCTCAGGATGACCGCATTTTTTTAGCAAGCGACGGCTTCAAAATTTTTCGCAAAAACGGCGCCGTGCGGCTGACGCGGTTCTTCGCGACTTGTTCCGGCGTCCCGCAGGCGACGACTTCGCCTCCATCTGCGCCCGCCTCCGGTCCAAGATCGACGATGTAATCGGCTTCTGCGATGACGCTAAGATTGTGTTCGATGACAATCACCGTGTTTCCTTCGTCGACGAGCCGATGCAGCACGTTAAGAAGCAATTCAATGTCGGCCATGTGCAGTCCAATCGTCGGTTCCTCGAGCAAATACAATGTCGAGCGCGGCTTGCGCATTTTCCGAATCCGTTCGTCGGCCGCGCGGCTAACACCACGCTTGAGCTGCGTGACTAGCTTCAGTCGCTGCGCTTCGCCGCCGCTCAGCGTAGGACTCGGTTGTCCCAGCTTGAGATAGCCCAGCCCCGTATCGACCAACAACGAAAGCGGGCGCGCAATTTTGGGATGGGCTGAGAAAAATTGCGCCGCTTCCTCGACCGTCATTTCCATCACGTCACCGATCGATTTGTCGTTAAAGAGTACCTCAAGCGTTTGCGGATTATAACGCTTACCGCCGCAGTCTTCGCACGGCACATAGCTACGCGGCAGAAAATTCATCTCCAGTTTGATTACGCCCTGACCCTTGCAAGTCTCGCAACGACCGCCTTCGGCGTT
>WNFV01029405.1_pt1 | contig 13581 bp, 9 predicted proteins | sample 5400101 | NCBI WGS metagenome assembly WNFV01 (sample SAMN13153361, study PRJNA577476) | soil metagenome | isolation source: 115 cm soil or saprolite under grassland replicate 1 | place: USA:California | collected 2016-06-15
CCTTGGTCGATATGGAGGCAGATATGCACAACCGAGCACGAATTGTTGGCCCGATCTTGCTGCTGGCGCTGCTGGCGGGCGGCGGGTACTGGTGGTGGAACCAGCGCGCCAGCGCGGCCGGCGCGCGTACGCTGAGCGGCTCCGGCACGATCGAGGCCGAGGATGTCCTGATCACCAGCGAGGTCGCCGGCCGCGTGCAGGCGCTGCTGGTCGATGAAGGGCAGGATGTGACCGCCGGCCAGACGCTGGCCAAGCTCGACCCGGCGCTGCTCGAAGCCCAGCGCGACCAGGCCGCCGCGGCCGTGGCGGTGGCCCAGGCCAACCTGGCGCTGCTCCAGGCCGGCAGCCGCCCCGAAGATATCGCCGCCGCCCAGGCCGCGGTCGATCAGGCGCGCGCGGCGCGCGACGGTGCGGCGCAGGCCTACCAGAATGCCTTGAAGGCGCTCAAGAACCCGCAGCTGCTCGACGCGCAGCTTATCCAGGCCCAGGCGGCGCGCGATGCGGCCCAGCGGGCGCTGGCGCAGGTGCAGGCCGGCAGCCGGCCCGAGGATATCGCGGCGGCCGCGGCGGCGCTGGCCCAGGCGCAGGCCAATCTTCAATCCAGCAAGGATCGGCTGTCGGCCACCAAGACGCAGGCCGAGGCGCAGGTGCAGCAAGCGGCCCTGGCGCTGACCCAGGCCCAGGCGCGCTACGCCTTGGCCACCAGTAACTGGGCGTATGTCCAGGATACCGGCAATGACCCGATCGTGCCGAAAATATCTGATGGCAAGGGGGGCACCAAGCCGAATAAGTTGAGCGATGCCCAGCGCGAAAACTACTATTCGCAGTTCGTGCAGGCCGAGGCGGCGCTGCACCAGGCCGAGCAGGCGGTGCAACAAGCGCAGGTGGCCGCCGACGCCGCCCGCCAGAGTGAGGTCACCGGCATTCAGGCCGCCGAAAGCCAGGCGCAGGCGGCCGACGCAACGCTGGCCAAACTGCGCAATGGCGCGACCGCGGAGAGCGTGGCGCTGGCGCGCACCAACCTGACCAACGCCCAGCGCGCGCTCGACCAGGCGCAAGCGATGCGCGGCGACCCGCAGCCGCTCCAGGCCGCCGCCGACGGCGCCAAAGCCCAGGCGGATGCCGCCGCGGCGCAGCTGGGCCAGGCCAACGCGCGGCTGGAGGCGGCCCAGGCCGGCGCACGCGCCGAGCAGATCCAGGCGGCCGCGGCGCAGCTGGCCCAGGCGCGGGCGGCGGTGCGCCAGATCGAGGTGCAGCTGGCGAAAACGACGCTGACCACGCCGCGGGCCGGGCTGGTGCTGAGCCGGGCGATCCACGAGGGCGAGCAGGCCGCGCCGGGCGCGGCGCTGATGACGGTCGGCGCGCTCGACACGGTGCGCCTGACCTTCTACATTGGCGAGACCGACATCGGGCGAGTGCGCCAGGGCCAGCGCGTGAATGTGACGGTCGACAGCTTTCCCGGCAAGCAGTTCCAAGGCCAGGTGACATTCATCGCGCAGGAGGCGCAGTTCACGCCGCGGAATGTGCAGACCAAGGACGAGCGCACGACCACGGTGTTTGCGGTCCGGGTCGAGCTGGCGAACCCCGACCACGCGTTGAAGCCGGGGATGCCGGCGGATGCGACGATTGTGGAGTGACAAGATGACAAGATGACCGGGTGACTAGATGACATTCTCCGATCAACGAGCATCTTGTCATCTTGTCATCTTGTCACCTGGTAGGATTAGAGATGCAAGAAGCGATTACGACAACCAACCTCGCCCGCAGCTTCGGCGCGGTGCAAGCTGTGGCGGGGCTGACGATGAGTGTGCCGCGCGGGCGAATCTACGGCCTGGTCGGGCCGGATGGCGCCGGCAAGACCACCACGCTGCGCCTGCTGTGCGGGGCGCTGCTGCCCGATGGCGGCCAGGCTACCGTGATGGGCATTGATGTAGCGCGCGACCCCGAAGGCGTACGGCGGCGGATCGGCTATATGCCGCAGCGCTTCAGCCTGTACGGCGACCTGACCGTGCGTGAGAACATGCTGTTCTTCGCCGATGTGTATGGCGTGCCGCGGGCCGAGCAGGGGCCGCTGCTGGAGCGGCTGCTGGCCTTCAGCCAGCTCAGCAAGTTCCAAAACCGCCGCGCCGATGCGCTCTCGGGCGGTATGAAGCAGAAGCTGGCGCTGGCCTGCTCGTTGATCCAGCTCGACGAGCCGACCACCGGCGTCGACCCGGTCTCGCGGCGCGAGTTCTGGGATATCGTGCGCGACACGGTCAACCAGGAAGGCATGACTGTGCTGGTCTCGACGCCGTATATGGATGAGGCCGATCGCTGCCATACGGTAGGGTTCATGCGCGCGGGCACGCTGATGGCCACCGGCAGCCCGCGCGAGCTGCAGGCGCTGGTTTCCGGCGTGGTGCTGGAAGTGCATGCTACGCCCTACCACGAGGCCCAGCAGCGGCTGCGCGGCATCCCAGGCGTGCGCGAAGTGCAGGTGTTTGGCGACCGGCTGCATCTGGTGGCCGACAGCGCGCTGCCTGAGGATGCGCTGCGCCGCCAGCTGGACGGCAGCGGCGTGACGCTCGGATCGGTGCGGCAGGTTCAGCCGACCATGGAGGATGTGTTTATGTATCTCCAGCGGGCCGCTGGTAATTAGCCGATGGCTGTGGGCATCGCTCAGAATGGGTATTCGCAGCGGTACTTTTCTATTATTTGTACTTCGTGCTCATTTCGCCCCGGCCGGGCGAAATGAGCACGAAGTACAGGGGTAGAGAGAACTTTTGATTGAGATCGCTCTTCACTGATTGTGTATCTCTATTTCGCCCGCAGGGGCGAAATAGAGATACACATTAAATGGTCAAGTACCTTGCTGCCGCAGGCTAGTAGGGCATATTGTGGAAAGAGAAAACCAGCAGGAGAGTCCGAGTACAATAGGCCCGCTTGTATTCTTTTTGCAATGGAGCATTATATGGCACGCTTCAACGGTCTGGGCATGCATCTGGGCAACCTCGCACGGCTGTCGGCGGCAAAGACGCGCTCGATCAGCCCGGAAAACTTTACCGGCGAAAAGGGCCAAGGCGGCATGGCCACCGACGGCACCGGAGCACCGGCCGCGCGCGGCATCCTGCGGATCTACTGGGATGGCGCCGAGACACCGTCGGTCGAGTGCCCGGTCGGCGATTTCTTCGCCTGTGGCTGGGGCAAGTACGCCCAGGTCAGCTCGCTGGCGGTGTGCGTCAACCCCGGCAGCGCGTTCAATTGCTACTGGGAGATGCCGTTCCGCAAGGGCGCGCGGATCACGCTGACTAATATCGCCGATGAGCAGATGACGCTGTATTACCAGATCAACTACAGCGAGACCGATGTGCCGGATGACGTGGCCTACTTCCACGCACAGTTTCGGCGCACCAACCCGCTGCCCTACAAAAGCGTCTACACGCTGCTCGACGGCGTGCGCGGGCGCGGGCAGTATGTTGGCACCTATATGGCCTGGGGGGTGAACAATACCGGCTGGTGGGGCGAGGGCGAGATTAAGTTCTACATGGACGGCGACAATGAGTACCCAACGATCTGCGGCACCGGCACCGAGGATTACTTCTGCGGCTCGTACAACTTCGATGTGAGCGAGCGCCATAACGAGGGCTACGTCACGTTCACCAGCCCCTATGCGGGCCTGCCGCAAGTGATCCGCCCCGATGGCAATTACCGCTCGCAGACGCGCTTCGGCCTGTATCGCTGGCACATCATGGATCCGATCCGCTTCGAGACGGATCTGCGCGTGACCATCCAGGCGCTGGGCTGGCGCAGCGGCGGCCGCTATCTGCCGCTTCAGGATGACATCGCCTCGGTGGTCTACTGGTATCAGACGCTGCCGAGCGCGCCGTTCCCGACGTTGCCGGATCGGGATTATTTGGAGATCATCTAGAGCACTTCGCGCATGGCGGGCCTCAACCACGGAAAATAAAAACGATCGGGCGTTCGCAAGCGACGCATTTCATACACTCTGTCAATCGTTTTTTCGCCCCGGAGGGCGAAAAAACGATTGACAAAAGAAGAAAAGTACCATGCTGCCGCAGGCTAAGATGCGCCTGGATTGACATCTGCCTTCAAGAATGAGAGCAAAGATATGAACACATCCTATGCTGTTGAAACCGACAACCTGACCCGCCGCTTCGGCGATTTCGTCGCTGTCGACCGCGTGACGCTCCAGATCGCGCCTGGCGAGGTGTTCGGCTTCCTGGGGCCAAACGGCTCGGGCAAGACCACGACCATCCGCATGCTGTGCGGCCTGCTCGCGCCGACCGAGGGCAGCGGCAAGGTCATGGGCTTTGACATCGGCCGCGAGAGCGAGCAGATCAAAGCGCGGATCGGCTATATGTCGCAGAAATTCAGCCTGTACTCCGATCTGAAGGTGCGCGAGAACCTCCAGTTCTACGCCGATGTCTACGGCATTGCGCGGCGCGAGCGGGCCGAACGCATGGCCGAGCTGATCGCCATGGCTGGCCTGAGCGGCCGCGAGGGCGAGCTGACTGCTAATCTTTCGGGCGGCTGGAAGCAGCGGCTGGCGCTGGCCTGCGCGATCGTCCACCGGCCGCGCATGCTGTTCCTGGATGAGCCGACCGGCGGCGTCGACCCCGAGGCGCGGCGGGCGTTCTGGGAGCTGATCTATGATCTGGCCCAGGATGGTGTGACGGTGTTTGTCACAACGCACTATATGGACGAGGCCGAGCATTGCCATCGGATCGGGCTGATGTACGGCGGCAAGCTGGTGGCGCTCGATACGCCGGCGGCGCTCAAGCACGGCACGATCGCTGGTGATGTGCTGGAGGTCGAGGGCACGCCGCAGGAGCAGACTCGCGCGCTGGTCCGACGCGCGCATCGAGCGGATCGAGCCATCGCTGGAGGATGTGTTCGTGGCGTTGGTGGGCGAGCAGACGGCGAGTGCGTAGCCCTTCACAACCCGCACGAACTATTTATTTAGGACTTACGCAAGCCACGGATTTGTATCCTTCGTGTATTCTTTTTCGCCCTGCGGGGCGAAAAAGAATACACAATAAACGTAAAATACCATAATTCGCTTGACAAATCGGGACACCCTGCAATGAGGAAGCCCATGACACCCAACCATGAACTGCACGTCGTCTTCGGTACTGGCCCGCTCGGCATCTGGACGATGCGCGAGCTGATCGAGCGTGGCAAACGCGTGCGGATGATCAACCGCAGTGGGCGAAAGGACGGCCTGCCGGACGGCGTCGAGATCGCCAAAGGCGACGCCTATGATGTCGCCAGCACGACCGCGCTGACCCGTGGTGCGGCGGCAGTCTACCAGTGCGCCCAGCCGCCCTACAATCAGTGGGCCGGCAACTTCCCGCGTATGCAAGCGGCCATTCTCGATGGCGCGGCGGCCAACGGCGCGCGGCTCGACCCAAACGGCCGGCCGCTGACCGAGGCGAGTCCGTATGCGGCACACACTCGCAAAGGCGCGATCCGCCAGGCCATGACCGAAGCGCTGTTCGCCGCGCACCGTGCCGGCAAGCTGCGCGTAGCATCCGCGCGCGCCTCGGATTTCTTCGGCCCCGACGACCCAATATACGGCGGGCTGTGGTATCAGCCGGCGCTGGTGGGCAAGCGGCTGAACATGCTCGGTCGGCTGGATATGCCGCATACCTTCAGCTACGTGCCCGATTTTGGCCAGGCGCTGGCGATCCTGGGCACACGTGAGGAAGGGCTTGGCCACGCCTGGCATGTCCCCAGCCCGCCGCCCGTGACACAGGCCGAGCTGCTTCGGCTGATTGGCGACGCGGTGGGGTACAAGGTCAAGGGCCTGGCGGCCGGCGCGCTGATGGTGCGGCTGCTTGGGCTGGTGAATCCAATGGTGCGCGAGATAAGCGAGATGCTATACGAGTGGAGCAAGCCATTCGTGATGGACAGCAGCGCGTTCCAGCGCACCTTCGGCATGCAGCCGACGCCGCTGCGCGCGGCGATTCAGGCGACAGTGGCGTGGAATCGTGCACAGGGCGCGGCTGTAGCGGCGGGGGCGCACTAAGGGACTTGCATAAATAAAGCCTCCCAATGACAAGATGACAAGATGCTGCTCCTCATCTTGCCATCTTGTCATCTTGTCAACCGCGCTGTGGAACGATTTTTAATTCGCACGTCCCTAAGCCGCACCCGCACAGCGCTGGCAGATCAGCGCCGGGCGCGGTAGCGTGTCGGTGGGGATCATGGTGTCCAGATCGCGCTCGACCGCCACATCGCGCGCGCCGCAAAAATCGCACTTGCCGCGCATGCGGCTGGCCGGCCGGCTCGCGAGCTGCATGCGCGCAAACTCCTGCCGGTCGCGCTCGGCCAGCGCTGCGCCGATCAGCCGCTTGGCGAACACGCGCACCTTTGGATCGGTCTCCTGGTTGAGCAGCAGCTCCAGCCGTGCCAGCGCATCGGGCTCGCCGGGCAGCCCGCCATCTTCGAGCGTGTGCCAGGCCGCGAAGCGCACCCGCCGGTCGTCGTCCTCCATCAGCCGGTAGATCGCGCTCCAGACCTCGGGGATGCGCCCGCGAATGTGGCATGGGCACATGAATTTGGCGGCAGTCAAGCGCTCGTCGGCGTCGGCGCTGCACGAAAGCTCCAGCAGCTCGCCAACCTGGGCGCGGCTGACTTTCACTTCGCCCGGCCGGTGGGCTGCCTTCTGGTGTTTGTTCCTTCCAAGAGTCTTTTGCATGGCTGTGCCTCCTTCGCTCAGAGGTCTTGAAGCCTTAACTTATCGAGCTTATGCTACGGGGCGTGGGGAAGCTGTAACTTCCCCACGTCTTCTGATTCGTGCCGGCCACGAGGAAATCGCCCAGGCCGCGCGAGTAGGCCTGTTCGAGCTGGAGCTCCTCTGATGACACCTTTGACCGGCATATCTCCACTGCTGGGACAGAACAGTGGCAGCAGTGGCTACGTGCCGTCGCGGCTGTCTTCGTGATTCCTGGCGCGTGGGCCGCCCCACACTGCTCTGGATCTAGCGTTGCGTTGAGCTAAACAGCGCAGCTATGGCGGCGGCGAACACCACGAACACACACAGTCCGATCACCAGGAAGATGCCGAAGATGATCAAGATGACGTAGAGCGCCTTGTTCTTGGGCAGATTCATCCCCGATTGGATAGCGAGATAGGTGAGGTACAGGTTGTAGATGGCGATGACAAACGAGACCAGGCCGGTCAGAAACGCCAGCGGTCCGATCGCGATCAGGCTGATCAGAGCGCGCACAACCATCAGGGGCGCCCAAAACAGCGACATGTCGAAGGCCAGTTCGCCGAAGTTACCAGTCCCACCAAAGGCTCGGCCGATCAAATAGACTAGGCCAAGGAAGATGAAAAAGCCGATCAGTGTGCCGAGCAGGCCGCTGAAGATCGCTCCGACAATGCTGCGGCCTGCAAGCGCACCTGTCAGATCGACTTGTCCACCTAGCTGGGTTTGGGCGTCGCGCAGCTGCTGCTCGATGTACGGGCGTTGGATGGTGAAGGCGATCGCGCCAAGGACCGCGCTCACCACGGCCGCGATTGCGACATAGATCGTCGCCCACCGCAAGTTGTTTTTCTCGTACTCCTCGAATGTTCCGACCGCCGGCCGTCGCAATACCGCCATGCTCGCGTTGAACATATACTGGAACGTGACGGTTTCACCCTGCTCTAAATTTGACATTGGATCTCCTCGTATGATATGCTGGGGAAGATGCGCGCCCACCTTCCCGTGATAACTCAGCAATACCTGGATGCAGCAAAGTGCCGCGCTGGAAAACGAGATTACTGCAACAGCGGAATGATCTCATAGTCAGCGGGCACGAACAGGCTACCCTCTGTTGCCCCCTGCGGCGATAGCCGTTGCAGATGCTGGGTCAGCTCGCGCGCGGCGATCGTGCCGTCCAGCGCATCCTGCCAGGCCCGGCCGATCTTGGCAACATCCTCGCCCGACTCGTGGACGAATTCGAGCCGGAAGTGCTGAATGCCGGCGGCGCGCCAGTCATCCAGGTGCCGACTTGCCTCCTGCGCCTGCGCCCCGAACACCGTGTTTCGGCAGCCGACATCGGCCATCACTGGGTGCTCGCGGCCGTGGACATCGCGCAGCGCCACGCGGTGCTGCTCGCACGGGTGCCCACAATCTTTGTAGCTGGTGCCACTTGATAAGAAGCGGCAGAACACGCAGTGCTCGGTGTGGAAGACCGGCAGGTGCTGGTAGGCCACCACCTCCAGCTTGTCGGCGCCGATCTCGTGGGCCAGCTCGGCCACCTGCGCGGCATTGAGATCGTGCGTGGGCGTGAGGCGCGCCAGCCCAAGCCGCAGAAAGGTGTCGGCCGAGAGCACATTCGCCGCGTTCAGGCTGAAGTCGCCGATCAGCGGCGGCGGCGCGTCTTCCTGAAGCGCCTGGAGCAGGCCGCTCGACCGAACCACGATCGCGCATTCCAGCTTGAGCAGGAAGTGAATGATCCGCTGCTCGCTGGGCTTCAGCACGCGTGGGCTGGCCACGCGCGCGGTGATGCCGCTGGCCCGCACGCGCTCGACCGCCGGCCGTAGCCCATACAGCTCCAGGTAATCCAGCGTGATGCTGGAAGGGCGCAGCGCCAGGGCGGCCTCCAGCTGCTCGGGCGTGCGCACCAGCAGATGCAGCTGCGGCCGCGGCACTTCCAGCGGCGCGGTTGCCGGGGTGGTGCGCGCCAGGGCGCGCTCCAGCGTTGCCAGCGGATCGTGGATAGTGGCTGGACGCGGCCTGCTCTGAAGCTCGGCCAGCTGCTCGACCGCCTGGCGGCGCAATCCATTCAGCAGCGAGCTGGCCGCGAACGGTCGCCCGCGCATGTCTAGCTCGATCTCGGCCAGCTGGTAAGGCGTGTTGCCCAGGCGGCCCAGCTGCTCGCGCAAATAGTCAAGCGTGATCGCCTGCTTCTGCGCCGGGCCAAGCGGCGCATCCGCTCGCACTACCACGCGTGTCTCCGGCTGGTCGGCCAGCGCCCACTCCAGTTCCAGCGGCGCGCCCTCGTGGGCGCTGGCGCGGATATGCAGTGGCTGCTTGTGAACCGGCGTGGCGGCCTGGGTGTATGGCCGGGCGGCTTTATCCAGATCGGGATCGTGCGTGCGCCATAGCAGATCGCCGGCGCGAATGCGGGCGCTGTCGATCGCGCTATTGCCGAAGCGCAGCTCCAGCTGGCCATCGCGCAGCGGCGTGATGTAATAGACATGCCCGCCCTCTTCGTTCTCCTCCGGGCTGCGCCAGCCGGCCGCGTCGAACACCACGCCATCGCCGGGCTTGAGCGGCGCGGCGGCGGCGGATGGTTCGGGCACGAGAATCACACCCTCGGCCAGCACGCGCGCCACCCGGCCCATCAGCACGCCGCGATGGCGCGGCGAGCGGCCGTGTACCACCGCCTGGTGGTTGGTGCCGGCCACGAAGAAATCGCCCAGGCCGCGCGAGTAGGCCTGTTCGAGCTGGAGCTCTTCGCCCCGGCTGATGCTTAGCGGCAGGCCGGCCCAGGCCTCGTCGACTGCCTGGCGATAGGCGCGCGTGGTCAGCGCCACATAGTTGGCATCCTTGTAGCGGCCCTCGATCTTGAGCGCCGAGACGCCGATCTGCACGATCTCGGGCATGCGCTGGAGCGCGTATAGATCGCCGGGCGAGAGCAGGTAGCGCATGTCGTCCAGCGGCCGCAGCTCGTCATCGACGATCAGCTGGTACGGCAGGCGGCAGGCCTGGGCGCACTGGCCGCGATTGGCGCTGCGGCCGCCCCAGGCCTCCGACGAGAAGCACTGGCCGGAGTACGAGACGCACAGTGCGCCATGGACGAACATTTCAAGCTCACAATCAGTTTGTGAGCGAATAGTGCGGATATCTGCGAGCGATAATTCGCGTGCCAACACCACCCGTGTGACGCCGAAGCGGCGCGCCAGCTCCACGCCCTCGGCCGATGTGATCGACATCTGCGTGCTGCCATGGATCTCCAGATCCGGCGCGATCTGGTGGGCCAGCTGGGCGATGCCGACATCCTGCACGATGATCGAGTCCGCGCCGGCCTCGGCGATAGCGGCCAGCGTTTTGGCGGCCTCGCTCAGCTCGTGGTCGAAGACCAGCGTGTTGAACGTGATATAGCCTTTCACACCGCGCCCGTGCAGCGCGCGCAGCACATCCGGCAGCTCGGCCAGCGTGAAGCCGACCTTCGCACGAGCAGTAAAATGTTTGAGGCCGAAATAAACAGCATCTGCACCGGCTTCGATGGCCCAATAACCGGCCGGGCTCATGATTTCGGGTTTGCAGTGGGGGATCGGCATAGCAATCACTCGTGGTCAGGAAAAGCAGGCGGTATTATACCATCATGCACGGTGAGCTTGCTCATCCCAAAACCAAAGATAGTGCGCAAATCATTATATTCCGCTTTGTGATGCCGAAAACCCACAAAAAGGCGGCCAGTTCCTTTCCGCAAACTTTACACTCGACCAGGGATGTGTCAATTTGAGGGCTCCGAAAACAACATTCGATGGCCTATATTCGATTGTCTACTCAATATTCCTACACTTCACTAGCTTGACAAGGGAGTTATTATAGCGGTGTAGAGACCATCTTTCCTCGCACTTGTTGTGTTCTGACCACTCCTCCCCACATCTACACTGCCTAGCAGGCATTGCCCTCCTGCGGGGAAAATTACGCCGCATAGGAGCCATGGATCGGCGCCACGATGAATGATCTGCTTAATACTCAACTCGGGCCGTACCGCCTCACTGAGGTGAGCGGCCGTGGGGGCATGGCCACCGTCTATAAAGCCTACCAGCCCTCGCTGGATCGCTACGTGGCCATTAAAGTGCTGCCACGCGTGCAAGACCCGCTCTTTGCCGCGCGCTTCAAGCGCGAGGCCCGCGCGCTCGCCCAGATCCAACACCCCAATATCCTGCCGATCCACGACTACGGCGAGCAGGACGACCTACTCTACCTTGTCCTCCAGTATATCGAGAACGGTGTCACCCTCGGTGATATGCTTGGTAAACCGATCGAGCCGACCCGCGCCTTGCGGCTTGTGGGGCGCGTGCTTGACGCGCTCGACTACGCCCACGCGCGCGGCGTGATTCACCGTGACATCAAGCCCTCCAATATTTTGATGTCCTCGCCGACCTGGCCGCTGTTGGCCGATTTCGGCATCGCTAAGCTTCTTACCGATACTCAGCATTTGACCATATCGGGCCAGCTCATTGGGACGGTCGCCTATATGGCACCCGAACAGGCGATCAGTACGACGATCGACGCGCGGGCCGACCTGTACGCTACCGGGGTGGTGCTCTACGAAATGCTGACTGGCCAGGTGCCCTTCGAGGCCGACACGCCACTGGCAATGCTAATGAAGCATGCGTACGAGCCGCCGCCCTCGCCGCGCAGTCTCAACCCGAGCCTCCCAATAGCGCTGGAGGCCACTGTGCTGCACGCACTGGCGAAGGATCCGGCCGCACGCTACCAGAGTGCCTCTGAGATGGCGGCAGCCTTGGAGCACGCAGCGGCCCGGATCGAGCAGACCCGAGCGTGGAGCCAGGTCACCGAGCTCTACCAGGCCGGAGTACAGGCATTCGCGGAGGGACGTTGGGATGCGGCGATTGAGCGGCTGAGCCGGCTCAGCGCCCTCGACCCAACCTACGAAGACAGTGCAGAGCTGTTGGCAGCCGCTCAGGCGCACGCACGGGCCGCCGCGGGCGAATCGATCGACTTGCTGCGCCAGCCACCGCAACGTACGACCGAGCAGCTGTCGCTGCCGATCACGTCCCCGCTTGCCCCAGGCGCCCTACCCGAGGCGCCCCATCCAGCCGCTAGTGACACAGCACCCGCGCCCAGCCCAGTGGATGTCACTGCTCCGCCCCAGGCCCACACACTGCCGCGCCCGATCCGGCCGCAGGTATGGTTCGCCATGGGCGGTATGGCAGTGCTACTCGTGCTGATTGTGGCCTTGGTGTTGAACAGCGGCGCAGGTCAGAGTAAAGAACCACCCACGCCTTCCCCCCCCAGCGTTCAACAGGCCAGGGTTGCAGTCCAAACCATGACCATTAGAGCACCAACGACCACGATTGGAGTGCCAGCCCTGGAAATCATAACCAACACCGCGACCATGGCGGCTGTGCCGACGGCCGGAGCAACACCAATGACCAAGGCCACACCAACGGAAACAGTACCGCCCACCTCGACGACCACGCCGGTGCCGCCCAGTGTGACCTCGACGAACACCAACACCCCCAGGCCGACGCGGACGCCAAGACCGCAGCCGACGAACACACCACAGCTCGATACCCCGACGCCGCCACCGCCACCGCCACCACCGCCGCCAACTGAGACGCCGTCAACGCTTGTGGCGACGATCGTCCACCCGGCGCCCGGCGAGTACGAGCCTGCCGCGACGACCGAATTGGTTTTTCAGGCGGAAGCCTACGATCAGACCAAGGGGACCAATGACGGCGACGGTATCGACAATATTGACATGTATATCTACGACAGCAACAATGTGGAGGTCTACCGTCACATCGAGCATACCCCACATTACTGCGCTTTTAGTGGCGATAGCGGAGGTCCCTGCCCGGCATTTAACTTCGCAAAATGCCACAACACCTGGGCCACAACCGACTGCAAACGCGATAAGGGCAAGCCAATCGTGAGCGGCGACTACATGCTACGAGCAATTGTGACAACCCAAGATGGCCGCACCAAGACGGTGGAGGGCAAAGTCAAGGTTCAGCTTGCCCTTCCTTGAGGGAAGGTTGAGTATGATATGTTGATGGCAGGCTACAATTGCTTTGGCAAAGCTAAAAAGTCGTTTCAGGTCTGTAAGACAAGGCCGATCAGGCGGGATATCGTCGATGACAAGGCCAAGGAGTTTATCCGAGAGCTGCTCTTGAATCCTGGGCGGCTGTTTGCCTGGTGGGAAGAGCAGCACGAAAAAGAGATAGCAGTTCACGCCGCGCCCATGCAGCGCGCATCACATGTATCTCGGTTGGTTTTTGATCAGCTTTTAGTTGAAGATTGCATTACCAAAAGATAGCGCCGTAACGTTTACTTAATACAATTCCGCCACTAGAATAGTTTCACCGATCTGCGCATCAATTCAGTACGCCACGTCCGCCCGATCAGGCGCGCGATCAACGAATCTGCTCGAATCATAGATTCAGGGGGTGTCGCCGTGATGCAAGAGCCCATTGAACAGATCGTCAAAGGCTACGAGCTGCGCGAGCAGATCGGCGAGGGCGGCTATGGTGTGGTGTACCGCGCCTACCAGCCGTCGGTCGGGCGCGAGGTGGCGGTGAAGATCATTTTGCCGCAGTATGCCAACCGCCCCGATTTCATCCGGCGCTTCGAGGCGGAAGCCCAGCTGGTGGCGCGGCTGGAGCATCCCTACATCGTGCCGCTGTACGATTACTGGCGCGATCCCGACGGCGCCTTCCTGGTGATGCGCTGGCTACGCGGCGGCAGCCTGCACGCCGCGCTGCACAATGGTCCATCTTCCAACGAGCTGCTCGGCCGGCTGCTTGACCAGATCGGCGGAGCGCTGGCGGCGGCGCACCGGCGTGGCGTGGTGCATCGCGACCTCAAGCCGGCCAATATCCTAT
>WNFV01006690.1_pt1 | contig 13577 bp, 13 predicted proteins | sample 5400101 | NCBI WGS metagenome assembly WNFV01 (sample SAMN13153361, study PRJNA577476) | soil metagenome | isolation source: 115 cm soil or saprolite under grassland replicate 1 | place: USA:California | collected 2016-06-15
CAACATCAGGCCGGCGAAGAGCACTCCCTGGAACGGAGACCCGCGCCGTGCGAGCTCCTCGAGCACGGGGCGATGAATCCGGTCGACAAGCTCCTCGACCTCCCGCTTCCCGAGGCCTGCGACGGGCGAGAACGACCCCATCCCGCCGGTGTTGGGCCCGGTGTCGCCGTCACCCGCCCGTTTGTAGTCGCGTGCGGCGCCGAGGGGGATCGTGCGGCTGCCGTCGGTGAGGGCGAACACCGACAGCTCCTCGCCCTCGAGCAGCTCCTCGATCACGAGCGGACCGCCGAGCGCGGAGGCGCCGCGGACGCCCGCGCCGAGCTCCTCCTCGGTTCGGCAGACGAACACGCCCTTGCCGGCGGCGAGCCCGTCGGCCTTGACCACGCAGGGCGGCCGGGCGATCGGCAGCGTGGCCGCGGTTGGGACGCCGGCCGCCTCGAGTACGTCCTTGGCGAAGCTCTTCGACCCCTCGATGCGCGCCGCTCCTGCGCTGGGCCCGAAGACCGAGATGCCTGCGTGCCGCAGCTCGTCGGCGATACCCGCGACGAGCGGCACCTCCGGCCCGATCACGGCGAGGTCGATCTCCACCGCCTGCGCGAGCGCGAGCAGGCCCTCGGCGTCCTCGGCCCGGACGGGGTGGCACTCGCCGAGGCTCGCAATCCCGGGGTTTCCCGGAGCGGCATGCAGCTCGGGATGCGCGGCGCTCTGGCTCAGCTTCCAGGCGAGGGCGTGCTCGCGACCCCCCGAGCCGACGATCAGCACGCGCACGCAACGAGTCTAGTACGGGCGCGGGCTACCCTTCGCCGCGTGACCGCGGAACGTCCCGGTGCCGCGAGCGAGGTGCCGCCGTACAGCACGGCCGCCGTCGACGTGCTGCGGCTTCCGGCCGGCGATCAGGAGCGCGACCTGCTCGCCGTGGAGGAGCCGCTGGAGATCCGCATCGGCGGCCGGCCGGTCGCGGTGACGATGCGGACGCCCGGGCACGACGAGGAGCTCGCGCTCGGCTTCTGCCTGTCGGAGGGGCTTCGTCCCAGCGAGGCGCGCCTGCCGGACGACCTTGCGGCGAACGTGGTCGAGGTGGACGCGCCGAACTTCGACCCGGCCCGGCTCCAGCGCAGCTTCTACACCACGTCGTCGTGCGGGGTCTGCGGCAAGGGCGCGCTGGAGGCAGTGGCGGTGGACGCGCCGCGCGTCGAGAGCACGCTGGCCGTGACCGCGGAGCTCGTCGCCGGCCTGCCGGACCGACTGCGGGCCGCTCAGCCGACCTTCGCCGCCACCGGCGGGCTGCACGCGACAGGCCTCTTCGACCCGGCCGGAGAGCTCCTCTGCCTGCGCGAGGATGTCGGGCGCCACAACGCCTTCGACAAGGTCGTCGGCTGGGCCTTCACGAGCGGCCGCCTCCCGCTCGCCGACGCGCTCCTCTGCGTCAGCGGCCGGATCTCCTTCGAACTGGTGCAGAAGGCGGCCGTCGCCGGCTGTCCGATCCTCGTCGCCGTCGGCGCTCCGTCCAGTCTCGCGGTCGAGCTCGGCCGCGACCGCGGCGTCACCCTCTGCGGGTTCGTTCGTGGCGGTCGGGTGAACGTCTACACGGAGCCGTGGCGGATCGAGGCCTGACGGGCGTCCTGCTCGTCGGCGGCGCCAGCACGCGTTTCGGATCGCCGAAGGCGCTCGCCTGCCTCGGCGGACGGACGCTGGCGGAGATCGGCTGGGGAACGCTCGCCGTCTGCGACGAGCGCATCGCCGTCGGGAAGGCAGCGGATGGTCTCGAGCTGCCGTTCTCGGTGCTCGACGACGGCACCGAGGTCCGCGCCCCGATCGCCGGCGTCATCGCCGGGCTGCGCGCGGCGGGCAACGACCTTTGCGTCGTGCTCCCGGTGGACACTCCGCGCGTCGAGCCGGACACGCTCCGGGCACTCGCCGAGGCGTGCGGGGACGCCGCGGTCCCGCAGACCGGCCCTCTCCCGGGCGCCTATCGCAAGAGCGCGCTGCCCGCGCTCGAAGCGGCGCTGGCCGCCGGCACGCTGTCCCTGCGGGACGCGATTGCGGCGCTGGACGTCACCGAGGTCGACATCGACCCTGCGCTCCTGATTAACGTGAACGCGCCCGATGACCTCGCCCGGTGCTGACAAGACGTTCTTCCAGGCGGTCGACGCCTACGAGCGCTTCATGGGCCGCTACAGCCGTCCGCTCGCGCACGAGTTCGCGCGCGCCGCCGGCGCCGCTGCAGGGGAGCGAGTCGTCGACGTCGGCTGCGGCACAGGCGCGCTGACCGGCGTCCTCGCCGAGGTCGTCGGCCCGGAGCTCGTCGCCGCCGCCGATCCCTCGGAACCGTTCGTCGAGGAGTGCCGTGCACGGGTCCCGGGCGCCGACGTGCGCGTCGCGCCTGCCGAGGCGCTTCCGTTCGGCGACGACATGTTCGACTGTGCGCTTGCGCAGCTCGTCTTCCACTTCGTCGGCGATCAAGCCGCCGCCGTGACCGAGATGGCTAGGGTCACCCACTCCGGAGGCCGGATGGCCGCGTGCGTGTGGGACTTCACCGGCGGCATGACCATGATCCGCGCGTACTGGGACGCCGCGCTCGAAGTCGACCCCGCGGCGCCGGATGAGGTTGCGCGGTTCGGTGGCCGGCCCGGGGAGCTCGCCTCGCTGTGGCGCGACGCCGGGCTTCGCGACGTCGCAGACGGCTCGCTCACCGTCTCGTCGCAATACCATGACTTCGACGAGCTCTGGGAGTCGTTGCTCGCGGGTGCCGGGCCGGTCGGAGCCCACGCCGCCTCTCTGGACGAGTCACAGCGTCAAGCCGTGCGCGAGTCGCTGCTCGGCGGCCTTGGTTCGCCCGTCGGCCATTTCTCCCTGACCGCCCGCGCCTGGTGCGCGGTCGGGGTCGTCTGAGGGTCCCGGCGGGTGGAGCAGCGCGTCAGCGTGATCACGCTCGGCGTCACAAACTTGCGCCGCGCGCGGTCGTTCTACGAGTCGCTCGGCTGGGCGTCGAACGCGAAGCCCGACGACGACGTGGTCTTCTTCCAGGCGGGCGGGCTCGTCGTCTCGCTCTGGGGCCGCGACCAACTCGCCGACGACAGCGCGGTCGAGGACGGCGGCGGCTGGGGAGGGGTGACGCTCGCGCACAACGTGCGCTCGCCGGCGGAGGTGGACGAAGTCCTCGCACAGGCCGAGGCGGCGGGAGCGACGATCGCCCGCGCCGGCGCCGAGACCTTCTGGGGCGGCTACTCAGGCGTCTTTATCGACCCCGACGGCCATCCGTGGGAGGTCGCCCACAACCCGCACTGGACGCTCGGCGACGACGGGTCGGTTCGTCTCTAGCCGGCGAGGGCCTCGGCCCCGCGCCTCAGCACTCGCTCGCGCTCGGCGCCGGTGCCGACCCAGCAGACCTCGACCCCCAGCTCGTTCTCGACGAACTCGACGTAGCGCCGCGCCGCGTCGGGCAACTCGTCCCCGTCGAGCGGCTCGCTCCAGCCGGCCAGCGTCTCGTACGCGGGCCGGCAGTGGTGGAAGTCGCTCTGGTGCGGCGGGAACTCGTCCGACTCGCGCCCGTCGCGCAGCCGGTAGCGCGTGCACACCGGCAGCTCGCCGAACGTCGAGAGGACGTCGAGCTTGGTCAGCGCCAGCGACGTGATCCCGTTCAGCCGCACCGCGTAGCGCAGCGCGACGAGGTCGAGCCAGCCGCAGCGGCGCTCGCGCCCGGTCACCGTCCCGAACTCCCCGCCCAGCTCGCGAACGCGCTCCTGGTCCGGCCCCTCGATCTCCGTCGGGAACGGCCCCGCGCCGACGCGCGTCACGTACGCCTTCGCCACTCCGACCACCGACTCGATCCGTGTCGGCCCGATCCCGATCCCGGTCGTCGCACCGCCTGCCACCGTCGGCGACGAGGTCACGAACGGATACGTGCCGTGGTCGATGTCGAGCAGCGTCCCGTGCGCGCCCTCGAGTAGGACGCGCCGGCCGTCGCGCAGCGCCCGGTCGACGAGCAGCGAGGTGTCGGCGAGGTACGGCCGCAGCCGCTGCGCGTACCCCTCGTACCGTGCCGCCAGCTCCTCGAGCTCGATCGGCGCCTCACCATAAACCCCCACCAGCCACACGTTCTTCTCCGCGAGCGCGACCTCGATCTTCTGGCGGAGGATCTTCGGCTCGAAGAGATCCTGCAGCCTGATCCCGAGGCGGTACGCCTTGTCGGCATAGGTCGGCCCGATCCCCCGCCGTGTCGTCCCGATCTGGAGCTTGCCGAGCCGGCGCTCGCTTGCCTGGTCGATCGCCAGGTGCCAGGGCATGATCACGTGCGCGTTGCCCGAGAGCCGCACGAGCTCGGTCGAGATCCCGCGGCGCTCGAACTCGTCGAGCTCCTCGATGAAGACGCCGGGATCGACGACGCAGCCGGCGCCGATCACGCACTCCTTCCCCCAGAGGATCCCGGACGGCATGTGCCGGAGCTTGTAGGTCTCGCCGCCGGCCACGATCGTGTGTCCCGCGTTCGGCCCGCCGTTGTAGCGGCAGACGAGATCGGAGTCCTGGGCGAGCAGGTCGACGATCTTGCCCTTGCCCTCGTCGCCCCACTGGGCGCCGACGATGACGGTTGCGGGCACGCCGAGAGTATGACCGTTACGCCCGCCAGGCCCGCCCCCCTCCATGGGGCGGGCTCGCTAGCGGGCTGCCACCACGCGCAACCGGGCGATGCGGCGGACGCGGATGCGGTGTCCGCGTCGACAGGTGGTGAAGCCGACGTCCGCCTCTGAGCGGAGGGTTCCCTCGACGACGGTTTGGTCGATCAGGTGCGGCCAGCGCTGGTCCTCGCGGCAGGCCTCGCACGGAACCGCGTAGGCAGTGGCGTCCGCTCCGAGCCAGATCACCTGATGCGCGTCCGTCCGCCTACCTCCTCACGCCGGGGCGCCGGTTCATGCGGGAGCAAGGTCGGCGAACTTGGCGAAGCGCCGCAGGAACGAGAGCTTGACCATCTCGGTCGGCCCGTTCCTGTGCTTCGCCAGGTTCACCTCCGCCAGCCCCTGCTGGTCGGACTCCTCGGGGTTGTAGTACTCGTCGCGGTAGATGAACATGACGAGGTCCGCGTCCTGCTCGATGGAATTGTGCGGAATGATACAATCGGCGACGAAGCTGTGCAGCCCATCGACCGTCAGGTCGTAGACCTCTTCCTCTCCATCCGGCTCGATCGAGCGGATCTCGTCCCAGTAGACGTCGCTCGACGCGAGATTCGAGAGCTCTTCCGAGTCGATGACCGCCGCAACGCGCGCAGCACGTTCGCGGCTGAGTGCGCTTCGGTACAGGGTGTTGCCGCCGTACGCAGTCCCGACGCCCGCGTGTAGTTCGCGCGTCGTTACCGAACGCGCAGCCATTGCCGGGCGGACGATGGTGCTCCACGACTCCTTCGGAATCACGTCACGGTGCGTGTTCGATCGCCACGACCTGATCCGCTCGCCAATGCGCTGGCATTCGGCCGCGCGCTGATCCCCGACCCCTCCGATGCTGGTCAGGAAACGCTCCATGTCAGGCCGACCCGTGACTTGCAGCCGGTGGATCGCCCGGCCCTTCTTGCCCATGTCCACGCACCGCACGATCGCCGTGATGTCCAGCCGCAGAAGGAGAGCCTGGACGTCCCGTGTCAGCCGCTCACTGCTCGAGTCGAACCGGACGACCGGATAGTCGGGGCTTGAGCGGGCCCAGATGCAGCCGTCGGTCGCCCACACGTGGCGGAGGAAGGTGGCGATGCCCTCGGCCGGCTGCTGGAACACGCCGTCGGGCACGTGCTTCTCCCGCGATCGAAGGCCGAAGACGCCGAGCCCGTCCAGCCAGCGGGCCACCGGGTTCCGTACACCGTGGGTCAGGTGCTGTGCCGCCGAGAGATACGTCTGGTACCACCGGCGCTCGGAGACGATCCGCGGCTCGACCTCGTCGCCGAAGACCTCGGTGGCGAGACCCGCCACGATCTCGGCCAGACCCGGGTCCTTGGACGTGTACTGGATCGCGTGCCGGGGCAGCGTGCAACCGTCGCCGATCAGGTGCCCCAGGAGGGCGAGCTCGGCGTTGCTCATCGTCTGCGTCGTCGGCCCCGGTAGCCTCCGCGGAACGGCGATGCGCATTCCGGCTGCCATGTCGTCGAGCCGACGCCAACCGTCGAAGGCGAGGAACTTGTGGTTGCCAGTGGCGCGGATCGTCCGGCCGAGGCGTGTCTCCAGCCGGAAGACTGGTTTCCGGCCGGTCGAGAACGCTTTCACGACCGGACGCGGCTCGAGGCGCCACGTATCGGTGTCGACCGCCAGTACGTTGAACCCGCTCTCGCCGACCAGCCGGCGGATCGGCTTCCACTCTCCGCTGTCGGGCAGGTAGACGCGCGTATCGCCGGTGAGGCACCCGCTCTCACGCAGGTCGGAGAGGATCGGCCGCTTGTCGTGGCGCTGCTCGACCGCGCGCGAGAGCTGTGAGACCGCGATGATCGGGACGTCGAGGTCGCGCGCCAGCACCTTCAGCGAGCGGGAGATCTGCGAGACCTCCTGCACCCGGTTCTCGGCGGAGATGCCGGACGTCATCAGCTGGAGGTAGTCGACGATGATCAGCCCCAGGTTCGGCTCGCGCATCTTCAGACGGCGGGCCTTGGAGCGGATCTCCATCAGCGTGATCGAGCCCGTGTCGTCGACGTAGATCGGGGCCTTCGCGAGCTTGTCGCAGGCGGCGGTCAGCCGCGGCCAGTCCTCTTGCGCCAGCTTCCCCGTCCGCAGGCGCTGCGACTCCACCTTCGCCTCCGAGCACATCAGCCGCTGCGTGACCTCCATCTTCGACATCTCGAGCGTGAACAGGGCGACCGGCGTGGTCTGCCGCACGGCGAGGTTGGCGGCGATGCAGAGCCCCAGCGCGGACTTGCCCATGCTCGGCCTCGCCGCTACGACGATCAGATTGCCCGGCTGGAACCCGGAGGTGAGCTTGTCGAGCTCCTTGTAGCCCGAGGCGATGCCGGTGACGTCCGCGCCGGCCTCGTATAGCGCTGTGATCCGCTCGAAGCTGTCCTTGAGCAGCTCCTCGATGTGCGTGAACTCTCCGACCGCCCGCTCCTGCGAGAGGTCGAAGACGACCTGCTCGGCTTTGTCCACGAGCTCCTCCGCGGCCAGCCCCTCGCGCTCCATGCCCAGGCGGGCGATCTCCTGGCCGGCCCGGACAAGGCCGCGCAGGGTGGCCATCTCGCGGACGATCCGCGCGTAGTGGGCGGCGTTCGAGGTCGCCGGGACGAGCGCCGCCAGCTCGTTGATGCGGACGCGCCCGCCGACGTCCTCCAGCTCGCCGCGCCGCTCGAGCTCGTCGACGAGCGTGATCGCGTCCACGGGCTCGCCTTTCGCGTACAGGTCGAGCGCGGCCTTGTAGATGGTCGCGTGGCTTGCCCGGTAGAAGTCGCTTGCCGACAGGACTTCGCTGACCGCCCCGATCGCACCGGGGGAGAGCATCATCGCGCCGAGGACCGACTCCTCGGCGTCGAGATTCTGCGGTGGAACCGGGGCGGTCGGCGAAGCCTCGGCAAGTTGATACATACGGGACAAATCAACCACCTCTGGACGTGCCCGAACAGGGCTTGGACAACGTGCTCATCCACACGCGGGATGTGGCAGTTTTGCTGGCAGAACGGAACGTATGTTCCCATCAGAGTCGGACGGCATCGGTGGATGAAAAGGCCGCTCGTAGCGGCCTTTTCCTTTGAAATTCCCCAGGCCCTCCACAGGGCCTGTTGACAGAATGTTCCGCAAGCGTCACTCGGCAGAGCCGAGTGACGCGCGCCAGCGGGAGGCAGTGCGTTACGGAGTCGGCTCGGGCTCCCCGGCGGGGGCTTCGGGGTCCTCGGCCACCGGCGCCTCCGTCGCAGGCGTCTCCTCCTCGGGCGGTAGCTCCCCGCCCTCGGGGACGACCAGCGTCCGCACATCGACGGTGACGTCGGTGAAGAGCTCGACGGGCACCTCGTAGCGGCCGATCTTCTTGATCGGCTCGCCGAGCCCGATCTTCCGGCGGTCGACGCGCACCTTGGCGACCCGCCAGATCTCGTCGGCGATGTCGGTCGGTGTCACCGAGCCGAACAGTGAGCCGGTCGGGCCGGCCTTGACCTCGAAGCGCAGCTCGGCGCGCTCGAGGACGCCCGCGACCTCGCGCGCCTGCTCGAACGTGCCGGCCTCCTGGCGGGCGCGCTGCTCGGAGCGCTTCTGGAGCTCGGCGACCCGGCCGGCCGTTGCCGGCTCGGCCAGCTTCCGCGGGAGCAGGAAGTTGCGGGCGTACCCGCGCGCGACGTCCACGACCTCGCCGCGCAGGCCGACCTTCTCGACGTCCTGGAGCAGGATGAGCTGCATCGACTGCTAGAACGGGATGTCGTCGTCGGCGGCGGAGCCGGCGAAGTCGGCGCTCTCACCGGCCGCGCCGGCGGGCACGAACTGTGGCGCGTCTCCGCCGGCCGCAGCGTCGCCGCGGCTGCCGAGGAACTGGACGCTCTCGGCGATCACCTCGACGGCCTGGCGCTTGCCGGAGCCGTCGGTGGCGTCCCACTCGCGCCACTCGAGCCGCCCGTCGACTCCGACCGGCCGACCCTTCGAGAGGTACTGCGCGCAGCTCTCGGCCTGGTTGCCCCAGACGGTGACGTCGAAATAGTTCGGCTTGTCCACCCACTGCCCGGTGTCGTCTTTCCGCCGGGTGTTGACGGCGAGCCGCAGCTTGCAGACGGCGGTTCCGCTCTGTGTGTGGCGCAGCTCGGGGTCCTTCGTCAGGTTGCCGACGAGGACGACGCGGTTGATGTTGGCCATGGCTAGGCTCCTCCCTCCGGCTCCGCCTCCGGGGCCGGCTCCGACTCTGTCGGCTCAGCGTACTCCTCGAGCGCGACTTGCGAATCGGCGCTTTCGGCCGCCGGCTCGAGCGCGAGCTCGCGCTCCGGTTCGGGCCCACGGTCCGCATAGACCTCGCGCTCCGGCTGGGGCTCGAACACGGGCTGCGGCGGCGGCGCGACCCGGCCGCCTCCCTTCGGGCGTCGCGTGGCCATGTGGCGCATGACGCCGTCGGTGATCTTCAGTACGCGCGTCACCTCGTCCAGCGTCTCGGCCGTGGAGTCGAACTGGAGCAGGTGGTAGACGCCGTCCGTCTTGTGATCGATCTCGTAGGCCAGCCTGCGCCGGCCCCACGGGTCGTGGGACAGCCAGGTGCCGCCGCCCTGCTCGATCGCCGCACGGATGCGCGCGATGATCTCGTCGTGGCGCTCCTCCGGAGTCTCCGGATCGAGCATCAGCAGAATCTCGTACTGGTTCACGTTCCCTCGTTGCTCCTTCCCACGGTCTGAGGCGGCCTCACGTGCAAGCGCCGACGGGAACGCGTCGGCGCGAGGTGAGGCGAGAAGTCCGCGGAAGAGTAGCATCGCCTCCGAATGCGCCGTTTCGTCACCTGGCTCGGCTGCCTGCTCGGAGCCCTCTGGATCTTCAAGCGGTTCCGCCGGGGCACGCCGCCCGAGCCCGCGGCCGATCCGGCCGAGGAGCTCCGGCGCAAGCTCGACGAGTCGCGAGGTGGCGAGCCCGCCCCCGCGGAGCCTCCCACCGCAGAGCCGGAGGCGCCCGAGGCCGGGCTCGAGGAGCGCCGCCGCGCCGTCCACGACCGGGGGCGCGCCGCGATCGACGCCATGCGGGGGCGTCCGGACGAGTCCGAGGACAGTTAGGATCATCCCATGGAAGGTGAGAACAAGCCCTCGTCGTCCTCGTTCCTGGACCGGCTCAAGGACGCGACCAGCGTGGTCGCGACCAGGGCCAGGGAAGGGGTCGAGGAGCTGCAGACCAAGCACGAGCTCTCGCAGGCTTACAACGATCTCGGCCGCAAAGCGGCCGACCTCGTCGAGAGTGGGGCGGTCTCGCATCCCGAGCTGACCGAGCGCGTCGAGAAGATCCGCGCGCTGAAGACGCAGCTCGAGGAGACGCCCGCAGAGCCCGCCGAGCCGGACGCCGGCTAGCGACTAGGCTGATCGCGGAGCGGCAGCGGCCGGTGCCGCAGCCGGTCTTCAAAACCGGTGAGGTCTGGTAGCCCCAGGCTGGGTAGGTTCGACTCCTGCGCCGCTCCGTTCAGCCGATAATGGCTCAATTGAGCCGAATGGCGCCCTCGCCAGCTCGACGTTTCACCTGCCCCGCGATCCGCTCATGTCCGCTCAAATCCGCCTGATGCCGGCGCACACTGGCGCGCGACTGGCGCGCGGCTCGCTCCTACGTCTGTTTACCGGCGTAGGGTTCGCTACGCAGCGTGTACGAAACCATCGAGCTTGTCGTCACCGTCAAGGCTTACCCCGCAATCAGCGAGAAGTACGGCGAGGTCGTCTGCGTCGCCGGTAGTAGACAGCATTCACACCCCAATGGTTAGATACGACATTGAATTTTGAAGGTAGACGGCTTGGACGCACCCAAAACGTCGCCGTTTCGAGTCCGGATAGCTCCTTGCTCGTGTCGAAAGAGCAACGAAATCCCTGCATACAGGCATCTCCTGCCGTACCGATCGGTCAAGGCGGCAACCGGCCAGAGTTAAACCGCGTGCCACGCCTTCCGATTGGGGCGTTTATTCAGAGTCGCGCTCAGCACCGCGCGATCCAGCGCGGATTCTCGCCGTTCGGATCGGACGGCATCTTCTTGACAACGCGTGACCGAGCGCGTACGCCTATCGAGTGGCCGAGCTCCCGCAGGGGACCGTTACCTTCCTCTTCACTGATATCGAGGGCTCGACACGGCTGCTCAAGCAACTCGGAGAGCGGTACGGCGATGTCCTTGGCGCCCACCGCCGAATCCTTCGGGAGGCGGCAGAAGCTCGCGACGGTCGCGAGGTCGACACGCAGGGCGATTCGTTCTTCTTCGCGTTTGCCCGCGCCAACGCGGCTTTGGGAGCAGCCGTTGTAGCCCAACGGGCTCTGGCAGCGCACGACTGGCCTGACGGCGCCGGGGTTCGGGTCCGTATGGGCTTGCACACGGCAGAGCCCGAGGTCGGAGACGAAAGGTACGTCGGGCTCGGGGTGCATCGCGCGGCGCGCATCGGCGGGGCGGCGCACGGCGGTCAGGTGCTGCTCTCGAGCGCGACTCGTGGGCTGGTCGAGGACGAGGCGGGAGGCGTCGCCGTGCGCGAGCTCGGCTCCTATCGGCTCAAGGACTTCGATCGTCCCGAGCGGTTGTTCCAGCTCGAGATCGACGGGCTCCTGTCGAAGTTTCCCCCTCTGCGCGCCGAGGCGGCGCCGTCCCGCAGGAAACGAGTGCTGCTGGCAGGTGCCGGCGTTCTCGTCGCATGCCTCGCCGCAGTCGCGTTCGTCGCGTTCACACGGGGCGGAGAAGGCGCCGTCAAAGTCGGCCCTACCTCGCTCGCAGTGATCGACCCCAAGTCGAACAAGGTCGTGGACGCCGTCGACCTCGGCTTCAAGTCCAGCCTGATCGCGGCGGGCGAGGACAGCGTGTGGGTGGTGGATCCGCAAGGGAGCACGCTCGTGAAGATCGATCCTCGCACGCGCAAGATCGTCAGCAGGATCGGAATCTCGGTCGGTGCGGGCGCGATTCCGTTTGGGTTGGCCGCAGGCGATGGAGCCGTCTGGGTCGCCGTTCTCCGAGGCACGAAGGAGGTCGTGCTCGAGCTCGGGCCCGCGGTCGGCGACCTCCGCCGCACCATTCCCTACGGCGCACAGGCACAGTCACCCGTCCTCTCCCGCCTCCAGCCACTCGCCGTTGGTGGCGGGGCGGTCTGGGCGATCGATCCCGCGGTCGGAGGAGTCTGGCGGATCCCTCCGCAGACCGGCAGGGCGCGTAAGTTGGTCGACGGACTCGATGCCCTGTCGCTCGCCGCCGAGAGCGGCGCGGTCTGGGTGGGAGGCTCGTCGGGGGTTACGAAGCTCGACGCTCTGACCGGGCAGGAGCTCGGGACGGCCCCGAACGCCTCTCAGGCACCTGGAGAGACTGCGTCCGTCGCGCTCGGCGGGAATGCTGTCTGGTTTGCGACCAGCTCCAGCCGAATGCTCTCGAAGCTCGATCCGCAGTCGGTGGCCATCAAACAGACGTTCACGGTCGGCCACGGTCCGAGTGACGTCGCCGTCGGCGAGGGGGCAGTGTGGGTCACGAACAGCCGTGACGGCACCGTCTCTCACCTCGATCTGCACGCCAGTCAACCGACAACGATCAGCCTCGGACAGGCGCCTGGCGGCGCAGTCGCCGCCTACGGAGCCATCTGGACGAGCCCGGGCGAGCCCCGCTCCTGAGGTTTACTCGCGCGGCTCAACGCCGTACCATCGGCGCGGAAAGGAGGCGAGGTGGGGCACCGCGTGTGGCTCGCGTTCGTAGGTCTCGCGGCCGGGGTCGGTTTGCTGGCAGCCGCCGCGTCCGGCGGTCCCGCCCTGAAGGGCGGCACGCTTCGCCTCAGCTCGACCCTCGACGTCGACTCCGTCGACCCGGCCATCGCGTACAACCCGCGGTCGTGGATGATCGAGTACGCCACCTGTGCCGAGCTCTACAACTACCCGGACAAGCCGGCGCCCCAGGGCGCGATCGTCGTCCCCGAAGTGGCCACGGGCCTCCCTAAGGTCTCCAACGACGGGAAGACGCAGACGATCCAGCTCGAGCGAACCTACCGCTTCCACACCGGCGCGCGCATCACGGCGGCCAACTTCGTGGCCGCCTTCAACCGCGACGCCAACCCCAAGCTGCAGTCGCCTCTCGTTAGTGCCGGCTACCTGCACGAGATCGCGGGCGCCGACGCCGTCATCGCCGGCAAGGCGCAGACCATCTCCGGCGTCCGGGCGCTCGGCCCGTACACGCTGCAGATCCGGACGACGAGGCTCCTGCCCGACCTGGTCTCGCGCCTAGCGATGCCCTTCTTCTGTCCGATCGCGGTCAACACGCCGCTCACCGAGATCGAGAACCCGCTTGGCTCAGGCCCCTACTACATCGCCTCCCGCGTCCCGAATCGTCAGGTCGTGCTCGAGCGCAACCGCTTCTACCGAGGGTCCCGGCCCGCGAACGTCGACCACGTTGTCCTGACGGTCGGACTGGGGCAGGAGGCCTGCCGGCAAGCGGTCGCGCAGGACGAGCTGGACTGGTGCGAGTTCCTTTCGGACCAGGCGTACAGAGAGATCGCCGCCAAGTACGGAATCAACACGCATGATGGGCAGTTCTTTTTCAACTCGACACTCGCGACGGGGTACTTCGCCTTCAACCACGATCGGCCGGCCTTCAAGGGCCCGGGCCAAATCCCACTCGAGAAGGCGATCAACTGGGCCATCGACCGCCCGGCGCTAGTCCGGGCAACGGGCTACCTGGGCGGGAAGCGCACCGACCAGATCCTGCCTCCCGCCATGGGACGCGATCAGAGCATCTACCCGCTTAGCGGCGTCGACGAGGAGAGCCTGGCCAGGGCGCGGGCGCTGCTCGCCAAGGCCAGGTTCAAGCCGACGAAGCTCGTCCTCTATACGGCAACAGCGCCCTCGTTCTTTGCCACCTGGGCCCAGATCTTCCAGTACGACATGAGGCGCCTCGGGATCGCCGTGGAGATCAGGTACTTCGGCACCGCCGGAGCCATGTTCAATGCGGCCGGCA
>WNFV01007141.1_pt1 | contig 13575 bp, 14 predicted proteins | sample 5400101 | NCBI WGS metagenome assembly WNFV01 (sample SAMN13153361, study PRJNA577476) | soil metagenome | isolation source: 115 cm soil or saprolite under grassland replicate 1 | place: USA:California | collected 2016-06-15
CGGTTCCGGCCAGAGATTGCGCGGATCGGTCGGATGCCCGCCGAGCTCGAGGCTGATCAGGTGGTCCTCCTGGTAGTGCGACGGCGAGCCGCCGACTCCGTATTCACGCATCTGTTTCAGTTTCAGCGCATTCGTGTAGCCGGTCGGCGGCCGGATCGTCCGCGTCCAGCCGTGCTTGCAGATCGTGTCGGCGATGTTTGCCTGCGTGACGTCCGGGTTGAGGACGCCGGGCGTGCGGAGGAGATCCGCGTGGTACGGGGACTTCGGCGCCGAGGTGTGCGGCATGACGACGGCAACGCCGAGTAGGAAGAGCGCAGCGGCTACGAGTGACGTGCGTAGCGACATGCGCTCCAAGGTGCGGACGCGGGCGCATCATGGCAAGTTGTCCAAACTGGACACGGCCCAGCCGAAACTGTTGCTACGTTCGATGAACATGCTTACGACAGACCAGAAAGGCAACATTGCGGAGACCTCCATTACGGCTGCGGCGGTGAAACTAGGCGTGGTCGTCTACCGGCCAGTCCCAACGCGGAACAATCAGCTGGAGAAGATCAACTGACGAATTCGCCGCTACACTTCGGCCGCACGGGGCCATAGCTCAGCTGGGAGAGCGTCGGCGTGGCACGCCGAAGGTCGCCGGTTCGAGCCCGGCTGGCTCCACTTTTTCGGACATCGCGCAAACCACGCCGGACCGCCGCATACGCTGAGCAGCGTGAGCGTTCCGCGTTAGTTCGAGCTTATCGCCGTGTCGGCATCCTCACGGCGCGGTCGGGAGTGATCTCTCGTCGAGCCCGCCTCCCCGAGCGACTCGCTCGATCAGCATCCGGTCTGTGAGCCATTCGACGGGCGCCCGGTCGTCCGTCAGGACGTGACCTTCGGGCCGGGCGCGGACGAGATCGCGGCGCAAGAGCGGTAGGAGCACGCGGAGGGGATCCCGCACCTTGGCGGCCCGCTGCAGAAGCACGCTCCGCTGAACGGGCCGGTCGAGGGCGAATGCGAGGTCGCTGAACCGCAACGTGGGCCAGCGCCAGACCTGAGGGAATGCCGTGAGCAGCGTCGCTTCGACGGCACGTGTCAGCCGATCGTCTCCAGGTACCTTCGCGACGTTCAGTGCGAGAATTCCTCCCGGTTGAAGACGCCGGTGCGCAAGCGTGAAGAACTCGCGCGTGGCGAGGTAGAAGGGGATATAGGGCTGTCTGTAGGCGTCGACCACGATCAGGTCGTAGCGCTTGTCAGTGCGCTCGAGGAAAGGCCGGCCGTCGGCCGTGTAGACGCGCAGCATCGCGTTGTCGTCAAGGCCGAGGAACCGTCGCCCCGCCGCGGTCACCGACGGGTCCAGCTCGACACCGTCGATCGAGACGTCGGGATACAAACGGCCGTAGGCGCGCGCGATCGTGCCGCCGGCGTTTCCGATCACGAGCAGGTTGCGCGGGACGTGTCCGAGCAGCGGTGGCAGCATCGCGAAGAGGTCCCAGTACTCGCCGGTCAGCACCGACTCGCGCCGCCACACCGAGTGGTCCGCCACGCCTTCGTTCAGTTGGAGGACACGGGACCCGTCGTCCCGCTCCACGACCGACACATACTGATATCGCGACTCGGTCTCGAAGAGCAGGCCGGCGGTTGCCTTAACCGTTTCGGACGGCACGAAGAGGACTGCGGAAATCGCGAGCGCTGCGGGAGCCGCGCGACGGCCGATCAGCAGGATCGCCGAGCCGGCGAGCATCGCCGCCGTCCCCACCATCGTACGCTGCGTCCCGAAAGCCTCGATGGCGACAAGGGCAGAGACGAAGGTCCCGACGATGCTGCCAACGGTCGAGACGGCGTAGAGGCGGCCCGCGATGGTGCCGGAGCGCCGGACATCGGTGAGGGCCAGCCGGATCGCGAACGGCGACACGGCGCCGAGCAGAGTGACGGGGACCGCGAACAGCGCCAAAGCCGCGACGAACGATCCGACGACCACGCCGGCGGAGAGTGTGTCGACGCCACGGAGCGCGGCGTCGAGAATCGGACGAGCGGCGAAGGGGGTCGCAGAGATGAACATGGCCGCCACGAGAAGGATTCCTCCGAGCAACTGCGGCCGGGGTATGCGGTCGGCGAGCCTTCCGCCCAGCCAGTAGCCGAGAGAGAGGTAGACGAGGATGAGGCCGATGATGTTCGCCCACACCACCGTCGAGTTGCCGAAATAGGGCGCGAGCAGCCGCGACGCCGCGATCTCCGTCGAGAGCGTCCCGGCGCCCGCTGCGAAGACGACTCCCTGGAGTCGCCAGAGTGCGCAGCTCGATCGCGCTGCGGCTTCTTTGGGGTGGTCAAGGGCACTCAACGCGTGCAAGCCAGGGGCGTAGCGTGTCACGAGGGCGAGGCCCGACGAGTCTTGCTCCCCTATTCCGGCAGGTGGCAGACCGCCTCGACGTTGTTGCCGTCCGGATCGTGCGCGTAGGCGCCGTAGTAATGCTCGTGGTACTGCGGCCGGAGCCCAGGCTGGCCGTTGTCCTTGCCGCCCGCGGCCAGCGCCGCCGCGTGGAACGCGTCGACGGTGGCGCGGTCTGGGCTCGTGAACGCGATGTGCGTCGTCCCTGACGGTGTCCCGCCGCCGATCCAGAAGTCCGGCGTCCCCTGCGCGCCGAAACCCCCGACGTTGCCGTCGAACTCCATCACGAGCTCGTACCCGAGCGGGCCCAACGCCTCGCCGTAGAAGGCCTTGCTGCGCTCGTAGTCGCCGACCTCGAGTGAGACGTGATCGATCACGTCACGCCGCGTGTTCCCCGAGCGCAGCAACTTCGCGGCGCTCGGCGAGCCGCTGCAGCGCCTGCGCCTCGATCTGCCGCACACGTTCGCGCGTCAGCCCGAGATGCCGACCGATCTGCTCCAGCGACTCCGGATCGCGGTCGCCGTTCATCCCGTAGCGCCGCTTGACGACCTCACGCTCGCGTTCGGGCAGCGTCTCGACGGCGCTGCGCACCGCCCGCTCCGCGAGGCTGACGTGAACCTCCTCCGACGGCTCGGTGCTTTCGCCGGCGATGAGCTCGCCGAAGCTCGTGGTGCCTTCCTGGCCGACCGGCTTGTCGAGGCTCGCGACCGCACGCGCCGCCGCCCGCACTTCCCTCACGTGCTTGAGCGACAGCTTCGTCTTCTCCGCGATCTCCTCGTCCGTCGGCGGCCGCTCGAGCTTCGCCGTCAGCTCGCGCTCTGCGCGGGAGATCTTCTGCTCGCGCTCCACGATGTGGACGGGGATGCGGATCGTCCGTGACTTGTTCGCAACGCCGCGCTGCACGGCCTGGCGGATCCACCAGGTCGCGTAGGTCGAGAACTTGAAGCCGCGGCGCCAGTCGAACTTCTCGACCGCGCGGATCAAGCCGATGATCCCCTCCTGGATGAGATCGAGCAGCGAGATGCCGTGGCCCTGGTACTTCTTCGCGATCGAGACGACCAGGCGGAGGTTGGAGTTGATCATCAGGTCCTTCGCCTCCTTGTCCCCGCGCTCGATCCGCTTTGCGAGCTCCACCTCCTCTGGCGCGGTCAGCAGCTTGTAGCGGCCCGCCTCGTTGAGGAAGAGCTGCAGGGCATCGGTGGTGGCGGCGGCGAGATCGCCGTTGACGTAGACGGCGTCGTGAGCATCTGGCCGGGCGCAGTCGTCGGTGAGCGCGATTCCGCGCTCGTCGAGCTGCTCGAAGAAGCCCGTCGTCTGCTCCTCGTCGAGGTCGGCTTCCTGGAGGAACTCGCTGACCGCCGAGAGGTTGAGGCAGCCCAGCTCCTCTCCCTGCTCCAGCAGTGTCTGCAGACGCTCGTCGACCGTCATCTTGGCGCCTATCCCCCTTTCGCGGCTTGGCGTAACTCGGATTTGCAGTCCTGTTGCAAAGACGTCTCCCACGCGTCGGAGTTGGCCGCGTACCGTCGAATCGATCCCGACCAGGAGGAATCCCATGGGCCGACCAAGCATCCGGTCGCTCGCGGGGGGAGCGGCCGGGATCGCAGCAGGCGTCATCGGCGGAATCGGCTTGAGCTCCATCTCGGCGGCAAGCCCCTCGATGCCGAGTCCTCCGCGCTTCGTCGACGCCGCGCACGTGCCGCCCGTGCTCACCTTGCCCGGCGAGCAGATCAGGCTCAGGTTCGCGGTCGTCTGCACGCCGCGGGACGACGGAGAGCCGTGCCGGGGCTCCGGTGACGTCTACGTCCGCGCCGGCCAGACCGGGCCGTTCAGGCGGCTCGCCCTGCGCCGGAGCGAGGACTCGAAGGACGGCCGCTACTACATCGATCTCCCCGGGGAGATCGCGTCGTCGCGGGACGGCTTCTCGTACTACGCCGTGGTGCGCGACGACGCAACGACCGCGACGGTGACGGTTCCGTCGGGCGGCGCAGCTGCTCCCCAACGGAGCATGCTGCTCGGGGCACCCGCACCCGTCACGCTCGGAGCTCACGTCTTCGGGCATCCGCGCGCGGCCGATGCACGCGTTGTGGATGCGCGCTGGGGCTCGGGCCCGCAGGAGGTCGGCCTGGCCGGCTCGCGCGAGCGCGGGTTCACCGGTCCGTCGGCATTCGACGTCGAGCCGGACGGGAGCGTGGACATGCTGGACCAGGTGAACGGCCGGGTCTCGCGCTGGGCGCGAGGACGTCACGAGCTCGTGACCATCGACGTCGACGACGGCTTGGCGGACTTCGCCGTCGAGGCGGACGGGAGCTACGACGTCCTCGAGCCGCCGAACACGCTGCGCAGCTTCCGTCCCGACGGTTCTCAGAAGTGGTCGCAGACGCTCTCCGACCGCACCTGGGCAAAGCTTGCCCACGGTCCGACCGGTCCCGTCGTCCAGCAGCAGCCGTCCGAGCAGTGGCTGCCGGCCGCGGAGCGCGGTGCGCCGCTGACCCGCTCCGCGCAGGCGCGGGGAGGACGCCCGGGCAAGCCGGTCGGCGACGGGCGCGAGGTGATCGTCGAACGCGTCGGCGAGGGCGAGCTCCGCGTCGCGGAGGCCGCCGGCAACTCACCGCTGCGCTCGTGGCGGATCACGAGCGCGACGCCGCTGGGCGAGGTACAGCTCGCGGAAGCTCACGCAAACCGCATCGTCCTCGTGACGAAGACGTACACCGACGAGCGTGACGAGTTCCTCGTCCTCGTCCTCGATTCCAAGGGCCTCGCTCAGGAGTTCTCGGTTGCCGCGACGGCGTGGGCCGAGGCCGCGCCGCTCGCCCGTTTCCGGCTCTCGGGCTCGTCGCTCTATCGGCTCGGCTCGACGCAGTCGGGCGCATTCGTCGACCGCTTCGACCTGGAGGTGCCGCGATGAAGGCGTTCCTCGTCTGTGCCGGTGTCGGCCTCGTGCTCGCGGCCGCGACCGGCGCGCAGGCCTACCACCGTTTCTGGGCCTCCTGCAACTACGACGCGCCAACGTTCATGACGACGATGACGCGGGACGCCGTGCAGGACTACGCCAACGCCGCCCGCTACGAGGGCTACCAGTGGGGCGGCGGTTGCTGGAACTACGACGACGTCGACTCCTATCCCAACGATGCGCTCGGCGATTCGTCCACGCACGGCGAGGGCGGCGACTGCTCGGGCTTCGTGTTCAAGACCTGGCGCGAGTCACAGGACACATGGCGCGACGGCCGCTACTACTGGCGCGCGCTGCGCAACGCGCACGGGCCCTACAGCGCGAGTGCATTCAAGTACGGGAACGGCGCGCCCAATCACGTGATCAGCAAATCGTCCGCCGCCACGATGGACGCCTTCGCGAGCGACTGGCACATCGGCATGGTGTTCTATCGCTCGCTCTATGGAGGCGACCAGATCGTGGAGGCGAAATGCGAGACGTGCGGGACGAACATCTTCTACCGGACGTATCGCAGCGACTCGTCGTACGGCGGAGTCGCACGTTGGGGTTGGACCGGCTGAGACGCACGAGCAAGAGCGGCGCCCGCGCGGCCGGTGCCGCTCTGCTCGTCGCCGTGCTTGCCGGCTGCGGAAGTCACGGCCGGCCCAAGCGACTCCTGTACGGCGAGGCCGCGGCCGAGTTCCGGCCGGTCGCGGGCAGCGTCATCTCCCAAGGCCGGGTCCTCCGCCGGACGACCCTCGGACGGCGCCTGGAGAGCTGCCTCTTTCCCGGTGATCGCGCGGCGATTCCTGCGGATGCCGTCGTCGTCGAGCGCATCGGCGTCTCCGGCGAGAGCCTGACGTTTGCCAACCGACGGCACACCGGCATCTACGCCTGCGACGGTGGAGTCGATCCGGCGGGCGAGCGCCCGTTGCCCTGGTGCGGGACCGCGTTCGGGCGGCTCGTCGACGGCCGGCTGCTGGACCCACGTCTGGACGTGTTGTGCCAGGACCGGAAAGGACACTCGCTCGGCTACGCGTTCGTGGAGCCGGTCGCGGGCGCGCGCTGGATCGGCGTCGATCAGGGCTCCTACACGGAGATCTACGAAGTGCTGGCCGGGCTACCGGTCCGGGTTGCCTCCGCTCGCAACGTCCGAGCCGACGAGGCGAAGGCCGAGTTCGACGTGACGCAATACGACGTGCACGGACGGGAGCTGGTCACGGCCAAGCTCGAGGCAGCCGTGGCCGGATGATGCCGGCGCTACACTCCGACGACCGTGTGGGAGCTGATCTGGCTGATGGTGATCATGAAGATCCCGATCATCTATCTCTGCTGGGTGGTCTACTGGGCGATCAAGTCCGAGCCTCGCCCCGAGCAAGGGGCCGCGCTTGTCGTCGCCTCCGAGGACGACACCGGCCCGGCCGCGTGGCACCCGGGAAGGCGACCGCGTAGGCCGGGGCCGCATGGGCGGCCCACCCGCAGCTATGCGCGCACGTGCCGCCCACCCGTCCGCGCGTGAGCTCCGCTCCGTACGATCGCGCGCGACCGTCCGAGACGATCGGCGGCTTCTTCGCGGCGGCGGCGATCTTCGTCAGCCTGGTCGGCTTGGCTTACCGGCCGCTGCGCGTCATCCCGCTTGCCATCCTGCTGGCGCTCATCGCCGCTGCGATCGGCGGCCGCGCCGAGCGGCTCGCGACGTACGCCGTGGCCATCTGCGCCGTCTGCTTCGCGGTTGGCCTCGCGGTGGCCGTGATCACGAGCAACCCGCTCTGGTAGACGCGGCGGCGCCGGTCCCGCTGCTACAAAGGCATTAGTGACAGACGTCGACGGCCTCAACGCCGGGTTCGCCCGCGACCTGCTCGAGGACTACCTCGAGAACCCGGACGCGGTCCCGAGCGAGTGGCGCCGGCTCTTCGAGAGCGGCGAGAGCGACGTCGTCGCCACGCATCCGGGGCTTGCCCGGCTGCTCGAGACCCTCGGGAACGGCCACCCGCCTGCGACAGCTCCGGCTCAGGCCCAGGCCGTTGCACCGGCCGAACCCGTCACCGACGAACTGCTCGGCGCAGTCGCCGCGGCGATGGCGCTCATCAAAGCCCATCGCATGCACGGCCATCTCGCCGCCCGTCTCGATCCGCTCGGGTCGGAGCCGCCCGGTGACCCCGCGCTCGAGCCGGAGCGGCTGATCCCGAAGCTGACGCCCGAGCTGCAGGCGCGCGTTCCCGCCTCCGTTCTCCGCCTCTACGTCCCCGGCGAGACGCTGGCCGAGGCGCTGCCCCGTCTCCACGACACCTACTGCGGGACGATCGCGTACGAGATCGAGCACATCGCGGATCACGAGAAACGTGTCTGGCTGCGTCAGGCGATCGAGTCCGGCAAGTACCGCGCTCCCCTCTCCACCGAGGAGAGGAAGGAGCTCCTGGGCGAGCTCTCACGCGTCGAAGCGTTCGAGCAGTACCTGCGGCGTGCATTCCTCGGTCAGAAGCAGTTCTCGATCGAGGGCCTGGACGTGATGGTGCCGATGCTCGACGAGGCGATCGAGCTCGCCGCGGAGAACGGAGCACACGAGGTCGTGATCGGGATGGCGCACCGCGGGCGGCTCAACGTCCTCGCGCACACGCTCGGGCTCGGCTACGACTCGATCATCCGCGAGTTCGAAGGCGAACGGACGATCGACGCCGTGGTCGCGACCGGAGAGGGCGGCACCGGCGACGTGAAGTACCACCTCGGCGCAGAGGGGACGCGCTCGACACCGTCCGGCGAGATCACGGTCACGCTCGCGGCGAACCCGAGTCACCTGGAGGCGGTCGGCCCGGTGGTCGAGGGGAGAGCCCGCGCGGAGCAGACCGACCGCTCGACGCGCTACGGACTGCACGACCCGAACGTCGCGGTGCCGATCCTCATCCACGGCGACGCCTCCTTCCCCGGACAGGGCGGTGTCGCGGAGACGTTGAACCTGTCGGCGCTGGAGGGGTACTCGACCGGCGGCACGTTGCACCTGATCGCCAACAACCAGGTCGGCTTCACCACCGACCCGAGCGAAGGCCGTTCGACGCGCTATTCCAGCGATCTCGCCAAGGGCTTCGACGTCCCGATCATCCACGTGAACGCCGACGATCCCGAGGCGGCGATCTCCTCGATCCGGCTCGCGCTCGCGTTCCGGCGCCGCTTCGAGAGCGACGTCGTGGTCGACCTCGTGGGCTACCGGCGCCACGGCCACAACGAGCAGGACGAGGCGGCGTACACGCAGCCGCTGATGGCGGCGCAGGTCGCAGAGCACGCCACGGTGCGGGAACAGTTCGCGCGCCGGCTCGTCGACGAAGGAGTCGTGACCCAGGAAGAGGCCGACAAGCTCGTCGCCGAGGTGAACGTCGAGCTCAAGCAGGCGCACGAGGCGCTCAAGGCGACCTTCGGGACCCCGCAGCAGCAGGAGGACAAGATTCCGTTCTCCAGCAAGGACGGCGTCGTGACCTCGGTTCCCGCCGACATGCTGCGCGAGCTCAACGTCGAGCTGCTGCGCGTTCCCGAACACTTCACGGTTCATCCGAAGCTGAAGGGCCAGCTCGAGCGGCGCCTGGAGACGATCGAGCAGGCCGGGATCGACTGGGGCCAGGCGGAAGCGCTCGCCTTCGGATCGCTCCTCGTGGAGGGGATCCCGATTCGGCTCACCGGCCAGGACACCGAGCGCGGGACCTTCTCGCACCGCCACGCAGTGCTCCACGACGTGCAGACCGGCGAGACGTACACGCCGCTCCAGAACCTCGAGGAGCAGTCGGCGTCGTTCGAGATCTACAACTCACCACTCTCCGAGTACGCCTGTCTCGGCTTCGAGTACGGCTATTCGGTCGCCGCGCCGGAGGCGCTCGTCCTGTGGGAGGCCCAGTTCGGCGACTTCGTCAACGGCGCCCAGATCGTGATCGACCAGTTCATCGTGGCCGGTCTCTCGAAGTGGCGGGAGACCACCCGCCTGACGCTTCTGTTGCCGCACGGATACGAGGGCAACGGCCCCGAGCATTCGAGCGCGCGGCTCGAGCGGTTCCTGCAGCTCGCGGCGCAGGAGAACATCAGGGTCGCCAACTGCTCGACGTCCGGCCAGTACTTCCACCTGCTCCGCCGCCAGGCCCTCGACGCCGCCGGGCGTCCGCTGGTCGTGATGACACCGAAAGGGCTGCTGCGGCTGAAGCAGGCGTCATCGACGCTCGCCGAGCTTGCGGAGGGCTCGTTCCGCCCGGTGATCGACGACCCGGATGCGGACCGCGAGGCCGTCACGCGTCTCGTCGTCTGCTCGGGCAAGGTGTACTACGACATCGCCGGGCACGAAGAGCGGGCGAAGCGGAACGACGTCGCCCTGGCCCGGCTCGAGCAGCTCTATCCATTCCCGGTGGACCCCTACGCGGAGCTCGTGTCGGCGTATCCAAACCTGCGTGAGGTCGTGTGGGCGCAGGAGGAGCCGCAGAACATGGGCGCCTGGCGCACGATCCGCCACCGCCTCGAGGCTCCGGGAGTCCCCCTCGTCTACGCGGGCAGGCCCTGGCGCGCCAGCCCGAGCGAGGGCTATCCCACCGCGCACCTGCGCGAGCAGGACCGCATCGTCCGAGCCGCGCTCAGCCCGGCTAAGCCCTCCTAGGGCTTACGAGACCGAGAACGCGCCCGCGCCTGCATCACGCGGGCGGCCACCTTCGGACCGTGCTTGCGCGCGACGTTGACGATCTGCTTGCGCTGCCTGGGCGGGAGGCGACGCCAGATGTCCCACGCCGTGAGGGCGAGACCGAGCGGACCGAAACGGCGCGAGAGTAGGCGCGTGCGGGGCACGCGCCTATCCTCGCACAGCACTACTTCTCCGGTTTCCCCTTGTCGTGCCCGTTGCCCTGCCCGTTGCCGTGGCCGTGATCTTGCGCCGGCTCGGCTTGGTCTTGCGGCGCAGTATCGGACGCGGGCGGCGGGGCGGCCTGTACGGGTGCAGCCGCGGGGGCTGTCTGGCCCGCATCGGATCCCTGGTCCTTGTCCTTCCCTTTGCCACTGCCCTTCGACTTGCCCTTGCCCTTGCTTGGCTTGCTGCCGGTCGACGCCTGAGGGCTCGGTGCCTGTGCGGCAGGCTGGACCTCCGGCGGCGGCGTGGTTGCAGCGAGCTCTCTGGTCGGGGGCTCGGGTTGCTCCGGGGCGGCTGGACCTGTCGGGGCAGGCTTCGGATTCGACCGCGGGCTCCGGACGGCGCCACGGGTTGTTGCGGGCTTGACGACAACCGGTCGAGCGACCGGGGTCTGGACTGAAAGCGCAGTCACGAGCCGCTCAGCACGGACCGGGCGCGGCGGCGCGGCAAGCGCCGGTACGCGCACGGAGCGCTGAAGAGATGACGGTGGAGTTGTCAGCGCGTAGCCGTCGTCCCGCGGCGTGTTCAGCAGCGCGGACATGGCCACTACAGAGGCGATGGCTCCCGTCATCAGCGCGGCGGCTAGGACGCGCGCGCATGTTTCCCTCATGTTTTCCCCTGTCTTGTCGATACCTCGTTCCAGGGATGTATCGGCACGGGGGGAGCAGGACTTGAAGGGAAGCCGTGGCTAGTTTCAAAGTCAAGCTCGTCGCCTATTTCTTGCTGCTGGCGCTCCTGCCTCTGCTGGCAGCTTTCTGGGGCTTTTCCACGGTCGCCGCGCGCAGCGAGACGAGGCGGGTCGACGCGCGCCTGCAGGCTGGGCTGCGCGCCACCCTGGCCACCTACCAGGAGAAACTCGTCTCGGCGGAGGCCGCCGCTGCCGAGCTCGCGCGGGACGCCGCATTCCAGCGCGCGCTCGTGAGACGGGATCGTGCGGCCTTGAAGCGCATGCTCCTGGGCCGGCCGCATCTGAGCGTGGAAGCCGGCGGCGGGTTCCGTGTGGGCAAACGCAACCCCATGGCGGCTTCGCGCCAGATCGCGGTGGTCGGCCCGGGTGGAACGCGAGGAGCCGTGATCGCCTCCGTACCTCTCGACGGCTCGCTCGCGCGCCGACTCGAGACTCGCTCCGGGCTCGAGAGCGAGGACCACGTCATCTTCGTCGTCGACGGCCGGATCGTGGCCGGTCCGTCTGGAGCGCGCGGCCGACTCAACCTGCTCGGCGCAAAGCCGCGTACGGTCTCGCTCGGCGGCACGAAGTACCGGGCCCTGCTCGCGGGCACGCTCGGAGAGCAGCCCCACGCCACTCTCGGCGTGATCAGCCAACAGGCCCGCATCGATGCGTCGAACCGCGCGGCCACCAAGCGGCTTCTGGGCGGGCTGATCGCCTCGCTCCTGCTCGTCGCCTGCGTCGCCTACATCGAGGGCCGGGCGATCGTGCGGGCGATTCGCCGCCTGGTCGATGCCGCGCGTGCGATTGCCCGTGGCGACCTGAAGCAGCGCGTGCAGGTGCAGGGGCGCGACGAGTTCGCCCTGCTCGGTCGCACGTTCAACGAGATGGCATTCCAGCTTCAGACGCGGCTCGACGAGCTCGCGTCCGAGCGTGGCCGTCTGCGCGACGTCATCTCGCGCTTCGGCGAAGCGCTCGGGGCGACGCACGACGCGGATCAGCTGATGCGGCTGATCGTCGAGACCGCGATGGAGGCGACGGGCGCGGCCGGCGGGGTTCTCGTCGGGACGAGCGGCGAGCTGGTTACGGCCGGGTATCCCGACAAAGGCAAGAAGCGAATCGAGGTTCCGCTTCAGGCTGCCGAGATCAGCTTCGGCTCGCTCATCCTCTTCGGAGACGACTTCGAGGAGGAGGACAGCGTGACCGCGGTGTCCCTCGCAGCCCATGCAGTCGTCGCCCTCGACAACGCACGTCTGCACCGCATCGTCGAGCGCCAGGCGCTCGTCGACGGACTCACCGGGCTGGCGAACCGCCGCCAGTGCGAGGAGGTTCTGGCCTCCGAGCTCGCCCGGGTGGAGCGCTTCGGTGGGCCGCTTGCCGTCGTGGTCGCTGACCTCGACTGGTTCAAGGACGTCAACGACCGCCACGGGCATCCCGCGGGAGACGCCGTTCTGCGCGAGTTCGCCGTCCTTCTGCAGGAGACGCTGCGGGACATCGACCTCGCCGGGCGCTGGGGTGGCGAGGAATTTCTCCTGATCCTCCCGGGCACGGATCTCGCCGGCGGGGCCCAGGTCGCGGAACGGATCCGGGCGGCACTCGCGGGACGCTTTGTCCTCTCCGTGGACGGCACCCCGATCCCCGTCACGGCCAGCTTCGGCGTGGCCGCCACCCCGCCCGCGACCACGGCCGCGGAGCTCTTTGCGGCCGCCGACGCCGCCCTCTACGAGGCCAAGCGCGCCGGTAAGAACCGGGTCGAGACCGGCCGGGTCCCGGCCGGCCATCCGTAGCAATTCCTACACTTCCTGTGGAAAAAGCCCCGCCAAGGGCTAGAATCCCGCCCGCAGCACCGCACCGCCCCCTCTACCTCAGGAGCGCCTATGCCGGTTGAGACGCCGTCGATCTTCGCGAAGGTCATCCAGGACCATCTCGAGCTGAAGGAGCGCAACGCCCGGCTCGAGGACACCATGCCGCTCGGTCACTACAAGGCCGCGGATCCTTTCGACAACCATCCACTCTTCAAGACCGAAGAGCAGGCGCGCCTCGAGGAGACGATGGACGGCCAGCAGCCGGCCGTCACCGCCCAGCCGACGGTTCTGGCCTGGCCGGGTGAGGAGACTGCCGAGAACGTCCCGGCAGATTCCGAAGCGGGCCTCTGGGGCCGCAGCCGCGACTTCGACTGGGGCGACTGCTTCGCGCGTAGACGTGCGCGGGCGAAGCCCGCGCACTCTTATCGAGGCTGCGGGTGGCTATTGGTGTGGTCCGCGGGCGGTGGCGCTTCGCGTCCCCGCCCGCGTGAGTTCGCCTCCAGGTAGTGCGGCTATCGCCTGCACTACCTTCCGGCTTTCGTGTTCGCGAGAGGCATAGGGTAGGTCCTCACTACGCGACGCGGGGAGGCTGAGATGAAGCGACTTTTGTTGGGATTCGGACTCGCGGCCGGGGTTGCCTACGCCGTGCGCGAGTGGTTCGGGGCGCCGCAGCCGCACCCCTCCTGGGAGGAGACGGACAACGATCCCGAGGATCTGAGCGACGACCTGGCGCAGCGGGCCCGCGAGGCCGAAGGAGCAGAGGCCGCTGAGCAAACTCGGATTACGTAGACAGGAGCTCGGCGACGACCCGTAGGTCGTCGACGAAGGCGGCCAAGTTCGCCTCGCGCTCCTCGGGCTCCCCGCGGAGGATCGAAGAGGGGTGCACCGTCGCGGTCACTGCTTCGGCCAGGTCCGAGTCGAGCAGCTCGCCGCGGTGCT
>WNFV01013878.1_pt1 | contig 13574 bp, 6 predicted proteins | sample 5400101 | NCBI WGS metagenome assembly WNFV01 (sample SAMN13153361, study PRJNA577476) | soil metagenome | isolation source: 115 cm soil or saprolite under grassland replicate 1 | place: USA:California | collected 2016-06-15
TTTGCGGTATCCCGTCGGTATTCATTAGGACTTCCGGTTGTAATCTCCGCTGCGTGTGGTGCGACACGCCGTACACTTCGTGGCGGCCGGAAGGAAAGTCATGGAGTATCTCCAAGATCGTCAGCGAGGTCAAAAAATACCCGAGCCGTTACATCGTCATTACCGGCGGCGAGCCCCTTTTGGCGCCGGAAATCGGCGCGCTTACCGGCGAGCTAAAGCGTGACGGCGCCCATATTACGATCGAAACAGCGGCAACGATTTTTAAGCCGATTGCCGGTGATTTGATTTCGCTGAGTCCGAAACTGGCGAATTCGACGCCGTGGAAAAGGGAGAATGGCAAATTTGCTCAATTGCACGAGAAGCAACGGCTGAATTTTACCGTCATCCAAAAATATCTCGACAGCTACGACTACCAAATCAAATTCGTGGTCGCGCAAAAAAAGGACTTTGACGAGATTGCTCAGATTCTCGACAGGCTCGAAGCCGTCGATCGATGCCGTGTTTTGATCATGGCTGAGGGGACGACGACAAGACAACTGCGCGCCAAAGCGAGCTGGATTGTCGAGCTGTGCAAGCAATACGGCTACGGCTTTACACCGCGCTTGCATATCGAACTGTACGGCAACCGGCGCGGCACTTAGTTCAAGAAAGGCTTCTAGCACAAGATAGCCTGTGATAATGGAAAATTAGGTTGCCACTTTTAGTTTTCTGTAACTCTCTCAACGTGCAAAACCTCGCCAATACTCGTTTGGCCGCAACCCTCATTTTCGCGCTCACATTTTATATTTGACGCTCGCATCGCAGGTCGAATAAAATAGTAAATTACGGCCGTAATCATGGCCGCAAGTGTATGACCATTGAGAAAGAACGACTACTCACTCTCATTGAGTACGCGCAGCAGTCAGCCCGTCTGCGTGCCAAACCACCATCAACGATCACCCAGCATAATCAGTTCGCACTTTATGAGCATCAGTTGCGCGACCGTCCTGGGATTTCCCTTAATATTCAGAAGGGCGACGGTGAAGATGAAGTCTGGCTACTGGTGAAACGTCTTCACGAGACCAAACCTCCGGAGGTAACCAGCGCAATTCTGAAGCCTTGGATCGCGATAACAAACGCTCCCGACCCTGAGCCAAAACTCAAGACGAGCACAGATGGAGTGAGTCTCACCGCCGCGGGTACACATAGATCCTCCACCGCGCAACCGATTTCCGACCAGCAGGCCAAGCTTCCACCAATCGACCCCCGCGCAACGATTAGTCTTGACGCCTATGAAAATCAGCAGGCGGTTAAGGCCCATTTCCAAACGTATTTAGAGAATACGTGGCGTCCTTGGGCCACTCAGGAAAGACACCGTCGATGGACGATTCGACTTTACTCCCAGCTCTTCACACTCAAGCAGCAACTTGAGGGAGGGATTGTCGAGGCGCAGCTTGAGCTCGCTTGGGGCGTTGGAATAGGTATCTGGACGCAAAATGCGGCGACTGTTGAATATCCGCTAATTACTCGTTTAGTTGAGATTAACCTAGATCCAGAAACCGCCGAGATCGAAATTCGCCCTCGTGATGTCGATCCGAAGCTCGAATTAGATTGGTATGTATCGGTTGATAATCCTGGAGTTACTGAGCTTAAGCGCACGGCAAAGGATTTTTTCAGTAACGCTTCGACGACCTTTTCGCCTTTCGACCGGGGAACGTTCGAACCACTGCTTCAGGCTGCAGCGACGCATCTTGACCCAAACGGCGTCTACTGGCCTAACGAAGTCCCAGCGGAAGATCGAAGCGTCCCCAAACCCGAGGAGAAACTTAAGGTCACAGACACATGGGCGGTGTTCGCTCGGCCTCGGACCAACAGCATCTTTATTCAGGATCTTGAAAACCTTAAGAAGAAGGTGTCTTCGCTTGAAGATTCTGAAAAGTTTCCGCCCGCCGTAGCCGCACTAGTCACAAACCCGGCAACTGACAATCAACCAAGCGAACTTCCAGTTTTTCGTGGCGTATCAGCCTCTTACCAAGATTTTGCGGGCGGCGTATCCAGTAACGGCAAAGGTCGCGATCTGTACTTTCCCAAACCGTTCAACAACGAGCAAGTGCGGATTGTCCAGTTGCTTGAAATATCAGACGGGGTCGTAGTGCAGGGGCCACCGGGCACCGGCAAGACGCATACGATTGCCAACGTTATCTGTCATTACCTGGCAAACGGCTGGCGAGTTCTAGTAACGTCAATGAAAGACCCGGCGCTTGCCGTATTGCACGATCACCTTCCTGAAGAGATACGGCCCCTCGTTATTTCACTCCTTACATCTGAGCAAGAGGGAATGAAGCAATTCGAATTCGCAATTCAGAAGATAGCGTCGGAGGTTCAGTCGCTCGATCGGCATGCGACGGCGAGACTGATTTCCCAGCTTGAGGAAACCATCGATGCATTGCACGGGAAACTTGCGCGAATCGACGGCGCGATAAGCGAGTGGGCACGCAAAAATCTTGAACGGATCAAAATAGATGATTCAGACGTCGATCCACAAGATGCCGCGCACGAAGTGGTTGATGCTGCCGGGCAGTACGAATGGATTCCAGACCGACTCGGAATTTCTCCGGAGTTCAAGCCGCAGATTTCCGATGTGGACGCCATCCGGCTTCGAGAAGCCCGCAAGACTCTTGGCGAAGACATTTCTTATGTTGGTCAATCGCTGCCGCAGCTTATCGAGTTTCCGGATTCAAAACTTCTTCTGCAGGTTCATCAAGACCTGGCGCGATATACAAACTTAAACAATGAAATAGAATCGGGGCAAATTCCTGCCCTCGTCGACTCCAGCCAAAAAACGATAGACGCTGCTCAACAGCTGGTTCATCAGATTGAACAGCTGAGAGATCTCCGACAGGAAATATCTGATGCAGGCAAGCCCTGGACGACGGCTATGCAACACCGCCTTCGCTCAGATGATTCGGCAGAACTCATCGCCATTTTGGAAGCTCTGGGCACCGAATTAGGGAATGCTGTCAGAGAACGGCAGGATTTCCTTAGACGTCCCGTTGATACACCAGCCAATCTCGAGACCAATGCGGAGCTTGCCGAAGCCATTTCCAACCTTGCGGCGGGCAGGAGTCCCTTTGGAGTCTTTGGGGTTTTTGGAAAATCACATCAAAAAGAGCTTCTGCAACAAATCACAGTGTTAGGAATTCATCCGGACAGGTCCAACTCGGATGACTGGGCTCATGTCGGACGCTATTTAGCAAACCAGAAGTGGCTCCGGGAACTCGCCGTCAGATGGAATGCCTTGGCCGCGGAACTTAAGATTGACCTACTATCAGGAGTTGAATCTCAAGACGGCGTTGTCGCAGCGGAACAGTTTCAACTCTACTGTCGAATCAGGAGCGCCGTGGAATTAGAACGGTTAGTATCGGCGACAACCACAAAACTGTTTCCAACTTGGACTACGTCAACCGGGGTAGCCACGAACTCTGAGATACTAGGCGAGCTTGATCGTGCTCTGCGAAACCACTTAACCAAAATCCGACTGGCGGATGTTTGGACCGTCAAAGAACGGTTTCAAAGAATCCTAGACGGGAAAGGTGGTCGGATAGTCGACAGAATCAGGGAGTCTTTGGCTGACACTTTAGGTAATCCACACATACCAGACGCAGATACGCAGGCCGAGTGGTCCTCTACGATGGCCGAGCTTTCGCGCGTCCTTGGGCTTGGTCCGCTGCTTCACGATGTGGCTGAAATCTGTGAGCGTGTTAAAGCCTCAGGGGCACCTCGGTTTGCCGACGCGCTAAAGCAGCCTCTAACGCACTCAGCCGACCCAATGTTGCCTGACAACTGGCGACAAGCATGGCGAATGAGGCGGCTTGCAACGTATCTTGAGTCTATTGATGCCCAAGACGAACTGAAAAAGCTGGCGAAAACACGAGTCGAACTCGAAAAGGACTTGTCACGAGCCTATCAACAGATTGTCATCAAACGGACTTGGTTGAAGCTTGCCGAGAACGCTTCACCGAGCATTCGTGCAGCTCTCCAAGCGTATCTCAACGCTATCCAGAAAATCGGTAAAGGAACCGGGAAGAGAGCGGTGCGTTACCGTCAGGACGCACGTAATGCGGCACATCAGGCAAATCCAGCGGTTCCATGCTGGGTAATGCCGCACTATCGTGTATCGGAATCGCTTCCGCCGGAACTTGGCTGTTTCGACCTCGTCGTTGTCGATGAAGCGTCCCAGTCGGATCTCGCGGCATTGCCTGCGCTGCTACGCGCCAACAAAGTCCTGATTGTCGGTGATGATAAGCAGGTATCACCTGAAGGCGTCGGCCTGGAGGAAGACAAAGTCCGGAGCCTAATGAACCGATTTCTCGGAAACCAGGTTCTCACCTATGGTCCTCAGATGTCACCAGAGCGGTCTATTTACGATTTGTACAAGGTAGTGTTCGCAAAAAGCGGCGTCATGCTCAAGGAACACTTTCGGTGCGTTGGTCCGATCATCGAATACTCAAAGCGTGAGTTCTACAATCACGAGTTAAAGCCTCTTCGCGTTCCTCGATCCTCTGAGCGTTTGGACCCGCCGCTCGTCGATGTCGTAATCGAAAACGGTTACCGCCGCGGTGACTTAAATTTGCTAGAGGCCAAATTTATTGTAGACGAAATCATTAAGTTGGTTTCGGACCCGGCATTCACCAACCGAACGATAGGTGTTGTTTCGTTACTTGGCGACAAACAGGCTTACCATGTTTGGGAGCGGCTTACGGAGGAATTGGGCCCCGAGGAAATGCAACGCCACAAAATTGCGTGCGGGGATGCTAGGACTTTCCAGGGAAAGGAACGACACATCATGTTTATGTCGATGGTGTCGGCGCCCAATGACGTGGGCGCGCCGCTCTCACGAGATACCTTCGCTCAAAGATTCAACGTGGCCGCCTCACGAGCCCAAGATCGGATGTATCTTGTTCGTTCCGTGGATTTAGCGCACCTGTCAGAAGCGGATAAACTGAGGCGAAGTCTGATTCACCATTTTGCTTTGCCGTATGCTCAGGATGAGACACGCGTTGAAGACCTTCGGAAATTATGTGAGTCACCATTCGAGCGCGAAGTCTATGACCAACTTACGCAACGCGGCTACTACGTAACGCCACAGGTTCGGGTCGGTCAATACCGCATCGACCTCGTCGTGGAAGGGCATAACGATTCACGGCTCGCAGTTGAATGCGACGGTGACAAGTATCACGGTGCCGACAAATGGGCCGACGATATGCAACGGCAACGCATTCTGGAGCGCGCAGGCTGGGTGTTCTGGCGATGCTTTGCTTCGTCCTGGACGCGAAGGCGCAAATCTATTTTGGATGACCTTTTGAATACGCTTGAAGACCAAGGCGTCGCACCGATCGGTGCTGAAGGGGCAACGCGTAGCGTCCATACTGAACAGCGACGAATACAGATCGACCAGTAATTCCCATGCAAGCTTGATGTTAAATTCTCTGTCTGGAGTTCAAAGTTACGGCCGATCGCACGAAGATTTCAGATGGCCCCTTTTTGTTCCCTTTTGTTCGCCAAGGTGGAAAGGTTATGACCCATGAAGAGTTCGTACAAAAAAACAAACTGCTGGGCGAGCGCCTGGACGAGATCGCAAGACTTACTGAGGGCATGGCCTGCTGGGGCACCGCTGAGCCCTCCAATCCAGTGTTCTGCGAGCTGATGGCGGCGCAAGAGGAATGCCTTAGAAAAGCCGAGCGGCTGGTCAAGGAATACGAGGCTTACTAGGCTTCCGTGCAAGCATTCTGACGAGCTCAATCAATCTAGGGAAGGGAGCCAAACCCATGGGACAGTCATACATTCCTAAGGTAAATGTCGCAAAGGAACTGGCAGAAATCTCGAAGGACTTTACCCACCCTCGGGAGTTGATTCGAGAGACAATCGCAAATTCGATCGATGCTTCTGCGAGCCGCATTGCTATTGAGGCGCTAAAGGACGACAGCAGCGGTGAAGATGAACTCGTCATCCGTATCGCGGACGACGGTGTCGGCATGACGCGCGAGGAACTGGAAGGCTTTTTCGATCTCGGCTTCAGCAACAAGCGTAACCAAGCTGCAATCGGCCATAAGGGACACGGCACAAAGATCACCTACAACAGCACGATGGTGACGGTTTTTACAAAATCGATCGGCGTGGACCGATGTGGCGAGCAACCTTATCCAACCCGCGCCGGGCGCTGAATCTCGCCGTCAGGCACAAGGGAGAGCCGCCAGCGGTCGACTTCTCCGAGATAGACAAGAGCGGGTTCCCGCTGTTAGATGACGCGGCGTCCGGCACAGTCGTCGAGGTAAGGGGGTACGACAATAACAACTGGAATGCCTTCGCACATGCACCGCTGATTGACTATATTCGGTGGTTCACCGCTTGGGGGCGAGTCCATTCAGCTTGGGGCGAGGGCCTTCCAATTCCTTGCACCTTGAGCGTGCGCGGAATTGGTGAGCAGAGCGCTGAACAGGTCCTCTACGGCCACCCGTTTCCCCCCGAAAATTGGGATTTTAGAAATCTGCGCGCCAAGGACGAACGACGACCAGAAAACTATTTTGTTCGCCGGTGGGTGTCTGATCCAATTAAAGTGCAGGGATTTCCCGAGCACGAATTACTTATCGTGTTCTCCGTCGAAGGAGATTCGGCGAAGCGTGAGCACAATATAATGCTGAAGCGGGTCGGTCGTCCGGAGACGAAACCTTTTCCCTACGAATCGGCCCGGTACACGGTTTCTGAGCGTTACGGAATCTACGTTTGCAGGGACTTCATTCCAATAGAACGTAAGAATGAACGCTTCGCAGATCGGTCCGAGTGGACGAAGTGGCACGCGTTCATCAACTGTCAGTCATTCCATCTGACCGCCAATCGCGCCAGCGTTGAGAACACTCCCGCCGATCTTCTCCAGGCTATCTATAAGACAGGGGAGGAGTATATTCTGCAACATGTCCTGCAATCGGAAGACTATGAGGACTTTGCGAGACGGATAGAACTGGAAGCCGGTCGACGCAAGGCAGAACGGGAAAAAAAGGACGTCGACCGGCGCTACAAAGCCTACAAGACGAAGAAGCCATTCAATCTGAGTTCTAACGGCAAGAGCCTGGAATTTCTAGAGCCAAGGACCGAGCAAGGGGTGCTTTGGCTTCTTGGTCAGCTTACGCATCTGTGGCCTGAGCACTTTTCGTGGCTGAACGTCGTCGATCTCGATTCTCATTTTGGATATGACCTACTCGTCCTACAAAAGCATCACCTGACGGACGCGCAGGAGCCAGCGTTCGTCGAGCTGAAGCATAATCTGAGGGATTCGGCCGATTTTAATCACTCCTTCGATTATCTAAGTCGAATCGTTTGTTGGGAGACGAGTCTGCGTGAGGACCGAGGAACTCAGGGACATTCGTGACCACCTCCGCGTTTTCAAGATCGGCCGGCAGAACAAGGAGCGCCGCTTTACCAAATATTTTCTTAATAATCCTGGAGGTGGATTGAACATCGAGGTGGTCGTACTCCGGAAGTATCTGGACGAAGTTCTCGGGCTCAAACCTGTAGACTGATCCGAACTGCATCCCCATCCCGGGGGACCGGAGAAATGGGACATTCCGAATTTCCAGAAGGTTTTCGGTTCTCGTTTTCAGGTCCTAAGGAGGGCACACTGAGAACTTCCACGGACCGGACCCACTTACCCTGTTCCAACTGGCACGTATAGAACTGATAAGAGTTGATCCGTACGAATGCGAGACAACAATCCTAAACATTCAGTCTCCGGATTTAAAGATGCAGCTCCTCGGCAACCACTTTCTTTACTCCCCCTCAGATCTTGCGAACTTCATCGCCTGCGAACACTTAACACGGCTTGAGCTTGCCGTCGCGCTCGGCGAGCTTACACGTCCGCGCTTCGGAAATGCGTATGTTGATCTGATTAAGCGTAAGGGCGAGGAGCACGAGCGCAATTTCGTCGACGCTCTTCGCGCGGCGGGGCACGTCGTGACCGAAGTCGGTCTTGGTGAGGACCACGACTTCGCGACTGCGGCGAAAGCAACCGAGGAAGCGATGCATGCGGGTTCAAACTACATCTATCAGGCCGTTTTTATGTCGAATGGTTGGCACGGGATCGCTGATTTTCTGGAGCGGATCGAGCGGCCGTCCGCGTTAGGTGCGTGGAGCTATCAGATCCTCGACACGAAACTCGCCCGGCATCCGCGAGCCGAGCACGCGCTTCAGCTCTGTTTCTACAGCCAGGCGGTGACTCAAACTCAGAAACTCGAGCCGGAGGTGGCGTACGTAGTCCTCGGAACACGCGAGCGTGTCCCGATTAGGATCGCGAACGTCTCGGCTTACTACCGCCGAGTCCGGCGACGCTTGGAGTTAGCGATCGCGTGCGCGTTGCTGGAATTCGCCGTGATCAGATTCGTCGACTTTCGGCCACCGGCATCAATACGCTGACGCAGCTCGTTCAAGCACTTCCAGAAACCCGAGTTCCCAAAATGCCTCCCGCGACCTTTGAGGGATTACGCGAGCAAGCGACGCTACAATTCGAAAGTCAACAGTCGGGAACGATCGGCTGGCGAGAGCTGGCTATCGAAACTGGGCGTGGCTTCGCGGTTCTGCCACAACTTTCGAAAGGGGATGTCTTCTTTGATTTTGAAGGGCACCCCTTCTTTGAACCGGCACGCGGTCTGGAGTTTCTCTTCGGCGTGCTCACGGTAGATGGTTCGGAGCCTCAGTACGAACCGTTCTGGGCGCATGATCGCGCCGGAGAGCGCCACGCCTTAGAAAACTTTGTCGATTTTGTCCATGCGCGGCTGCGCGAATATCCCGGTCTTCACGTCTATCACTTTGGTGCACACGAGCCGAGCACAATCAAACGGCTGATGAGCGAGCATGCAACGCGGGAATCAGAGATTGATGACCTTTTGCGCCGAAAAGTCTTTGTCGATCTTTACACAGTACTCCGCCAGGCTGTACGCGCAGGCGTTTCCAGTTATTCTCTCAAGGACATTGAGGCTGTATTCGGTTTCACACGATCCGGCACTGTCCGCTCGGGCATGGATGCAATCGTGGATTATGAGCGATGGATCGATAGCGGCGACAACGGACTGCTCGCGAGCATCGCGGCTTATAACCAGGAGGACTGCCGAGCCACTTACGGACTTCTCAAGTGGCTGTACAGTCTACGGCCGGCCGAGTTGACTTGGCCTCAGCCTCTGACTGTGCGCACCGTCTCCGAGGAAGCGGCCGAAGCTGAAAATGCGCGGCAGCTTCTTCGTGATCAACTGCTTGAAAGCGCTGAGCCGGGGAGCGCTCGCTGGCTCGCGGCTGAGCTGCTTGAGTACCATCGCCGTGAAGCGCGACCGGCTTGGTGGTGGTATTTCGAACGGCTGGGTATGAGTCCTGAAGAGCTCGTTGACGATTCAGAGTCGATTGGCTGTCTGGAACCGGAACCACTCGTTCCGCCTGAGGGGCGTAAGAAGTCGCTGGTGCATACTCTTCGATTTTCCGCGCAAGATCACAAACTCGGACCTGGCCGTGTCTACGATCCGGCTACAGGCGAGAACGCAGGGGAAATCTTAGAGATCAACGATGCAACCGGAACGCTCAAGCTGCTGCGCGGGCCTAAGTTGACCGCAGTTCCACTTCCTCGATCTCTAATTCCCGGCGGTCCGTTTGATGATTCGCAGCAGCGCAACGCAGTGTTTAGATTCGCCGAATCGATCCAACGGGGCGAGGCACGCTATCCGCCGCTCGAAGCAATTCTCAAGCGCGACTGCCCCCGCGTCCAGGAAATCGCCGCCGGTGAACGAATTCAAACGACCGATCTCGCGGAAATGAAAGCACTCGCGTTGCGTCTCGACGAAAGTTACCTTTTCGTACAGGGTCCACCTGGCACGGGTAAAACGTGGACGGGCGCACGCCTTATTGCACACCTGCTCGCCAATGGAAAGCGGGTTGGGGTGACAGCACAAAGCCACAAGGCGATCCACAATTTATTACGTGAACTTGAGGACGTTGCGCGCGAAGACGACGTACGCTTCCGGGGACTCAAGAAATCGACAAAGGAAAATCCCGAGTCAGAGTATGAAAGCGATTTCTTCAAGAGTGAATCGAACAACTCAAGATTTTTCGAGATGAGCCGTCAAGCCCAGGTTGTTGCTGGTACAGCTTGGCTTTTTGCCCGAAGCGAGCTCGATCGTCAACTTGATTATCTCGTGATTGATGAAGCGGGTCAGGTGTCACTCGCGGATGCGCTTGCTGTAGGTACCTCCGCACACAACTTAATCTTGCTCGGCGATCCCCTGCAGCTTGCACAAGTGTCCCAAGGCGTACATCCACCCGGTTGCGGCGCTTCAGTGCTCGAACACCTGCTTGGAGAAGCGCCCACGATTACGGAAGATCGCGGTATTTTTCTCGAGCGGAGCTACAGGATGCATCCTGACGTATGCGCGTTCATCTCGGAAATAGTTTACGCTGGCCGGTTACGTTCCGACACTTTGGCGGTGCAGCGCACTACCAGCTTTGGCACTGGCATTCGGTTCGTCCCTGTCGAGCACGAAGGGAATCGTTCCGCCTCCGACGAGGAGGTCGCCCAGATTGCTGCGATTATTACGAACATGCTCGAAGGCTCATTCACGGCTGAGGATGGGTCTACCCGGCCGTTGTGCGAGAAAGACTTCATGGTTGTTGCGCCGTACAATGCGCAGGTACGCCGGCTGCGAGCGACGCTCCGCAAAGGCGTGGGGGTCGGAACTGTTGACAAATTTCAGGGTCAACAGGCACCGATCGTCTTTTTCTCAATGGCAACCTCAAGTGGTGAAGATGCCCCGCACAATCTCGCTTTCCTTTTTTCCCGCAACCGCCTTAACGTAGCGATCTCACGTGCGCAGTGTCTCGCTTTTCTGGTCTGCTCACCACGCCTGCTCGAAGCGCGCTGCGGCTCGATTGAGGAAATGGAGTTGGTGAACGCGCTATGCCGGCTGGCCGAGTACGCCGAAAGCAGCCCGGGGCTCGGTTCGTAGATATTCAGTGCTAGTCTCGGCGGTCTCAAGATTGAGCGCGGGATTTCACTGTGCGACCGGAGCAACAGGAGCTTGCGAACTGGATAAGCCCGTGGGACGCAGCTTTCCTTCGGCGGAAGTGTCTTTCTCGAGCGACACTGCCGGGGGTTCCTTAAAATTCTTGTCCAACTTCGCGAGCACGGTAGGCGCAAGAAGTTTCAACAGAGTCACCGGCAGGGAGCTGGTAAAGTGGTAATTGTCCGCCTCGCGTCCTTGGACATAGGCGGTAATGACACCGAAGTAGCGCTCGCCGATATAAAAAACGAAAGTCGCTGTCCTATTGGTAGCGCGCGACGTGATCACACCGCCGGCACGGTTGAAAGTCTCAAAGCGGTTATCGCCCGATCCGGTCTTGCCGCCGACCGTAACGACTTTACCGTCGGATAATTTAAATACGCCGTTAAGGCGGCGGGCGCTCCCTTGCTCGACGACTTCGGCCATAGCCTTGCGTACCGTTCCAGCGATTTCAGGGGCGAGCACTCGCTCGCCTTCTTTCGGTGTCCGTTCGAGCAGGGTCTCGTAAGGAGTGCCACCGGCGAAATGCACTTTGGCGAGGCTTGCCGAAGGCCGGCGCACCCCATCGTTGACGAGAATACCGACAAGTTCAGCGAGCGCTACGGGACGATCCGAAGAACTGCCGATGGCGCTGGCGTAGCTTGGAACCATAGTCTTAAAGGGAAAGCCGAGGCGCTGCCAATACGGCGCCATTCGGCTAAAGGCGTCTCGTTCGATGCGGATGCGCAGGCGCAGATCCTGCGCTCGGCGATTGTGGCTGTTGAGTAGCCACGCGGAGCCCATACGGCGCGCTTCGCCGCTCGCGGCATAAAGTCTTTCCCACGAAAGATTGGAGTCCTTGCGAAACTCACCAGCGCACCAAAGGTCGAGCGGGTGCAAGGCAAGAAGGTAGGCGTAGTCGACCGAGGTCAGACGAGGGTTGTGATAGGCGTGCAACAACTTCGCTACATCGACACCCGCGGTTGGCAATTTGTTCTTCTCCAGCCACGCTTTTAGCTCTGCTTCGCTGGTGCCGATGCGCCAGGCATAAAAGAGAATGGTTAAGCGCCGTTCGATACTACGTTTTGTTCCGACCAAACGTCGGACGATTTCATCGGGGGACTGCTTAGCATAACTTTGATAGGCGCGGCGCAGTGTGGCGCGCGATTCCTCCTCGGCAATTTCTTGGAGCATTTTCAGCCGATGGCTATTGGCCGGATTCTCGAGCACATCATCAGAGTCATAAGTAAGACGCGCGCGATGATAGCTCACTACGTCGCGCATCAAACGGATGAATACGAGATTGATCGAATTGCGAAACGCGTCGCGCAGCTCGACGATCCGGTTATTATCTCCCTTGGAGAAGTTCTCGAAGTGAAGCAGCCCGCCTCCGGTAAAAAACTCTTCATAAGGGCTGGCCGAGTAGCGCCGCTCCATCGCGCGATCGAGAAACGGCTGTAGCCCGAGATTTTTTTCGTTGCGTAACGTTTCGATGCCCCACCGGGTCAACGGATCGCGCGCAGTTTGCACTCTTTGGGCGAGCTGTTTTTCAGTCAAGCCGGAAAGCTCGCGGTGGATCTCGGCGATCACTTCCAGATAATGGGTGAGGGTGCGCAGCTTGGCCGTGCTGCCGAGCTCCAGCTTGACGCTTCTGTTGAAATCGAACGGCGCGGCGAAATTGTCCGCCTGAACGCGAACGAGATTGCCGCCCGGTGTCGCTTCGACCAACAGAAAGGAGTAAATCACTTTGGTGGGGTCGGCGCTTTCCAAGAGTCGCTCACCGTTCAGCCCGTATGCGCTGACCATCTTCGGATCGGCCAAGCGATGCAGGAACTCGGTCACTTTTTTTTGCAGCGAGACATCGAAAGTGCTATCCACTTGCAAGTGAAGCCGATTGAGATCGTAGAGATTGGTAACGCCGAGCGCGTCCATCATATTAGTGCGAATGGCGTTGGCTGCCTTATTCTTGTTTGACGATGGTTGCGGCGGCAATGGCGCGCTGGGAATAAATCGAATGGGCGTCTCTTGCAGTTGGGCTGCCATCTCCCAATCGATGATACCGGCCCGTGCCAGCAGTCGAGTGAATTGGTTGACTTTTTCTTCCAAAGACTCCCGTTCGTCGACGAGAAATACCGATGGAGCGCGTACCGAAATGAGCAAAGTCAAAGCATATTTGAAAGCGCGGATTTTTGCGGCCGAAGGCCCCGGTGAATTCAACGCCGTGACCACAGCGGCAAGGGGCATGCCGAACCACGCATGCAGTCCCTCACCAAGTCCGTGGATCTCACCATAACCGGGGGCAGCGGCGAGCGGCACAGTATTCAAATAGTCAACAATGATGCGTTCGCGCCAAGCACGCGTATTGGCCCCCTCGTGGTAAGCCTTGAGGCTGGCGCCGATGATCTGCCGCAACTTCTCTACCGGAGTGTCAGTGCGGCCATTGGGGGAATGGCGGAATTTTTCCAGCTGCACCGCAAGCGTGCTGCCGCCCTGCACCGGCACCGGGAGTTGTAGCTTGGCGCCGAC
>WNFV01022465.1_pt1 | contig 13564 bp, 13 predicted proteins | sample 5400101 | NCBI WGS metagenome assembly WNFV01 (sample SAMN13153361, study PRJNA577476) | soil metagenome | isolation source: 115 cm soil or saprolite under grassland replicate 1 | place: USA:California | collected 2016-06-15
GCGCGCGTCTTTTCTGAGGCGAGCTTGTGTCGCAGACGAGAGAGGAGTTGGAGTTCGTTTTTTTATTCATACTATTACTTTTACCTGGTTAACCGCATTATTTCCAGTGGTTTACCGTTAACTAAATCCCATTGGCTTTGAAAAGCCAATGAGGTTAAGTTAGACATCTGGCGCGATTAGTGGCGCGGACTTTAGTCCGCGCGCCAGGCATCAGCGCGGACTAAAGTCCGCGCCACTAATCGCTAACTTAACCTCATTGGCTTTTCAAAGCCGGGACAATGTGCGCATCCGCCCTCAGTCGCGGCAGCGACGGTTGAGTTTGCCGATCTGCCCGCTTCCCCGGCTTTGAAAAGCCGGGCTAGGGTCAATCGCCGCTGCCGCGGCTGAAGAAGTGTTGTCACATTTATTTCTCATAAGTACAGCGTTAACTAATTTATTTAGCGTTTTTCCTATGGCAGTTTTCAGATTCATATACGGTCCGGCATTCGGTACGGTACCGGGAGCGGTAGCGACCGGGTCAGTGGCGCCCGGTCGCTACCGCTCCCGGTACCGTACCGGAGCTCACTTTCACGTACGCGCAATCGCAAGCTGATGCGGGAAAAATGCCAAACAACATAGTTAACACTGTAATAAGTCTGTCCCACTCTCAACGCGCGGTACTGTGCCGTGTTCCAATTGTGAGCGTGATCTGAAAACCTCAAAAGAATCTGATTGTATAGACCAGTCTCACGCCTCGCCCGATCTCCGGCGCGAATCCCTTGATGAATGAGAGGTGATTGAAATAGAGCTTGTCGTTCAGGTTGAAGGCGTTGACGTAATCGAGGCTCGACAGCAGCCAGAGGTTGCGCGCCAATCCGATGTCCAGCCGCGCCTCCGTACCGACGAAGCGGCTATTGCCCTGCGCGTAATTGGCCACAGTCAGTCCATCTTCAACATCGCCGGTCGGGGCAAGGAAGATGAAGTTGTTAATGTGGTAATAGAAGAAGTTGGCCTCGGCGCGCACACGCCCGCTCGAATGACGCAGGCCGAGATCAATGCCGTCACTGCTTTCTCGTTCGAGGTTGGGGTTGCCGATCTCGAAGCTCGCGTTGCCGGGGTGCGGGCCGTTGTTGTAAAGCTCCTCCAGGGCGGGCGCGCGATAGGAATGCGTGTAGTTGGCGACGAAAGCCGTGCCGCCTCCGAGCGGAACGCGAAAGCCCGCCGCCCCCGAAAAGCCGTTGAATGACCTCTGCTCCAGACCCGTTGGATTATAACCGTTGTGCTCGAAGCGCCCTCCGAACTGCAACGCAGCGCGCTCGAAGTTGATCGTCTGCAGCGTGAACAACGCGAAAGCGTTCTGAGTCGTGGGCGGCGCCAGGGCCTCTTCGCCGACGGAATCATAATCGCGATGCATCCCCCAGAAGCCGAAGCTGCCCGAGAGACGTCCCGTGCGATGTTCGTCAAACACGCCGCGGTATCGGCGCTCAGCCAGCCTTTGCCGAAGTAGCCAAAGCCACCCGACCCATTCCCGTCCCGAGTGAACGAGTTGGTCACGCGGCCCAGCGGCGTGTTGTAATCGCCCGCGCGTTGACCGCCGCCGTTGCCCCAGACCAGCCAGTTACCCTTGCCGTACTCGATCCCGGCGCTCCCGCCACCCTGATAGTTGTTCGTGGCGCCGATTCCAGTGATGTAGCCGCGCAAGCCCTCGTGCGACGATTCGTGAGCGGAGATGGCGTTGACCACGCCGCCTATGGCGCTGCTGCCGTAGAGCAGCGTGGCCGGGCCTTTGACGACCTCGACTCTGTCCAGGCTGAGCAAATCGAGCGGCTCGGAGTGATCGCCCGATTGAAAGCCCAGCGCGCCGATCCGCTGGCCGTCCTGCAATACCAGAACGCGATCGCCGTCAAAGCCGCGGACTACGGGGCGCGCCGTGCCCGGGCCGAAGCTGCGCTTGGCGACGCCCAACTCAAAATCGAGAGCTTCGCCGAGAGAGACGGGGTTCTTTTTAGCCAGCTCCTGCGAGCCGACGACCGTGACCGATTGGATCGAGTTGAATGTAGTCTCCTCGCTTCCCGTGGCGGTAACTGTCACCTGCTCGCGCACCGCCGACAACTCGATCTGGAAATCGGCCGTGGTCACATTGCCCGCGGTGACCTGAACGGTCTTCACGACGTCCGGGGCCAGGTCGAGATGCGCCGTCACGTCATACCTGCCCGGCAGGACGTTCTGGAATTCGTATGCCCCTTTCTCGTCGGTCTCGACAGAGCGTTTCAGTTGGATGATCGTCACCCGCACGTTGTGAACGGGCTTTTCCGTGTCGCCGATCGTGACCACGCCGCGCAGCGCGCCATTCGACTGAGCAAGGCCACTCACGGACAAGGCGCACAATAAACAAAATGACAAAGCATAAAGGCGTTTGATATTGGTGATGTTCCCGATTTTCATTGAACCCTCCTTCGCGCGCGGTACTGTACCGGTGTCCCAATGTTGCGTGGCCTGATTTGGGCCGCGGCAGTGAATGTAACGCCGGCGGCAAACTTCGTTTGTCCGGCTCGAAAGCCGCCGTGTATTAAATAGGAGATTGAAAATTCCGCACTCGAAATAAAATGAACTGGCGACGGGTCCGGGCGAGTGGTCAAATCTGGCCGGTGAGCGGGGCGACTCTTATTCAACAAGCGGTTTCGGCGGGTTATTAGGTGGGCATAAGGCGTGTGAATAAATCAGATCGGCGGAGCCTTTGGAGTGCGGGCGCTCGGGACCGCTTTGGTATTCCACTCTGGGTTCCACAGACTTTCGGAGCGGGAGACCCGAGTGGGCTTCCTTTCCATCATTGCTGCAGTATCGAAGTGGACTACCAAAGCGGTCCCCGAGCGCCCGCACTCCAAAGGCTCCGCCATTTCATGTAGTTGGTCGATGGGGAATCGGCCTTATCTGTACCGCGTTCCGTGTTTGATCACTATGTCCACGCGCTGCAACAGCGCGATGTATCGCAGCGCGTCGCCGCGAACCGCGATGACGTCGGCGTATTTGCCTTCGCTGACTGTCCCGTAATCCTTCTCTACCTTCATCGCGACGGCGGGCCAGTAGGTGGCCGCGCGGATCGTCAGCATCGGGTCGACTCCAAGGATGTTCACCCACGCGTCAAGCTCGCGCCACGTCGACGAGCTGTGAAACTTCATCGGGATGCCGCTGTCAGTTCCGATCAACTGCACGACGCCGGATTCGCGCAGTTGGTGAAATTTCTTCGCCAGCGTGGGCCGACGAATCGGGTTGAGCTGGAAATACGAGAGGCGGTCGGGGTGTTCGATCGATTTTCGGATGTCGGCGATGATCTCCGGCGTCAGACCTTCGCGCCAGGCCGGGTCGTCGAGCTGTTCGGGGTTGTCGCGCAGATATTCATAGTTGAACAGCCCTTCGATCGTGGGCGTCCAGAAGAGCGGGCCGAGGGCCATATTAGCCGTGCGCTCGCGGATCATCGCGATGATGTCAGGCGGGTATTCGGGCGCCGAAGACAAGCCGGTGTGCTCGAAGCAATCGACTCCGGCCTGCAACCCACGGCGAATCTCTTCGGGGCGGTGCGAATGCGCGACCACCGGGAGCCTGTGTTTGTGCGCTTCGTCGGCCACGGCGCTGACTTCATCCATCGTCATCTGATCCTGGTCGATCAGCTTTATGACATTGACTCCGGCCTCGGCCAGCTTGCGGACTTTGGCCCGCGCGTCGTCAACGCCTTTGACCCCCCAGCGGAAATATTCCGTTCCGGGATAAGGCTCGTGTTGAATGAAGGGGCCGGAGACGTAGAGCGTCGGGCCGGGAATTTTACCGGCGTTGATGGCGTCGCGGACTTCGACGCTCTCTTTCAGCGGCCCGCCCAGATCGCGCGCGCTGGTCACGCCGGCCAGCAGCAACTGTTTGGCCGAAGCCGGCATAATCACCGGGCCGAGCAACGGAGGATAGGTTTTGTCCCAATGCGCGTAATCGCTGTGGCCGTTGATCTGAAGGTGAACGTGCATGTCCCACAGACCCGGCAGCACGGTCATTCCTTCGGTCGAAATCAGCTCCGCGTCTTCCGGGATCGGCAAGGCTCCGACCTGGCCTACGGCCTTGATGCGTTCGCCTTCAATGATTATGACGCTGTTGCGAAGCGGCCGCCCGCCGTAACCATCAATCAGCGTTCCTCCGGCCAGGGCTTTGATTTTACGCGGCTGAGAGACGGCCTTGGCCGCCCCGGTGGGTGGATTTTGGAAAGCGCCGGACGAGACCAACGCGGCGCAGATGAACAAAGATACAGACAGACGCGCAGTTGTTTTCATATTGTGTTTCCTCAAGACAGCAATTTTGTCAGCCAATCCGGATGTATTTTCAAACCCGCTAAACCCGCTACGCCCATCACAACGCCCAGGACTCCAAGCGCCAGCGACATCCAGAGCAGCCATTTTTTCTTCGTCAACGCCGTCACTGCGAGCGTCGCAATTGACACTGACGTAGCGGCGTCCGAGAGGTCGAACTGGTCGTCCCGATAGTTCAGCGCGTCGTATTGCGCTTCGTATCCTTTGGCCTTCCGCTGCAGTTCGCTTTCCTCCTCCTGATAGCGCGTGATCTCAGATTCGTAACGCTTCAATTGACTATCAAATATTGTCGAGGGCTGTTTTGCGGCCGATTCGCGAAGGACGATGGTTTGATCACGCCCAAACTCCAGGAGGTGTTGCTTGATCCGTTTCGATTGGTACTCCGACCAAGTATCAACCGCGTCGGATTTGGCTTGCAGCATCGCTTGAACGATATTGTCATCCTTTACTTTGGCGATAGCCATAAACGCAGCAAGCACAGCCACACTTACGGCGACCCAGTTGGTGAGACGATCTTTTGATTTAGGATCTGAGAGTAGTTCTGAAGGATTTTCCATACTTTCTCGGTAAATCGGGGCTACTCATTTCATTTATGAATCGGGTCGCAATTGAGCGTGTCAATGCATGCCGTAATATTCAGCGAGTTTGAAGAATGACTCTTTGGGCTCCCAAACCGCCTTTGTCTTCGCCGCCTCGATAGGCGCAGCAGCCGAACTCTGTAATCACGACGGGCTTGCCGTGTAGAAAATACGCTCGTAAATTTTCGCGATAGGCTTTTTTGTTCCCAGCGTTCCGGTAATGGTTGACGCCAACGATGTCGAACAGCGACCAATCCACCTCTTCCCACGACCCGGAGGCGTAAGTGAGTTGACCGTGAAAACATTCGCGCGCCATTGCAGTGGCTTTCAACAAGAAAGCGTTTAAGTTTTTGTTGAAAGAGCCTCTGACGATCGTACTTTTGATCAAACGCCAGGGCGTCATGAATGTCTTTAATCGTTCGAGGATATTGTTTCCATCAACCAGCCCACGCATGAAGGCCGTCAGCTCCAGACCCACGACAAACACTAGGTTGGGCGCTTGCTCTCTCAATTTTTCGGCGGCCCGAGCGCACTCGGTAATGTAAGTCAGCGTCTCTTGCTCACCAGCGTCGATAAGAGTCGGCGAAAACCAAACTTCTAGGCCTTGGCGTAACGCGTACTCCGCCGCAAACGCCAGTCTTTCGATATCCTTCCCGGAAATCCGAATGGCAGTACAGCGCAAATCGGTTCTTATGATTTCAATTTCGCGCCGGACTATAGCCGGGTCGAATGTTTCGCGGGACAATGTATTACGCGTCGTTAGCGTCCCAATATCATAATTCACACCCTTGCGATTCATATAGGTTGAGCTTTGTGTTTAATGTCAGGCGGAGTATTTTGTCAATGATCAGAATTTCGAGCAAAATCTCGACCGGGACACGCTGATCTTCAATGAACGATTTAATGGGGAAAATATGAGCGATTCAAGAGTTGTCAAAGCGCCGCGCGGCGATCAGCTCAGTTGCAAGGGCTGGGCGCAGGAGGCCGCGATGCGGATGTTGATGAACAACCTCGACCCGGAGGTCGCCGAGCGCCCCGACGATCTGGTCGTTTACGGCGGCGCGGGCAAGGCGGCGCGCGACTGGCGGTGCTTCGAGCACGAAGACGCGCCGCGCGTGTTAATAGCCAACTCGAACCTCGTGGGCCACTGGTCGAACTGGAAGGAGTTTCACAGGCTGGAGCGGATGGGGTTGACGATGTACGGCCAAATGACCGCCGGCTCGTGGATCTACATCGGCAGTCAGGGCATCGTTCAAGGCACGTTCGAAACCTTCGCCGCCGTCGGCGAAAAACACTTCAACGGTTCTTTGGCGGGGAAGTTGGTCGTCTCCGGCGGGATGGGCGGGATGGGCGGCGCGCAGCCGCTGGCCGCGACCATGAACGGCGCGTGTTTTTTGGGCATCGACGTCGATCCGGCGCGCATTGAGAAGCGTCTTCAAACCGGTTACTGCGACGAGATCAGTTACGACCTCGACGACGCGCTGGGCAAAATCAACGAAGCGAGGAAGCGCGGCGCGGCGATCTCCGTCGGACTGGTGGGCAATTGCGGCGACGTCCTGCCGGAGCTTGTTCGGCGCGGCGTCGTCCCCGACGCGTTGACCGATCAGACCAGCGCGCATGACGCGTTGAACGGCTACGTGCCGAACGGGATGGGACTGGACGACGCGTTAAGGCTCCGGCGCGAAAACCCCGATGAATACGTCAGGCGGGCGATGGAGACGATGGCCACGCACGTCCGCGCGATGCTAGATCTGAAGCGGATGGGCGCGGTGACTTTCGATTACGGCAACAACATCCGCGCGCAGGCCGAGCAGATGGGCGTCCGGGACGCCTTCGAGATTCCGGGCTTCGTGCCCGAATACATCCGGCCGCTCTTCTGCGAAGGCCGGGGGCCGTTCCGCTGGGTGGCGCTGTCCGGCAATCCCGAGGACATTCGCAAAACGGACGACCTGGCGCAGGAGCTTTTCCCCGACGACCCCGTGTTGGACCGCTGGCTGAAGCTGGCGCGCGAGCGCATCAAGTTTCAGGGGCTGCCGGCGCGCGTCTGCTGGCTCGGCTACGGCGCCCGCGCCGAATTCGGAGTGGCGATGAATGAGATGATTCGCCACGGCAAACTCGACGCGCCCGTCGTTATTGGCCGCGATCACCTCGACAGCGGCTCGGTCGCTTCGCCGTACCGGGAGACCGAAGGGATGATCGACGGCTCGGACGCCGTCGCCGATTGGCCGCTGCTCAACGCGCTGGTTAACACGGCGGCGGGGGCTTCGTGGGTTTCGATCCACAACGGGGGCGGCGTGGGCATCGGTTATTCGCTGCACGCAGGAATGGTAGTGGTCGCCGACGGAACCCAGGACGCGTCGCGGCGGTTGCAGCGCGTGCTGACGACCGATCCGGGGATGGGCATCATCCGCCACGTCGACGCCGGATACGAAAAAGCGATTGAGGAGGCGCGGGATCATGGCGTGCGCGCGCCGATGCTTTGAAAAGCATTGATGAGGTAGACGCTTCCGCGGGAAATGCGCGCCGTTATGTTTATTCGCGTTTATTCGTGGCTGATATTCATTCCGTAAAAGCCTGCTCTACGATACGACTCGTCCAGTAATTCGACGACGTGCGCGACGCGGCAATCGGCGTTGAACATTCGCGCGCCGGCGCCCAATTGCATATGGCATCCGGGGTTGGCGGTGACCAGAATCTCGGCCTCCGTGGCCTGCGCTTTGCTGATCTTATCGGCGAGCATTGTAGACACCCGCTCCGCCGCAACAATCCTGCATTCCTTCTAGCTGTCTGTATTCGAGGCCTGGAATCGAGGCCAAGACCTGCTGAGGCGCAGTCGTCACGCGCTGCGCGTGGTAGAGATGGCAGGGCGCGTCATAAGTGACGCGGCGGTTGATATCGGCCCCCCGGCGAATGTCGCCCGAGGCCAAGAACTCGGTCACGTCGCGGACGCCGGCGCTGAAGCGTTCGGCGCGGTCGGCGTATCGCGGGTCGTCTTTCAACAACTCGCCGTATTCTTTCAGCAGCGCGCCGCAGCCGGCGGCGTTGATGATGATCGTGGCCGACCCGTTTGTCGCCAGAAAGCGCTCGAAGGCGTCGATGTTCCGGCGGGCCAGCTCGCGGGCGTTTTCCAGATCGCCCGCGTGGGCGTGTAGCGCGCCACAGCAGACTTGCGCTCCGACGTCGTTCATCTCGCACCCGTTGGCCGCCAACACGCGTTTCGTGGCGTCATTGACATGCTTAAACAACCCTTCCATCACGCAGCCGGTGAAAACTGAAACCGGACGCGAAATGGGACTTATAGGACTGATAGGACTTTTGTGTCCCCTTGTCTCCTTGTCCCCTTGTCTCCTTGTCTCCCTATCGGGGGCCGTCGTCATCAACAGCGAGAGCGCGAAATCGGCCTTCGGCGCGATCCAGCGCGCGAAGCCTTTTCTGTAAGCGAATCGGGTAAGCCGGTTGTCGCGCAGGAACCTCGAAAGAGCGAAGATCAGCTTCAAACGCTTCGGGTAAGGGAAGACGTGGCGCAGCGCCAGCTTGAGCAGAGTCTTTTGAAATGTCGAGCCGCGATGAGTCTCCTGGTTAAGGATCGTCTCGCGCGCAGATTCGAGCAGCGATCCGTAGCGGACTCCCGCCGGGCAGGCCGTTTCGCAGGCGCGGCATCCCAGGCAGAGATCAATATGGCGCTCGAAGCTCGCAGAATCGGCGTTGAGCCGGCCTTCGGCGACGGCGCGCATCAGGAAAATCCGCCCGCGCGGGCTGTCGTTTTCATTGCCGAGTTGTTGATAAGTCGGGCAGGCGGGCAGGCAGAGTCCGCAGTGAATGCAGCCCAACAGTTTCTCCGTTTCGGCGCTAAGAGAGATTTGAAGCGAAGCGATCGAATTATTCGTCATTGCGGAAATCCAGGCGATGCGTGTTGTTCGCGCGGCTCATTGCCGAAAGTCGGCGGCGCCGGGGGAAATAAGTTTTCCTTTTTGCGCTGGTCGCGCCAACCGAAGATCGCGCAAATAACGAGCGTCCATGCGGCGGCGCTAATCAATGCGGTGATGATTCCGATGGCGGCGAAAATTGGGCCGATTTGAGACATAGTCCAACCGCGATCCCGCATTGTTATCGGCAGCCCTATAGTCAGGAATCTGCCGACTACCAGATTGACGATCATCACAGCGCAAGCGATTAGCGCGAATTGCGAGACTCGTGGATGCCGCCGCCATCGCGATAACGCCAAAATAATACCAATCACCCAGACGATGATGACCGGTGTTGATATCGCAATAGCGCTGAGTGTGGGAATTAATACTTCCATGCGCCAAATCTCCATTTGTTAATGCGCAAAGCGCCACATCAAATACCCGCTACGAATCTGCCCGGGTTGAGCAGCCCGTGCGGATCGAATTTCTCTTTCAGCGCGCGCATCAGGCCGCGGCCCGGGCCGACCTCGCCCCAGACGTCGAACCGACTTTTGATCTCGTCGGGCGCGCGCAGAATGAGCATCTGGCCTCCACGCGCTTGGGCCATGCGCCTCATCTCGGCGAGCCTGTTCAGCCACTCTTCGGCCTTGAGTCCGTCAAGACCTCGGGCGTCGCCGTGCAGTCGAACGACGCCGTTCGCCGCATGCGCGCGCAGACGTATCGGCGGCAGCCCGCGATTTATGTCGGCGATCAAAGCGTTCAAATCGGCCGGCAGCGCGCTCAGTTTCAGAATGAATTCGGCGCGCGGCGACGTCTCGCTCTCGTGATACGCCCGCCAGAATTCGCCCGCGTCGGCCTCGCAGAGTGTGGTATGTCTGACGCCCGATCCGAGCCGCGCCGCTTCTTCTACCTGCCAATCTATAGTCTCCGCCTCGTTCAAGAATCTCAGGGCGAGCGCGAAATGTTCCGCGTCGAGCGGCGGAGGCGCCTCGTCGTAAGGCGAGATCAACTCCATCGCCGCCGGCTGAACGTCGGAATCGGTAATACGCGCGACTAGCGAGCAAAGCGACTCCGCGTCGCTCGAATAAAAGACTACGGTCCTCTCGCAGGGTGGAAGCGCGCGAAGCTTGAAGCTCGCTTCGGCGATCACGGCCAGCGTGCCGAAGCTCCCGACATAAAGTTTGCAAAGGTCGTAGCCGGCCACATTCTTGACCACCTTGCCGCCCGCGCGAGTTATCCGCCCGTCGGCATGAACTACGGCGACGCCGATCAGCCAGTCGCGCGGCGTCCCGTAAGCGCAGCGCAATGGGCCGCTGCTGGCCGTAGCGATGACGCCGCCGACGGTCGAACGCTCGTCGCCGAAAGGGTCGAGCGGGATGAATTGTCGCTTTTCTGCGGCCGTCCGGTTGAACGCCGCGAGCGGCGCCCCGGCTTCAAAGGTCGCGGTCAGATCGGCGGGTTCGTACTCGAGCGCGCGGTTCATCATAGCGGTCGAAACAACTACATCAAATCTCGTGGGCCTGGCGCCCATTTCGAGCCACGTCCCCGCGCCAGCCGGAATCACGCGCCAGCCCTCGCCGCTCGCGAGTCGCATCATCTCGCTCAACTCTTCTATATTGCGTGGGAGGGCGACGGCGCGTTCGCGCTCGTCTCCAACGCGGAAATGGCCGCCGGCCGCCAATTCCGCGCGATCTTCGCCGAACATTTCGCGCAGGCGATAGATGATTTTGTCTGAAGAGACTTCGCGCGCGCGCGCGGTCTCGGATTGATGATTTTCCATAAACGATTTTTGCGCTTCCCGCGCCTGGGGACTCATGCGGCGCCGGGATTTATGCGTGAACCTCAAATTATGTCACGCCCACGCTGTTTCGGCGAGAGAGCGCCGCGCTATCACGCGGCCAGAGCCGCGCGCAGCGCATCAATCGCCAGGACGGAACAATGCTCCTTGTTGCGAGGCAGACTTTCCAGAGCGCGCGTTACGTCTCGTGGCGCGAGTTTGCGGGCTTCGTCAACGGTCAACCCGATGATCAGCTCGGTCAACGCCGAGCCTGCGGCGACACTAGGCGGACAGCCCTGAACTTTGAAACTCGCTTCGGCGATTTTGCCGTCGGCCACTTTGATGTAAAGACGCAGCAGGTCTCCGCAGACCGGATTGGTCGCCTCGCCGCGCGCCGTCGCGTCGCTCATTTCGCCGACGTTGCGGGGATTTTCCAAATGTTCGAGAACTTTTGCGCTGTACATTGTCATTGAGAAAATGTATGAAGACTGTTAGCCACCGCAGGGCGCCGCAGAACACAGAGAAATGATCAGGCCCTCTGTGCCCTCTGTGCTCTGCGGTGGCTATTCATCCCTGCCCACACTCTTATCGGCGGATATCTCACCTTCGAATTCGGCCAGCATTACGCAAATCTGGTCCATCACTCCGGTCGTATCGCGTCCGGGGCCGGTATAGTTGTTGCCCATCAGGCCCAAAATCAGCGGCTGTCCGCGCTTGGTCGTGATATACCCTGACAGCGCGTTGACGTAAGTGAGCGCGCCGGTTTTTCCGCGCATGTTGTTCGCTGCGGGGGAGTCGCGCATGCGCCGTTCGAGCGTGCCGTCGACGCCGGCGATCGTCATCGATTCGAGCCAGCTTTTGGTGTAAGGGCGCCCGAGCATGAATTCGAGCAGCCGCGCGGTCGAACGCGGCGTGACCAGATTCTGCCGCGCCAGCCCAGACCCGTCACGCAGGCTGAGCGGCGCGACGTCGATCCCTGCCCTTTGCAGAAACCGGCGGCGGATTTCGGCGCCCAACGCGGCCGTGGATTTCGGGCGTCCGTAATCATCGAGAGAGAGCGCGTCGGCGTGGCGCGTCCCCAGTTGCCGCAGCATCAATTCGGCGTGCAGATTCTGGCTCTGTTTGTTGATGACCTTGAGCATCTCGGCGAGCGGCTGCGATTCGACGCCGGCGACTTCGAAAAGTTTCGATTCGTCGAACGGGTTGGCGACGCGGGCGACGGCGTCATAGCGTTCGACACGTCCCCGCACGCGGACGCCGCGACGGGCCAGAGCCTCTTTCAACAACTCGGCGGCGAACCTCGCCGGATCGTGGACGGCTATATCGACCTTGAAATCACGCGCGCCGCGCGGGACGCTGCCGAAAAATTCCACCGTGTTGCTGTCGAGGGGCCGGTGGACGCCGATGCGTGTTTGGCCGTCCGCGACAGTCTCAGCGTTGTTGACGATTTTGAGATAAGCGGTCTGGGGCTGAATTTTGATCGAGGGAGGCTTGCCCGCGCGGGGCGCCGGGGTGACTGTGAACGTCACGCTGTTGTCATTGACCGTCAGGGCGCTGACCTCCGCGCCGTAATAGAACTGCGCGTCCTCCCACTCCCAGCCCGAACCGAGCAGGTCGCCAGCGAAGAAGCTGTCGTCGCCGATCAGATTGCCCATGACAGTTTTGATCCCGGCGGCCTTAATCTGATCGGCCAGTCGCTCGACGGCCGTGATCGTGTCGGCGGGCTTGAGTTCGTTGTAGCGATCCGGGTCGTCGGTGTCGAATCGCGGCGAGAGGTTCGGATCGCCGCGGCCGTACAGAATCAGGTCGCCCTTCAAGACGCCGATTTTGGGCGCCGGGCGGGTCGCGTAGACCGAGGTTTTGACCTTGAAATCGGGGCCGAAGGCGTCCAGCGCCGCCGCCGAGGTGTAGAGCTTCATGTTCGACGCCGGCATGAAAGACTTGTCCGGGTCACGCTCGAAGACGACCACGCCCTCAGGCGTGATGATTCGCGCGCCCCAGCGGGCCGAAGCGAATTTAGGTTGATCGAGCAGCGCCGCGATCCGCGATTGCAGTTCAGCCAGCGTCGCCGGCCTGTCGGGCGCCGTAGACGGTCGCTGCGCGAGCGCGGGAATGAGCGCCAGCGAAATGACGAGCAGTAAGGCAAGAGGTCTGTTTGCAATGACGAGCAGTAAGGCAAGAGGTCTGTTTGCGGTCTTCATATTTTTAGATAACGAATATAGCGTTTAAGAATAAGGAATTTCAGCCACGAATGAACACCAATGAACACGAATTCCTTCCTTGATACTGGCGATCCTTCCGCTTCCGGCTGCTTGCTTTGGCGCCAGGCGCGAATGTCTCCAGACATCGGCCGCCTGCCGCTATTCGTGAATATTCGTGTTCATTCGTGGCTGAAATTCCTTTTCTTTAAATCTACAATTCGATTCTTTCGGCCTCCACGATCTTATCTTCGCCGGGCAGGTTGAAATACTCGGCTACGCGCGACTCGAAATCCACGATCAGACAGCAAGGGTTGTGCTCGCGGAAGAGCGCCCCGGCGTTGATGAGCGTCAGGTCTTCGAATTTTTGCACGAGGCGACGATGTGTGTGGCCGTTGATGACGAAATCGTATTCATGCAAGTTGACCAGCTTCCACAGCGCGTAGTTCGAATGCAGCGTCATGGTGTCGTCCCATGGCCAGACGCCGCCCATGTCGTGCCACGAACGCATACGACGTTATGTTCGATCAGCAGATCGATCGTGCGGTTGGGGTCGCCCGGCCCGTCGACGACGTCGCCGACCGAGCAGACTAGATCGAGACGCCCGGCCTCGAAGAATCGCAACGCAGTCTCCAGACGGTCGTCTTCGCAATGAATGTCGCCTAAGACTCCGACGCGGCGGAGCCCGCCGGTTATGTTGTTATCAATGGTCACCTGGCAAATGTTTACCATAGGGAGCGAGGAGTAGGGAATAGGGATTGCGGATTGCGGATTG
>WNFV01006695.1_pt1 | contig 13563 bp, 6 predicted proteins | sample 5400101 | NCBI WGS metagenome assembly WNFV01 (sample SAMN13153361, study PRJNA577476) | soil metagenome | isolation source: 115 cm soil or saprolite under grassland replicate 1 | place: USA:California | collected 2016-06-15
TTCGTCAGTTATCCGAAGGCCGGCCGGGACACCGACAAGACGCCGCTGATCGGTTGGGCCGGTTGGAACCATCTCGACCAGGCGCATGCGCTCGCCACGCTTTACATCACCCGCAAGACGGAGGACGGCTGGCCGGCGAAGCGCCTGCTGCCGTTGCTGGCCGGGCTGGTGGAGCTGGAGCCGTGGCTGCACCAGTGGTACAGCGACCTGGCGCCGGGATACACCGGCAGCCCGGCCGCCTTCTACACCACGCTGATCGACGCGGAACTCGCTGCGCTCGGTTGCGGCCGGGCCGATCTCGTACCGGACAAGCTGCGGTGACGGAGATGCTGCCATGACTCTGATGCGCGACGTCATCACCATCCCGGAACGGGTGACCGACTCCGACTTCGTGATGCGGCTGTCCGAGGGTGTGGCGCAAGCGCGGCAGACCATCAAGGACTACGTGGTCACCGAGAGCCTGCGTGGCAACTTCACCGACGCGCTTGGCCTGGTGGGCCAAGCGGTGGAGACCGGGCGGTCACAGGCGGCGTTCCTGCACGGCTCGTTCGGCTCCGGCAAGAGCCACTTCATGGCGATGGTGCACGAGATCCTGGTCCGCAATCCGGACGCGCGGGCGATGCCCGAGCTGGCGCAGCAGGTGGAGGAGGCGGACAAATGGCTGGCCGGCGCGAACGTGCTGCCGCTGACGTACCACATGCTCGGCGCGCGGTCGGTCGAGGAGGCGGTGCTGGGCGGGTACCGGGCGCAGATCGCACGGTTGCGTCCGGACGCGCCGCCGCCGGCGGTACACCGGTCAGACGCGCTGCTCGAAGACGCCGCGAAGATCCGGGCGCAGCTCGGTGACGGGAAGTTCTTCGGGCTGCTGTCGGGTGGCGCGGCCGGTACCGGGTCTGCCGGCTGGGGCGCCTATCGCGGTGGCTGGGATGCCGCGAAGTACGCCACGGCGGTGGCCGGTGCTCCGGGCACCGAGGAGCGGGACCGGCTGGTCAGCGACCTGACCGCCACGCTGTTCTCCGGCGCGGTCCACAGCGGGGAGTACCTGGACCTCGAAACCGGGCTTGCGGTGCTGACCCAGCACGCCAAGTCACTGGAGTACGACGTCGTGGTGCTGTTCCTCGACGAGCTGGTGCTGTGGCTGTCACAGCACTTGTCCAACCTGGAGTTCGTCAACGAGGAGGGCGGCAAGCTCGCCAAGTTCGTCGAGTCGGCGGACGCGCACCGGCCTGTACCGCTGGTGTCGTTTGTGGCGCGGCAGCGAGACCTCGTCGACTTCCTCGGCCCGCACGTGCCCGGTGCGGAGCGGCAGGCGTTCTCCGACGTGTTCCGGCACGGGCGCGGCCGGTACCAGGAGATCACGCTCGAAGAGCGCAACCTGCCGCTAATCGCGGAGAAGCGGCTCCTGGCGCCGAGGGACGCTGCGGCCAAGCGGATTCTCGACGACGCGTTCCGGGCGGTCAGCCGGCGGCCGGAGATCTGGGACGCCCTGCGGCTGGGCGCGCAGTTCGAGGACGCCGGGATCGGCTCGGACGAGGCGGTGTTCCGCCGGCTGTATCCGTTCAGCCCAGCCCTAGTCGCCGCGCTGGTGGCGCTGTCGCAGGCGCTGCAGCGCGAGCGTACCGCGCTGAAGACGATGCTCCGGCTGCTGGTCGAACGCCGGAACACGTTGCGGGTCAACGATCTCATCGGGGTGGCCGAACTCTTCGGCGAGCTAGTCGGCAAGGGGGAGCTGCCCGACGAACCGGCGCTGCGCAAGCACTTCGAGACCGCCCGCTCGCTGTACCGCACGCACCTGCGCCCGCTGCTGCTGCGCCGGCACAGCCTGGACGAGGCGGGCGCGGCGGCGGTCGGCGACGCGCATCCGTTCCGGATCGACGACCGGCTGGTCAAGACGCTGCTGCTGGGTGCGCTGGTGCCGGACGTACCAGCGCTGCACAACCTGACGGCCGCCAAGCTGCACGCGCTCAACTACGGCAGCATCGCCAGCCCGCTGCCCGGTATGGAGCCGCAGATCGTGCTGGGGCGGCTGCGGGAGCTGGCCGAAGGGGCGCCGGAGATCCGGGTGGGCGACGGTCCCGACCCCGTTATCACTCTGGAACTGTCCGAGGTGGACTATCAGGCGATCCTGGAGCGGGTACCCGCGACCGAGGACACCCCGGGTGCGCGCCGCCGGCTGCTGCGCGACCTGGTCTGCGGCGAGCTGGGCGTGAAGGCGATCGACGGGGTGACGCCGGAGTTCAGCCACCCGCGCGAGTGGCGCGGTCGGCGGCACCCGTTCGATGTTCTGTTCGGCAACGTACGCGACCCCGACGAGCTGCCCGAGTCGGCGCTGCGGGCCAACGGTGACACCTGGCGGCTGGTCATCGACTACCCGTTCGACTCGGCCGGACACAGCCGGCGCGACGACATCGCCCGGGTGGAGGGCCTGCACCGGGCCGGGGTGTCCGGGCGCACCGTCTTCTGGCTGCCGTTCTACCTCACCGAGGACCGGCTGGGTCAGGTGGGCACGCTGGTGCGGCTCAACTACGTGCTCGCCGGGGACGGCGAGCGGCTGTACTCGCTCGCCTCGGACATGTCGGCACCCGACCGGCAGCAGGCGAGGATCATGTTGGAGCAGATGCAGCGGACGGTCCGGGAACGGCTGCTGGATTGCCTCAAGCAGGGGTACGGCGCGGCGGCACCGCAGCCGGCCGACGTGGAGACCGACACCGAGCCGGTGTTCCAGACCCTGGCCGAGGGCCTGCGGCTGGATAACCTCGTCGGCGGGACGCTGAAGGCGGCCTTCGAGCACCTCACCGCGCAGTTGCTGACCTGGAGCTACCCGGGTACACCCCATCTGCCCGAGGACGAGGCGCTGGTCCGGACCGCGGACGTCCGCAGGGTGCTGGAGGTCGTGAAGCGGACGGTCGCCGACCCGACCCGTGGCGTCACCGTCGAGCCTCTCGACCGGCCGACGGTCAAGCGGATCTGCAACCCGCTCAAGCTCGGCGCGCTGACCGAGAACAAATACGTGCTGAACCTGACCACGTCGTACTGGACCCGGCATTTCCTGCAGGGTGCGGCGCAGCGGGGGTACACCAACCAGTTCTCGGTACGGGTACTGCGTGAGCTGACGGAGGCCCCGGCACCGCGCGGACTGGACAAGCTCGTGCAGAACCTCATCATCGCGGCCTTCGCGCTCGACCAGGACCTCGGCTGGTTCCAGTACGGCGCCCAGGTCCCGGCGCCGCCGCTGGAGCACCTGACCGACGACTTCGAGCTGCGCCACCCACGCATGCCCGACGAGGAGATCTGGGCGACGGCGACACGGCGCTGCGCAGCGCTGCTGGGCAAGATCGTGTCGCCGTTGCGCTCAACAGCCAACGTCGCCGAGCTGGCCCGCCAGGCGCGGGATTTGGCGCGCCTGCAGGTCGGCGACAGCCGAGAACTGGCAAATTTGTTGAGCCGGCATGCGGCGCAGCTTGGCCTCGATGCCGACATGGAGACCGGTCGGCTGGCTACCGCGACCCGGGTCGCGACGCTTCTCGACCAACTCACCCAGGAAACCGACGACGTCGTGCTGGTCGAACTGCTGGCCAGTGCCGACCTCGGGCCGGTCGACGACACAACCGCAAGCAAGTCGATGAGTTCGGCTTGCAGCGTCGCCAGCGCCCTCGCCCGGACCCAGTGGTCGGTGCTCGACGCGGTCGCGAAGCTCACCGACGACCGGGTCGAGCAGGCGCGGACAATTCTGGAGCAGCTCGCGGACGCGGCCGTGCGCGAGCAGATGCACCGGGACCTGATCGCGGAAATGGACAAGGCCGTCGTGGCCGGCGTCCAGCTCCTCACCGAGAAGCAGCCACCCCCTCCGCCTCCGCCTCCGCCTCCGCCGCCACCACCGCCACCGCCAAGGCCCGGCGCCGGCGGGGACCGGGTCGTCCGCGACGTCGCTGAGCTGCGGCAGGCGGAGGCCGAGATCGGCGAGCTGCTGGAGAACAACCCCGGAAAGGCGGTACGGGTGACCTGGACGGTGCAGGAGTGACCGTTCCGGGTCCCGTTCCGGTCGCCACCGAGGCGCAGGTCCGCCGGCTGGCCCAACAGTGGCTGCGCAAGCCCGGGGACGGGCGGGTGTTGGCGGTGCAGGCCCGTCCACAGTGGGCAGCCGCGTCAACGCTCGACGTCGGTGGCCGTACCGTCCGCGTCGTACCCTGCCCGTCGCCGCTGGCGATGCGGGCCGCCCTGGTCGACGCGGCGCCCGACGAGCGGCTGGTCGTGCTGACCGACTGCGACCCGGACGCGCTGGGCACGGGCCTGCTGGCGCACTGTACGAAGCTCAAGGTATTCAGCATCGAGCCGTGGGACCTGGTCCGGTCCGAGTTCAACGTGACCGACCTCGATCCGGCATTGGTCAACGAGGGGCATTGGCTGGCCGAGGCGCTGACCGAGCAAGCGCCCGCGCAAGGCTGGCCGCCGGTCACCGGCACCGTGCTGACCCGCGATCACGCCCTGCGCAGCCTCACGGCGGCGCTGCTCGGGGTGGCGGCCGGGGACCTGGACAGCGCCGGGATCCTGCAATGGAGCGTCCGCAGCCTCGATGTCGTCAGGTACGCGGCGCTGCCGGCGCAACTGCGCCGGGGGGTCGGCCGCTGGCTCGCCGAGACCGCGGGACCGGCCGCGCGGTGGGCGATGGCCTGTGCCGACGCCGGCAACGGCACCGACGCTATCCCGCTCGGACTGCTCGCCGCACTGTTGTGGGCCGAGCCTGGTAGCGCGTCCAGCAAGGTGACCGCCGCGCGGGTACGGATGGAGGCTCTCATCGGAGGCACCCAGCCGAGCGTCGCGGACGCGACCCGCTGGGGCGAGACGGCCCAGGCGTGGGTGGAGCGCGCGGTCGACGGATCCGACCACCAGCTCGTCGCGCGGATGCTCGGCCGGGCCGAAGAGATCGCACGCGGTCTCCAGGCCGAGAAGCTGTTGGTGAAGTCTGATCTGCTGCCAGCAGCGCTGACCGCGCGACTGCACACCTTCGCCGACGCGGTGCGCGCCGCCCTGCCGGCTCCGTCGCCATCGACGTTGGGTGGTGCCGAGGCGGCGCTGCGCGGACTGCGTCGGCATCGGCTCGCCGCAGTCGGCGGTCGGGTCGGGCTGGCCGAGATGGCGGTACGGCTGGTGCGTTGGCTCGCCACCCCCGACGGACCAGCGCCTGAAACGCTGGCGGCGGCCGTGGCGCGGCAGGCCACCGAGGACGGTTGGGTCGACCGGGCCCGCCTCGACATCTGGGCCGGGGACCCGGACCCGTACCTGGCGGCGGCGTACCGGATGCTGCACGCCGCCGTGGACGCCCGCCGCGGCGCGCACGACGAGCAGTTCGCCACCCTGCGCGCGCAGGCCACTGCCGCCGACATGGCCCCCGGCTCGATGCTGCGCGTCGAGGACGTACGCGACCGGGTGGTGCGCCCGATCCTCGACGCCGGCCAGCGCGTCCTGCTACTCGTGGTCGACGGGATGAGCGTGGCCGCGGGCACCGAGCTGGTGGCCTCGGCGACCGAGGCCGGCTGGATCGAGCTGACCCCCGGCGGTGGCCCGCGGGTGGGCGTGCTGGCCGCCCTGCCCACCGTCACGCAGGTCAGCCGCGTGTCGCTGTTCGTCGGCCGGATCGCCGTGGGGCTGCAAGCCGAGGAGCGGGCCGCGCTGGCAGCCGCCTTCGGTCCGCAGGCACGGCTGCTGCACAAGGCCGACCTGCGGGCCGGCTCGGGGGCCAGTCTGAATCCGGCGGTGGTCGCCGCGCTCGACGATCCGTCCGTGCCCCTGGTCGCGGCCGTCGTCAACACCATCGACGACGCACTGGACCGCAGCGACCCCGGTGTGACGGAGTGGGGCCTGCAGACCGTACGGGCGGTACGCGACCTGCTGGAGCACGCCAAGGACCGGATCGTGGTACTGCTGTCCGACCACGGCCACATCGTCGACCGTGGCGAGGAGGCGACACTGCGCCCCGACCCATCCGGCGGCGCGCGATGGCGGACCGCCGACACGCCGGCCGGCGACGGTGAACTGCTGTTCGCCGGGCCACGGGTGGCGCTCGGCGAGGGACGGGTCGTGCTGCCGTGGCGGGAGACACTGCGGTACGCACCGCGCAAGGCCGGGTACCACGGCGGGGCCAGCGCCGCCGAAGCCGTGATCCCGCTGACGATCCTCACCGCCCGGGACGATTCGGCGGTGCCCGGCTGGGCTGGTGCACCGGTCGCCGCCCCGCCCTGGTGGCGCGGCCCGGTCCCGGGCGAGGCCGCGATCGCGCCCGCGGAAGTCACGCTCTTCGAGTTCGTCACCCCGCCGCTGCCGGCAGCACCGGCGCCGGCCGGCGCTCCGCCGCTCGTAACGGCGCTGCTCGCCAGCGACGTGTACCGGGCCCGACGCAAGCTGGCCGGCCGGACCGCGCTGCCCGATGAGCGGGTCTCCGCCCTGCTCACCGTGCTGGTCCAAGCCGGAGGCCGAGCCCGGCTGGACTCCGTCGCGGCCGACGCCGGGATACCGGCACACCGGATCGGCCTGACCGTCACCGCGCTGCGCCGGTTGCTCCAGGTCGAGGGGTACCCGGTGCTGGACGTTGACCCGGACGGGCAGTCCCTGGTGCTGGATGAGCGGCTGCTGCGCGACCAGTTCCAGCTAGGCCCGTCGTTCGCACATGGGTTTGAGTGACTTGCATGGTGGACGCGCGGCTGGTTTGTTGCTGATCTATGGATGTATCGAACGAGCGTCGACGGGTAGCACGGCGGCCCCGGGCGCAGGTCGCGGCTGTCGGTCGGTTGGAGAAACAGCTGGGATCGCTGCCGGTGATCGCGGACTTCTCCCGCCGGTTGGACATTGCGGGCGTCGTTGACCGGGCCTGCTCGATGCGTGATGTCGGTCCGCTCAGCCACGGTCAGGTCATCGAGGCGTTGATCGCCAACCGGCTGACCAGCCCGAAAGCGATGGTCGCGGTCGCCGACTGGGCCCATGCGTGGGCCGTGGAAGGGGTCTACGGCATCGACCCGGACACCCTCAACGACGACCGCCTGGGCCGGGCGCTGGATGCCCTGGCCGGCCGGGTCGACCAGGTCGTCGGATCGATCGGCGCCAAGGCCATCGACGCGTTCGGGATCGATGTGGCCCGTATCCATTGGGACATGACCTCGATCTCGCTGTACGGCGCCTACGACCGCGTCGATGACGAGCATCCGGCCCCGGCCTACGGGCACCCGAAAGACCGACGCACCGACCTGAAACAGATCCAGGCCGGCATCGCGGTGGCCGCCGACGGTGCCATCCCCGTGTTCCATCACGCCTACGACGGCAACGCCGCCGAGATCGCCCAGGTCACCGACACCATGCGCGTCCTGCAGACCCTGGCCTCACCACGCAGCTTCCTGCTGGTCGGCGACTCGAAACTCATCTCCTACCCCAACGCCACCGCGATGATCGACGCGCAGGTCACGTTCATCGCCCCCCTCGCCGCCTCCCGGGTACCCGACGCACTGTTCGCCAGCCTCGACCACAAGCAGGCCACGGTCGTGGACTACATCGCCGAACGCGACGAAAACAAACGGTTGTTCGACCGGGGCACCTACCGGGTCGCCGAGGACACCATGGACTTGACCGGCCCCCGCAAGAAAGACCCGGTCCTCACCCTGCGGCGGATCCTGGTGTACTCCAGCGCCAACGCCACCGCCGCCACCAAGTCCCGCACGCTCAAACTCGCCCGCGCCCGCACCGACCTGGACACCCTGACCCGCACCGCCGGCACCCGCCACCACCCCACCATGCAGGCCGTGACCGCCAAAGCCACCGCGATCGCCCGCCACCGGCGTATCAGCGCCTACCTGCAGACCACCATCACCACCGACGACACCGGCACACCAACCTTCGCCTGGGTCTTCGACCAGGCCGCCCTCGACGCCGAAGCCGCCGCCGACGGCTGGTACGCCCTGCTGACCAACCTGCCCGCCGACATCGACACCACCGAGGTGTTCCTGCGCTACAAGGACCAACCGATCGTCGAACGCCGCTACGGCGAGGTCAAAGGACCCCTCGCCGTGGCACCGATCTTCCTGCGCAGCAACCGACGGATCACCGCACTGATCACCGTGATCTGCCTGGCCCTGCTCATCTTCTGCCTCATCGAACGCGAAGTGCGCCGCAACCTCGCCCCCGACACCGAAATACGCGGCTTCTACATCAACGACCGCCGCGCCCGCAAACCCACCGGCAGACTCATCCTCCAAGCCCTCGACGACCTCCGCCTCATCCCCGCCCCGTGGGACCAACCGGCAACCATCCCCAAACCCGGCCACCTCCAGACCCAACTCCTGCAACTCCTCGACGTCGACCCCACCCAACCCCGCTGGCCCTAAACAGCAGCCACTCAACCGCATGTGCGAACGATGGGGCTAGGGTCGTGAGCGTGGAGATCAGCGAGCGGCGGCGCCGGGAGGTGATCGACGCGCTGCGCCGGGGTACCGTGCCACGCAACGGGCTGGACGTGCTGGCTGTGGGGCTTGACCGGTTCGTACCCGCAGTTGACGCCGAGCTGTCCACTGCGGAGGACTCTGGTTCGGTCTTCAAAGCGGTACGGGGCGAGTACGGCGCCGGGAAGACCTTCTTCACCAGGTGGCTTGCCGAGCGGGCCAAGCGGCGTGGGCTCGCCACCGCGGAGGTGCAGATCTCGGAGACCGAAACCCCGCTGCACCGGCTGGAGACCCTGTACCGGCAGATCACCGAGAACCTGACAACCGAGGAGTTCACGCCCTCGGCGCTGCGCCCGGTACTGGACAACTGGATGTTCACTCTGGAAGAGGACGTACTGGCCCCGGGTGAGGTGGCCGAGAGCGACGCCGCCGGTCTGGACAAGGCCGTCGGCGAGCTGATGGAGCGCCGGCTGGGCGGCATCGCCCGCAGTGCCCCGACTTTCGCCGCCGCGCTACGCGGGTACCGCGGTGCGGTGGCGGCCGGGGACGTCACGATGGCGGAGGGCCTCGCTGCCTGGCTGGGCGGCCAGCCCAACGTCGCCGCATCGGTACGCCGGGTCGCCGGTGTCAAGGGCGAACTTGACCATTTCGGCGCCTTCGGTTTCCTGCAGGGCCTGTTGACCGTACTGCGCGACTGCGGCCACCCGGGGCTGCTGGTTGTCCTCGACGAGGTGGAGACGCTCCAGCGGATGCGCTCCGACGCCCGGGACAAGGCGCTCAACGCGCTGCGGCAACTCATCGACGAGATCGACGCCGGCCGGTTCCCCGGGCTGTACCTCGTCATCACTGGCACGCCCGCGTTCTTCGACGGTACCCAGGGCGCCCAGCGGCTGCCGCCGCTGGCCCAGCGTCTGTCAACCGACTTCACCACCGACCAGCGCTTCGACAACCCGCGCGCGGTGCAGGTGCGGCTGCCCGGCTTCACCGCGAACGGTCTTCGCGAACTCGGCGGCCGGGTACGGGACCTGTTCATCGCTGGCCTTGCCGACGCCGAGCGGGTCTCCGGCCGGGTCGACGATGGGTATCTTGCGACGCTTGCGGACGCGGTAACCGGGCGGCTCGGAGGCAAGGTGGGCATCGCGCCGCGGGTGTTCCTCAAGAAGCTCGTCGCCGACGTACTCGACCGAGTGGAGCTGCACGCCGACTTCGACCCGCGCCGGCACTACCAGCTCACCCTGACCGCCGGCGAGCTGACCGACGTTGAGCGCAACGCGGCTGGCCTGGCCGTACGCGGCGTCAACGACATCGAGCTTGACCTGCCGTGACCAGCATTCACCGACTGCATCCGGGAGTGGTGCACCACATCGTCAACACCCTCGGTTGGCCGACGCTGCGCCCGCTGCAGGAGGCCGCGATCGGGCCGCTACTGGACGGTACCGACGCGCTGCTGTTTGCTCCGACGGCGGGTGGCAAGACCGAGGCGGCCGTGTTCCCGGTCCTCACGTCGATGATCGAGAACGGGTGGCGCGGCCTGTCCGTGCTGTATGTGTGCCCGCTGCGCGCACTGCTCAACAACCTGCACCCACGCGTAGACGGCTACGCGAGGTGGGTCGGGCGCACCGCCGAACTGTGGCATGGCGACACCTCGCAGGCCCGGCGACGCCGGATGCGGGTCGAGCGACCCGACATCCTGCTCACCACCCCGGAGTCCCTCGAATCGCTGCTCGTCTCGCCCCTGGTCAACCCGCACGAGTTCTTCGCCGACGTACGGGCGGTCGTCGTCGACGAGGTACACGCATTCGCGGGCGACGACCGAGGCTGGCATCTGCTCGCGGTACTGGAGCGGCTTACCCACCTCGGGCATCGCCCGCTGCAGCGCATCGGCCTGTCGGCAACTGTCGGCAACCCTGACCAACTGCTGCGCTGGCTGCAGGGCGCCGATGCTTCGCAGCGGCCGGCCGTGGTGCTCGCCCCACCGGCTCCACCAACCGCGCTGTCGGCGGAAGTCGGACTCGACTACGTCGGCAGCATCCCTAACGCCGCCACGGTCATCGGAGCGCTGCATCGCGGTGAGAAGCGGCTGGTGTTCTGCGAGACACGCAGCCAGGTCGAACGCCTCGCGCTTGCGTTGCGATCCCAGGCCGTGACCACATTTGTCTCGCACTCCTCGCTATCGGTCGACGAACGGCACCAGGCCGAGAAGGCATTTACGGAAGCCCGCGACTGCGTGATCGTGTCCACCTCGACACTCGAACTGGGCATCGACGTAGGTGACTTGGATCGAGTGATCCAGCTCGACGCGCCGCGTACCGTCGCGTCCTTCCTGCAACGGCTCGGCCGCAGCGGCCGGCGGCCCGACACCACCCGCAACACGCTGTTCCTTGCCACCACGCGGGACGCGCTGCTGCGCGGCGCCGGCCTGCTTTCGCTGTGGAAGGACGGCTTCGTCGAGCCGGTGCAAGCGCCCCCCAGCCCGCGTCACATCGCCGCACAGCAGATCCTCGCGCTCTGCCTGCAGGAGGGGCGGGTGGGGGAAAACGTGTGGCCCGAATGGTGGGGCGAACTGCCGGTCTTCGACGAGACGGCACCAGAGATCGCCGGGTGGCTGGTCGAGACAGGGCACCTGGAGCGCGACGGCGGGATGCTGTTCATCGGTCCGGAGGCGGAGCGGCGGTATGGGCGACGCAACTTCATGGAACTGCTCGCCGTCTTCACCGCGGCTCCAGAGTTCACCGTCATGCACGGCCGACAAGAGGTGGGCAGCGCCGACCCGCTAATGCTGATGCGCAAGGTCGACGGTCCCCGTGTACTGGCGCTGGGCGGACGGGCCTGGCGGGTGACCCACATCGACTGGACCCGCAAGCGCTGCTACGTCGAGCCGACGGAGCTGCCGGCCCGCAGCCTCTGGCAAGGAGCGTTGCCGCCAGACTCATGGGAGTTGAGCCAGGCACAGCGTTCAGTACTGCTGGGGGGCACGCCTGACGTTGAGTTGTCCCAGCGAGCTGTCAAGACACTTGCCACGCTTCGCGAGGAATCAGGTCATCGGGTCTGGGAGTCAGGCACCGTCGTAGAACGCCACGACGGCGAGCAATGGTGGTGGACCTGGGCTGGCGGTCGCGGCAACGCGACACTAGCCGCAGCGCTGGACCGGGTGGTCGATGTCGAAGGGCGTCCGGAGAACCACCGCCTACGGTTGCGTGCCGACGTTGATCGGGCCGAACTACGCGCCGCGCTCGACGAAATGGTGGCGGCCGGCGAACTGCCAGGCCCGGTGGTCGTTGAGGAGGCAGTACGAGAGCTGAAGTTCGGCGAGATCCTCCCGCCGGATCTGGCCACGCGGACCCTGGCTGCCCGGCTGGGCGACCAGTCGGCCGCACGCCGGGCGGGCGGCGATCTGGTGCGATGGTCAACGCCGACCGGTCAGGCGCGGTAGAGCCGAACTATCGGTGCGTGCGGCGATGATCAATCAAGGAGACAAGGGTTCCTGATCTGGTCGGGTCGGCCCGGTAGGCACAATTCCTGTTATCGGGCAAGCCTGTCGCGGATCTTGGCGAATGCGTCCACCGCTGTGTCGTCGGCGTCGGGGAGGGTGTGCAGGTACTTCTCGGTGGTGGAGATGCTGCCATGGCCCAGTCGTTCCTTGACCACTTGGAGGTCGGCACCGCCGGCCAGGAGCCAGGATGCGTGAGCATGGCGCAGACCGTGCATCTTGATGTCGACGTCGAGCTTGGAGCTGGCGAGGGCGGGCTTGAGTACCGCGTCGCGGAACCAGCGGCGCGGGATGTATCCGGTGGTGTCCCAGCGGCGGGGTTCGCGTGGGTGGTCTTTGCCCTGGCGTCGCCGTTCGGCCCGGTAGTCGGCGTAGGCACGTTTGCAGTAGCCGCATCTGCACTTGCCCGCGTTGTAGCCGCTGAGGGTGCCGTGCCGGTACTGCCGGCCCATGTCGTTTGGTTCGGTGAGCCCGAGTGCGGTTGGTTCGGCCGTCACGGTCTTGCGGGCATCGTGGATGACAGTGGGGGAGTAGACGAAGATCAGGTCCCCATCACCGAGGCGCTGTTCTTCGATGTACGCCTTGAGTTTCGCGATGATCTGTGGGCTGAGCTTGAACCGGCGCGTCTGCTTGTCCTTCGGGTACTCCTGGACGATGAACCGGCCGCCATCGGGGTGGAACCGAGGGTTAACCTCGACAACCTTGCGACTCACCGTGACGATCCGGGTCCGCAGGTCGATGTCCTTGGGTCGCAGTTCCGCCAACTCACCCCAGCGCATGCCGCTCTCGATGGCTGTCTCGACCAGTAGTCGTGACACGGCGTCGGGCAGACGGCTGTAGAAGGTGCCAAACTCCTCGGGAGTTACGATCCGCAGCACTTTCTGCGGCACGGTCGGCGTCTTGACGCCCTTGCACGGGTGTAGAACGGTCACCTGGTCGTTGAGCGCGGTTGTGAAGATTGCGCTTAAGATGCTCTTGTTGAGCCGCACGTTGGCGGGGCTCATTCCATCAGCGACGAGTTGGGTGACCCATTCACGGACGTGACTGGGCAGGATCTCCCGCATCCGCATTGGGTTGAAGGTGTCCATGATGTGGGCGTAGATGGAGTAGGTGTATCCCTCGCGCGTGGTGGCCTCCATGACGTGGTTGGGGAGCCACTCTTCCTCGACGTACCGACGGAAAGTCTGTCGGCCCCGGGCCGGATCGCCGGCACGGCCTTCGGCGATCCTCGCCTCTGCGCGCTGCCACGCCTTGTCCGCGGCCTTCTCGCTACCGAAGGTGCCGGCTGAGCGTTCTTGGCCACGCATATCCCAGTAGTAGGCCGTGTAGCGCGGCTTGCCTGAGCGCCCGACCCGCTTGCGGCTGTACCCCACAGTGACCCCCATGATCATCTGACCGTCATTTGACCGTGGACCCGGCCCTACGCGGCCTCATCGACCCACATCGAGCAACATGAGAATATCCTTACGTACCAACAGTTTCTCACCGCGACACGTTCGCCAGCAAGTCTCAAATGAACGCCCAAGCGCGACTGGGGGTCAAGGGGTCGTGGGTTCAAATCCCGCCGTCCCGACGCAGGTGAGGGGCCGTCTCCGATGATCGAGAAGGCCCCTTTGACGTCCTGTACAGCAGCGAAGTACAGCAGCGTGT
>WNFV01008994.1_pt1 | contig 13562 bp, 17 predicted proteins | sample 5400101 | NCBI WGS metagenome assembly WNFV01 (sample SAMN13153361, study PRJNA577476) | soil metagenome | isolation source: 115 cm soil or saprolite under grassland replicate 1 | place: USA:California | collected 2016-06-15
ATGCCATTGAATTGGATGCTAGGCACCCAAACAAATGTCCGAATTTTACGAGCGCTCTATCAATTAGACGTTCCCATCGGGGTTTCCGAACTTGCTCGCTATATCAAGATGGACAAGTCAGGCGTCTGGCGGGCGATTAGCGTGTTAGAAGAACTCGGGACCTTGGAGGCAGTAGGATTGGGGCAACAGCAAACAGTTCAAGCCCGAAAGGAATCTCCGTTAACGCGCCACTTAGTAGATCTCTTCCGCGGAGAACGACTTCGCTTCGAGAAGCTCTTTGACAAGCTATCTGAGACAGCGCGCTCACTAGTGCCTCCCGCAAAATCGATATGGATCGAAGGCCGCGTCGCCGCAGAATCTGATCAGCCCGGCGACCCCGTTGTGGTGGGGATTCTAGCTCCATCTTCTGATGTAGGCAGATTAGCTGAAACATTCAGGCGCAAAACTACTCTGATTCAAAAGCAGTTTAGTGTAATAATTGAGGTTCGAGCGTTAACCACCGCTGATCTTGCGGTGATGGATGCTAGCGAGATTCGCCTGCTCGGCACGGCGATACTGCTTGCAGGTATTCCCCCGATCGTGAGCAGCACGGCCCACGACCGAGAATACCTCAACTCCCACTCAGTGCTGCACGAATATCACGACGAACAATCTCTCAGGTTGGCGCGCTCTATTTCTGAAAGACTGCGAAAAGATCGAACCTTAGTCAGAAGAGCATTAGTCTACTTAAGGCGTCGTTTAGCGACAGCATCGCCACGGGAGGCGAAGGAGCTCCAAGAATGGCGGCGAATTCTTCAGACCTACTCTCTCCCACAACTTCGAAAGCTACTCATTGACGCTGGAGAGCGCGGAACACGACTTCGGCAGAGTTCGCCATTCACGCCCATCCTGTCTCGAAGCGAACGAGCCGATCTTTTGCAGCATCTTGCTCATTCGAATACGAGTGTGAGATGACGTTTGATCAGTTGCAGCATGCGATTCGCGCTGCGTGCGGCGTGGCGGAAGATACAGAAGTTATCGTCGTTGGTTCCCAAGCAATCCTCGGCTCGTTTCCGAATGCCCACCACGAGCTCCGTCAGTCAATAGAAGCCGATGTAGTTCCAAAAAATTTTCCGGACCGTGCTGACCTGATAGACGGTTCACTGGGTGAGCTTTCGCAATTCCATCACACACATGGCTTTTATGTTCACGGACTCCAAATCGAGGCCGCAACATTACCGGAAGGATGGGCTAATCGAACGGTGAAAGTGGAAACACCGGCCACAGACGGGAAGATCGGCTGGTGCATTGAGGGTCATGATCTCGCAGCCAGTAAACTGGTTGCCTTCAGAGAAAAAGATCGGGAGTTCGTGCGCGTTTTGATGCGTGAGAACTACGTCGATTCGAATATGCTTAAGACACGGATTCAAGAGCTGCCTGTAAACGACGAATGCAGAGAACGTCTCCTCAAATGGGTTGATCTTACCCACATAGACTTGGACAGCTCGAAAACATGATTGGACGATGTCGATCTTATCGACCGTGCGACAAAGGTCACAACAACAAAGCGATCATTCGCGTGGCTAATTTTTTTAGTTCTGCGGCTGACACAGCCGCCGCTACAGTAAGATTCCGAAGATGAAACGAGAAAATCTGCAATTGAAACGCCATGCCGATATCGCAACTATGCCGCTTTCGCGCTAATTGGCGGATCCGCCAATTTCACTGTGCAAGTATGGCGAGCGAACGGTTGAAAGTGAAGTCGCACCCGTTGCGACCTCCGCATTTGACGATCTTAGCCAGTCGCGGTACGACAAGCTATGGCGCATAAGTGTACTTCACCTGATTGTGAGTTTTCTCTTCCGGATAGCTATCCGCTGGATAAATGCCCATGGCATATGGTGCCTGGTCGCGGGCCGGCAAAAATTGCAGCGGCACTGGCAGTTGCCGCCGCTGGTCTAGGCGGTGGTCTTGCCTATAAAAAGTACAAGACCTATTTGCACGAGAAGCAGCTGCGTAAGGAACGCAAGGAACGTCGCAAGCGCGAGGCGGCCGCTTCCGAGCAGGAGCAGAAAGTCCGTGCCGTTCGTAACGGAGCTCCTGCAAAGACACGGAAAGCGCCGCGCAAACGCAAGACAGCCGCGACGAAATCGAAGCCGGCAGCGTAAGATCCACAATCGGTGATTCGGGGAGACGCCGAATGCCACGCGCAGCCCTCGGCGCGTCCAAGCCCTCAAACCAGAGCCGCGTCACTCATGCATCATAAGCCGCTTATGATAGACGAATTCACTACGCAACAGGTTCCCCACGGCGAATCCGGTTTCTGGCGGACGAGACGTCCGCACACAGACAGGCGGGCTGTGCGCTCCCCAGTTTGAAATCCATTGCTGCGCGAAAGAATTTGCTACTCTCAATCCACGATCCTTTCAGCGTCGTTAACGGCTGATCGACTTCTCTCGAGTTCGGGCCGCCCACGCAGCCGTTCATCGTGGCAGGCTGATCAATTTGCGCAGCCGCCTGCATGTTCACTCCATGCGGGCTGCAAATCGGAACGTTCGGCTCGACTATGGAGCGAATTCGTGGCGGACGCCCTCATTCGCCAGTTCTACGGCATTGAACACAAGTTCGCGCGTCAGGAAATTGGCTCCGCAAAAGCTCATCGCTTCAGTCAATACTCGATTTACTTCCGTGAGGGTCAGCTGTTTCGTCTTTGATATCCAGCCACGCGTTCCGTCTTCATCGCGCTTCGTGAAAAGGAAATCGTGGGGAGCTGATGGAAATAGGATGATCGGCGAATCGTCATCGATAATCGAGTGGAGGCTTGGTGGTACACTGGCAAAATCCGTATAAAAACCCTTCGGAATATCGATCGGTCCCCATTTCGGTGAGACATACTGAAACGCAGCCAGGAACTGCCAGTAACTTCTGTCTGTAGGCCAACCCTGTCTCGCCGCCTCGTAAATCGTAACGCCTCGCACTCGGTAAGGCGACGGGAACCGTTTCTTAAACTCAGTTTCGGACACCGAAGGCTTGTAAGCCACCAAAGCGCGAGCGCGGCCTGGTGGAACACCCGGTCGAGATATCGCCGTGACGAAATCTACCGGCTCCGATGACGGAATAATGCTGCCTGGGGCTGGCATGAACTATCGCAAGAATGATCACTGAAGCCCATGGAGTCAAGACCCGTCACCAACTCGCACGCGTTTTCGTTGGATCGTCCATCGTAAACCGCTTACGATAAATCAGATCCCGTTACCGGAGCCCGGCCTCCCTCCCAGGCATGTCCCCGTCCAGTCGTAATGTTGGCCGCCCTGCCAACGCCAGCCTTTTGCACTGCGCGCTTCGCTTCGCGGATCGCGACCATCTGCTTCGCCTGCGAGCGCGTCAGCTCGCGACGGCTAGCCAAGCCGCCGCGCCTGCCGATCGCGGCGAGATATTGAAACTCGCTCATTGCCCAACTTGCTCGTCGCTACCCTCCCGATTTTACCTTCTATGTCGCTGATCCCATCAGCTCCATTGTGCAGAACTGTTCGACCGCGTTAATGACGAGTTTGAAACTCGCTCGTTTCCCAACTCGCTCGCCGCTACCTCGCGGCTTTACCTTCTATGTCGCTGATGCCAACAGCTCCATTCTTCTCAATCGCCGCGCGCGCAATCGTGCGGCGCCGGGAATTGCGACTCGACAGAGCGGCAGCCGCGACTTCAGAGACTAGGTGGCTGTCGCGCAAATTCAAATCCGTAGCCGCAGCTTTCATACATCGTAAGCCGCTTACGATGCGTACGACGCTAACGATATTTTCGTGGGCATGACCGGGACGGAGCACGTCAATTGGGGGCAACCGTTTCATCGGCGCCGCATTTGTCATGGAATTGTCGTTTGACCCTGCGCGAAACTGTAATCGTGTTGAGGAAGGCAGATTGAGCCGAAACAGAAGGAGGAGAAAATCATGAAAGCAGTGCGGATCGAGCGTTATGGAAATGAAGAGGTGGTGGCACTCGCGGAGGTCGAACGGCCCACGCCGGGAGATAATGAGTTGCTGGTGAAAGTGCGGGCGGCAGCGGTAAATCCGGTCGATTGGAAAATCCGCGACGGATTGGGAGACATCTTTGGCTTGAAGCCGCCGCTGATTCTTGGCTGCGAGGTGGCCGGGACGGTGGAGGCCCTCGGCAGCCGAGTGAAGGATTTTGTAGCTGGCGATGAGGTTTATGGTTATCTCAGCGCGTATAGTGGCGGTTACGCGGAGTATGTGGCGGCGCCAGCGAGCGAGTTCGTGCGTAAGCCGAAGCACATTAACTTTGATACCGCGGCGTCGATGCCAGTCGCAGCGCTGACTGCGTGGCAGGGAATTTTCGATCACGGCGAACTTGCGAGCGGTCAGCGCATCTTGATCACGGGAGCGTCGGGCGCGGTCGGTTCGATGGCGGTGCAGCTGGCGAAAAACAAAGGCGCATACGTGATCGGGACCGGGTCGGGCCGGAACGAGGAGTTTGTGAGAGAACTCGGGGCGGATGAGTTCATTGATTACAAGAGGGCGAAATTCGAAGACGAGGTGAGCGGCGTGGATGTGGTGTTCGACACCGTGGGCGGCGACACGCAGGAGCGCGCGTTTCAAACACTGAAGCGCGGTGGCGTCCTCGTGAGCACGGTCAATCCGCCGTCAGCGGAAAAGGCGAAGGAGTTCGGCGTGACGGTCGCGATGGTGGCGGTAATGCCGAATCCTGACCAGCTCGCGGAGATCAATCGTTTGCTCGAGAGCGGGAAATTGAAAGTGCGCGTGGCGACGATGTTGCCGCTCGCAGAAGTGAAGAAGGCGCATCAGCTTTCGGCGAGCGGGCACGCGGACGGGAAAATCATTTTGCGTCCTTAAACCGATACCTATCCATCATAAGCGGCTTACGATAGAGGCCATTTTGATTGCGTAGGAAGAGCGTTTGGCGAGCCGCCAAACGCGCCACAGGCTTGTGGTCTCTGCTCCCCAGTCTCCGCCGTCACCACGTCGTGATAGCTAATAATGTCGTCCACTTCCACGATGTCGATCTTACGAAACTGCATGTGCTTCTCGCAAGACGCGAGGCGGCTACGTCCGCCAATGCGGCAGATCATCAAACCAGCAACAGCGTCCTTCATGCATGATAAGCGGCTTGCGATAGATAAACGGAATAGTGACGAAGTGGATACGGCGACGATTGATGAGCAGTCGATAGAGATCGGAAAATGTTCGGCGAAGGCGATTTCGAATGAAGTGAGTTCGGTTAACAAGACAACGTGCGGACAAAGCCGGTTGAGTTTCGAACAGTTACTGCTTCGACATAGTCGCGAAGGTTTGGGACAGAGTAGTCAACCGCGAGTTCAGCTATGGCCTTGATGCAGGACCGCCGTTTTCTTGACCAATCGTTAAACGGATAATCGCAGATTCTCCGAAACGTCTGTGTTCCGCGAGGCTGCGGTATTGGCTTCGTCGTTCCGGAATTTATCGGACAAAGCCAGATCTTATCGTGATAGTCGCTCACCAGGCGACGAGTGTTCACTGTAATGACACAATGATTATCCGATCGATTGAAGCGAGCTGTCAGCAATCTGTTCAGGCGTTCTTCACTGGGCCAGAAAAACGCTTTCCTGTTCAGGGTCCGGTACCACTGCTCAGGCGTCATGTCGCTTAGTGCGCGCACTAACCCTGCGTCGTCCATCGGTTTGTTGTCCCGAATCACTGCTTCTCCGTATCGTTGGTGATGCACAGTGATGCTGTCGTTGCGACGATTTGCCTCCAACGCCTCGCGGCCAGGGCCCCTCACCTCAAAGAGATCCAGCAAAGCAGATGTGCTGAGTAGACCATGGCGCTTGATGCCAGGCCAGGCGTTGACATGCGCCATGTGATATAAGCGCGGGAAGGTGCTAATCAATTCTTCCGCATTCATTAGCCACGTTCACCATGATCGGCGGTCGAGCAGTGTCGTGTGGTTGAACCCAACTGATGCTAACGAGACAGGAGCGTTCGCCACGCGCTCCACTTCTTCAATAAGCATCTGCGTCTTCGTAGTCAGCTGATCGACTTCCATCCCGCGCCACTGAATCAGCGGTGTTCCTTCAGCCAATTAATCACAAGTTGAAGGTAATCCAGGAATGTCAGTTGCGACGGATCGAGTTGTGCTTCTTCGGCAATCGCAGGCAGCTCTCTTCTGAACTTTTGATAATCCTCCCAAATCTTCTTGCCGCCAGGAATCGCAGTTTTGCCCGGCGCAGACTGCAGCCAATCGCGGATGTGACGAATCGCCTTAGCAGGCTTTCGATCATGTGCCTTTATGTCTTGGCCACCAATATCCGAAATAAAGCGCTTGTACCGATACGGCGACCGATCCATGATTAAGCATCGCTTGCGCGAGGAACGTCCACCGAACCGCTTTGCCCCGAGAAAGATGCCGAGCTCGAGTGGCATATTGAACCGCGGCAGATGATATGGCTGGCCTTGCACTTCCGTACGCGAGATGTCGTGAATACTGTGATTACATTCGGAGATCAGCCGATAGATGTTCTCGATGCGAACCTCGGCAGCGTCGGTCAACTCCAACGTGCAACGCGGCACAAATCCGCAGGCCGCCACACAAAATACGATTGCTTCGAAGATCGGCTGGTATTCCTGATCGAATGGGCAATTAATGAAAACGCTAGCGCTGGGGGACGCTGGCATCCCGATTAGCTGTGTCGAACCACTAGCTGCACAGGTGTGCCCGAACTGGACTGGATCTTCTCCTTGTACCGACTGGGGTGAGCGCGTTTCAATTCTGCTAATTTTTTCACGGCTCGCCTGATGACAGCCTTCGAAACAGTTCCGTTCCGCTGGACCTCTCTAATTGGGCGATACTTAGTCGCAGGCATGCCGCAATATAACGAGCAATCGGTACATTGTCATTAACATTCAAAATACTGCAAACACTCTCAACTGTGCGAATACAGTATGACGAGCGAGTTGAAAGTGAAGTCGCGCGCATTGCAACCTCAGCATTTGACGAGCTTAGCCGGCCGCGGTACGACAAGCTATGGCGCATAAGTGTACTTCGCGTGGTTGTGAGTTTTCTCTTCCGGATAGCTATCCGCTGCCTAAATGCCCATGGCATATGGTACCTGGTCGCGGGCCAGTAAAAATTGCAGCGGCACTGGCCGTTGCCGCCGCTGGTTTAGGCGGTGGTCTTGCCTATAAAAAGTAGAAGACCTATTTGCACGAGAAGCAGCTGCGTAAAGAGCGCAAGGAACGGCGTCAACTCGATGCGGCCGCTTCCGAACAGGAGCAGAAAGTCCGTGCTGTTCGTAACGGAGCTCCTGCAAAGACTCGGAAACAGCCACGTAAACGAAAGAGCGCCGCGACAAAGTCGAAGCCAGCAGAGTAAGATTCGCTGCGTTGTAGCTAATCGATCAGGATCAATTAGTTCGCCGCGGCAGCCTTGGCGCGAGCGCGCTGATTAAAGGCGGCACGCAAAGCTTTCATCTCAGCGCGCAGCACAATCATTCGTGCAGCAACGCCTTTGTATTTCTTCGTGCCCCCTGTGATTGTCCGGTTGACCGCTCCCTGGTTGACAAGGCCCTGAAGCTTTTCATACGCACGCAAACGCAGCATCTCTTCGCCGCCACTAGCTGCATTTCGCTCCCGCAGATTGAGGAGCATAATTTCGAACAAGGGCTTGAATTCGAAAGAGGCCTTCGACGAAAGCACAGCGATCAGCTCCTCCGTAATGTTGTCGGGCATACGACGTGTGAAAGAGATACCACGTTTTTTAGCCATCAAAGACTATAGGCGAAATCGGGGAAATAGCGACCGAAGTCGCTTAGTGTCAGACCGTTTCAGTCAGCGAAGTCGGTCGCGCTTTTTCGAATATGTTCAGAGTAATTCAGCGAATTGTTCTTTCGTTAAGCCAGCTTCCCGGATTAACGCGCGCAGCGTTCCTTTAGCCAACTCGCGATGGTTTGGAACTGTAGCCGTCGTCCTGACGAGTGGCGCAGGATGATTGACTTCCGGTTTGATGATCGAATGTGTAGCCAATTTTGCCGAAAGCTTTGGCCGCATCTGCGCCTGAACAAACAGGAAGACGGCTCACACGGAGACTTCGACGACCGCTTCCGTGATCGGTGCCGGAATCGGTTCACCATGCTTTTTCAGACTTTCAAGGTAGCCCTGAATAGTGTCGCGTATATTCACCATTGCTTCGTCACGAGTTTTCCCTTGCGAGATGCAGCCAGGCAAAGCCGGGCATTCAGCGACAAATACGCCGTCTTCGTCTGGTTCAATCGTGACGCGAAATTTCACGTCGCAAGTCTACCAATCGCCGCAGCGGTTCGCAATGTGACTCTTTGCGGCTGACACAGCCTACAGCGACGCTTCTTTCATCCATCGTAAGCGGCTTACGATCCAACCAAATCACAACGTAAGATCGACGTCTGCTCGTCCCGGTGTGACCAGGTACGATTACCTGGCGATCGACAAAAAAGTTCGCCACAGTGCGTTGTAGCTGCTCAAGCGGAGTTAGCCCGCAGCAGCAGCCTTGGCGCGAGCGCGCTGGTTGCAGGCGACACGCAAAGCTTTCATCTCAGCGCGCAGCACAATCATTCGCGTAGCGATGCCTTTGTATTTCTTCGTGATTCCTGTGACTGTCCGTTTGACCGCTCCCTGGTTGACGAGGCGCTGAAGCTTTTCATAGGCACGCAAGCGCAGCATCTCTTCGCCGCCACTGGCTGCGTTTCGCTCCCGGAGATTGAGCAGGATAATTTCGAATAACGGCTTGAATTCGAAAGAGGCCTTCGACGAAAGCACAGCGATCAGCTCTTCGGTAATGTTGTCAGGCGCGCGACGTGTGAAAGAGATAGCACATCGTTTAGACATCTGAGACTATCGCACGGATCCGCATAATAGCGACCGAGGGAGGGATCAGCCGAAGCCACCTGTCACAAGTGACGAGTGCAGCTCGCCGGTGCTTTGGGCAACTATCGCGTTCGCCATGAAACGACTTTGTGATGGCGCCAGAATTTGCCGGTCTCTGTTTGCGCTTGCTCACCCTCGACAAGCATTCAAACCAGCTGTGCGGAAGACAGACGTGTTGATTAGCTCAGGCAAGTCGCGAAATTCCCAGACTTTTGAAACTCAAACCGTCCCTCGACTGGCTTCTTATCTTCGTTCCGCTCGCGATTCTTCTGCGCTTCTGGCCCGGGGGTATCAGTCCGACTGCGCTCTTCGTTTGCTCCGCTCTCGGCGTCATTCCGGTCGCGGGCTGGATCGGACGCGCCACTGAAGCGCTGGCCGCCCGCGTCGGGGAAGGCCTGGGAGGATTGCTCAACGCCACTTTCGGAAACGCCGCGGAGCTAATCATCGCCGGCATCGCTCTTTCCAAAGGTCTGACCAATGTGGTGAAAGCCTCCCTTACCGGATCGATCATCGGTAACGTGCTGCTGGTGCTCGGCCTCTCCATTCTATTCGGCGGCACTAAATATAAAGAACAGCGTTTCAACGGCACCGCAGCGCGCACTTCCGCCATCTCGCTCTCGCTGGCCGCGATCGGTCTCATCATCCCGACGGTCTTTCACCTCACCGCCCACTCGAGTCCTGGCGGCTGGAGCCCGCTGGTCGAGCAGAAGCTCTCCCTGGCCATCGCCGTTGTCTTGTTCCTTACCTATTTCTGCATGCTCGGTTTCTCGCTCCGGACCCACAAGCATCTCTTCCGAAGTGCTGAAGAACATGTCGAAGAAAGGGCCAGGCAATGGTCGCGCGGCAAGGCCATTACCATCCTGCTCATCGCTACCGTCTTGGTCGCCTTGCTCTCGGAGTTTCTCGTGGGCACGATCGAAAACGTCCGGGACTCCGTCGGCCTGACCGAGGTGTTTGTCGGTGTTATCGTGGTGGCGATTGTGGGTAACGCGGCCGAGCACTCCACCGCCATCCTCATGGCGATGAAAAACAAGATGGACCTGAGCGTCGGCATCGCGATCGGCTCCAGTCTGCAAATCGCGCTTTTCGTCGCGCCCGTACTGATTTTTCTCTCCTATCTTTTCGGGCGGCCGATGGACTTGGAATTCACGGTGCCGGAAGTTTTGGCGGTTGTGGCCTCGGTTTACATCCTGTTTCAGATCAGCGAAGACGGCGAGACGAACTGGATCGAAGGCATCCAACTTCTCTCGGTCTACGTGATTCTCGGGATTCTCTTTTTCTATCTGCCGGAGCCGCAACACGTCGCACCCTAGGCTTCACGCCGTTGCTCGTGGCGGGTAAGTCGCAGGCGCACTCCAATGGAGTACAACAGATAGTAACCGATCAATCCGGCAGCGACTGCCAGGGAAAGCTGCGTTCCGGAGGCCGTGATCAGCCAATGCTGATCCCCGAGAGCGTTGCTGCCGGAGTGGGTGGCGCGCCACCAGCCGTAGATAAAACGTGCTGTGATTGCCAACGTGACGACAACTGCGAGCCAGCGGTTCGGAGTGTAGAAAAGTCCTTCGGGTCGGCTTTCCCAACGAGTCATCGCTAAACCGAGCAAGGCGAGAATGGCTCCAACCCCCAAACCGATCAGGGCAAATCGAAAGGCTGACCCGATCCAAAACGAGAGCAGCAAGGTGAAGGAGAGAAAGAAAACGGCCGAGAAACTCGTCGCCCACACATTCAGGCTGGCGGCCCAGCGCCGTGCTTGCCGTCGAGCAGTGCCGGCGCGGTAGCGCAAAGCAAGGGAAAGCAAAATCACGCCGGCTAACGCGAGGAGAACAAAAACCAGCAGTGCGAAAAGGATGATCGGCACCGCTGATGGTAGCACGAACCGACCCGAACGCGCTCACGCTAGACACGCATTCCAAGACCCAGAGCCTCGTTTCTGATGCAGCGTAAGCGGCTTACGCTGCAAGCCGGGCGCGATTTAACTTGTCAGCGCGGACAGGCCTAGTAGAGCTTAACAGTCGCGTCCCTTTAAAAGACATGACCAATTATGGCGCGTAAGTGTGCTTCACCTGGATGCGGGTTCAATCTCCCGGATAGGTATCCACTGGCCAAATGTCCATGGCACATGGCACCGGGCCGCGGTCCAGTTAAGATCGCAGCTGCACTGACAATTGCTGCTGCCGGCTTCGGCGGCGGTTTTGCTTATAAGAGATTTAGAAGGTATCTGGACGAAAGGAAGCTGCGTAAGGAACGCGAAGAATCGCGGCGGCGGCAAGCCTCCGGCGAAAACCGGCTGAACCGAAGGTTAGCCAGGACTTGTCCTGAATTGTTTCAACTCCGCTGACGAGTCTTCGGCAGTCAGAGTCATTCGGCTCGGAGCGCTGTCATCGGATTCACGCGAGTGGCGCGCCTCGCCGGCAAGAAACAAGCAAGAAGCGCCGCACTGGCGAGCATCAAGCTTGCGCTGACGAGCGCCAATGGATCGGTCGGACTTACTTGATACAAGATTTTGGCCAGGACGCGCCCTGCACCCAACGAAAGAACAAGACCGATGCCGATGGCGAGAGCCGTTTGCATCGCCGCTTGTCGCATAATCAGGGTGAATACGTCGCGCCGATGTGCGCCCAACGCCATGCGGATTCCGATTTCGCGGGTCCGGCACGCGACGGCATAAGCTTTCACACCATAAACACCCACGACAGCCAGCAACAGTGCGATTGTGCCAAAAGCCCCGAAGAGAGTTGCCCCAAGCTTAACAATCCAAAGGTTGGGCGATTTTTCCATCAAGTCGACAAACGCGGTCATCTGTAGCAGCGGCAGTTCGGGGTCGATCTCGCGCAGCGTTTGTCGAAGCGTCGGTATGAATGCGACGACGGCACGTCGATCTTGCGTGTTTAGCCGTACATGCAGATAGGTCTGGCCGCTGTATCTCTGCGCCAACGGCACGAATAAACGGCAAACAAGGGAATCGTTCTCAACGCTATGCCGATGCTTGCTCACGACACCGACTATTTCCATATCGTTAGGCGAGCCGTCCTTCGGAGGTTGCGTATAGCGGATATGTTGACCGATCGGGTCCTCGTTCGGGAAAAGCTTTTTCGCCATTTCTTCGTCGATGATCGCTACGCGGCGCGCCTCTTTGTTTTCGCATTCGTCCTGAGTGAAATCACGGCCCCGTAGGAGTTTTATGCCGAGCGCGTCGCAGTAACCAGGCGTTATCGCGGTGTAGAGCGAATTGACGCTTGGATCCGGCGCCTTCGGATCATTAGGCATGGTGTCTTTTGTGCGCAGAACGCGGCGGGCGCTGGTGAAATCGGAATACGGCAGCATGGTGCCGACGGCGGACGCGGTTACGCCGGGCAACTCTCGTGCGCGCCGCACCATGTCGAAGATCAATCGCCGCGAATCGGCCGGCGTCGCACCACGGAAGAATAATCCGGCGGCGAACAGCAACATGAGCGAGAGCGCGATTTGCGCCATTACCGAAATATGACGCGGCGCGAAGAAACGACTTAACCGCCCGATTCGCGCCGGCTCGCCTACTTGTTCTTTGAGGTCATTAACGAGATCGGCCTTTGTTGCCTTCAGCGCCGGGCCGAGGCTGAAAAGCATTGTCGCAATGAGGCAAAAGAAGAATGTCACCGCAAGCACCGCCGCGTCCGGACGCAGTTTGACGACGAACGAGAAATTCACGGACGAAAGCAGACCGCGCAGTTGTTGGAGTAAAAGATCGTTGCACCAGACGCTCAAAATCAGGCCGATGGCGCCGCCGCAAACGGCAAGCAGAAATCCTTCGCACAATAATTGCCTGACAATTTGCCAGCGTGACGCGCCGACCGCCAGACGGACCGCGATTTCCTTCGAGCGCGATGTGCCGCGCGCTAGCAGCATGTTCGCGAGATTTAAACACGCGATCAGCAAGACCGCGCCGGCCATCGCCATGAGCAATGTCGCGATCAGCCTGATTGGGCCGTCGTCCTCCGGTTGCGTGCTCAGGCTGAATCGCGACGGCGTTTGAATTTGCAACTCCCGCGCACCTTCGCTGCCCTCCGGTTGGACCGCATTCAATCGTTGCGCCAGGACCGGCAAACGCGCTTTCGCCGCGTCCATCGTCAGGCCGGGGCGCAGCCGCGCCGTGAGATTGAACGTGTAATTCTTTGGGTTCAACAGGTCATGCGTCGTTTCGGAATCGCCAAAGGCCGACCCGAGCTGCGAACGCATGCCGAGCGGTACCCAGATATCGGGCGCGACCAACGCGTTCGCCCCGCTGAATCCGTCCGGCGCGATGCCGATGACGGTGTAAGGCTGCCCGTTGATGTGAAGCGTCCTGCCGACAAAATCATTGCCGCCGCCGTTGCGCTTCCAAAAACCGTAGCTTGCCACGACCACAGCCATGTTCGCATTCGGTTTACATTCCTCGGCGTCATAAAACCGGCCGCGAAACGGCTGCACGCCCATCATTGGGAAATAATTTTCCGAAGTCAGAAAAGCGAAGCTGCGCCGCATGTCGTGATCGCGTCCGATGCCCGCGACGGCGAACTCGAGCGCGGCAACATCGACAAACACGTCTCCGCCGTTTTCGCGCAACTCGCGGTATTCGTTGTAGGAGAACTGGCGATAATCGTGGCTGGCATTCTGTCGGGCCGTGAACACATTCACGACTTCGTTAGGCCGGACCGG
>WNFV01006696.1_pt1 | contig 13560 bp, 10 predicted proteins | sample 5400101 | NCBI WGS metagenome assembly WNFV01 (sample SAMN13153361, study PRJNA577476) | soil metagenome | isolation source: 115 cm soil or saprolite under grassland replicate 1 | place: USA:California | collected 2016-06-15
CTCCCCGTTGACACCATTGATGGTGGAGTACCCGACGTCCGAGGCTGTATGGTCCACCCAGATGAAGAAAAAGTCGCTGAAGGTCTTGTCCCCGATATCGCAAGAGACGGCGTTTATCAAATCTTGATAGGTCCCCGAGGTCGCGCACTCGGCCGCGTCGCCTCGCTGGCTGTATCCGGCGGCGAGGAGCACCACCATGGCCATCGCTAGTGCATATTTTTTCACGTTCATCCCCCTCAGAATAAGGTTACTCATAGCTACCGTCTCCTCGCAAATCGCTCGGTTGATCTATTCGTGAGATAGAAAGCACCTTCCATACCAAAGGTCGCAGGTCTTTATTTTTCAATAGGTTGAGCAATTCAACGCCTTTGGCGACCGTCGCGTCTGTCAAATCCGTCGACAGTCCACCTACCCTTGGCAAGCTTTGCGGCCCTTGGAGGCACGCGGGTGCAAGGCCGTAGCCTGGGCTGAGCGCGCAGCGCGATGCCCGGGGCGAGGCTGCGATTGCCAATGCCCCGGGCTTCGCTTGCGCTCAACCCGGGCTACGCCGGCTAATTCCAGCCGCGAGGCCGTGTCGACGCTCCAGAGTAAGGCAAGACCATGCCCCCTTCGAAACCTGGAGCCCGCTTTGGCCGGGCTGCGGCTGCGCTTGGCTCGCAAGCCGCCGCGCAACAGTGTAAAGAAACGCGGCATTGCCCCCTGGCAAGCTGAGCTACGATGGGTCCGTCGGCTCTCGCGGCACTCCGGCCCGGCAGCCGAGAACAGGTCGCGTCAGGGGGGCGGTCAGGCGCGGGAAGCGGGCGATCGCTCGGCGTGCGATAAAGTCGCGACCTGACCCGCCGAATTCGCAGACCAGCGCGGGATGGCAACGAACACCCACGTGACCCCGCAAAAAAAAGCGTTGTTCATCGCCGAAGGGGTTACGCTCGCGCATGTAGGCCGCTCGATTCGTCTGGGATCGATTCTGCAACGCGAGGGGATCGACGTCGAGCTCGCTTGCGACCGCCGCTACGCCCGGTTCCTCACCGGCCTCGATTTCCCCGTCCGCTCCATCCGCTCGATCCCCAGCGATACCTTTCTCGACGCGCTGGCCCGGGGACGCCCCGTTTTCTCGACTGAGACGGTGCGCGCTTACGTGAGCGACGACCTGTCTCTGCTCGGGTCGGTCAAAGCCGACGTTGTCATCGGAGATTTCCGGCTTTCGCTCTCCGTCAGCGCGCGCGTCGCCGGCATCCCTTATGTGAACGTGACGAATGCCTACTGGAGCCCTTACGCGAGACCTCGCTTCGAGATCCCAAGCCTTGCCTTGACGCGGCTGGTCGGCCTGCCGCTTGCGAAGGCGCTCTTCCCCATCGCACGGCCGTTCGCGTTTGCGCTTCACGCCATCCCGATGAATCGCGTGCGCCGCGCGTACCAGCTCCCGCCGTTGGGTTGGGACCTGCGACGGGTCTATTGCGACGGCGATCTGACCTTGTACGCCGACATCCCCGAGCTCATTCCGATCTTCGGAAGCCCGCCGAGTCACAAGTACATCGGTCCGGTCCTATGGTCGCCTCCGGTCGAGCCTCCGGCGTGGTGGAACGATGCCATCAGCGGGCAGCCTCCGATCTATGTCTCGCTCGGAAGCTCGGGGCAGGCGCAACTCTTGCCGATGGTCATCGAAGCGCTGCTGCCGCTGGGGCGCCCGATCGTAGTTGCAACGGCGGGGCGCGGAGGAGACCTGCCGAGGTCGCCAGGGCTTTGGGCTACGGATTTTCTTCCAGGCGAAGCGATCGCCGGGAAAGCGTGTGCAGTCGTGTGCAACGGCGGGAGCGCGACCTGTCAGCAAGCGCTGGTGCATGGAGTCCCGGTCGTCGGCATCCCGAGCAACCTCGACCAATATCTCAACATGCATTACATCGAGCGATTCGGTGCCGGCAAGCTGGTTCGCAGCGATCGCGCCTCCGCCACGACGATACGGCAAGCCACCCTCCATGCCATGGACGATCCCCGGCAACGGGAATGTGCCCGCGCGGCGGCAGCATTGGCCAAAACGATCCGTCCCGAAGTCGAGTTTCCGTTCGCGATTCGAGTTCTCCTCGACGCTTCGCCCCCGAGATTCGCGAAACTCGGAGCTTAGCGTTTCCATTGCGAGATAGCTCCGCTTGCCCACTTCGTACTGGCGATGTGTCGCAATCACGCCGTGACCAACATGAACGCCGCCGGACGCACAATGCGCCGTGTATATTCGTGTTGACCGCATCAGGAAGCGGATTGATGAAACATCTGGATCTCGCGCGGGAGCAATGGGACGCGATCATCATCGGCACGGGAGTGGGCGGTGCCACCTTGGGCTATGCTTTGGCACGAGCAGGCCAGCGCGTCTTGTTCTGCGAAATGGGGAGGTCACAACTCGACAACCCTCAAAGAATCAGCGGCGTCTATCCGGAAATTGTCCTGCCACGGTCGGCGATGTCCAAAGCTGGGATGTCCGACCTCCTCGCAAACGCTGGCCGCTGTGCCGACCGGATTGAAGACCAGTCCTCGCCCCGGCGCCGAACCTTCGTTCCGTTTATTGGTTCGGGAACGGGAGGCTCGAGTGCGTTGTACGGAATGGCGCTGGAGAGATTCTCGCCGGCCGATTTCGAGCCCAGACGCTGCTATCCGGACGTTGCCGAAACCAGCCTTCCCGAGCGGTGGCCAATTTCGTACACGGAACTTGCCCCGTACTACAAAGCCGCGGAAGCTCTATACCGTGTACGCGGGGGTGCCGATCCGCTTCGCGAAGCTGCAGACCCCCTGCCGGCGCCTCCGCCGTTGACTCCATTGGGGACCGAATTATTCGATTTTTTTCGAAGCAAAGGCCTTCATCCGTACCGTTTGCCAATGGCGTGCGAGTTTGTCGATGGCTGTGCATGCTGCCAAGGCTATCTGTGTTCCCGGAAATGCAAGAACGACAGCAGCCAGGTATGCCTGGAACCGGCGGTGTCGCTTCATGGAGCAGACTTGCTGGTCGAGTGCAAGGTCCTCAGGCTGGAGGCGACCGCCGAAAGAGTGAGCGGCGTGATCTGCCTTTTGCGCGGGAAGGAAATGCGGCTGCGCGGCAATATCGTCGTCCTTGCGGCAGGCGCGCTTCAGTCCCCATGTATTCTTTTGAACTCGGCTTCCGCGTCATGGCCACAAGGATTGGCCAACGATTCGGGGCTTGTGGGCCGCAATCTGATGCGTCACTACACGGATCTCTACCTGTTATCGCCTGCAAGGAAGGGTCAAGTCCATACGCCGCTCAAAGAGCTTGCCTTCAACGACTTTTTCCATGTCGATGGCGAAAAGCTCGGCACCGTGCAATCTTTCGGATCCCTCCCACCCCCAAGCCTGCTCGCGGCGTCGATGGAGGATGACTTGCGAAACAGTGCGATGGCATGGTCCGTTCCCATTTTCAAAATGGCAAAGCCTGCGGTGGAGCGGATGCTTCGCGGTATCGTTGCACGCAAGCCGGTGCTTGCCACGGTGCTCGAGGACTTGCCGTATAGAGACAATGCGGTGCGTCCGGTTTCCACGCCGGGTGGCAACGCCCGGCTTGGCATGAGCTACAAGATTCGCGCCCACGACAGCGCGCGGATCGAGAGGTTTCGAGCGATCATGAAAGACGTGTTGCGACCCTACAGGGTAATGCTTTTCAAGCAGGCCGAAAACAACCAGCGGCTTGCGCACGTTTGCGGGACGTGCCGCTTTGGAACGGATCCAAAGGACAGCGTCCTGGACGCAAATAACCGGGCACATGGACTGTCGAATCTGTACGTTGTGGACGGTTCCTTTTTTCCTTCGAGCAGCGGCACCAATCCTGCTCTCACCATCGCCGCCAACGCGCTGAGGGTTGCTGACCATCTTATCGGTCGCAACCCTGCGCCGCGGTGAGACATCGTGGACGGATGAAATGGAATTGGGGGCGTGCAAGGGCGACTGGGCGTTGATTACCGGCGCGTCATCGGGTATCGGACGCGAATTCGCGCTCCAGCTCGGCGCCGCTGGACTGAATCTCGTGCTGGTCGCGAGGCGCCAGCCGCTGCTGGACGATCTGGCCGTTGCATTGAGCCAGCGGCACGGAATCCGTGTCGTCGCGATTTCGGTGAATTTGTCCCATCCCGGTGCCATATCCGCAATCGGTTCGCGCTTGGTTGCAGAGGACGTGCGCGTCCGCCTGTTGTGCAATAACGCGGCGTTTGGCTCCTGGGGCGATTTTGAAAAGACGCCGGCACCGACCTACCAGGAAATGATCAAAGTGAATGTTGCGGCCGTGGTTGACCTCTGCCATCACTTTTTCCCTGTACTAAGCTCGTTTCCCACTAGCGCCATCATCAATGTTTCATCTCCTGCGGCGTACCAACCGGTTCCTTATATGGCAGTTTATGCCGCGACCAAATCCTTTCTGCACAGCTTCAGTCAGGCGTTGTACGGCGAGTGGAAGGATCGCGGCATCCTGGTTCAAGCCCTTGTTCCGGGGCCGACCGCGACCGAGTTCGACCAGGTTGCCGGCGCGTACGCCAGCGCTTTGAAAGAGAGGGGAACGCCACACAAGGTAGTCAAGGACGCTCTGGATCACCTGGCCAAGGACACGCCGGTGGTCACGAGCGCCAAGGGCACCTATCGGCAGCGCTTCTTCGCCGCGCTATTTCCGCCAAGAATGGTGATCAGAACGGTGAAGCGAATGTTCCAGCCACCGAGTACCAAGCCGTGACCTCGTACGCAACACGATGAACAGGTCCCGCACCTGACCGAGCATGCGCAAGATCGCGTTCGGTCCGATCGTTGTGTTTGCTATCTGTCTGTCGCTCGCGATCATCCTTGGGGTGATGACGACGGCGGCGTTGCTGGGTCTGGTGGCGGTCGGGGATTTTCGCGGTGTGACGGGCGTGGCAGTAGGTCTTGTGTCGATTTACGTTTACGCGCTCGTCGTCTATCGATTATTTCTTCTCGTCGCGCCGCTGCGCGAGGGGGTCATTGCCGAAGGGTCGCGGGATGAATTCAATTATCACGTCTATCTGCTTTTCTATCTGCTGCTGTTTCAACCTCTTACGCGGAGCCTGTTCCTGCCCGTTCCGTTGATGCGCATGATCTATCGCGCCCTCGGCGCACGACTGGGAGACAATACTTACAGCGCTGGAACGATTCTGGATCCGCCGCTTACCGAAGTTGGTCACAACACGATTATCGGCCACGATGCGGTGTTGTTTTCGCATTTCGTCAAGGGTCGTGAGCTTTCCCTCGCTGCGATCAGGATCGGAGACAATGTCACGATCGGTGCCAAAGCGGTCATCATGCCCGGCGTCGTCATTGGTGACGGCGCAATCGTGGCCGTCGGTGCAGTGGTTGCCAAGGATAGCCGTATCGGTTCCGGCGAGTTGTGGGGCGGAATTCCAGCTCGCCCGATAAGATAAGTACGTGCGCTCCTGTCGGGCGCACAAAGAAAAAGGGCGCGGTCGGCGCCGCGCCCATTGTGAAGTCCTGTTGCGTTCAGGCGTTGTTGCTACGACGCCGCAAGCCAAAGCCCATGCCAAGCAGTCCCACGCCTACCAGGGCCAGTGAGACTGGCTCCGGCGCCGCTTGCAGACTCGTGACGTTTGCGGACGTAAGCGAGTTCAGCGCGAGTGAATACGTGTCTTGTGGCAATCCCGTTACATGGATACCGAACTGTGTAAGGACGTTGGCCTGTTCCAAGCTGAATTGCAGATCCGAAGGATTGGTACCCGTCCCGAGATTATGGTTGAGATCCTGTGTGTCGAACGTCTCGACGCAGGTTATCCCGGCCAAAGCCGCAGCCGGCGACACAATACAATCGTTGGTGGCGGTTCCCTGCGGGCTCCAGGTAATGAATATCGAGTCGTCTGTATTCGAAGTCAACGTGAAGCTCGTGGTAAGGTTCGATTGAGCGCTATGGGTACCGCCGGGTGGATCATTGATGGCGGCCTCCATATCGGGGTCAGCAAAGAAATTCAGATCAAAAGTGCTGGCCAAATCCACTTCAAACGTCACTGTGGTGTTGGACTGTAGCTCGGCGTTCCCGAGGGAGGTACCGTTCCCCGCCACGTCGACTTCCGCAATCTGCTCGGCGGACGACGGAATGCCATCGACTAGCTGAGCCGTGTAGATGACCGAGTCCGAGGACGCGTATGTACCGACAGGCCCGACGAAAGTGAAGTTGTTCTCACCGCCCCGAGTGCCAGCGGGAATCTCCGCTACCGGTGCGTCCAGTGTATTCGCGGGGAAGGCTGAGCACGTCGTGGTAGTAGCTGTCCCGCTGCAACTGGCGCTGGTGATCACGCCGGGGCTGCCCGTAAGGACGGCGGTATTGGTGAGGTTGAATGTATAGCTTTCCACGGTGGCGGCCGAGCCGGTGAACGCGAAACCGCTTACCAAAAGGTGTGACAGAGCGTACTCGTACGCAGAAGCCATGCCGGAAAGCCCCGAAGCCACTGCGCCTACGATCGCCGCCGCGACCAGCGTTTTCCTGAGATGCCTCCGCATGCCTTGCTCCCGTCCAGTCCGTAACGCGCCGATCAAAGAACTCCAGCGCTCGCCAAGTTTCGTAGCTATATTTGTGCCACTCGGAAAAGATGAACAAATTCAATAGAAATTTGGTTCTCCACCGGGCGGGTCGACTCCAGTTGTAAAATTCTTCGACGATTTTCCGAGTAAGCTCGCGCCGGATCTTCCGAATGTGGGCGAAGGGTCACGTATTCCTGGTGTAGCACGCATAGTGATTCAATTGAAACCGCCCTTCGTATACGACAACAATTATGCCAACAGCCTTACATTGGCGGAAACGCCGGTCGGCGGCGTTGGTTCGGGCCATTTCGGGGCGCCGGCTGTAAGATTTGGCAAGTACTTCGCTGACGGCGCAATTCCCCCAAGGCGCCGACGGGACCAGAATTGGCAACGAAATCCTAGAGTTGCTTCAATAGCGCCTGCGCCGCGTCACGCTGTGGGAACGCTTCTCCGTTGGCGAGCAGCGCCTCGAGTTCTTTTCGGGCGTTGACCTTGTCGCCGGACTTGGCCCGCGCCGCGGCCAAGTGATACCGGATCTCCGGATTCTTGGGCTCCCGGGCGAACGCCGATTGCAGTAGCTGGAGCCCCCGCGTCGTCTTACCGTGCTCGACGAGGATCCAACCCAAGGTGTCGGCGATTGTCGGGGACTCCGGATTGAGCTTGTAAGCCGCTTCCGCGGTCTCGAGCGCCCGCGGATCGCCTTCGCGTTGGTAAAGGCCGGCGAGATTGTTCAGCGCCAACTGATTCTTTGGGTCTTTCTGGAGAACTCGCCGATACTGCTCCATGGCGAGCTTGTTCTGACCCTTTGCTGCACTTTCGGCCGCCGAATAGTGCAACGATAAAAGGTCATCCGGATGATCCCTTAGCCAACCTTGCAAAGCTGCATCGGCCTCTTTTGCATTGCCAGATCTTGTCCTTGCCGCGTGAAGCTTGACGACAACCGCTCCCGCCGGACTGATTGAAAATGCCTTTTCGTATGCCTTTGCAGCATCCGCATACCGCTCCTGCGCCAAGAGGATGTCGCCCTCCAATACGACACCCGTCGACGACCCGGGCTTAACCGACTGCACCTGTTTCGCGAGCTTGAGAGCCTCGGGGTAACGGTTTGCCCGCGCCTCGAGCCCCGCCAGAAGCACGGCCGCGTCCACGAACTCGGGCTTGAGCTGAAGCGCTTTCGTCAGACTCTGCGCCGCCCCCGAAGGATCCTTGGTACCGATCTGCGCCGTCGCCAGCCGGTAATAGGCGAGCGGCGCATCCGGACGCGCGGCCACGAGTCTTTTGAATGTTGCGGTCGCCGATTCGCTTTGGCCGTCGGCTAGTTGGGCCTGGCCGAGGAGGTTGAGAATCTCCGCATTGCCGGGGATGACGCGCGCTGCCTCGGTCAACTCGTCGATTGCCTGCGTGAAATTCCCCCTGCGCATGTGATAAGCGGCGATATTCAGCCTGGGATCGACTGCCTGGGGCCGAGCGACCTTGGCCTTCTCGAACCAGCCTAGCGCCGCCTTGTCGTCACCTTTGAGGAACTCGAGCTGCGCCATGCCCAGCATGGCTGGCACGTCGTTTCCATCCTTTGCCAGTACGGACTGAAAGCGTTTGCGCGCGGCTGCCGTGTCCTTTTGCTGTATGTCTATTTGCGCGAGGTTCTCAAGGGCTATTGCGTCGTCAGGATGAACTTTGAGAGCCTTTTGGAAGCTCTTTCGGGCGTTCGCCCGGTCTCTCTTCCCAAGATAGGCTGTCCCCTGCAGATTGTAGCCGGAGGGATCATTCGGACTCGATTGCGTCATCCGGGTTGCGAGTGCCAGCGCCTTGTCGAACTCCTTTTTGCGGATCAGGGCTGCGACTTCGGCTGCATCGCGCTCCCCGAACCCAAAACCAGGGGACGGCTTGGTCACGATGAGGGTGACTGGAATGAGCGGATCGGCCGGCCGAGCGACGCGATGCCTCGCGTGTGGTACCTGCAAGTCTCCGCCCAATCTGGCGTACCAGATCGCCGGGACAAACTTTCCGCGACGGTCGCGCTCTTGAACCGGCGCCCCAAATTGGCGATACTGATTCAGGGAGGTTGTCAGCAGATCGACTCTCGGGGACGGACGTTGATCCGTATTCCGTGCTCCCCCCACGGCCGCGCCATGCCAGGAGCAAACGAGCACAATGAGCACCAGCAATTCAAATCGGACAGCGCTCCGCGGACCGCCAAGCTTGTTCTCCATCCCGTTCATCAGCGAATACCTCCGTAGCCAAAAGCGTCTGTCACGGTAATGCAAGCGGAGTGCTTTGGTACCGCTGTAGGCCGCAATTGCGCCGATGTTAGCTGGCATTAAGTCCTTACGCTAGAACGGCGATTACAAGCCTGCCGTCCATGTTGGCATCTCAGCTCAAATTCGCTGCCCGGGACCTGACCCGAAATCGTACGCGAACCATCATATCGTTGTCGGCAATCGCGTTCGGTGTGGTGGCGCTGCTGCTGTCCGGCGGCTTCGTCGAATGGATCTTCGGAGCAATGCGCGAGGCGGCGATTCAGACCGGACTCGGCCACATCCAGATCACTCGCCCCGGGTTTCGCGAGGCAGGGTTTGCGGACCCCAAGGCATACGCGATGTCGGACGGGAGGACAGAGCTCGACGTGGTGCGAAACGCGCCCGGCGTCACCGCCGTCGGCGAGCGATTCATCCTCAGCGGACTCGTAAGCAGCGGCGACACGACTGTCGCATTCGCGGGTCAGGCTGTCGATCCCGACGCCGAACGGATCTTGAGCAAGATTCTCGTCGTCGATGGAGACAACCTCGATGCGAACGATCGCTCCGGTGTGCTTCTCGGCCGCGGCCTTGCCGAAACGCTCGGGCTCAAGCGCGGCGAGAGGGTCACCTTTCTCGTGAGCGTCCCCGGAGGCGGCATCAACGCGGTCGAAGGCCATCTGCTCGGCACCTTTTCGACGCATGTCAAAGCTAACGACGACATTGCCGTGCGGATGCCGCTCGCGCTCGGTCGTGACCTGCTGCGTGCGAAAGGGGCACACGCGTGGGTCATCGGGCTGTCCGCGACGGAGCAGACGGACACGACACTTGCGTACCTCCGCGCGCGTTTACCCGCTGAACGGTTCGAACTCAGGTCGTGGTTCGATCTCTCGGACTTCTACCGGAAGTCGGTCGTGCTGCTTTCGCGCCAACTCGACGTCGTCAATCTGTTGATTGGCGTCATCGTTGTATTGGGAATCTCCAATACGCTGACTATGAACGTGCTCGAGCGGACAGGAGAAATCGGCACCATCCTCGCGCTGGGAACGTCACGCAGAGGTGTTCTGCGCCTGTTCGTGCTCGAGGGATTGCTGCTGGGCGTGTTCGGAGCAGTCGCGGGATTGGCTATCGGCTTTGTGCTCGCGCAGCTCATTTCCTTCCTGGGCATTCCGATGCCGCCGCCACCCGGGCGCGATTTCGGCTATTCGGCCGAGATTACACTGACCGCTCGCCTCGCGTGGTGGGGCGTCGCCATAGCAGTCCTTCCGGCGACGCTGGCCAGTCTGTATCCAGCATGGAAGGCCGCGCGCCTGCAGATTGTCGATGCATTACGCCACAATCGATGAGCCGGTATCGATCATCCGCCCATGCTTAAGTTGGCGTTCCGCAACATTCTTCGCCAGCGAGCGCGGACCGGGCTGACGCTCGCCGCAATCGCGCTGGGAGTAGCAAGCTTGGTGTTGAGCGGTGGTTTCGTCGAGGACATTCTCGTGCAGTTGCGCGAAGCCACGATCCGCTCGCAACTTGGGCACCTGCAGATCTACAAGCGCGGACAGTTCGCCAGCGGCGGTCACCATCCGTACGACTTTCTCATCGAAAGCCCCGAGACAATCGACCGCGCGGTCGATGCGGTTCCAGGAGTTGTCGCGCGCGCGGCGCGCGTGAGCTTTTCCGGCTTGATCAGCAACGGCCGCGGCGAGCTGCCGATCCTTGGCGAGGGCATCGAGCCCGAGCCGGAGGCGCGCATCGGCTCGGCGATTTCCATGCTTGCGGGACGCAAACTCGCGGCCGGCGATAGCTTCGGCGTCATGGTGGGAGAAGGTCTCGCGCATGCACTCAAGCTCAAGCTCGGTGACAGCGTCAATCTGGTGCTGGCCACACGCGAAGGCGCGATGAACACGCTGGACTTCAAGCTGGTCGGCGTTTTTCGCAGCCTGTCCAAGGAATACGACGCGCGCGCGGTCCGTATTCCGCTTCGGGCGGCGCAGGAATTGACCGCAACGTCCGGTGTCAACGCCATCGTCGTGTTGCTCGCCGCCACAAACCAGACCGCGCGTGCGCGGGCTGATCTCGAGACGCGCCTTCCGCCCGGATACGAGGTCAAGACCTGGCAGGAGCTCGCCGATTTCTACAACAGTACCGCGGCACTCTACGAGCGCCAGTTTGGCGTGCTCCAGGTCATTATCCTGGTGATGGTGCTCCTCAGCGTGGCCAACAGCGTCAACATGACCCTGCATGAGCGCACGCCGGAGTTCGGCATCATGCGCTCGCTTGGTCGCACGGGCCGCGATGTCTTTCGCCTGGCCGTGCTCGAGACAGCGCTCCTGGGCGCTATCGGCGCCGCGATCGGCGTTGCCGTCGGTGCCGTATTGGCGGCGGTGATCTCGGCGATCGGGATCCCGATGCCGCCACCACCGAATTCAGAAAGCGGCTTCACTGCCGCCATCCAGATCGTCCCCACGATCCTCGCGGCTGCCTTTGCCGTGGGGCTTCTCGGATCGATCGGCGCTGCGCTGCTGCCGGCGCGCCATCTTGCGCGAACTCCGGTCGCTGAAGCGCTGCGGCGCGGCGTATAGCGGCGGACGCAATGGCTGCCTCAAACGAGCGTAGCGCAGCAAATATCGTGCACTCGTTGCCGAAGCGCTATGGCGCAATTGGCGCCCGCTCGCGGCACCCCAAGCGAGTATTGGTGCGGGTCGAGAACGTCAGCAAGCAGTACCGCCTCGACGATCAACTGGTGCCGGCACTCAACTCCGTCAATCTCAATATCGAGCAAGGCGTGTTCATGGCCGTTGCCGGCCCATCCGGAAGCGGCAAGTCCACGCTGCTAAATCTCATCGGCTGCATCGATACGCCTACAAGCGGCCACATCTTCATCGGTGACCAGGACGTTTCGAGCGAGAGCCCGGACCAACTCGCACCGTTGAGGGCGCGTACCATCGGTTTCATCTTTCAGACGTTCAATCTGCTCCCGGTCCTTTCGGCCGAGGAAAACATCGAGTACCCGTTGCTGCAATTCAAGGAGTTATCCGCAGCCGAGCGGCAACGGCGCGTGCGACGCTATCTGGAGGTCGTCGGACTGAGCGACTTCGCGCATCATCGCCCCAATCAGCTGAGCGGAGGCCAGCGCCAACGCGTCGCGATTGCGCGTGCGCTGGTCGTGCATCCGAAGATTATTCTCGCGGACGAGCCAACCGCGAACCTGGATCACAAGACGGGCGGACGCATCTTGCGCCTCATGCGCAGGATCAATCGGCAGACGGGCACAACGTTCGTATTCTCGACACATGACCAGCGCGTAATCGACATGGCCATCCGGCGCGTGGATCTGGAGGACGGTGAAATCGTCCGTCTCGGAGTTCGCGTCGGCAAGGAATGGGTTTATGCGATGGAGCGCGTGATTGATTCGGCGGCCGACAGTGAGGAGGACGATGCATGAGCTAAAACCCGGGGACGCGGGATGTTGGCGTATGGCGCGGCCTCACTGATTGAATGCACGTTCGGCGACGAAGCAATGTCAGCGCCCGGGTTTTCGGAATTCGCTTTCGCCGACGGGGACATCGAGCATCGTGTGTTCCGGACCGGAGACGGCCCGGGGGTCGTGATCATGCATGAGTTGCCCGGCATGACCAAGGCGTGCACCGATTTCGCCGAAGAAGTTGCCCGGGAATTCACGGTGTTCCTGCCGCTTATGTTCGGCAAGCCCGGCGATTACGCTCCTCTTCGCTTTCTCGTCCGGCTTTGCATCAGCCGGGAATTCAGGCTATTTGCACATGGTGGAGGGAGCCCGATTGCCGACTGGATGCGGGCGCTATGCCGGAAGGTCCATGTGGAATGCGGCGGGCCCGGTGTCGGAGTGATCGGAATGTGTCTTAGCGGGAACTTCGCCATATCGCTCATGGCGGACCCTTCAGTGCTTGCACCCGTAGCAAGCCAACCGTCGCTTCCGCTTGGATTGTCCAGACGCAGCAAGAAGGCCCTTGCCATCACACAAGCCGAAATGAGCGGCGCAATGGCCCGCGCCCAATCCGGAGCGACCTTCCTCGGCCTGAGATTTTCCGAAGATAGGCTTTGTCCCCGCGAGCGATTCGCGACCTTGCGGCAGGCCTTCGGTCCAGCCTTTATGGAAATTGAGATCGATTCGTCGAAAGGCAATCGATGGGGTATTCGCCCTAACGCACACTCCATACTCACCGATGATTTCGTCGATGAAAGCGGCCATCCTACCCGCGAAGCACGCGACGCCGTGCTTGCCTTTCTTCGCCAGAAATTGAGAGGGTCGCCGACAGTCTAGGCTCGGATGCATGTAGGTGCGAATTCATTCGCACGCGGCGGCCGGATGATTCCAGCCCTACGAACCACGCTTCGGGTCGACAGCGGGTTGCATCAACCGCTCGAGCGGAAGGCGTACGGAGCGCGCCTCCGCGGGCTTACCGGCACCGATTCGACCCAGGAACATCGCACGCGCTGCGACGTCGGGCCCGAGGAGCTCATCAACGGCGACGCGGATCTGCGCTGCCTGCTCGATCGCGCTGGCGTTCGTCGTAAAGCGTATCCCTTCACGTGCGTAGCGCGCGAAAACCAGCGGGGTGTATTGGGGTTGAAACTGTAGCCCCAGGCTGGTTGCGGTAAGCCAGAATCGCTGCAGCGCGCGCCCGGCGGCGATGTAGTCATCGATGGTCGTGGGTGCGCGTTCTGCCACCAGCACGCAATGCGCGGCGCAGGCGACGCCCGGAACCAGGTCGAGCTCGACGCGCGGCGCCAAGGTCCCCGCAAGGTAGCGATTGAGAAAGCTGATGCG
>WNFV01009442.1_pt1 | contig 13559 bp, 15 predicted proteins | sample 5400101 | NCBI WGS metagenome assembly WNFV01 (sample SAMN13153361, study PRJNA577476) | soil metagenome | isolation source: 115 cm soil or saprolite under grassland replicate 1 | place: USA:California | collected 2016-06-15
CGTTATATGATTATTGGCAAGAGTGTTGAGCGTTTCTTGCAACCAAAACAGGACGCGGTTACAAATAAATAAATCTACTTTTATACTTCGCGAGGTCTACAAGCATTTCCCACGCCCGTCTGGCCGCCGCTACCTTCTTGGCAAATTACACCGGGGCGAGCTGCAAACCGTTAGCCAGTTATTTTCAGACAAGCTTTTTTGTTCCACCTTCATAAATTATGAAAGCAACATCGATGAAAAAACTAAAGCGTAGTATCGCAGTTGTTATTATTAGCCTGGCACTTCTAATTGTGAATTTCCAGCACGTTCAGGGAACGATCATTGGGATGCATATCTTCATTTCTTTGTGGCGATTTGAAAAAGAAGTACTGCAAGCAACTCCGGCTAGGCAATATTATGAGGGCATAGCCTGGTTGCACATCTTCGAAGGGCTTCGAATTTTGAGTGAACATCCTGAGCACGTGGATGAAGTATATTCACTTGCCAATCTTACCCTACCGCATTTGGATGCATTGTTGGATGGTAAAGGCGATACAGCTACAATTACAGAGGAGCAAGTAAAGGCGGTTGAGGCAGAAGTGAATTGGTGGATGTCTGTTGCAAGTCCATCTTTTCAGGCTGACATGCAAAAGGTATTGGAGCTATACCCTCTCAATCAATTTATTGGAATGACGATGGATGACGCACTGGACTATGTAAACTCAAGGTTTGCCGAGACTCTTGAAAAGCCCGATCTTGTAGATGGAACAGATGGCAATTGGGCTTACTATATTTACAAGGGGTTCTATTTTGAATATCCAAGCAGTTGGTATGTAAAAGTTAGAGAAGACCCTTATGGTAATCTTTTTATTATCCCGTCCACAGAATCGAGTAAACAGTGGAATACAGGTGTAACATCGTTTGAAATAATGGAAATTTGGCCTGATCCAATTCAACCATTTGATCTTCATCGTGAGATAGATTATGTAGACCCAAAATGGGAGCAACCAGTGATGGTAGATGGGATGGAAGGCTATTATTTTAGTTACGATCCATCTAAAACTGGATTATTTAGAAAACTTGAATCGATTCTGTATAGTGAAGAAAGAAAAATCAAGGTGCGCGTGACTGTCATGTTATTTGATCCCAATGGAATGTTTTTTGATTTTAATGTGAACGAAGCAAAGGGAAAATATGAGTATTTGTTTCATATCACAGAAAGCGTGAAATTGCGCTAAATTTCATGTATGCTAATCAAGAAAAAGCAGGCTAACATAGCGTCCAGTGCCGAGTATTCTGGGCAATTGCAAAAATTCTCCATACCCACCCAGCCAGGGCGAGCCGCAAACCGTTGGGTGATTCCTTGCAAAATTTTGCTCTTGATATAGCATGAGTATCGTGCTATTATATTGTCATGATACAGTCCTTCAAAAACGCGGGAACAGAGGACATTTTCAATGGCGAAAAATACCAAAGAAGCCCGAAAGATTTGTCCAAATTCGTTGTGGAAAATTGCCACTCGAAAACTTGACCAGATAGATTCGGTCATGGCTTTACGGGAGTTAAGAATTCCGCCGGGCAATAAACTTGAAGCCTTATCAGGCGATAGAAAAGGGCAGCACAGTATTCGTATCAATGACCAATATCGCATTTGTTTTATATGGACTGATTTAGGTCCTGACCAAGTTGAAATCGTTGATTATCATTAGTGAGACAAGCAGGAGATAAAATATGGTTCGTGTTCCTACAAACCGCACACCTACTCATCCAGGCGAAATGCTGTTGGAGGAGTTTCTAAATCCAATGGGGTTAACTCAGCGAGAATTGGCTGATAATATTCATGTTCCTTATCAGCGAGTAAATGATATTGTCAATGGACGCAGGGGTATTACTCCAAGCACGGCGTTGCGTCTGGCAAAGTTTTTCAATATGTCTGCTGATTTCTGGATGAATTTACAATTGCGATGGGATTTGTATTTTGCTCAACAGGATGAAATCAATGATTTAAAAAAGATTCGTCCGTATTCGCCGGCAGTGTAAAAAGTGTACTTGTTTACCTCTCTCCCCCTTTTCTATTACAATAGCCTCATGCCCATCGTCCGGTTTCCGGCTGTGATGAAATATTATGTTGATAACCAGAGCGAATTTCCCGTTTCTGGTTCAACGGTCTCTGAATTGCTTAAGAACGTGCTGGCGCGGTATCCAAATCTCAAAACACATTTGTTTGATGCAAAGGGTAATCTCCGCAGGCACTTCAATGTTTTTGTGAACGGCACTCATATCCGTGAATTGAACGGGATGGATACACAGTTGAAAGAGGATGATAAGGTCATTTTGATGGCGTCTGGGGCAGGGGGATAATTTGTTTCCCGTCATTGCCCCGCCTGCTTTCGGGCGGGGTTGCGAGCCCGCTAGGGCGAAGCAATCTCCTGTATGGCGCGGAGATTGCTTCGTCGCCGTTTCACGGCTCCTCGCAATGACGGAACTTCTAGTTTTTGACTTGACAAAACAGGTAAGAATTGTAGAATAATGGTCATCTGGTTTCTAGATTATGAAAACTTTTAACGATTGCTCCTGTATACGGCGGGGTTCGTAACCACCGCCTGAGAACTTTCCGCAGTCAACGACTGAGACGGTTGGACGACCCCGCTTGCGATTAATCCGCATTGTGGTGTTTGTTCGCCGTCTTTTTGTTTACGCGTTGGCTGCTTTTTATTTTAACTGGCGCTGGAGAGCGCCTTCTATACAAAGAAACCCTGATGACAACACTGGACTATCGGTTGACTCAAATTAATACAGATTTACTTCCCGATCTGACAGGGTATGTGGGCAATACGCCTCTTCTTCCGCTTCGCCGCGTGACTATAGGTCTATCTCCGCTTGTAAAGATTTTTGCCAAAGCTGAATGGTTTAATCCCGGCGGCTCGGTGAAGGATAGACCTGCGTTGAACATTATCCAAACCGCGCTTGCAAATGGTGAACTGACTCCCGGTAAACGCCTACGCTTGGCGCGGAAGTCATCCTGACCGATCCTTCGGAAGGCTCGGATGGTGCGATCCTCGTGGCTCGTCAACTTGCGAAGGAAAGGCCTGACCTATATTGGTATGCGAATCAATACAACAATCCTGCGAATTTGCAGGCTCACTATCTGACTACAGGTCCTGAAATCTTTACGCAAACCAATGGGCAGGTCACACATTTTATAGCGGGTTTGGGTACGTCTGGAACGCTTATGGGCACAGGCAAATACCTGCGCGAGAGATCACCCAATGTGAAGATTTTGTCCTTCCAACCGGATGCGTCCTTTCATGGCCTTGAAGGGCTCAAACATATGCCTACCGCGATCAAGCCGGGGATTTATGATGAGTCATTTGCCGATGCCAATCTCGAGGTCCAGACAGAAGCGGCGCATGATATGGTGAAGAGGCTTGCACGCGAGGAAGGCCTGTTTGTGGGGGTCTCGTCTGGGGCGGCTGCGCTCGCTGCACTCCAAGTCGCAGAGCAATTAGATGAAGGCATCGTCGTGACGGTCTTCCCGGACGCAGGCTACAAGTATTTGAGCGAAAAAGCTTTATGGAGCGAGAAATGACTTCGATTCATATCGCGGCTGATCTGCTCGAAAAGATCCATGAGAATGGGGAAGCAGCTTACCCTGAGGAGGGCGCTGGCTTTCTGATCGGCGCGGATGGTGAAGAGAAGACCGTGATAGATATTTTGCCTTTACCGAATTCGCGTGAAGATTCAGCGCGGCATAATCGGTACCTGATTTCACCCGAAGATTATCTAAAAGCGGAATTGACAGCGGACGAACTTGGTCTGAGTCTGATTGGCGTATTTCATTCACATCCCGATCATCCCAACCGTCCTTCCGAATTTGACCGTGAATGGGCACAACCGTTTTTCTCGTACATCATCACCAATGTTGATCAAGGAAAGGCTGTTGCCAGCCGTTCATGGCTGTTGAAAGAAGATCGATCAATGTTTGAGGAAGAGAAGATAGAAATAACCGACGTCACTGCGAGGCACGAAGCAGTCCCCCGTTTAACGGACGAGTCTCAGCCAGATGAGGCTTCTGACTAACCGGAGATTGCTTCGACGGTCACTAGCCCTGCGTGCAAGTGTAGGGAAAACACCGTCTCGCAATGACATAAAAATAGGATATTAACATGACATCACAAACTCTACAAAAAGTAGATCACTCTGCTTTAAAAGCAAACCAGTTGTTTATTATCACTTTAAATGTGTTGGCTTTTGTTTTGAGAGCCCCAATTCTTGCGGCGTTTGTCGCGTTGGTGATGGGACTTGGCTCCGCGCTCAAGGTGCCGGGTTTTATCTTTATGTATAAGTACGTGCTTAAACCGCTGGGTTGGATAAGGCCCGATGTGTTGAACGATAATCCGGAACCCCATCGCTTTGCTCAATTTCTCGGGTTCGTGTTCATGACCGCTGGATCCATCGCATTGTTCTCCGGTGCGAGCGTGTTGGGTTGGGGGTTGGTCTGGCTGGTGGTCGCGCTCGCCGCGCTGAATGCGTTCGGTGGTTTTTGTGTCGGATGCGCGGTCTACTATTGGTTGGGTCGATTAAATCTGCCAGGTTTTACGAAACAGCCCCCTGCAGGAACATTCCCTGGGATGAAGCCGAAGATTGGAGCGAATTTATGATTTCAGAGTTGCTGTTCCGCGCGGCGCTTGCACTTGTCATCATCCTGATAGGCACGGCTGCTTATTCATTAGTTAATCGTTACCGTCTGGTGCGTGCAAAAGATAAAGTGTTTACACTATTTAATACATTACCGAATAAACCTGTAATCGTGTATTTCACTACGCCAAGCTGCGTACCATGTAAGACTGTTCAACGCCCGGCAATCGATAAAGTGAGCAGAATGCTAGGAGAGGAGCTAAAGGTCGTTGAAATCGATGCTACTGAACGCCCTGATCTTGCAAATCGCTGGGGCGTGATGAGCGTGCCTACCACCTTCCTGCTGGATGCACGCGGACAGGCACGTTATGTCAATAATGGCGTGACCCGCGCGGAGAAGTTGATTCAACAAATACAGACTTTATGATCTTTTGGCGTGCGACAAATCCAAATCCTCGGAACGCGGACTTCCCTGGCACCGCCAGCCTGTCCTGGACGTACGGACAGTCCGCAAAGTGAGGCAGACTGAAGTCTGCACTCCGTAAATCATTAGGAGATTTTAGATGACCGTTTTACGAATTCCAACACCGTTGCGCTCGTACACAAATGGACAAAGCGATGTGACAGTGGGTGGTTCAAATATTTCAGAAGCACTTATAGATTTGACCACGCAATATCCTGCGCTCAAGCCGCATCTTTTCAACGATGGTGGCGAATTGCGTGCATTTGTAAACCTGTTTGTCGGCGAGCACAACATCAAAGATTTACATGGATTAAGTACTCCAATCAAAGATGGCGATAAAATTTTATTGATCCCATCGATTGCAGGAGGCTAAGATGTTGCCTGAACTTTCACGAGATGAAATCCTGCGCTATTCCCGTCACTTGCTGATTCCCGAAGTGGGGCTGGAAGGTCAACGGAAACTCAAGGCCTCGTCCGCACTGATCATCGGCACAGGTGGACTTGGCTCGCCTGTCTCACTTTATCTTGCCGCGGCAGGTGTTGGCCGCATCGGGCTTGTAGATTACGATGTTGTCGAATCGTCGAATTTGCAGCGCCAGGTGATCCATGGCACGTCCACCGTTGGCAAATTGAAAGTAGAAAGCGCTAGAGAAAAACTACTCGATTTGAATCCAGAGATTCAAGTGGATGTCTTCAACGAGCCGTTCACGTCTGAAAATGCGATGCGCATCGCGAAGGATTACGATGTCATCATTGACGGTACAGATAACTTCCCGACACGCTATCTCACAAACGATGTCAGTGTGTTTCTTGGCAAGCCCAATGTTTATGGTTCCATCTTCCGTTTTGATGGACAGGTGAGTGTTTTCTACGCAAAAGAGGGGCCCTGCTATCGTTGTCTCTTCCCCGAACCGCCACCTCCAGGACTGGTCCCTTCGTGCGCGGAGGGCGGTGTGCTTGGCGTGTTACCCGGCACGATTGGCACATTGCAAGCCACCGAAGCTTTGAAAGTTTTACTAGGTATTGGCGAGCCATTGATCGGTAAACTCTTGCTTTACAACGCGCTCGATATGTCCTTTGACTTTGTAAAGCTCAAGAAGAATCCTAACTGCCGTGTGTGTGGGCCAAACGCGGACGTCAAAGAGTTGATTGACTACGAGGAGTTTTGCGGCGTACCGGGTCATGACCATGAAGAGGGTTCCGCTGGAGCAGGCCGGGATATCACTGCTACTGATCTCGCTGAGCGCGTCAAGACGAATCACCTCAAGCTGTTGGATGTGCGTGAACCGCACGAGTTGCAGATTTCAGCGATGCCAAATGCAGTGAACATCCCCTTAGGTCAACTTGCTGGACGCTTGGCAGAACTGGATAGCGCTGAAGAGATGGTCGTGTTTTGCAAAAGCGGAGCTGGCTCCACGCGTGCGCTTGAGCTGTTGACCAGCGCGGGGTTTAAGAAGGTGAAGAATCTCAAAGGCGGCATTAACGCCTGGGCGCGCGAGGTAGATTCTAAGCTGCCAATTTATTAAGTAATTTGTAGTGGTCACGCTTTAAGCGTGACCTACTTGTTATAGGTGACAAATGAAACGAGTCTTGATTTTGGGCGGAGGCTTTGGCGGAATTGCTACAGCACGCCGACTTAAGCAGAAACTTAACCCGAATGATGAAGTAATTCTGGTGGACCGGCGTGCCCACTTTATGGTCGGCTTTCGTAAGACATGGGCGCTGGTCGGTGACTCGACGCTCGAAGAGGGGCAAAGGCCCTTAGAAAGCCTCACCAGGATCGGTGTCCGCGTGATCCAAGAGTCGATCACAGCATTAAATCCGCAGGAACGCGCGGCAGAAATTAATGGTCAGCGGATTGAGGCTGATGCACTGGTTGTGGCTCTTGGAGCTGAACTTGCTCCTGAGCTAGTGCCAGGCTTGAAGAAATATGCCTTCAACGTTTATGACCCTCAGGATATCCCCCGCGCTGCACAAGCACTGAGTGAATTTCGCGGGGGCAAATTGACTCTCGGCATTTTTGGTGTACCGTATAAATGTCCGCCTGCGCCATACGAAATGGCACTGCTTATCAATGATTCTTTGAAATCGCGCGATATAAATGCAAATATCGACGTGTTCACGCCGCAGCCAATGTCACTGCCTATTCTAGGTCAGGTAGGCTGTGATCTAATCGAGAGCCGGTTGGCTGACAAGGGAATTACATTTTTGCCAAACCATAAAGCGACAGCGGTCGAAGCCGGTGAAGTCGTGTTCGCGAATGAGCGCCGACCGTATGATCTTCTGCTCGGTGTGCCGCCTCACAGGCCTCCTGCCATTGTGCGAGAGAGCGGGCTGGTTGGCCAATCAGGTTGGGTTTCGGTGAATTCTTCTACACTTGAGACACAGTTTTCTGGAGTATATGCCATTGGAGATGTGGTGCAGATAGCACTGGCAAATGGAAAGCCACTACCAAAAGCCGGTGTATTTGCCGAAGCAATGGGAGAAACCGTCGCTGACCGTCTTGCCGCTATATTCAACGGGCAGGAACCTGAAGCAACTTTTAAGGGTGAGGGAGGCTGTTATCTTGAAGTGGGTGCTGGGCAGGCGATGATGGTGCGCGGCAATTTTCTTGCCGAGCCGGAGCCTGAGGTTATGCTCACCGATGCCTCGCCTGAATATCTGAATGAGAAACGCGCTTTTGAGATGCAGCGATTACAAACATGGTTTGGATGATGAGGAAAGAAGAAAGATGAAAAAATAGCTCTCGTCAAGATTCTTGGCGGGAGTTGTTGGTTAAGAACCCGAGTGAAGGATCTATTGTTCCGGTGTTTTGCCTACAAATTCATGAAAGAGGCTGACGATCTTTTCCTTTGCCATTTCCACCTGTTCGTCTCTGTACTGAACGTTGTACAACTCAAAGACATCCTCAGACCAAACAGCATTTTCTTTGTTCATTGCCTCGAGACTTGCCGTATTTTTGATTATATAAGCGTGCCAGGGATTTTCGTGCCGCCAGCGTAAGTACAGGACGTAATCCACGCCATTGCGTTGTAGATGATAATAACACTGGCTTGGACACCAGATTAACTCATAAAACCATTCTTCGACTGGGAGTAGTTCTTTATCATTTTCAGGTAGGTGAAACAAGTCGCTAAGCATGGCTGTATGATAACATATCAGATTTATCCAACCTGCTAGGTGCGACGCACTCTCTCCTGCGGTAAAATTGCCCCTACCAAAGGTATAGAATGCTTAATCGCATTTCCTACATAACTTTATGGGTGAAAGAATACGATGCCTGTCTCAGGTTTTATCGTGACCTACTTTCCTTGCCGCTAGAATCCGCAGACGAAAACTTCGCGCAGTTTAGCACCGAGGGGATACGGCTCTATCTTCATCGCCTTGAGTCTGGACCTCCTCTGCGCTCACATGTATTGGAAATCCATTTCGAAGTTGAAAATGTAGATACTGCTTATTCTGATTTACTCACAAAAAGCGTCCAATTTGAAAGTAAACCGGCGAATATGCCATGGGGCACACGTATGGCGGCATTACGTGATCCCGAGGGAAATATGATTGAAATTGTAGGGCCACTTGATCCGAACGAGCCTGCAAAAAGTTATGCAGAATCTTAATGTGATGAGGTATTTCAAGGAGAGAGAATGGCAGGGTTAAAAGAATCCAAAGATAAACGGGTGTTCAATAACATATTGGGAGCGATAGGAAACACACCATTGGTCAAGCTAGAGAGAATTGGCCGTGACTTGCCAGTACCTTTATACGCAAAACTTGAATTTATGAATCCCGGAGGGTCGGTCAAAGACCGGGTGGGGGCATATATTATCGAGCAGGCAGAAAAAAGGGGAGAGCTTAAACCCGGTGGCACGATTGTAGAAGCGACTTCTGGAAACACAGGCGTTGGACTCGCGATTGCCGCTGCACTGAAGGGTTATAAGACTATCTTTGTCATGCCTGATAAGATGAGCAATGAAAAAATTCTTTTACTGCGTGCATATGGTGCAAAAGTGGTTATTACACCAACTGCTGTGGAACCGGAAGACCCACGATCTTATTACGAAGTTGCAAAGCGATTTGTCCGCGAGACTCCCCATGCGATTCTGGCAAACCAATATCACAATCCCGATAACCCGAAAACACATGAGATGACGACAGGCCCAGAAATCTGGGAACAGACAGATGGCCGCGTGACCGATGTTATTATGGGGATGGGAACCGGTGGGACAATTTCGGGAGTCGGTCACTATTTGAAGAGTAAAAATCCAAGCATTATGATTGTGGGGGTAGATATCGAGGGGTCAATATTGACAGAGATTTGGCAAAATAAAGGCAAGATCCCTCAAGGCGCATATCCGAAGACGTATAAAGTGGAAGGGATTGGCGAAGACTTTTTACCCTCAGCCACGGACCTTTCGGTCGTAGATTGGATCGAGCGTGCCAATGATAGAGAGTCGTTTTTATGGGCACGCCAGTTGGTGAGGCAGGAAGGGATTTTTGCGGGTGGTTCATCGGGATCTGCAATCTCGGGAGCATTTAAGTATTGTCGAAAATTGCCACCCGATAGATTACCCGTGGTTATCCTGCCCGATTCAGGTTCACGTTATCTGTCCAAGTTCTACGATGACAAGTGGATGCGTGAATTCGGTTTCCTCACAACGGAATTTGGCGAAACTTCTCTCGCAGATCTGTTGATCGCCAAGCCAAATAAGGCTTTGCATACCGCCACGCTAGGTGATACGATCCGCAAAGTTGTGGGCATGATGCACCAGAACGGCATTTCTCAAATGCCAGTCGTGGGTGATGATGGAACATTAGTTGGACTGATCGAAGAAGTGGACTTGCTTAATCACATGCTGAATGAGCATGAACACAGCCATGATGAAACCATCGATTCTTTGGTGCAGAACGCAGGCGCAGTCTTCCCACCCGAAACTTCTCTTGAGGAAGCCATGCCTTCACTGACCAGCGGCTATGCTTTGATCGTTGTGGAAAATAGCCAGCCGGTTGGGATTCTCACGAAGATAGATGTATTGGATTATGTGGCAGGGAAGATCTGATAATTTTAATTATGGCATCCTGAGCGGAGCGAAGGATCTCTAACATGGAAATTATGAGACTCTTCGGTCGCGGCGAACGCTCCCTCAGAGTGACATGATATTTTGGAGATGAATTCTACAAAGAGTCAGGGTTGTAGTGTAGCCATATATATTGAGATGGAGAAAGCTCTATTGTCGTTTCTCCGTTGCTGATATCATATTCTTGACCGCCCAAGACATCTCTGTATAACCCCTCTTTGAATTCATTCAGCACGATCTTTTGTGTAGCCTCACTTAAGTTATGGAGTGCAAGTATGGCCTCATCTTTATATGTGCGCGTGAACGAGGCGATGTGGTCATTGGATAAATCCAGCCACTCGAAGTCTCCTCGTCCAAAGGACAGGTATTGTTTGCGAGTAGCGATCATCTTTCGGATTGTATTCCAAAGAGAGCTTGGATCCTTCTGTTGCTTCTCTGCATTGACTTGAGCAGTTCCGTAATTCTCGCCGCTAATAACGGGTGAATAAAGCGCTTCGGCAGGTGCTTGCGAGAAACCAGCATTGTCTGATGTATTCCATTGCATGAGTGTGCGGACTCCATTTCGATCGAACATCCAAATATTATCACCCATACCAATTTCGTCGCCGTAGTAAACGATCGGGGAACCCGGGAGAGTAAACAACAAAGAATGAATCAATTCAATCTTCTCGCGGCGGTTATCGAGAAGCGGAGCTAAGCGACGTCGAATACCAAGGTTCAAGCGCATGCGTAGGTCAGGAGCGAAATTTTCCCACATCCACTGGCGTTCCTCTTCTGTAACCATTTCGAGGGTCAGTTCATCGTGATTGCGAAGGAAAATACACCACTGGCAATTCGAAGGGATGGATGGTGTGCGGCGCAGGATTTCGCGCATATCGTCAGCGCGCCCCTTTTTGATATCCATAAAGATACGTGGCATGATGGGGAAGTGAAACCCCATGTGAAATTCATCGCCATTTCCGAAATAAGCGCGCACATCTTCAGGCCACTGATTAGCTTCACACAAAAGGCTGCATCCAGGATAATGCTCATCCATGAAGGCCCGTAACTTTTTTAGGTAGGCATGTGTTTCGGGCAGGTTCTCACAGTTGGTGTCTTCTCGTTCAAATAAATACGGCACAGCGTCAGCACGAAAACCGTCCACGCCTAGGTCGAGCCAGAATTTCATAACATTAAGCATCTCGGCCTGTACCGCGGGATTGTCAAAATTTAGGTCAGGCTGGGTTGCATAAAAGCGATGCCAGTAATACTGCGAAGTCGTTGGTTCCCACGTCCAGTTCGACTTTTCAGTATCGACGAAGATAATACGGGCATCGCGATATTTCTCATCAGTGTCGCTCCACACATAGTAATCCCGATAAGGTGACCGGCGGTCTGCGCGAGCGGCCTGAAACCAGGGATGCTCATCGGAGGTATGATTCAATACGAGGTCCGTGATGATGCGAATACCGCGGGCGTGAGCTTCCTTTAGGAGTTGTTTGAAATCTTCGAGGGTTCCATAGTCTGGATGGATGCCATAATAGTCCGCGATGTCATAGCCATCATCCTTGAGCGGGGATGGAAAGATCGGCATCAACCATACGCAGTCTATGCCCAGGTTTTTCAGGTAATCCAGTTTGAGCGTTAGTCCATGCAGATCGCCATGACCATCCCCATTGCTGTCATAGAAAGCCCGAACGTAAACCTGATAAAAAATTGCATCCTTATACCAGAGCGTATCGTTCATAATTCATCACATCATCTAATTTGCAATAAACGTATTCATCGCGCTGCTAACACTATGGTCTCTGGCTGAAGAACGTGTTCATCGTTGACTACTTGGATAAGGCGCGTTTCGCCCGCTTCCAGGTCGAAGTAGTTGTCACTAAAACGGGTATCCTTGTGTGGCACCACAAGATGCACGAAATAGGCGAAGATCGACGCTTTGATGGACACGCATAGTTCATGCGGCGTGATCTGCACAATGCTCTTCTCGGGAAGCACGCTTGTGCGCTGGAGGTTTTGTATGGCGGCGAAGAAATGCCGGTTGGCTGGAAACTGACCTGTGCTCGACCGGACGGCGAGGTAACGATCTGCACACCCAGAGACACCAGCCGCTGACCAGGCATACACTTTCTGGCTTGTGTTCACCGCCACAGCAATGGGATGCTCTTCAGCCCAATATTCACTGCCATCGAAGCCGCGCAACCACACCTGGGCAACGTCACGCGCTTCAGCCAGGGAGTCGTTCGTAACCCATAGTTCCACGCTACCATCCCGCAGCGATTTGAAGGAGGCGAGCACTGGTGTATAAGCTCGCCGAGCGTAGTAGTAACCGGCTTTACCTACGCCGTAGTAATCCAGCACACTCCAACTCAAACATGGCCAGCAATCGTTCAACTGCCAGAAAAGTGTACCCGAGCAGTGCGGCATCCGGCGACGATAATGCTCGATGGCAAACTTCAGTCCTTCGGCCTGAGCAATCATACTGAAGGCAATGTACTCGTCCAGGTCGCGCGGCAATCCTGTGACGGAGAGCATCAAGTTGTCGCCCTTGTTTTTCGGATTATCCTTGTTGTGATGATCCAGCGCCGGGCTGTGGTGGTACATCTGGTCTGGTGGAATAACCTGCTCAAGAGTAGCGCGCACCGGCGCGGCGTGCATGCCAAATTCGCTGATAAAACGGCCTAGGTCCGCGGCGTAGTTAGTATAGGTAACCCCTTCTGGGGTGAAATCTTGTCGCGGTGGCTCGCCGAAGTGCCGCCGGAAGGGACGTAGGCCGTGCCAGACATCCCAGTTGTGGCGGTCGCCCTCATCCATGCTGTTGTGGTCGTTGCCACCGAATGGACTGCTGGGCCAATAGGGTGTTTGACCATCATAGGTCTCTACCAGCCGGGGGAGGAGATCGTCGTAGAGGCGTGATCCTGGCATGCGATGGTTTGAGCGATCCCAATAGTTCTGGTCGTGCAGCCATTGGTTCTCATTGTTCCCGCACCAGAGCGCAAGACAAGGGTGGGTGCGCAAGCGCCGTATCTGATACTCCGCCTCAGCCTCAATCTCGGCGACAAAGACCGGGTCGTCGTCCGGGTACATCGCGCAGGCAAACATGAAATCTTGCCAGACGAGCAACCCTAGCTCATCGCACATATCATAAAAGATATTGTGCTCGTACAAGCCGCCACCCCACACGCGGAGCATGTTCATATTGGCATCCCGCGCGGTACTCAATAGCCGGGTGTAACGCTCAGCTGGGATCGCACCCACGAATGAGTCGGCTGGTATCCAGTTAGCGCCTTTGGCGAATAGCAGAACGCCGTTAAGCACAAAGCGGAAGAAACGTGTGCCCGGTTCGGCTGGGTCGGGCGATTGATCCAGCCTGAGAGTGCGGATGCCGACCCGCCGCGATTGCCGATCAATGACCGTTC
>WNFV01006701.1_pt1 | contig 13556 bp, 15 predicted proteins | sample 5400101 | NCBI WGS metagenome assembly WNFV01 (sample SAMN13153361, study PRJNA577476) | soil metagenome | isolation source: 115 cm soil or saprolite under grassland replicate 1 | place: USA:California | collected 2016-06-15
AGAGCCGGCGAACTTCCTGGACGTCGGCGGCGGCGCCAACGAGGAGCAGGTGAAGAACGCGTTCCGAATCATCCTTTCGGACCGGAACGTGCGGGCGATTCTGATCAACATCTTCGGCGGCATCATGCGGTGCGACGTCATCGCGAAAGGGGTCGTGGCTGCGGTGCGCGAGATGGGACTGTCTCTCCCGGTGGTCGTCCGTCTCGAGGGTACCAACGTCGACGAGGGGAAGCGGATCCTGCGGGAGTCCGGCCTCGCCGTCACCCCCGCGGAAGGTCTCGCCGACGCCGCGCGCAAGGCGGTCGGGGCGGCGCAATGAGGCACGTCGCAGGTTACGCCCTGAAGTCCTTCGGCTTCTTCCTCGCGCCGATCTTCATCGGGCTCCTCCTCGCGACGTGGAAGGGATGGCCGACGCTCGCGGCGAACCCGCGGCTTCTCGGGGGGTGGGCCGCCCTGGTCGTCTTCTTCTTCGTCATGCCGCTTTTCCTCGCCCGGGCGGGCCGGGCCGCAATGGGGCACGAGCCGCGCGAAGAAGCGCATCGGGTCTGGCGCACGGGCGCGGCTGCGCTCGTCGTCGGCGCGGCGGCGCTCCTGCTCATTCCGTCCTGGCGCGACCTGGGCTTGTGGCTCTCCGAGACGCTCTCCGAGCTGACCGGCATTCCGATCGTTCCGGTCGGTGCCGGCCGGTGAGCATCTGGGTCGGGCGCGAGACGCGGCTGCTGGTCCAGGGGCTGACCGGACGCGAGGGCACGTTCCATGCCCTCGCCTGCCGCGAATACGGCACCTCTGTCGTCGCCGGCGTGACTCCGGGAAAGGGGGGCACAACGCACGAGGGGATCCCGGTGTTCGACACCGTGGCGGCCGCCGTCGCCGCGACCGCCGCCAACGCCACGATGATCTTCGTTCCGCCGCCTTTCGCGGCCGACGCAATCGTCGAGGCCGCGGACGCGGGCGTGGCGGTGGTCGTCTGCATAACCGAAGGGATTCCCACGAACGACATGCTGCGGGTGAAGGAGTTTCTCTTCGAGAAGAACGGGGCCGGAACCGCGGTGCGCCTGATCGGGCCCAACTGCCCAGGGATCATCACTCCCGGCGAGTGCAAAATCGGAATCATGCCGGGGCGCATCCACCGGCCCGGGACGATCGGCGTCGTCTCCCGCTCCGGCACGCTCACCTACGAAGCAGTGGATCAGCTCACGCGACTCGAGCTCGGGCAATCGACCGTCATCGGGATCGGCGGAGATCCGGTCAATGGGACGAGTTTCGTCGACTGTCTGCGAGCGTTCGGCGACGATGCCGGCACGGAAGCGGTCGTCCTGATCGGCGAGATCGGCGGCATGGCGGAGGAGGAAGCCTCGTGCTTCGTCGCCGGTCATTTCAAGAAGCCGGTCGTCGCATTCATCGCCGGACAGACCGCTCCCCCGGGGCGACGGATGGGACATGCGGGCGCGATCATCGCAGGGGGACGCGGCACCGCGGCGGAGAAGATCAAGGCGCTCAAGGCCGCCGCGATTCACGTCGTCGCTTCCCCCGCCGACATCGGAGCGCGGATGAAGGAAGTCCTCGGGCGGTGAACGGATCCGCCCTCTACCACGAGACCCAGGGCTTCTCGCCGTGGGTCGTCGCCCTGATGCTGGCCGTGGTCGTGCTCCTGGGAGCTCTGCTCTCGATGCGGCTGACGACGACCGTCACGGGCGATTCGATCTCGGTCCGGTACGGATTTCTCTACAAGACCCGCGTCCCCTTGACGGAGATCGCACTCGCGGAGGCGGTCGAATACGCGCCCGTGCGCGAGTACGGCGGGTGGGGGATCCGCGGATCGCGGCAGCGTCGCGCGCTGAATGCCCGCGGGAACCAGGGGGTTCTCCTGACCCGCATCGACGGAACGACCCTCCTCGTGGGGTCGCAGCGCCCGCGCGAGCTTCTCAACGCGCTCGCTCACGCGGGGATCGCGACGCAGGACCGGCTTCCCATCGTCGTCAAGGACTTCTGAGGGAGGACCTTCGATGATCGAGCGCACACTGGCGATTCTCAAACCGGATTCCGTTGCTGCGGGAAAGTCGGGCGCGATCCTCGCCCGCCTCGAAGACGAGGGGTTCGTCGTCCGGGGCTTGAAGCGCCTGCAGATGACGGCAGAGCAGGCGAAGGCGTTCTACGAGATCCACCGGGAGCGCCCTTTCTTCGAGCGCCTCGTCCGGTTCATGACCGAAGGGCCGGTCGTCGTCGCCGCTCTCGAGCGCGAGGATGCCGTCGCGCACCTTCGCAAGACGATGGGCGTCACCGATTCGGAGAAGGCGGAACGGGGAACGCTGCGCCACCTCTACGGCACCGACATCGAGCGCAACGCGATTCACGGCAGCGACTCACGGGGCAACGCCGCCCGGGAGGTCGGCTTCTTCTTCAGCGAGGCAGAGCTCGTCTGAGAACGCGGTGGGCGAGGTGACCGAACGGATCGAAGGCTCGCCGGGCCTCTCCGAAACCAGCCGGCTCGAGACGTTCTCCGACGGCGTCTTCGCCATCGCGATCACGCTGCTCATCCTCGAGGTCAAGGTACCCCACGCAGGCACGGAGGGAGGCCTCATCCGGGCGCTCCTGCAGCTCTGGCCGTCCTATCTCGGCTACGGGATCAGCTTCGCGACGCTCGGGATCATGTGGGCGAACCACCACACGATCTTCACGTATATCCGACGGACGGATCGGTACTTTCTCCTGATCCACGTCCTCTTCCTCATGTGCATCTCGTTCCTCCCTTTTCCGACTGCGGTCCTCGCGGAGCACCTTCCGCATCCCGAGAGTCGGCGCGTGGCCGTCGCGGCGTACAGCGCGACTCTCGTGTTGATCGCCCTCGCGTACAACGCGGTGTGGTGGTACGCGGTGTCCGGGCGACGGCTCCTCGATGCCGCGGCCGATCCCGTCGCGGTTCGCACGATCTCCCGGCGCTACGCGCTTGGTCCGATTTCCTACGCGGTTTCGTTCGCGCTCGCGTTCGTGAACGTCTGGGCGAGTCTTTCGGTGCACGGGATTCTCGCCGTGCTCTACCTGCTGCCGGAGCGCAAGCTCTCGAGCTGACCTAAGACCTTCTCCGGAGCGACACCAGGATGCGGTTCGCGACGCCGCGAAGCAGGGCGACCTCGCGGGCCGAGAGAGGGCGTCCCGCGACGATCCGCCGCCAGTCGCGGAGCGACCGGTCGCGATGGCCCGTGTCATAGAACCCGATCGCGTCGAGCGCCCGATCCCAGTGTTCGATCGCGCCTTCGATCTCCCGCGAGGGGGCGAGCTCTTTTCCGCGGATCTCGTGCACAGGAGACGCCGCGAAGGCCCGATGGATCGCCAGGAGGACGGCAACCGCGTGCGAGAGGTTCATGGTGGGGAAGCCCGGGTCCGTCGGGATGTTCACCGTGACGCTGGCGCGCGACCGCTCCTCCTCCGTCAACCCACTCCTCTCCGGTCCGAACACGTACGCGACGCGCGCTCTCGCCCCGAGAGATCCGAGGAATTCCGGCAGCTCGGAAAGCGACAGCCATCTCCGTTCCGAGCGCCCGCGCAGCGACGACGTCGCGACGACGGCGTCGAAGTCGGCCACTGCGTCAGGGAGAGCGGGGAAGCGGAGCATTGCGTCGAGAACGTCATGGGCGCCCGAGGAGAGCCGATGCGCTTCCTCGTCGGGGGAGCAGGCCGGCTCGATCAAGCGAACGTCGGCGACGCCGAAGTTTCGCGTGGCGCGCGCAACCGAGCCGAGATTCCCAGGGACCCGGGGGCGCACGAGAACGACAGCCAGACCGGACCTTTCCACCTCCGGAATTATCGGACTCGACAGGCATTTATAATTTATCGATGAAACGGACCTTCCGGGGCTTGCTCCTCTTCCTCCTCGCGCTCCCAACGCTCGCCCAGCAGCCGCCACAGCCAGCGACGCCACAGCCAGCGACGCCACAATCAACGACGCCACAGCTGGCGACGCCACAGCCGCAGCAGCAACAGAAGCAGCAGGACGTCCCGACCTACACCGAAACCGCGGGGAGCGAGTACGTCCTCCTGCCTGTTCTCGTTCTGGACAAAAAGGGCCGCTTCGTCGACGGCCTCGAGAAGAAGGACTTCCGGGTGCGGGTCGACACGACCCCGATTCAGATCGATACGTTCGAGCGGGACGACAGCGCCCCGGTCTCGATGGCGTTTCTCGTGGATACCTCGGGCAGCATGGATCTGGCGGGCAAGCTGGTCAATGCGAAACGCGCGATCCGCTCGATCGTAGAAGGCCGGCTGCGGGGAGACGACTTTGCACTCTTTGCTTTCTCCGAGGGAGCCGTCCGCGTGGTGGCGGACTTCTCTTCCGATTCGTCCAAGCTGCTGCACGCCCTCGATGAGATCGAGGCCGGCGGGCAGACAGCGCTCTTCGACGCAGTGGCCGCAACCCCCAGGCTCCTGAAGGGAAAAAACGCGAAGCGCGCCATCGTTCTCTTCACGGACGGGGTGGACAACGCGAGCCACACCTCTCCCGCAGAGATGGCAGAGATCCTGCAACAGGTTTCGACACCGGTCTACGCGATCGGCATGAAGAACGTGATGTACGACCTTCTCACCGAGCAGCAGCGGCAGGAGCTGTTCGTTGACAACCTTCGATCGCTCGCTGCCTCGAGCGGGGGCAAGATGTTTTTGGTCGGAGGGGAAGAGGACTTGAGACCGCTCGCCACGAAGGTCAATTCTGAGGTGCGAAAGCAGTACATTCTGGGGTTCTCTCCCTCGGGGAGGGGTGAGCTAAAATATCGCGTGGTTTTCGTATCGGTCACGAAGAAGGGGAATTGGATCGTTCGGACCCGCCGGGGTTATCGGGGCACGGCGCCGGACACCTCGGCATCGGTCAACATTCAACGAAAGGAGGGTTCATGAGGATCCGAACAGGTTCCAACCGTTTCCTGGTGGTCGGGGCTCTTCTTGTGGGGATCGTCGGCCTTTCCGGATGCGCGACCAAGCGTTTCGTCGGGGAGGAGGTCTCCAAAAGCAGCGCCGCGGCGGAGAAGAGAATCAGCGAGGTCCAGACCCAGGTCGAGACGGCTCAGACGCGCGTTCGCGAGCACGACACGCATCTGGCCGAGCTCGACAAGTCGACGCGCGACGCTCTCGAGCGCGCCGAGGCGGCGGGCAAGCTCGCCGAGGGGAAGTTCGTCTACTCGCTGGTGCTTTCCGACGACGCGGTCAAGTTCCCGATCAACCGCCACGAGCTTTCGAAGGAAGCTCAGGCGAAGTTGACGGAGTTCGCGGAGAAACTGAAGGGGGAGAACAAGAACGTCTACCTGGAGATCCAGGGCCACACCGATGCCAGCGGGGACAAAGAATACAACTACTCGCTCGGTGAGGCTCGGGCCGAAGCGGTGCGGCGTTTCCTCTCCAAGCAGGGAATCGCGCTGAACCGCATGTCCACGATCTCGTACGGTGAGGACGAGCCCGTTTCGAAGAACACGTCTCGGAAGGGCCGGGCCCAGAACCGTCGGGTGGTCGTGGTCGTTCTTGCCTAGCGCCGACATCCGGGACAGACTTAAGTCCGTCCCCAGTCATTCCGTAATCTACCGCCCCGACTTCGTCGGGGCTTTTTTTTGGGCGCGGCGCCGCAGTGCCGCGATCGCATCTCGGAAGTCTTCCGGGATCGGCGCCTCGGCGCGAACCGGTGCTCCCGTCCCCGGGTGCGCGAAGCCGAGTCGGCGGGCGTGGAGCATCTGGCGGCGCACCGCTATCGGCGGCGCCGCTTGACCGCGCCGATAGATGGAGTCCCCGATCACGGGATGGCCCGCCGAGGCGAAGTGAACGCGGACCTGGTGAGTCCGACCGGTCTCGAGTTGGACCGAAACGAGAGTTGCGCGCCCGAAGCTCTCGAGCGGCCGGTAACGGGTCACCGCGCGCTTTCCCGGCTCGCCCGAGCGGGCGACCCCGCGCCGCCGATCTCCCCGGTCCGGGACGAGTGGCGCGTCGAACGTCCCGGGGGCGCCGACGCTTCCTTGGACGAGCGCGATGTATTCCCGCTCGATCGAATGCGCGCGGAACTTCTGCTGCAGGTCGCGCAGAGCCTCTCGGGTCCGCGCGAAGACGAGCGCTCCCGAGGTCTCCTTGTCCAGACGGTGCACGACGCCGATCCACGTCCGGCGGCGGTAGCGGTGCTGAAGATACGAAAGGGCACGGGCGAAGAGGGTGTCCTCCTCGTGTTCCGCAGTCTGGACGGTGAGCAGTCCGGCCGGCTTGTCCACGATCAGAAAGAGCGGGTCTTCGACGAGGACGGTCACGCGCGTTCGGACCCGCCGCTCGACCGGCCGGTTCGGGTCGTATCGCAGAGGGACGTCGTCCGCGACTTCGCTTCCGGGCTCGTTGGAGACCTGGCCTTCCGACTCCACGCGGCCGGCCCGCACCGCATCGCGCGCGGCGCGCCGCGATAGTCCGAACCGCCGAGCGACCGCGAGGTCGAGCCTCACCGTCGCGCCTCCGCGCGGGGCACGCGGATCTCGATGAAGAACTGCGGATCACCGATCTTCGCGCCGGGTTGCGAACCCGGCCCGAACGAAGCGGCCGTCGAGAAGCGGTCGTGCAGAAAGCGGTCGAGCCGGACGAGATAGTCCTGGCCGAAGGCGCGAAAGCCATGCCCGACCGCCAGGACGTTGCAGAGAACGATTGCGGCGGGAGGGTTCGCAGCGAGTGTGCGGATTGTCCGCTCTTCGAGCTCGGCGTCGAGGTGGCCCGGGAAGAACTGCTCCTCGGGCAATGCGCTCTGGAGACCGAGAACGTACTCTAAGAAACCGACCTCGGGAAACCCGGCGATCACGCTGCCTTCTCGAGTCCGTCTCGAAAGGTCTCCGAGCGCCAGACGGGTCGTCGCGGCGATCGGCTCCGGCAGAAAGAGAGAACCGGCGGGGGTCTCGACCTGGGTCCAGCCGACCTGACGATACTGCACTCCGAGCGCGGCTACGCGGTAAATGAGAAAGAGGAGAAGCGCGCCCAAGGTGAGCCCGGAAAGGGATTCGCCCGCCGCCGCGCGGAAACGGTCCGCGGCGGAAAAGAGGAAAGCGGCCGTCACGAGAAGCGGAAGCGGAAGGAGGAACGCGTTGTAAGGACCGGCATAGCCGGCGGCGAGGAAGAGACGCAGGCCGAAGAGTGCGGCGAGTAGCAGAACGGAATCCGGTATCGGGGCGAAAGGCTCGCCGCGTCGGCCCGTGACACGCCCGAGGCCGCGAGCGATTGCTCCGACGGCGACCGCCGCGGGCACCACCCGCACGAGCGGAGGCAGGAGCGCGATCGATCTTGCGAGGGCCTCGGGAGGATGGAGCCCGATCGCGGCCGCGAGAGCGAGCAGCAACAGGGCCGCCACTTCCACCGACCTTGCCGCGGCGCGGCTGCGCACTCGGACCGAGCGGGAGAGGAATGCCGCCGCGACGAGCAGCGTCGCGATGAGAATGAGCAGCACCACGGCGAGCGCGAGCTCCGTCAGCCGAAACGCCGGCCGGTCGAAACCCGCATAGGCGGCATACACGTTGCGAAAAGCCTCGGGAGGGCCCGCAATCGCCAGCCATCCTTCCCGACGAAGCGTCTCGAGGGGCGTCCCGTAGGAGAGAAACGCATAGGCCGCCCCGGCCACCAGAGCGGGAGCGGCGGCGAGAACGACGAGCCGGCGGGCCGGCCGTGCCTCCCAGGCGACCGCGAGGACCGCGGCGATTCCCATCTCGGGCCGGCAGAGCAGCGCGGCGGCGAGGCACGCTCCCGCAGCCGCGTCTCTTCTCACCGCGAACGGCCCGGTCACCAGATACAGCGCCCAGGTGATCGAGGCGACCGCGACGGACGTGTCGAAGCTGAAGGGAAAGAGCTGGCCTCCCGGACGGAGAAAGAAAGCGACCGCAACGATTGTCCCGGCGGTGACGGCCGCGCGGGGAGGGGTGAGAAACCGACCCGCGAGACGGCGGAGCGCCTCCAGATGCGCCAGAGCGATCACCGCGGCAAACGCGATGCGGGCAGGAAGCGAGCGGCCGCACCAGAGGTCGATCCCGGCGGCCAGATAGGGAGCGAGCGGACCGTGGTAGAAGGGCACGTCGCGGTAGAGGGCCTCGCCGTGCGCGAGCCTCCACGGCACCATGAGCTCGCGGCCAGTGTCGACGAACGGCTCGATCCACCGGTTCCACGAGACCGCGACGAGGAGGAGAAAGACCGCGTAGGGGAAGAAGAGGGCAGCGCGGCGGCTCACGTCGTCGCCGGTCGCGATCGTCCCGCGACGAACGCGAGAAACGCGGCAATCGCGCCCGCGGCCGTCGCCCAGAGGAGGAGCCAGCCGGCCCGCCTCGCCGAAGCGGGCGACTCCGGTCGCGAAGGCGACGGCGTCTTGGCCGCCTCCGACCGGAGACCCCGGATCGCGCGCAGGAAGGCGACGTCGCCCGCCAGCCCGGGCGAGCTCGCCTGCGCGAGCGCTTTCCGCGTCTCCTCGGCGAGGGCGGGGTCGCCGCCCGCTTTTCGATACGCTTCGAGCGCTTCTTCGCCGGCGTTTCGCCGGAACGCGCCGGACACCGCGCGCGACTCGTTCTCCGAGACGAGCGCGAGGCGGTGCGCAAGAAGCTCCTCCGCCAGGCGCGCGGCGGCCGCGGGTCGCACCGCGGCGGCTTCGAGCGCGGCAGCGCGGTCGAGACGTGCCGTCAGCGCGGCGCGAAAGGAAAGGAACGCGGCGAGAGCGAGTCCGGCGGCGGCGACTCCGAGAACGGCCGAGATGATCGTGGGCGCCCCGTTCCGCATGGACACGATCGTAGCAAGCTACGATTCCGTCCATGCAGGAGAAGATGGCGAGCCGTAACCGTCTCGTGCGCGCGATCGCCTCCGCGACCTCGCACGTCTGGTTCCCGCTGTCGCTCGCCCTCGCCCGGCGGCTTCCGCGCCGGCTGCTCCGGGCGCTCTCCCGTCAGACGACGATGCGCTTCATGCAGCTCCGGCCGAAGTATCAGAGAGCCCTGCACGCGAACCTCGCCGTGATCCTCGACCGCCCGACGTCCTCCCGGGAGGTCCGGCGCGCCGCCAGAGACCTTCTCGACGCCCACTTCACGGCGTGGATCGACTTCCTTCACTTCGCCACGCGGCCGCCCGAAGAGGCGGCCCGGCTCGTCGAGAGCGTCGTCGGCTATTCGCGGATCATCCAGGCGCGCGCACGGGGCAACGGCGTGCTGCTCCTGACGGCGCACCTCGGCAACTGGGAGATCGGCGGGCTCATGCTCGCCGAGATGCGCCAGCCCATCCACGTCGTGCTCGTTCCCGACATCTTCCCGGCGGTCGAGCGGGCGCGCCGGGCGCTCCACGAGCGCGCCGGCATCTCCGAGATTCGCGTCGATCGAAGCTTCGCCCCCACCCTAGCCGTGTTGCGCGCTCTGAAATCGAACGCCATCGTCGCGATGCAGGGGGACCGCGACTTCAACAACACCGGGATCGCGATCCCGTTTTTCGGCAGGGAAGCGTACTTTCCGAGAGGACCACTCCTGATCGCAATGTCGACGGCCGCGACGGTCCTCCCCGCATTCATCGTCCGCGTCGCCGACGGCCGCTACCGCGCGATCGTCGATGAGCCGCTCGCGATCGCCAAAGAGGGGGACCGGGAGACCGTGCTCGCCGAGAACGTCCGGCGCTACGTCGCGATCCTCGAGCGCTACGTCCGAGAGAACCCGGAGCAGTGGTACTGCTTCTATCCGTTTTGGGAGGACCCGAGCCGCGGCCGCCGCGCCGACACCGCGGCGACGAAGAACGCCTCGTAGTGCCTCGCCAGTGTCTCGACATCCGGCAGAATCTCCGGTTTCTCGAATCCCGCGGCGGCGAGCGAGCGCCTCCAGCTTCGGGGCGTCAGGAAACCGTGGTTCGGACGCGTTCTCGGATCGGTCGCGACACCGGTGAAGTTCTCGAGGAAGTTGAAAACGAACTCGACGTAGATCGGTTGACCCTCGAAGGGGCGAACGCACTCGGAGAAAACCGCGACCCCGCCCGGCCGAAGAGTGTCCCGGATCCGCGCGAGCGTTGCTGCGAGATCTTTGGCGATGTGGATCGTGTTGACGGCGTACACGACGTCGGCGGAGCGCGGTTCGATTCCCTGGTCGGCGAACTCCCGGTCCATGTCGAGCCGCCGGAACTCGGCTGCGAGGCCCGGCCACCGCGCCCGGATCGTGCGCTCGGCCCGGCGCAAGAACGTCGGAACGATCTCGGTGAAAACGTAGCGGTCGATCCGCGAGAGGGCGCCGTCGCGTGCGAGCCGCTCGGCGACCGCGAGCGCGGCGGAGCCGGAGCCTCCGCCGATCTCGACGACGCTCGCCGGACGACCCACCGGGAGAGCGCGCAGGACCGCCTCCGCCCCCAGACGATTGTTAATCTGGTAGAGCAGGTTGTCGTTGGAGAAGTAGTCGAACCAGAGCGGAAGCTTCGAGGGGTGAAACAGGACTTCCTCCCCGGAGAGCTCTCCCCGCAGGAAGGCAGGCACGTGGTCGATCATCGCGCGCACCACGGCGAACGGAGGAGCCGATCGCCGGTCGAGGGCGAGCGAGCGCGCCTCCGCCCGATCGGGCTCACCCACCGGAAGCGTTCCGCGAGAGCGATAGACCGCGTCCGCGCCCGATCCCTCGACGGTGACGTGCTCTTCCGCGGCGAGCTTCCGCAAGAACCAGGTGAGCGGGATCGCTGCGCGCGGACTCCAGCTGCGGGAGGCGACGAGCTCGGCAACCGAGGTCCCGTGCGAGAGAGCCTCGCCGAGACCGAGGTCGGATACGAGGTTCAGCAGTGTGTCCACCGTAAAGCGGTCGAATTCCTCCGAGCAGAGGATGAACTCCGGAGTGAAGAGGGAACGGACGGCGGGGTCGTGGATCCGGGCGAGCAAGGAATGGAGCTCTTCGGTTCGAGTCGCCACGGCGGGCAAGCTATCAGGACTTCAATCCCGACTCCTCTCCCCGTACACTGGCACGGTGCCTCTCCTTGCGGCCACGTTGTTGATGGCGGGGGCCTTTCTCGCCGGTCCTCCGTCTCGCGTCGTCGTTCTCGCTTTCGACGGCGTGGACGCCGGGCTCGTCGAAAAGATGATGGCCGACGGCCGTCTCCCCAGCCTGGCGGCGTTGAAAGCCCGCGGCGGCTTCACTCCCTTGACGCCGCCGGTCCCCCCGCAGACTCCGGTCTCCTGGACGTCTTTTTCGACCGGCCTCGATCCGGGAGGCCACCAGATCTTCGACTTCCTGAAGCGTGATCCGAGCGACATGACGCCGACCTTTGCGGTCGCGCAGGAAAAGGAAGTTCCCTTCCTGCTGGGAAAGAAGACGCCCGCGACGGCGGCCGCAGCGGCCGGTGTGCTCTTTCTCCTGCCGGCGGCGGTTCTCGCAGGGAGAAGACAGCGCCTGGCGGCGGTCGTGCTCTTCCTCCTCGCAGCCGTGGCCTCCGCGGCGAGCTACACCGCGGCGCGGGCTTGGCTGCCGGCGACGCGGCCGTCGATCGAGAGCAATCGCCGCGGAACAACGTTCTGGTCGGAGCCGGCGGCGCGGCCGGCGACCGTCATGCGCATGCCGGTCACGTTCCCTCCCGAGCCGTTCGCGCAAGGGCGGCTCCTCTCCGGCCTCGGCGTCCCGGATCTCTCCGGTCGGATCGGCAAGCCGGCCTACTACACGTCCGATCCGTTCTTCGCGCCGCGCGAGGGCAACGACTTTTCGATCGAGCTCGTCCGGCTCGAGTCGAACGTGGGCCGCCAGACGACCCGCATCGTCGGACCCCCGGGCCGGGCGTTCGGCCGCGCGGGGGCGATCGAGCTTCCGATGACTCTCTCGGTGTCGCGCTCCCGTGACCGGCTCTCGATCGAGACGGGCGAGTTGCGGTTCTCGCTTTCCGCCGGACAGTGGAGCGACTGGGTGAGCCTCCCGTTCCGGGTCAACCCGCTCGTGACGGTCCACGGCTACGCTCGGTTTCTCGCGGAGACGATCGCGCCGGAGATCGCGCTCTACGTCTCGCCCATTCAGTTCGATCCGGAGCGGCTTCCTCCCGGCTTCGAGATCTCCACGCCGTCCGGTTACGCGAAAGACCTCCTCCGCCGGTTCGGGCGCTACAAGACTATGGGCTGGGCGATCGACACATGGTCCATCCAGTCCGGCACGCTGTCGGAGCCCGCATTCCTCCAGGACGTGGCGGCGACGGTCACCCAGGACCGCCGGATGCTCGGAGCGCTCCTGAAGGAGAACCGCCGCCTTCTCGTGCACTACTTCGAGTTCCCCGACCGGGTCTCGCACGTCTTCTGGCGCTTCCGCGACCCGAAGCATCCCGCGTACGACGCCGCGCTCGCCGCGCGCTACGGGGACGCCGTAGAGAAGTCGTACGACACGATGGACGCGATCGTCGGGGAAACGGCTCGCGCGCTTCCGCGCGACGCGGTGCTCCTCGTCCTTTCGGATCACGGCTTCGCGACGTGGCGGCGCTCGGTCAACTACGACTCGTGGCTCGTCGAGAAGGGATACCTCGTGCTCAAGGGGAACGCACAGCGCCAGAACCTGGAGGCCCTCTTTTCGCGCGGAGCGTTCTGGGAAGCCGTCGACTGGTCGAAGTCCCGCGCGTATGCGATGGGGCTGGGAGACGTCTACATCAACCTGCGCGGCCGCGAGAAGGACGGGATCGTCGCTCCCGGCTCCGAGTACGAGAGTCTCCGGGACGAGCTCTCGCGCCGGCTCCTGGAGCTGACCGATCCGGCGACCGGGGAGCGAGCGGTGTCACGCGTCTTCAAGAGAGAGGACGTGTATCGCCGCTACGATCCGCGGCTCATCCCGGACTTGATCGTGGCGAACCGCCCCGGCTATCGGGTCTCGTGGCAGGCGTCGCTCGGAGTGCCGACAGGCTCGGTCTTCGAGGACAACCGGGACGTGTGGAGCGGCGACCACTGTTCGCTCGACCCGGACCTCGTCCGGGGAGTCTTCTTCGCGTCCCGTCCTTTCTCCGTCTCGCGGGTGCCCGGCATCACCGACGCGACGGCCGCTCTGCGCGCGCTTCTCTCGGGCACCGCGTCGCCCAGTCCGATCGTCTGGAGATGAAGGCGACCTTCCGCGTCGCCGGCGTGCTCGCCCTGCTTCTCAGCGTCTCTGCCGCGGCGCGGCCGGCGGAGCCCGAGAAACCGCGACCGTCCGCGGAGGCGGAGCGGCAGGCGGATCTTCGTCGGCTCCGCTCCAAGATCGGCTCGCTCGAAGACGAGCTCGCCCGGAGCCGTCGGCGTCAGGCGACGCTCGCCGAGGAACTCTCCCGACTCGAGCTGCAGCTCGCGATCGCGGCGGGAGAGAAGGAGCTCCTGGCGCGGCTGCGCGAGGACTACGGAGCGCGGCTCGGCGAGATCGCAGTGGAGCGCAAGTCGGCGGAGGAAGCGGCGCGCCGGAATCGTCGCGCCCTTCTGGCGCGCGCGCGCCTCCTCCACCGGTTCGGACGTTTCGGATATCTGCGCATCCTGCTCGAAGCTCGAGACGTTCCGGCGTTCGTCCAGAGCGTGGCCCGCCTCGATTCCCTGGCGCGGCGCGACGCGCAGCTCCTGACGGAGCATCGCCGGGCTAAAACGC
>WNFV01006702.1_pt1 | contig 13555 bp, 24 predicted proteins | sample 5400101 | NCBI WGS metagenome assembly WNFV01 (sample SAMN13153361, study PRJNA577476) | soil metagenome | isolation source: 115 cm soil or saprolite under grassland replicate 1 | place: USA:California | collected 2016-06-15
AAGGGCCACCTCTACCTCGGCGTGGCGCTGCATCCCGGCGCGGAGAAGTATTACAAGGAAAAGGGCTACCTGAAGTAGCCGAGCGAGTGCGCAAGCTCAGCGGCATCGTTGGCTGGGGGGCCGGGGCGTACGCCGCCTAGCCTGAAAACAGAGCCCCTCGGTAAGTTGCGGACTTGCCGAGGGGTTTTCGTTTCCCTTGTGGGCTAGGGTGGGGTAGGGTTGGGCCGATTCTGGGCGGCCGCGGGCACAATTCCGGGCACAGGGTGTCGGATCATTGTGACTACTTGCACAAGCGCTGTTGACACGATACCCCTATCCCGGTAAAGTTGTCGTTGCGCCTGGGTTGAGACGCTATGCGCCTCATGCAGGGCTGAAGAGCCCCGCCCCGGACGCATTTTTTTTGCCCGCTGAAGGCACCGGAGACGTGCGAGGGGGAGCGTTGTGCGGATCTGCTATCTGGACGAGTCCGGCACCCCGGAACTGCCTGGGAACTCTTCTCACTTCGTCCTGTTAGGCTTGTCGATTCAGGGTGAGACCTGGAAGGAGAAAGACGCGCAGATCACGCAGATTAAGCGGCGCTTCGGGCTTGACCGAGACGAGATCCACGCCGGCTGGCTGACACGCCGCTACATCGAGCAGGAGCGAATCACGGGCTTCGAAAACATGGGAACGGCGGAGCGCCGAGCGGCTGTGAATCGGGCCCGCGACGAGTTCCTCGTCAAGAAGGCTGCCCGCCGCGGTCCTGCCAGCGTCCAGGAAGACCGAAAAGCTTTCAAGAAGACGGCGCCCTATGTCCACCTCACGCTCGCCGAACGCCGGGATCTGCTGCGTCAAGTCGCCGAGGCGGCCCGCAACTGGGATGACTGTAGCATCGTCGCGGAATGCACGGACAAGAGGACTTTTGGGAGATTCGCCCCTACCACACCGCCGTTTGAAGAGGCGTTCACGCAGGTGGTAACACGCTTCGATCGGCTGCTTGAGGAATCCCGCCCGATCGAATATGGGCTCCTGGTTCAGGACAACAACGACACTATGGCCCGCAGGCTCACGGAGCTCATGCGCCTCTTTCACGAGCGGGGAACCCGGTGGAGACTGCTGGAACGGATAGTGGAAACGCCGCTGTTCGTTGACAGCAGCCTGACGAGCATGGTGCAGGTCGCCGACGTCTGCGCCTACGCGACGAGGCGGTTCTGCGAGAACAGCGAGACTGAGCTTTTTGACATCATCTATTCCCGGATCCATCGGGCCAATGGCCGCTTGGTGGGAATGCGGCATTACACGAATCGGGAAGCGGCATATGGCCGCCGCTGCACGTGTCGTATCTGCGTTGAGCACTGAGAAGAGATTGGAGTTGGCTCAAGGTGCGGTAGTCTTGGCCTCGCGCGGGCTAGCCGTCGCCTCATGACCGACGGTGAAGGGGCCGTCCCAGCGGCCCGGCCCGCGATCTCGAACACCTGGGAGCTTCCCTGGGAGGGAGCAGATGAAAAAGGCCAGCCGACCGAAGCGCCGGGCGCAAGCCCGACCGACGCAGAAGGTGCTCCGCGTCATCGCAGAGATCCGAGATCCGCAGCGGGCACATGACCGGTTCCTGGATCTCGTCGATCCTCAGGGAACGGTGCGCCGCAGAGCTGCCCGCGCCGTGCAGCCCGACAATGGGCGCCGCCTAGAGGACCTGACGGAAGGGCAGCGCCAACAATTTCACGCGAAGTACCCGACTGCCGCGCGACGGTCTCGGGCCTGGCGAGCCAAGCGGCTAAAGGCCGACTTCCGCCTCGTGGAGCACCCCAAGACGATCGAGAGGAAACTGCGGGCCGCCGAACAGTAGCCCGCCTCGTTGTCCCGATTTGGAGCGTTCTGGAGTTACTCCGGAGCGCTCCACCATTTTCGGCAGTTTGCACATTTCCGGCGAACCCATGCTTTGCTCGTCGCATGGAACCTCGCAATAAGGTCCCTGTGGAAGTCACCCCGGCGGCGCGCCGGGCCGGGATCTCGTCGGACTCGATCCGCCGCGCGTGTGACGACGGGCGAATCGAGGCCGTTCGCACCGCAAGCGGGCAGAGGTTGATCGATCCAGACTCGCTCGAGCGGTTCATCGCCGAACGACGAGAACGGCGCGGCCGGTGAGACCGTCGCCCTCGCGGACGCGCTGGGCCCGGCGTCTCTATCCCGACCCGGAACCGCTCGAGTCCGTCGAAGAGTGGGCGCGCGCGCATCACGCCGACCTGGCACAGATGGGGCCGGCCGAGCTCTACCGCGAGTTGGGACTCGCGCAGATGCGGGCCTTGGCCGACGACAAGTCAAGCGTCTGGCTCGTCGAGCGGATCCAGGAATTGAAGAAGGCGTTCCAGGGGAGCCGTCGGTGACGACGCGCTCTGCCCCCCCAAACCCCCTCGCGTTTCTTGAAGACGCTCCCGCCCAGGTTCGGGACGGCGCCAGCGACAAGGAGCTCGCCCCGACCTTTGAGCGCCTCGGTGACGAGTTCATCTTCGAGTGGCCGCAGCACGGCGTCATCCTCTCGTTCGCTCACCTCCACGAAGGCCATGAGGGGCCGCACGGCGAAATCCTGGTGACCTCGATCGCGGTTGGCGAATTGCATTGGTCGCGGCTCAACCTCGCGAGCGCCCCGGCGCGCGAGGGCCTCGTCAAGAAGCTCGAGAAGGCCCTGCCCACAGCGCCCTGGCGGCCGATTCTCGACCGCGCATGTCGGCGCGCCACCATGGAGCTGCGGATCGGGGATCCAATTGTCTGTCTCATGCCCCGCCGTGCGCCGGCCACCCGGCATCTCATCGCCAAGCTGGTCCTCGCTGAGGAGACCAACGTGCTCTTCGGCGACGGGGGCGCGGGCAAGAGTCAGCTCGCCCTCGCGGCAGCCGTCGCCGGAAGCACCGGGCGAGCCTTGCCGGGCGGGATCGCCCTCACCGGCGAGCCGGTCCGCGTCCTATACCTGGACTACGAGAGCTGCCTCGAGGAGCACCAAGACCGTCTCGCCGGCCTACTCGCGGGCCTCGGGATCAGCGACGCCCCGCCGATTCTCTACCGTCCAATGGTGCGGCCTCTTGCGGATGATGCCGCGCATTTGCGGGCGGAAATCGCGCGACATCAAATCGGCCTGCTCATCGTCGACAGCCTCGCACCGGCCTGTGGACCGGAGCCCGAGGGTGCCGATGCCGTCGTCCGCACCTTCACGGCCCTCCGCTCCTTCGGCGCCATCTCACGCCTCGTGACCGCCCACGTTTCAAAGGTCACCGCCGACCAGCGAACCGGAGCCGCCCGCCCATTCGGGAGCGTCTTCGTCCAGAACCTCGCCCGCAATGTCTGGGAGGTCCGCAAGGCCGAAGAGGACGCCGGCCAGCTCGTCATCGGCCTCTACCACCGCAAGTTCAATAGCGGCCGCTTGCTCCCGCCCTTCAGCCTGCGGATCGAACATGACGGCGAGAGCATCAGCCTCCAGGACCATGACGTCCGTGAGACCCCCGACCTCCTGGCCAGGACCCCTCTGACCTACCAGCTGAGGAACGCCCTCAAGGCTGGTGCCCGCACCCTCCCGGAACTTGTGGAAGAGACCCAAGGCTCCAAGGGCAGTATCGGCCGGACCCTTCGCCGCTGGCGCTTGCAGGGCAAGGTCATCCAGGTTGACGCCGACCGCTGGGGACTCAAGGCATGAGCCCGGACACTTGTCCGCGGACATCCGGACAACGTTGTCCGCTCCTGTGCGGGAGGGGAGGGAGCATTCCCCTCCCACAGGGCGGACGGACACTTTTTCTCTATAGGGTGTCCGCTGTCCGCGTTGCCTTGCCGTCGTGGCCGTCCGAGGTCGGGGCCCCTCAATGAACCAGGCGCTTCCTCTCGCTGCGGCAGCTCTACGCCTTCGCAAGTCGCCCGGCCGGCCGCGCAAGGGCGGCGGCGCGCTGGCTAGGCAAGCCAGTGCGCCCCCTGCGGCCCCGCGATCCATGCGGGTTTCTGATAGCGCTGTGCCCGGACTGTGCCCGCCCCGGCTGCTCGATCTAGGGGCGACGGGTGCCTACTTGGGCGTGAGCGGCTGGACGGTCCGGGATCTTGAAGCCGCCGGTATCCTGCGTCGGGTTCGCGTCCCGCTGCCGAACGGCGGCGAGCTGCGCAAGTTGCTATTCGACAAGAACGATCTCGACGCGCTGATCGAATCCTGGAAGGACGGCGGCGCCCGATGAGTCGCCCGCCGGCTTGGCCCAAGGGTAAGCCGTCACCCCTGCGAGGCATCCGCCACGACTGGGCGGGGCAGTGGGGAGGCTTCGACGACGGCCGATCGCGACTCTCCGCCCTGGCTCGGCGCATCGAGCGGCTTGAGCTCGGCGAGTATCCGGCCGGGCCCGCGCGCCGGCGAGCCGCCCAGCTCTTGGCCCTGGCCGAGATGACGCTCTCCCGCATCGGCTCGGATCCGCGCGCGACCATCCGCCGCGTGACGGCGCTGATCGCGGTCGCCGATCGCTTTCGCGCCCGGCTCGAGGTGAGCCGCAACGGCCACCACCAGGACTTCCCGGCGCGCTTGGCGCAGCTCCACCGCGAGAAGGCCAATGCTGGACGCTGAGCTGCTCCTGCGTCTGAGCGAAGACTTCCTGGCCTGGTGCGACCACTTCGGCATTTCGCTCTACCCGTGGCAGACCGACGCCTTTGGCGGGGCAACGCGGCGTGAGGGCGGTCGCTTCGTCCATCCACTGGCTGGCGTGTCGGTTCCCCGAGGCAATGGCAAATCCTGGGGCTCTGCTGCCGTCGGGGCCTGGCGACTCACCACGGGCCCGGCGCCACAGGAGATCCTGTCGGAGGCCTTGGACCTTGAGGGCGGCAAGGTCACGCTTCGGCACGGCGATCGCATCCTGAGATCGCATCCCGAGCTGGAGGCGGCTGTCGAGTTCCGAGCCGATTCCATCATCGTCCCGTCTACGGGGAGCCGCTGGATCGTCCGCTCGCGAGACCACACCTCGAGCCGGGGCCTGCATCCTGACGTCGTGCTCTACGACGAGGTGGGCTGGGTCCGGGACGACGAGTTGTTCGCGAGCCTGCTCGCCTCGCAGGCCTCGGCACCCGATCCGTTCTTCCTGGTGACCAGCACGGTGGGGCGCTCGCGCTCGGGTCCGCTCTGGCGCGTCAAGGAGCTGGCGGAGGCCGCCGGATGAGCCGCGTCTTCTGGTGGTACTCGTCGGAGAACCTCAGCTCGCGCGTGCGGCCCGACTTCCTGGGGCTTCAGCAGGAGCTGCTGATGCCGGGGCAGTTCGCGCGGGAGCATCAGAACCAGTGGATCGAGGGCGCGGACGCATTCACGTCGGGGGCGAGCGTCGCCGCCGCGATGGGGACCGGCTGGGTCGAGCGGTTCTCGACGTGTCCCGAGCCCGGGCATGTGATGGCGGTCGACATCGGCGCCGTGTCCGATCCGACGGTGATCGGTGCGGGGCACCTCGCGGGCGGGGTGATCTACATCTGCCGGCTCATTACGCTGCAGGGCTCGCACGAGCAGCCGGTGCGGATGGCGGCCGTCAAGGAGAGCATCCGGGGGGTGAAGGCGAGCCGGCCGACCGGGAAGATCCGCATCGAGAGCTGGCAGGGGTTGAGCCTCGCGCAGGAGTTGGCGGACGACCGGGACGTCCCCGTGGAATTGTTCGCGCCGACGGCGAAGGCGCACGCCGAGGAGTGGCCGCTCCTGGCCGACTGGTTGGCGAAGCGGACGCTGGTACTGCCCGAGCACCCCCGGCTCCGCGAGGAGCTCTTGGCTCTCTCCTACGAGGTCGGGCCGACGGGCGTCAAGGTGACGGATCGGACGGCCGTGCATCAGGATCATGCGGTCGTGATCCGGATGATCGTCGCGGCCCTGGGGGTGTACGCGGCCCCACCGCTGTGGATCTTCTTCGCGGGCGGGCCGGGGCCGACGCGGGCCGCCGCGCCGTTCGCGGGGGCGGCGCCCTCGATGTCGAAGATGCTCCATGAGGCCGCGGTCGATGCCGAATTGCGACGGCAGAAGGCGCAGGACCGAGTGGAGGCGGCGGCGAAGCAAGGGCGGGCGCCGGCGCGGGAGGATCTGAACGCTCGGGCGGAGGCGGAGCGGGCGGCGGATATCGCAACGCAGCGCCGGCTCGAGGATGCCGACGTGCGTCGCATGATGCGCTCGGATGGCCCGTGGTGGCACACATGAATCAAACGGGAGGCTGACATGTGGGGACCTGGGGTTTTTCATCAGGACGTTTATGGGCACCGCGGTGTGCCCGCCGTAGAGCCGGAGCCCGCGCCGGAGCGGCCCCCCTGGTGGCTCTCACCGTGGGCGCCGTGGCCGCCCGCGCCGGCGGCGGAGCCGGCCTTGTTGACCTGGCTGCTCCAGCTGGAGCCGCGCTCGACGGCCTACGCGAAGGACGCGGCCCGAGCGTTTCACGCCGGCCAACTCCTGCTCGGCCGGCTCTCGTCTGACGGCTTCGTCGACGCCGCCGGCCGCAGAATTTTGGCGAAGAATGTCCGCGGCGCGACGGTGCCCGTCCTCGTCGACCATCGGAGCGCGCCCCTCGGGGTGGCGCGCGTGATTCCGCGCCAGCGCGACGTGCTGGCCTTCGTGACGCTCAACGCTTCACCATCGGCCCGGTTCGCGGCGCGGCGGGTCGCCGCCGGCGACTGCGGCCTCTCGATCCGGGGCGACCAGTCGAAGGAGCGGCCCGGGGGCTGGCGCGAGGGCGATCCATTCACGGTGGAGGAAGTCAGTCTCGTCGCGTCGCCGCAGGACCCGAGCTGCCTCGTGGTCAATCTCAACCATCCGCAGGCACTTCGGTTTCTCATTCTCGACCTCGGCCTGAGCGAAAAGGAGTTGTGCGCATGAAAGCGAAAGCGATCATCGACCGGATGCGCGGGGGCCCGGGCGTCGACACGGCGCCGCCGGTGGACGAGACGGAGGCCGCGCTCGCGGCGAAGGGCCTCCGCTTGAAGCAGCTGCTCGGCGGCGCCGCCGCGGAGTCGGGCCAACTCGTCAGGACGTTGTACGAGCTCCAGAACGTCCGCCACGTCTTGGCGTCGAGGCGGATCAAATCGCGCCTGGCCGGCGGCATGCCCGAAGGACGGGCCCGTCGAGTCGTCGAGGAGGAATTGGACAGCCAAGAGGATCTCGTCGCGGCCCTCACGGCGGAGACGCGGGGCCTCGCGGAGCAGCGCGCCGCCGCGCAGGCGCGCCAGGTGGCGGCCGTGTTCGCGCGCACGGCGGCCGACATGACCGCACTCAACGCGGAGATGCATCACGGGCCTGAGCTCGGTGCCTTCCTGGCATGGCTGAGGCCGTTTCACGCCCGCGCGCTGAAGATCCGGGAGCAGCTGATCGAGGCATCCGGAAACAGCGCGGCCCGCATTCCCGACAGTGCGCCCTATCGCGGGCTGCGGGAGTGGACGCTCGGCGAGCTGGCCGCGAAAGTGGTGACGGCCGTCGACGAACGAAAGGAGACGATATGAACGCGCTCACGCTGATCGAGACCTTCGCCCAGTTCTTGACGGAGCGGGGCCTCCATCTCGAGACCTTCGCCGCGCATTTGAGACTCGGCATTTTGTCCCCGAAGGAGTGCTGGGCGTTCCGGCGGTTCGCCGCCATCAGCGGCGGCGGCACGGTGGGCAGCGATTTGAAGAACGCGTTGTTCTTTCCCCAGGCCCAGACCATCGTGCCGCAGACCGCGACCAGCTCCGTGACCGGGGCCGGGCTGGATTTCGATCTCTGCGACGGCCCGCTGCACGCCATCCTGCAAGTCGGAGTGGTGAGCGGCACGTCGCCGACGTTGGATGTGAAATTTCAAGCCTGCGATACGACCAGCGGCGTCTACACCGACATCGGCGTGCCCAAATCTCTGCATCCGACGGTGACGGCCTCGGGCCAATGCTCCGTGACCGACTTCAAGCGGCCGAAACGCTTCGTGCGCGCGCTGGCGACGATCGGGGGAGGCTCGCCGAGCTTCGCCTTCTCCGTCGGGATATTTGGCGTTCGGAAGGTCCAGTAGACCGATGCGCAGATCGGGGCAACCGCGTGCAGGCCGCCGGTGGGCCGGCCTGACCCAAGCCGTCGCCGTCGCCCCGGCGCACGCGTCCCGGTGTGCGCGCATGAGCGGCGTCGGCAGCCCATTCCTCTCCGGAGGCGCTGATGGGCGACGTGGACGTTGACAGGCTCTTCGATCCTGACCTCGCCGCGCGTCGGTTCGTCGCCAGCCTCGCGGCGCTCGATTCGGAGCGGCGCGTCCTGCAGCTCGTGACCCTGGGTCGCCTCGTCCGAGCGGCCGAACAGTATCAACTCGTCCCCGATGCGGCGAATGCATGGACGCTCGAATTCTGGTCGGCGCTCGACCGCCTCGAGGCCGAGCGGTGAGGCGCGATCGGCTCCTGATGCGTCTCTCGATTACGGCCGAGACCCAGGACCTGCCCGCTGCCGTCGCTGCCATCGGGGCCGCCGTGCAGCAGGCCATCCTCGCCGTGACGGAGTCAAAGGTGATCGGCAACTCCACATGTAGCCTCCAGATCCTGGACCCGCGGAGAAAACGCTGGCCCCGGGAGGGCGCACGATGAGCGAGCCGGGCCCGTTCTACGTCACCGTGGTCACCGACGCAGACCAGGGCCGGGCGCTTGAACGGGTCTGCGACCGCGTGCGGAGCGCGCTCGAGGCCGCCAGGGAGGCCGGGGAGGAGACGAACCCGGTTCAGCGGAAGATCATCGTGTCGGTCGATGCGCCGCGGGAGGCTCCCCGGAAGCGCCGGCGGTGGAACAACACGATGTCGGATGATGACGAGTGATGGCGGCTGCGAATGGGAAGCGCAAAGGCGCCCGCAACGAGCATCGGAGCCGGCGACTGCTCGAGGCCGCGGGGTATCGGGTGACCCGGGCCGCGGCCAGCCTCGGCCAGTGGGATCTCATCGGGATCGGCTCGCAGGACCTCGTCCTGGTCCAAGTGAAGACGCGCGACTGGCCGGGAACGTCGGAGCGGCGCATCCTGGCCGAGTTCCCGGCGCCAGCCAACGCCAGGAACCTCCTCCACCGCTGGCGGGACCGGCAGCGCCAGCCGGACATCCAAGAGCTATAAACCCATGGGCGAACCCTCTCCGACGCCCCAAGACCGCCCAGAAGCCGCACGTGCGGGCTACACGGCCTCCGTGGTAGCCTCCGGCCGGTGCCCGGCGTGCCAGGGCGAGCTCCCGCCGGGCCGGAAGGCCTGCTCCGGCAAGTGCCGGGCCCTCTTGAGCCGCGAGCGGCGGGCCGAGTCATACCGGCGCCGGGAACAGGGGCTTGAAGCCCGGGTCGAAGTGCTCGAGAAGGCCAACCGTGAGCTCCTGGCCGTCATCCGGGCCGTCGGCTGGCTCGCGAAGGTGACGGATGGCCGGCACGGCGGGGGCGATGGGTTAGCAGGTTGCTAGAAGGAAATACCTCTTGACTTGTTACCGACAGAGAACATAATGACCCACAGAGAGAGGCTGGCGGTGCGACTCAAGCGGTTGCGAAAGGCCCGGCACCATATGACCCAGGCGGAACTCGCCAAGCGGGCCGGCCTGACGCGCGGGTATATCGCGCGCCTGGAGACGGGCCGACACGACCCGGCGCTCTCCACGCTCGAAAAGCTGGCGAAGGCGCTGCGGGTCAACGTGGCGGAGCTGCTGAAATGAGTCGCCGGACGGCGCCCTGTCCGAACTGTCAGAACGGCCAGCGGCTTCCTGAGGGTCTCTTGAGATGGGAGTACGGCGGCGAGGGCACGGCAAGTGTCGTATCCATGCCGGAGTGGACAGGCGCCTTAGACCACGCTGGACAAGTCATCGCTTGGATCTGCGTGTCATGTCAACGCAAGTACGACAACCCTACCGTCACGGCCCTCCGGGCTGCAATGCGTCAGCGGCGGAGCTGGCGATCTAAGATGCGGGGATTTAGGCCATGAATCAGCTTCGCGTGCGGCGTGTGGGCGATCCGGCACCCTCGAACCCGTTGCCTTGCGGGTTTGCCTCGCTTGCCGCCGGGACACGAGCACGCCCCACGCGAATAACATTCACCCCCACTGGTGTCCTTGTCCTTCGCATCCCTCACGAGGAGGAGACATGATGAAATACAGCGTGGGATTGGCGTGGTGCCTTCTGCTCGGGGTCTCAGTCGCTCCCGCATCAGGCGACACGCTCAACACCTACCTGACGACGGCGAGTCAATTGCTCTCCGAATATTCCGCTCCCTACTCCGGTCCCTATGGCCTCGTGACGACGAACTTGCTGGCAGACGGCAGGGCTAGCGTCACATTTTTGGGCCAGGTCTATAGCCTCAGCACGGTCGAGGCAATATTTTTTCGTCCCTTCGGCTCTGTCGCGCTCAACGTGAACGCGAGTGCCTTCTCAGTCGGATTTGGCTGCATCACTTATTGGGGCCGTGTAGCCGACTGCTCGGATACCGGCCCGATCAATACTCAGTTCGGCACCTTCAACCTAAGCATCACAGACCTCAGCCGAAGTCCTGATCTCGACGGCTTGGCCTGGGTTGAGTTATATCTCACGAATGAATCCGGAACCTGGGCAACCGCTGCAGACGTGCTCGCACTCAACAGCAATGGCTATGACGTGATGGCCGGGGTTCTCGCCGTGAGATGGTCTGGGTTCCCTCCACCCGTGCTGGGGCAGGCTGCTGGTTCACCGCCCCCAAGTGCTGTGCCTGAGCCGACCACGATCTTGCTCCTGCTTTCCGGAGCTGGCCTTGCACTCTGCAGATCAGTGGGGAGGGAACGGAGACGCTGATGATCGCCGCCCTCGACATCACGTCCACCGAGGAAAAGAGACGCTGATGATCGCCGCCATCTGCGCCCCACGCTCTGTCATCGTTACCCTGCTCTGCTGCCTGCTCGCCGTCGCTACCTCGGCCTCCGCCGAGTGCGCGTGGGTGCTGCGAGCGGCGGGAGGCCGTGGATGAACGGAGGGAATCAACTCGGCCCGCTCTCAGACGACCACATTGTGGCCGAGCACTCGCAGCACGGCGTCGACAACCAATATTTGACCGAGATGCTGCGCCGCCACAAGCAGGAGTCGTCGAAACTTGGCGACAAGATTCGGTCGCTCAACCGGTGGCTGCTGGTCTTCACGGTTGCGATCTTCGCGCTCACGGGTGTTCTGGTCTGGACGGCACTACGAGAGGTCGGGGAGGTGCGCCGTCAGTCCACGCCCGCAACCTCACCGAGCAGAGACGAAGGCGTGTGGGTGCTGTGGCACAACACGGAGACGGTCACCCGTGTCAATGCCGATGGCAGGCTGGCCTATACGTGGTCGCTACGCTTGTGGGAACCCAGGGCGGCGCATACGGCGCGGAACGACTGCATGGAGGCGTTAGGTCTACTTTTCGAGAGGTGGCCCGAGAAGCCCAAGGTCGGCGATCAACGCAGTGCCTATAGCTGCCTCCCCGACACCATCGACCCGCGTGGGCCGAAGGGGAAGTGAGCGATGATCGCCCGTCTTCGACGCTCGACAGCCTAGGGAGTTCAGCCTATGAGGACGCTGATATTGGCCGCCGCAATTCTGGGAGCCGGTGGACTCATCGCCGCTGCCGTCGCCGGATACTTCGCCGAGGATCCCGGTAAGCGGCTCCGCCGCGAATGCGAGTCGATTCTCCGGCAGATATCTCACTCTTTCAGTGACCCCGAGTACGCCCTCAACAGTTGCATCCTGATGCGGGCTGGCATCAAATGACGGCCGCAGGCGTCTCGGGACTACTCAAGTGAGTATCGCCCGGACAGCATGGCACTGGTGGAACGGACAGTTAGGGCTATTGACCGCGCCAATCATTGCCGCCATCTTCGCTATCATCAGCTTCTACGGCATCCGTCGCTACGGCTTCGTGTTCGGACCGGAGATCATCGCCCGGCTCTTCGCTGCAAAACTTACCTTCCTCTCCCTGATCCTTGCGGCGGGATTCGTTCAATACGGGTACTTCTATCAGATGCGATGGACGGAAGGCCAAAGGATCCGTGCGGGAGAGTGGCCACATATCAAGCAAGCGCGAGAACTCCTAGATGAAGCGCGCACGAGTAATCGTACAGACGCGGCCTTTCTCAAATGGCAGGAGAATACGCGGCGCTTCTTGCAAGACGAGCCGGCGAGGCTCCTCCGTGAGCTGTCGGAGCGGAACCAGCCTCTCTTTCGAAACTCGCTTTCGATTCTCTTCGCTCTCGGTGGAATGTCCTTTGCGTCGGTTACGGCCGACCTTGTCTGGCTGCTCGCGCCGCGCGACGTGGAATGGCTGCGATACTGTTCAAGCGCCACGATGATCGCGGCTTTTGCGACGCTGGCCGTGGGGTTGGTGCTGACCTTCGTAAAGATCCGGGTCGAGTTGATTCGGTTCTTCGACTATTAGCGGCGAAAGGAGAACTCGATGGGCCAGCTCTACCAGCGAGGCCGAATCTGGTGGGTGAAGTATTACATCGATGGCCGCCCCATCCGCGAGAGCACGGGCACGGCGAAGGAGAAGAAGGCCGAGCAGATCCTCAAGGCTCGCGAAGGCCGCGCGGCCGCCGGGCTTCCGCTCCTGCCACGCGCGGATCGCGTCCGGTATGACGAGGCCGCCGAGGATCTGCGTAAGCACTACGAGACGACGGGGGAGCGCGAGACGAAGGAAGCGGCGCGCCGGTTCGCGCACCTCAAGCGCTTTTTCGGGAATCGCCGCCTCGCCGCCCTCTCGGGCGCAGACGTGACCGCCTACGTCGCGCAGCGCCAGGCGGAGAAGGCCTCCAATGGCACGATCAACCGTGAGCTCGGCGTCCTGGGCAGGCTGCTCCGGCTCGCCTACCGGAACAATAAGCTCGTGCGCGTGCCGGCCTTCTCGTTCCTCAAGGAGGCGGCGCCGCGGCAGGGCTTCTTCGAGCGCGAGCAGTTCGAGGCAGTTCGGCGCCAATTGCCCGACGACCTCAAGGCCGTGGTCACAATCGCTTACACCTACGGCTGGCGGATGCCGAGCGAGGTGCTGACGCTTGAGCGCCGGCAGCTCGACCTCGAATCCTGTACGCTGCGGCTCGATCCCGGGACCACGAAGAATGACGACGGGCGTGTCGTCTACCTTACGGCCGAGCTGAGGGCGATGCTCACCGCCCAGGTGGAGCGGATCCGGAGCGCCGAGCGTCGGCTCGGTCGCATCATCCCGTGGCTCTTCCCGCATCTCACGTCGACCTGCCGGAAGGCCGGCTGCGCGCGCAATCACGGGCACCTGGGCGAGCGCCGGACCAAGTTGCGGAAGATCTGGCGGACGGCCTGCAAGAAGGCTGGGGTGCCCGGGCGCATCCCGCACGACTTCCGGCGGACGGCCGTGCGGAACCTCGAGCGCGCCGCGGTCCCGCGCTCCGTGGCGATGAAGATCACCGGGCATCGGACCGAGGCCGTCTATCGCCGCTACGCGATCGTCTCGGACGCAGACCTGCAGGAGGCCTCCCGCCGTCTGACGGGCACAATTTCGGGCACAGTCGCCCCGGCCGATGCTATCCTCGCCGGTCGGGAGGCTGAGAAATCAGGAAGTTAACCGGCATAATTGGGTGGGTAGCCGGGGCGTACGCCGCCTCGGCCTCCTTGTTTCATCT
>WNFV01008697.1_pt1 | contig 13555 bp, 11 predicted proteins | sample 5400101 | NCBI WGS metagenome assembly WNFV01 (sample SAMN13153361, study PRJNA577476) | soil metagenome | isolation source: 115 cm soil or saprolite under grassland replicate 1 | place: USA:California | collected 2016-06-15
GAGCCCGAGGAGCAGCCCCGCGAAGAGCGCCAGCGCGCCGTCCCGAGTCTTGTTCGGGCTCACCGGGGCGGTGGGGATCTCGGCCCGCTGGATGATCTGTCCGGCGTCCTCCACGGTGGACTGGTTCGCCTGAAGATCCAGGAGGCGCTGGGTCAGCACGGTCAGCTGGGCAACCAGCGTGTCCCGCTCGGCGGGAGACCCGGTGGCGTCGGCGCCATGGGAGGCCAGCGTGGCCAGCTGGTCGCGGACGTTGTTGACGCGCTTCTGGACCGCCCCCGCAGCGGCCGTGTACTGGTCCAGGATCTGCTCGGTCCGGTAGTCGACGTAGGCGGTGGCGAACGCGTTGGCAAGGCGTGCGGCCGTGGCCGGCGCCGGGCTGTCGTAGGAGATGGCCAGCACCTCCGTGTTCCCGGCCACCTCGACCCGGACGTTGCCCAGGAGCTCGTTCAGCGAGATGGACGGGCCCGCGGCCGCCTGGACCTTGGCGGCGACGGTCTGGGACAGGACCACCAGCCGTTCGGTGTCGAGGTTGAGCGGTTGCGGCAGTGCCAGGCCGCTCGAGTTCGGGTTCACGATGGGGCGGACCAGCACCTCCGAGCGGGCTTCGTAGATCGGCGTCCGACGGAAGGCGCCGAACAGAGCCGTCCCGGTCACCAGCAACGTGATCAGGGCGATCTGCCACTTGTGCGTGCGGATCACCCGCAGCTGGTCTCGGAGCTCGCTGGCCTGTTCGGCGGTCGTTGACATCAACTCATCCCCCCGAGCCCGGGGCAGCGCCTCGGGCCCGCCGGCTTCGATCGGTCACGAATGGGTTCTCGGCATCCGCCAGATCCGCCTTGAGGGGCCGGGGCAGCTCGCCTGGTCCCTTCGGACTAACCCGCCCGCGGGGCGGGGCGAGGCAGAAGTCGACGAAGGACGCGGCCTGGCTCTCCCAGAACCCGGAGCGGAGGTGGTTGCGGGCCCCCCGTCCCATGGAGCGGCGGTCGGCCTCGGACATCCGGAGCGCCGTGTCGATGGCCGCGCGGAGCGAGGACGACGACCCGCCAAGGTAGTAGAGGGCGAAGGGCCCGAGCAGCTCCTCGGTCAGGGCCGTCCGAGCCACGATGGAGGGGATGGCGAGGGCCGCCAGCTCCCACAGCCGGTTCGGAGAGACCAGGTCGGTGAACGAGGAGGGGGCCAGGCCGACGAACCCGAATCGGCACGTGCGCAGGGCGACCTGGAGGTCCGGGGGAGCGAGGTGGTCGAAGGTCCGGCACCGGCCCCCCGTAGGGTTCTCGGCGAGGCGGGCCGGTCCCCGTCCCACCTGGAGGAGGTCAACCGGTCGAGGCAGGCCCTGGAGGGCCTCCCGAAGAGTGAGGAGGTCGTACCGGCGGATCAGCGAGCCGAACACCGCCAGGTCGTGGCGTAGCGCCGGGCGCCGGGAGTCCGGATCGACGAAGATCCGTGGCGCGTTGTCGACCACGAGCCGGTGGGCCGCCCCCATACGGGACGTTCGCTCGGTCATGGGCCCCGAGACGTCCACCACCCCGTCGGCCGAACGTACCGACCGGGCTTCCACCCGCCGGTAGAGTGCCGCCGCGGCGGCCGGGACGCCGGCCTCCCGGAGCATCTCCCCCTCGGGCTCGTGGTGGTCGAGGATCAGCCGGAGGCCGGGCCGGCGCCAACGGGCCGGCGCCATCAGCAGCACCAGCCAGGAAGGAATGGAGTGGACCACGACCACGTCGAAGCGGGGGCGAGCCCGGAGCACCCGGGCCAGCGCCCGCAGGCCGAACCCAAGGGCCTGGATGGCCAGCATGACCGGATGGTCCGAGGCGGGGGCCGACGACAGCGTGGTCACCCGCAGGTTCGGATGTCGAATCCATGTCTCGGGCTCGGGCCCCCTGGCCAGCACGTCCACCAGGACGCCCTCCCGCTCGGCCAGCGCCAGGCTCTCCTTCACCACACGAGGGTCCGAGCCGAACGGGCCGTGCCGGATCACGCACACGCGTGTCATCGGGCCGCCTCCCGGCCGGCCAGGGAAGTCTGAACCACTCCGGTCAGCGTCCGGTACAGGCCGGCCAGGCGCGCCGCGGCGTGGTCCAGCCGGTGGAAGTCGGGTTCGAACGACCGCATGGCCCGGTCGTCCTCGAGCGCTCGCAGGAGCTCCCGGCCGAGGGAGGGCGCCGTCTGCTCCCCGCCTCGCCGTCCCAGGTCGCCCACGTTCGTGGCCACCACGCGGAGTCCGCTGGCCAGCGCCTCCTCCACGACCATGGGCGAGCCCTCGGCCCACGAGCTCAGGAGCAGGATGGCGGCGGAGCGGTACACCGCGGGCATGCCGGCGGGAGGCACGGCGCTCACGAAGCGGTGCGAGAACGGCGGAGCGGGCGCGGTCCGCGCCGCGGCCACCGCCGCCCGGGCCAGCCAGAACTGCTTCTCCGGGCGATCCTCGCCCACGGTGATCACGCCGGTCACCCCGGCCTCGCCAGGGGGCCCCGGGTGGAACCGGCCGGGGTCGACGCCGCACGGGATGAGATGACCGCCGTATCGCTCGAGCAGGACCCGGTTCGTCACCACGACCTCGTCGGCCATGCCGATCACCGCACCGGTGACCCTTCGGCGCCACCCGTCGGTGCCCTCGATCCCGTGGATGGTCAGGACGATCGGGACGGGGGACAGCCGGCGGCGATGGGGGGCCAGGGCGAGGAGCGAGAAGGGGTGGTGGACGTGCACCACGTCGAAGTCCCCTCCGGCGATCTCGCGGGAGATCCGGCCCCCTGAGAGATACCGGCTTCGGTTCTCGATCGGTTCCAGGGGGAAGACGGCCACGTCCAGGTCCTCGAGCTCCCGGAGGCCTCGAACCTGCTCCTCGACGAAGATCCCGAAGGCCGCCCTGCTCGGATGCGGCCACATGTTCGTCACCACCGCCACCCGTGGCCGGCCCGGGGCGATGTTCACCTGGTGACTCCGGCGGGGTCGACCGCGCTCGGACTCGGAGCCCGGCCGCGCGCCTCCACGGCGGCCCGGATGGTCCGGTCGAGGACGGCGAACTGGGGGTCCCAGCCGAGCCGGGGGCGAGCCCACAACGCGGCTTGCCGCCCAAGCTCCGGGAGCTCGGCCCGACGCCGGTAGGCTGCGAGCAGGGCCGAGGCCAGCGCCTCCGGATCCGCCGACGGAGCCCAGAACGCGAACGGCGCGTCCGGGGGCACGATCCGGTGCGCCGCGATGACGGTCAGCGCGACCGGGAGGCCCATGCACAGGTACTCCATGAGCTTGAGCGGGCTGGACAGCTCCCACTCCCACTTCCGAGGCAGCGGGACCAGGCCGAGGTCGGCGCCCTCGAGCACCTCGCGGACCCGGTCGTGGGGCACCGGATCGAGGAACGCCACACGGCCCTGCACGCCAAGCCGGGCGGCCAACCGTCGGAGATCTCCAACGGCCGGCCCCGCGCCGAGCAGGGCCAGGGTGAGGTCCGGCGCCTCAGCCGCCACGATCCGGACCGCCTGGACGGCCTCGATCAGGCCGCGGCCGCGGGAGATGCTGCCGTGATAGATGACGACGAACCGGTCCTCAATCTCCCCCGGCCGCGGACCCGGGCTCGGCAGGGCCGGGCGGTCGCACCAGGAACAGCCGGAGCCCCACACGGGGATGGTCCGGGCGTCCAACCTCGCAAGGCGGGCCACCTCGTCCCGCAGCCCTTCGGTGATGGCCGTGACGGCGTCGGCTCGCCGGGCGTACAGCCGCAGCGTCGCCGCGAACCGCCGGCGCTGGACCCACGTCCGCACGCCGCCCGCCTCCACCGGAGGGGTCCGCACGTCGAGGACGATGGCTGGAGCCGCCTGGCCGGCGCTCCTCAGGCGGTTCCGCCACCACAGGATCGGCGGGAGGAGGGCGAAGTCGGTGACGATGGCGTCGGCGCCCGGACCGCGCAACCGGAGCTCGCCGAGGAGCCGTGGCCACAGCCAGACCCACCCGGCGAACGGCACGTAGCGGGTGGGGAGGAAGGTCGACGGGATGCCCGGAACGGGGCGGTGCTCAGGCCCGGCCCCGCAGACCAGGTGCACGTCGTGGCCCTGCCGGAGCAGGTACCGGACCCCCTCGATTCGGTCGGTCACGCCCGGGTTGCCTTCGGCCACGGGGTCCGCGCTGGCCCACAGGATCGCCGCCACTCAGGCGCTCTCCATCGGGGCTCGGCCCGCGCCGCGGGCGATCTGTGCCACGAGCGCAAGGGTCCAGTAGGCGGCCACCACCCCCGGGTCGGACCAGGACGCGGTATAGGGCCCGGTGATCAGGATGATCGCGGTGACCACCGGCATGGCGAGCGCGACGGCCCGGGCCACCGGGTCCCTGGAGGCGAGGGGCCGCACCGACGCCCATCCCGGCAGACCGATCAGCAGGATGACCAGGCTGAGGGCGGGGAACCCAAGCCCCAGGACGACCCGCTGGACGGACTGGAGGCTCCTGGTGCGAAGGGCCGGGAACCGGCTCAGCGAGAGCTTCGCGTCGGGAGTGGCCCCGGCCCCGACGAACGACTGACCGGGACCCTGGCCGAACAGCATGCCGGACGGGCCGGTCTGTGCGTCGGTCCTGGCTGCGAACACGAGGAATCCAAGGCGGGAGTTCGGCCCCTGGCGCAGGCTCTCGTCGTAGTACTGCGCGAGGTAGCGGTTGCTGTAGATCGAGGTGGCCGCGGTGGACACGCACCCCGCGCACGGAGGAGCCACCGCGAAGGAACGGGCTCCCCAACCCGCCACCGCCAGGATGACCAGCAGCCCGGCCAACACCCCCGGGCGCGGGCCCCGACCGAGCATCGTCGCCCTGACCAAGAGAAGGAACACGGCCAGGGGAAGGAAGACCACGAACATGGCCGCAGAGCCGAGCGCCATCGGCAGGATCACGGCCGGACCGATGGCCCACAGGGTCCACCAGGGGATGGCGCGCTCCATCGCCAGGGCGAACCACACCGCGGCCATGGCCACCAGGAACACCATCATCACGCCGGATCCCCCCGCTCCGAAGGTGCCGACCACGCCGTCGCCCGCTCCGTGCAGTTCGAACTGGGCCACGGCGAAGGGCAGCTGCAGCAGCGAGCCGGCCAGCAGGACCCGGAGCAGCAACCTTCCGTCCTTCCAGGTGAGGCCGGCGATCAGCAGGGCCAGAGCCCAGAGCGGGAAGCGAACGAACTGCCGGAGCGACCCGACCAGCGCCTGCGCCGAGTCGTGGTTCACGATGGTGGATGCCAGTGCGAACAGTGCGAACAGGGCAACCAGGACCCCGGCCCTGCGGACCAGCGGGGGGAGGTTCGGGACGCCTCGGAGGGCGGCCAGGGCGCCTGCTCGCAGCGCCACCAGCGCGATCAGCGCGTCGGGGACGACGCTGAGGGGGCCTGAGGACGACGGAGCGAGCAGGCGGAACCCGAGGGCCGCTCCGAGCGACAGGGAGGCGAGCCAGCCCATCGGCACGGCGAACGTGACGGCGACCAGGGCGGCCCCGAGCACGAGCGAGCCGGCCCTGGTCCCGCCGCCCAGCGCCGCGCCGACCAGCACGGCGATGGCCGGCGGGACGTACCGGTCGACGGTGCTCCGAGAGACCAATCCCGCCTGCATCGCGCTATTCCAGGTACCCCAGGCCCCGGAGCGCGGCGGCGATCTCCTCTTCCTCCGCCGCGCTGACCGGCCTGACTCCGTGACCCGCCCCCGACATCGCGGGAACCGGCCGGGTCGCGGCCGGTTCGGGGCTCAGGGCCCCGGGCTCGAACAACTCCTCCAGGACCCGGCCGGTCATCTCCTCCGGGGGCGTCACCCCCAAGTACCGAAGGACGGTGGGGGTCACGTCCTCGATGCCGGGCCCGGCGAACTCGCCCCTCCGCACGCCGTCCCCCGCCATCACCAGGATGCCCTCCATCGAGTGATACGCCTTGGTCTCGTGGGGCCCGGGCGGCTGGGCGTCCGCCACCAGCGGTCCATCGACGACGTTCACGCCTTCGGCGTCATCGCTCAGCCGGAGCACGACGTCGGGGAGTCGGGGGTCGGCGTCTTCGCCGAAGGCCTGCTCCCGCGTCATCACGGCATCCACGGGGAGCCCCAGATCGCCGGAGCTCCTGCGGAGCAGCTCCACCAGCTCCCGCCGGACCCGCTGGAGGTCCGATGGGGCAACCGAACCCTCGGGTTCCCGGCCGACGACGTTGACCTCGACCCCGAAGAAGGGATGGAACAGATGGACGCCGAAAGCCGTCGTGGCCGGCCAGTCCACGGCCCCGGCGAACTGGGTGAGCCCCGACACGGTCCGCTGCATGCGCACCGGGGCCCACCGGCGGACCAGCCGGACGAGCCTGCGGTGGCGCTTGCCCAGGTTCGCCAGCCGGCTGAGCGTGGTCCGGGGCCCGCTCCGCGGACGGAGGAAGCCGAGCTGGGCAAGCCATCAGTTGACGGCGAGGCGCCGGACGGGTCGGGGTCCGCCGCCGTGGTCGGACATGACCACCACGAGGTCCCAGTCGTCCGCGGCCACCATCGCCCCCACGAACCGGTCGACCTCCGCGTAGAACCCGGCGACGGGGTTGTTGAGGGTGCGGTCGAGGAGGTGCCAGAAGCAGTGATGGGCGTTGTCGGGCGTGTTGACCGCCACCATGGTGAGATCGAACCGCTCGAGGTCGAGGACCCGCCGGGCGAGCCGCTCGGAGCGCTCGAGCTGCAGCCGGAGGATCTCGGTCTGCCGAGCCGCGGGGTACTCCAGGAGCCGGTTGCCGATGTCCAGCTCACCGACCTCCAGCGTCTGGGCCAGGCCGGCCGGCTCGCAGAACAGCCGGCGGTCGTCCGGGGTCGGCGGCCCAGAAACGAGCACGCCGTTCACCGGCCACGCCGGGAACGTCATCGGGACCCGAACGCTCGCCACCCGAAGGCCGGCGGAGCCTGCCACGTCGAACACCGTCCGCTTCGGATAGTCGTTCGACGTCACCACGTGTCCGGTGTTGCCCTCGTACCGGCGGGCGTCCACGGCCCGGAAGTCGAGGATGCCGTGGCTCCCCGGTCCCGCGCCGAGCAGGAAGCTGACCCACGCCGCGGCGCTGATGGGAGGCAGGCTCGAACGGAGCGCCGACCGGGTGCCCCGCTCGATCAGGCCGGCCAAGTTGGGGAGCGCGCCCTGGCCGAGAAGTGGATCGATGACCTTCCACTCGGCACCGTCCAGCCCGAGGATCAGGACCCGGCGACGCGCGTTCCCCCCCCGGCCGTCGGGATCGCGGGCCCCTCCCGGGGTCACGAGGCTTCCCGGCGCATGATGGCCGGCACCGTGCGCAGGAGGATCCGGATGTCCTTGAGGGGGGACCACGAATCTATGTAGCTGAGGTCGAGGCGAACCATGTCCTCGTAGGTCAGCCGGGACCGGCCGCTCACCTGCCACAGCCCCGTCATCCCGGGCTTCACGGACAGGCGGCGCAGCTGCCAGTCCTCGTAGAGGTCGACCTCGAACGGGAGGGCCGGCCGGGGGCCAACCAGTCGCATGTCGCCCATCACCACGTTGAGCAGCTGCGGCAGCTCGTCGATCGAAAGCTTGCGGAGGGCCCGGCCGACGGAAGTGACGCGCTCGTCGTCGACCAGCTTGTAGAGGCCCGCGTCACCTTGCTCGAGGGCCTGCCCTCGGATCAACGACACGACGTACCGGCGATGCGCGGCCGCGTCCGCGCCCGAGCGCATGGTCCGAAACTTCAGCATGGAGAACCGGTCGCCGCTTCGTCCCACCCGCTCCTGCCGGAACAGCACGGGGCCCTTCGAGGTGACCCGGACGGCGATGGCGGCGAGCACCATGACCGGGAGCGTGATCAGAAGGGCCAGCATCGCGCCGATCAGGTCGATGGCTCGAGCGACGTTGGGGTGCCCTGCCACGGCGCGGGCCGATCGCGATCTGGCGGGCGCGAAGGACGAGGGATGGGCATTCGTCGAGCGGATGGCCATTCGGCCTAACTCCTCCATCAGCCGGTCTCCCTGCTCTTCGTCACCCGGCGGAGGTCACTTGAGCCGGGAGCCTTCAGTCGAGGTCCGGAACGTCCGATTCCCTTCGTGGCAGAAGTCGTCACCCCATCGGGTCATGGCGACATCAACGATCCCGTGTGACGGGAGGCGAACGAGATGAAGGTGGCCGTGGTCGGGCTGGGGTACTGGGGTCCGAACCTGGTCCGAAACCTTCGGGCGACGGACGGCGCTCCCGAAGTCGTCGCCTGCGACGTCGACGAGGCCAGGGTCAAGAGCCTGATCAAGCAGTACCCGGGCACGATCGGGATGACCGACTACGGGGACGTCCTCGGGGACCCGGTGGTGGACGCGATCGTCCTGGCCACCCCCGTGAGCACCCACGCCTCCCTCGCCACCATGGCGCTGGACGCCGGGAAGAGCGTGCTGGTCGAGAAGCCGTTCGCCACCTCGACGGTGGAGGCCAGGGCCCTGGTCGAGCTGGCTCGCACCAATGGGTTGCTGGTCATGGCGGGCCACACCTTCCTGTACAGCCCGCCCGTCGAGATGGTCCGCTCGATGATCGAGCACGGCGAGATCGGCGAGCCCCTGTACGTGCAGTCGTCCCGGGTCAACCTGGGCATCCACCGGTCGGACGTCAGCGTGATCTGGGACCTCGCGCCCCATGACCTCTCGATCCTGATCTCGTGGCTCCAGGAGAGCCCGGTCCGCGTGTCGGCCACGGGGCGTTCGAGCTGCGGCGTCGGGCCCGCGGACGTCGCGTTCGTCGACCTCCTGTTCCCCTCGGGCTGCGTTGCGAACATCCATCTGTCCTGGCTGGCGCCCACCAAGCTCCGCCGGATCACCCTGGTGGGGACGAAGCGCATGGTCGTCTACGAGGACACCCAGTCCGAGGAGCCGGTCAAGGTCTACGACAAGGGGGTCAGCATCAAGGATCCCGAGGATTTCGGCGAGTATCGCCTGACGTACCGGACCGGCGACGTGATCTCTCCGCGGATCGAGGCCACGGAGCCGCTCCGGCTGGAGGTCGAGGAATTCCTGCAGCGGGTGGCCATGGGAGAGGTCCCGGACGCTCGCGAGGAGGCGGCCATCTCCGTGGTGAGCACCCTGGAGGGGGCCCAGTGGTCCTTGGAATCCCAGGGCCAGCCGATCGCGGTCTGAGCGCGCCATGGCCCTCTCCGGCACGATCGCACCGGCCGGCGGTGGAGCCCGGGCCGCCGATGGCCTGACGCTGTTCGAGGGAATCCTTCTCGGCGAAGGGGTCGACCTCCAGAGGCCGTGCGTGATCGGCCAGCCCCCACGCGGCGCCCTCCCCGGAGAGCTCGAGACCAGGATCGGAGCGGGCTCGGTCATCCGGGCGTTCACGGTGGTGTACGCGGGCGCCGTCCTGGGGGAGCGGGTCCAGACCGGGCACGGGGCGCTCATCAGAGAGGACAACGTGGTCGGCGATGACTCCTCGATCGGGACGAACGTGGTCCTGGAAGGCGGTTGCCGCATCGGCCGCCGGGTCCGGATCCATTCGCAGTCGTTCCTCGAGCGGGCCACCGTCGGCGACGACGTGTTCATCGGCCCCGGCGTGATCTTCACAGACGATCCGCACCCGCCGTGCCCCAAGTACGTCGAGTGTGGGCAGGGAGTGATCGTCGAGGAACGAGCGAAGATCGGCGGCGGGGTCGTCCTGCTCCCCGGCGTCACCGTGGGAGCGGGAGCTCTGGTCGGAGGCGGATCGGTGGTGAGCCGCGACATCCCTCCCGGCACCGTCGCGGTGGGGAATCCCGCGCGCGTGGTCAAGGGGGTCGACGAGCTGCGCTGCTTCGCCGGCTTCTTCAACCGGGTGTTCGAATGGGAGGACCACCGGTGACCGGGACGGCCATCGCCACCATCCCCCTCGTGCGGCTCGACAACGAGGCCGTCTGGGAGGCCGTCCAAGAGGAGCTTCGCGAGATCGTGCTCCGGGGTGAGTTCATCCTCGGATCGCACGTGGAGGCGTTCGAGGACGAGGCTGCCGAGGCGTTCGGGTGCCGGTGGGCGGTCGGGACCTCGTCCGGGACCTCGGCCCTGACCATGGCCCTCAGGGCCGCGCCGCTGGCTCGCGGGTCCCGGGTGGCCGTCCCCGCCAACACCTTCTTCGCCACATTCGAGGCCATCGTCCTGGCCGGGCACGTCCCGGTGGTGATCGACCACGACGAGGACTACCTGATCTCACTCGACGCGCTCGTGGCCGCAGACGTGGACGGGGTGGTCCCGGTGCACCTGTTCGGGCTCCCGGTCGACATGCCGGCGCTGATGCGGCTGGCGGGGGAGCGGGGCTGGTGGGTGCTGGAGGACTGCTCCCAGGCGCAGGGAGCCACCGTGGGTGGTCGCCCCGTGGGCTCCTTCGGCCACGCCGGCGCGTTCAGCGCCTACCCCACGAAGAACCTCGGCGCGTGGGGAGACGCCGGGTTCGTGACGGGAGCCGACCCCGACCTCGGCGGACGGATCCGCGGCCTCCGGCATCACTGCCAGGTCGCGCCCAACGTCCACGGCGGGATCGGTGGGGCCGATCGGCTGGACAACCTCCAGGCGCTGGTGCTCCGGGAGAAGCTCCGGCGTCTGCCGGCCGAGGTCGAGGCCAGGCGGCGGGTCGGCGGATGGTACCGGCAGGCGCTGGCCGGGCTGGGGCTCGAGCTTCCGGCAGACCGGGGTGACCGGACCCACGCCTACCACCAGTTCGTGGTGCGTGTGCCGGACCGAGACGCGGTGCGGGAGCACCTGGCCCGGGAGGGCATTGGGACAGGCGTTCACTATCCGACCCCGGTGCACCTCCAACCCGGCGCCAAAGCCTTGTACGAGGCGCCAGCGCGGCCGGTCCGCGCGGAGCGATGGTCGGAGCAGATCCTCAGCCTGCCCATGTACCCGGCACTCTCGGAGGGGGAGGTTTCCTGGGTGGCGGACGGCCTGAAACGCGCGCTGTTTCGATGACCCTCCGGCATGGGGCCACGGATGCTCGCGGTGGCGAAGGTCTTCCTGAGCTCGTCGCCGACCTGTCCACCCAGCGACTCGCCCGAGGGGCCAAGGCCAGCTTCGTCGGCAACGTCGTCGAGCGCGTGCTCGGGCTGGCCCTGTTCGTCGCGCTGCCATTCCTGATCCCCTTCCGGACGCTCGGCGTCTACTACGAAGTGGTGGCGGTGCTCACGCTGGCCTCGACCGTCGGAACGCTGGGCCTCGATGTCGGCGTGGTCCGGTTCACCGCGCTGGCCGGGGACTCCGGCAACCACGGACACATCCGGAGCCTCCTGAAGGCGGGCCTCCTGATGGGAGCGGTCTCGTCGGTCACGCTGGCCGTGGGCCTGTGGGTGGCCGCCCCAGCCCTGGGAAGAGCCTTCCATTCGGGCCAGTTCGCCGGAGCACTACGGTTGGGGGTCCTGGCCGTCCCCGTACTGGCCAGCTTGAGCGTGTTGGTGGCGCCGGGCAAGGGCGTCAAGTCGATGTGGCCGGCGGTGGTCTCCATCCAGATGACGCAGCCTGCCGTCCAGCTCGCGGTGACCGCCATCCTGGCGGCGGGCGGATTGGCCCTGGGGGGAGCCGTGGGCGCCTTCGTGGTCTCCGCGGCCGTGAGCTGGGCCGTCGGGTGGATGATGCTCCGCAGGCTCAGACTCCCCAAGGGGGAGGACTCCGCCCGGCCATATGCAGGGCCGCTGATCCGCTTCTCGGCGCCGGTGGCCGGCATGGTGCTCACCGGTACCCTTCTATTGTGGGTGGACACGCTCCTGCTGGGAGCGTTCCGGTCTGCAACGGAGGTCGCCGCGTACGGCATCGTGGTCCGCCTCGTCGCCGCCGCCACCGGGGTGCTGGCCACCGTGATCCAGATCTTCGGACCGTTCGTCACCCAGCTGGTGACCCGGGGTGATCTGAGTCGGCTCCGAGGCGTCCTCCACACGGCCACCCGGTGGACGTTGCTGCTCTCGGCTCCGCTACTGATCCTGCTGATGCTGGTAGGTCCGGGCCTCCTCGGGCTGTTCAAGCGCCCCCTGGGGTCCGCGAAGGTCGGGCTGGTCGTCCTGGCCGCGGCCTTCCTGGCCGACGCCCTGACCGGTCCGGTGGGACACGTGCTCACCATGTCCGGTCGCTCCGGGCTGAACCTGGCGAACAACGCCGCGGCGGTAGCAGGGAACGTGGCCCTGAACCTGGTGCTGATCCCCCGGTTCGGCATCGTGGGCGCTGCGATCTCCTGGGCGGTCGCCATCGTCGGGGTGAACCTGGTCCGGATCATCCAGGTCTGGCGCCTGTACCGGATCACCCCATTTGGTGCTGGGCTGTGGAAGCCCGCCGTCGCGGCGGCCGGGGCGGCAGTGGCCGGGTCGGGGCTGAAGGAAGTCCTCGCGGTCCGTGGGGTGGGACCCGGGCTCATCCTGGGCCTGGTGGCCGTGTTCTTCCTCGCCGTCTACGGAGGGATCACCATCCTCCTCGGGGTCGAGCCGGATGATCGGGTGCTGGTCCGAACCCTGGTGAGGCCGCGTGCCTCGGTCTCGCGTCCGGTCCAGGTCGCGGCGGGGGTCCGAGCGTGACCCGGCCAGGTTCGCGAGATGGAGCCTCGCCGCAGGCCTCACCGCTCCTATCCATGAACGTGCCCCGCGGAGAGACCGACTGGTGGCGGCGGGCGAGGGCCGGCCTCGCGAGGCGGATGGCCGTCGACCTGGGGTCGAGCCCGGCGCGCACCCTCTTCCTGGCAGGAAGCCCCCGTTCGGGCACGACCTGGCTCGCCGAGATCATCAACCACGACAATCGATACCGGACGATCTTCGAACCGTTCCGTCCGGCACGGGTCACGTTGACCCGGAACTTTCGCAGCCGCCAATACCTCAGGCCGGGAACGGACGACCCGGCCCTCACCGTACCCATCGACCGGATCCTGGCCGGCCGGATCCGGGATCGGTGGACGGACCAGCACAACACCCGGCTCCTGGCCACCCGAAGGCTGGTGAAGGACCCATGGTCGAGCTTGATGCTCGGGTGGATGTCGCAGCGGTACCCCTTGATGCCCATGGTTCTGGTGATCCGCCATCCCTGCGCGGTGGTCAGCTCGCAGCTCGCGATGGGTGCCTGGAAGTGGCACGTGGATCTGGAGGACGTCCTATCGCAGGGATCGCTGGTCGAAGACCACCTCGCGCCGCACCTCGACGTCGTTCGGGCTGCCGAGACTGTGTTCGAGCGGCACGTGGTCCTGTGGTGCATCGAGAACCTCGTGGCACTCAGCCATCTGGAAGGGAGGCGGGCCCACGTCGTGTTCTACGAGGACCTCTGCATCGACCCGATCCCGCAGCTGGAGCGGTTGTTCGCGTTCGTGGGGATGCCGTTCGATCCTGCAGCCGGGCCGGACATGCTGCGTCCGTCGGCCCTCACCCGCACGGACAGCGCCATCGCCACGGGGGAGGGAATGGTGGACGGGTGGCGCAGCCACGTGGACCCGGGCGACGTGCGCCGCGCGGCGGATCTGGTGGCCACCTTCGGACTGGACACGCTCTATGCCGACGGCCCGCTGCCGGTCGGCCGGGCGGTGGGGGCGCGGGATCTCAGCACGGCTGGAGCTGGAGGACCTGCATCTGGTCCCAAGGGAGGCTGAGCAGGTTGGGGTG
>WNFV01007010.1_pt1 | contig 13554 bp, 16 predicted proteins | sample 5400101 | NCBI WGS metagenome assembly WNFV01 (sample SAMN13153361, study PRJNA577476) | soil metagenome | isolation source: 115 cm soil or saprolite under grassland replicate 1 | place: USA:California | collected 2016-06-15
GTCGCCGCCCATCAATCCATCGGGAGGTCCAGGTCGAGGTTGCGGAGGCGCACCGGATCGGCGCACCGGGACGATCATGGGCCGTGAAGGACTCGAACCTTCAACCTTGGGCTTAAGAGGCCCCTGCTCTACCAATTGAGCTAACGGCCCGGGGCCGACGATGGTAGCGGCGCTATGCGCTACGGCGCCGGGGGCGCGGTCCCGGGCGGCGTGCCGACCCCACCCGTGCCGCCGAGGTTTCCGAAGGGGTCCTCGATCGGCGCCGCGCCGGGGGGCTGGCCGCCCTGCTTCTCGGCCTGCTTTGCCTGCTCTTCGGCTTGCTCCTGGAGCTTCTGCGCCTGCTCGGCGAGCTGGTCGAGCTGCTTGCGGATCTGCGCCTTCTGGGAGGTGTCGGCCGCGGCGACGGCCTTGTCCGCCGCGGCGTTGCCCTCGTCGATCTTGCCCCCCGCGTAGAGGTAGAAAGCTAGGTTGCCGTACGTCCCGGCGCTGGGGTTGTCCTCGGCGACGATCCGCTGGGCCTCGGCAGCGCCGTCCGCATCGGCGACCTGAACGTAGGCCTGGGCCGCGAACGCCGCGACGCCGGGGTCGGGCTTCTTGGGATCGAGCTTGAGGTAGCGCTCCCACGCGTCGAGCGAGCTCTCGAACTCGGCCTGGGCATCGTCGCTCTCGGGGTCCTGCTGGAGCTGGTACTGCGCCGCCTGATAGTGGACCTCGGCGAGGTCGAGCAGCGCCTTCTCGTCCTTGGGGTTCTCGGCGAGCTTCGCCTCGGCGTCGTCGATCTCCTCGTCGAACTGCGGACTGCCCGTGCTGCCGCTGTTGCCGCCCAGGCCGATCGCGTCGAAGATCCCGCCCGTCCCGGGGCTGCCGATCCCGAAGCCCACGAAGCTGATCAGGAAGATCACCGCGAGGCCGCCGAACAGGACCTGGACGACGCGCCGGCGCTTGCCGCTTTGAAGATCGAAGAGCATCGCGATCAGCCTAGCTGGCGGGCGGCCTCACCCTCGGGCTCGGGTGGTCGCCCGAAGGCGCGCGCGAGCACCAGGCTGAGCTCGAACAGGAGCAGCAGCGGGGCCATGCTGATCAGCATCGTCACGGGATCGGTGCCCGGCAGCAGCATCGCGATCACGGCGATTGCGAGCACGGCGTAGCGGCGATTTCGCGACAGCGCCTCCGGCGTGATGATCCCGAGCCGCGTCACCGCGAGGACCCCGACCGGGATCTGGAACAGGATGCCGACGGCGACGAGGGTGAGCGAGAAGAAGCTGTAGTACTCGCGCGCCCTGACCTGGATGTTGAACTCGTCCTGGTTGAAGTTGAGCAGGAAGCTCGTGGCCGCCGGGACGACGACGAAGTAGGCGAACAGCACGCCGCCGATGAAGAGCAGCGGGACCATGAGCAGGAAGGGGAGGACGACCCGCCGCTCGCCGGGGCTGAACGCCGGCAGGACGTATGCGTAGAGCTGGTAGAGGATGACCGGCATCGCCAGCAGCAGGCCGCCGTACAGGGACAGCGTCACGGTGGTCATGAAAGGCTCGGTGACGCCGAAGGTGATGGGAACGCGATCGCCTGGCAGCGGGGCGTTGGCGATATCGAGCAGCAGCGAGTTCTGCCAGAAGCACAGCCCCGCGGCGAGCGCCAGCACCGCCACGGAGACGATGATCCGCGTGCGAAGCTCGTCGAGATGCTCGACGAGCGTCAGGTGCTCGTCGAATCGGGCCGGCCTCAGGCGGGCCATGGCCGCCTACCCGCCTACCCGCCTACGTTCGGCGCTCGGCTACGACCTCGCCCTCGACGGGCTCTTCGGCCTTGGGCTCGGGGGATTCCTCGAGCTCCGCCGGCTTCGCCGCGACGTCGTCTTCGTCCTGCTCGCCGCTCACCGACGACTTGAACTCGCGGATGCCCCGGCCCATGGAGCGCCCCAGCTCCGGCAGCCGCTTTGGCCCGAAGATCACGAGGGCGATGATGAGGACGATCGCCAGTTCCAATGGTCCGATGTTCGGCATCGCGCCAATGGTACTCGCGTGGTCGCCCGGACCCGCCCGTTGCGGGATTCGCCACACATGGCGCGGGTTTTGTGACGGTCGGCCGGGGTCGTGGTGTCCATTCCCTGGGTTTTCCGATGTGACGACAAATGTCGGCACATCCCAAGAGTGACTTGACGGGGCACCTTGCCAAGCCTGGCGGGCAGCTCCCGTACGAGCACGCCCTGCTCGAGGTCGGCGTCAGGGAGCTGAGCCGCAACACCACCGCGGTCCTGGCGCGCGTCGAAGCCGGTGAGCGTGTCGTCGTGACGAGACGCCAATGTCCGATAGCCGTCTTTCTTTCGCTCGCCGAAACGCAGGATTACCTGCTGATTCACTCTCCGGCGGTGGACCGCATGCGAGCCGAAGGCCGCGCGGAGCACCGCTCCGGCGAGTCGTGTTCCCTCGCGCAGCTCGAGCGCTTTACGGTCAAGTTCGCAACAGCAGCGAGCCGGGTCTACGAAGACCTGGACGGCAGGGAGCGCGCTCTCCTGGGCCGAAGCCTCAAGCAGCTCGCAAGCCGCGCGGGTCGCGGACGAGCCTTCCTGACCGAGAATTCGAGCACTCCGGGGTGGGGCATAGAGCTTCGACCCGCACTCGATGGAGAGCTCGTGGTTCTACGCGCCGGCTACGTTCGCGCCGTATGCGAGCTGCTCGAGGAGGAGAAAGTGGTCCTCGTGCTGGAGATCGTCAAGGTCTCGGAGCTCAAGCGAGCGGCGCTCGGCACGCGCGCCACCCTCAAGCACACGCATCGATGCCGAGAGGTCGACTGGAACCTCTAGCCCTTGCCCGAGCGCTCGAAGTTGAGGTGGAAGCGGCTTGGGGTGGGCTCGGTCTGGCCCTGGTACTTGCTGCCGGCCTCGTCGCTGCCGTAGGAACGCTCGACCGGGCCGTCCATGCGCATGAAGGAGATCTGGCCGATCGGCATGCCGTGGTAAATCGTGATCGGGAGGTTGGCGACGTTTGACAACTCGAGCGTCAGATTGCCCCTGAACCCCGGATCGATGAAGCCAGCGGTGCTATGGATCAGCAGGCCCAGACGCCCAATCGACGACTTCCCCTCGAGGCGCCCAACGAGATCGTCCGGCAGCTTTACCTGCTCCAGTGTCTGGCCGAGCACGAACTCGCCGGGGTGAAGCACGAACGGCTCCTCAGGCTTCACCGTGACCAGCTCGGTCAGGTCCTCCATCGGCTCGCGCACGTCGATGTAGGGGTGGCGCGAGTTGTGGAAGACGCGGAATTTGCGGTCGACCCGTACGTCGATGCTCGAAGGCTGGACGAGTGACTCGTCGTAGGGCTCGAGCACCAGCCTTCCCGCCGCGATCTCGGCCTTGATCGTGCGGTCGCTGAGGACCATGAAGTCAGTCTATTCGCCGCCACGGAGGCCGCCGCAGCGGGCGTTTGCGCCCAGCTCGCAGGCATGGGGGCGACCCCCGGTGGACATATTGGGGGGAGCACGCTAAAGGCGCCCGGGGTCCCACCCGATATGGGGAGAAGGATGGAGCGCGAGAAGAGCCACATCGACGGCGACGGCACCCCCGACGAGCACCTCGAGGCCCTGCTGATCGCCGCGAGCGAGCGCGGTAGGCGCGAGGTCGCCGAGCGGCGCAAGGAGCTCCACGTCTGCCCCGAGTGCAGCTCCGACTTCGTCTACCCCCTCGACTGGGCCCAGGCGGCCGAGCGCCACTGGACCGTGGACCTGCGCTGCCCGGAGTGCGAGTGGCAGGGCAGCGGCGTCTACGACCAGGAGCTGCTCGATCGATTCGACGTCGAGCTCGACGCCGGCACCGCCGCGATGATCGACGACCTCGCCGACCTCACCCGGGCGAACATGGAGGAGGACGTCGACCGCTTCGTCACGGCACTGCGCCGCGACCTCATCCTCCCCGAAGACTTCTAGGTCTAGGAATACCGCTCCACGACGCCGTCTGCGACGAGCTCCAGCAGCCGTCGCTCATCCGCTGACCTACCTGCGTGCGTAAGCGCCTGCTTGGCCTCGGCAACCCGCTCCCGGGCCAGCTCGCGAACGCGGTCGAGCGCGTCGGTCGCCGCGATCCGCTCGCAGATCCGCGCCGCGCCGGCCTCGTCGAAGCCCCTGAGGTCGAGCCCGCCGAGCTCGCGGTCCGATTCGCGCGCCAGGATCAGCGGCAGCGTCACGGTCCCGTCCAGCAGGTCGGTCCCGACCGCCTTGCCGGTGCGCTCGGGAGGGCCCGTCACGTCGAGCACGTCGTCGAGCAGCTGGAACGCGAGGCCGATATGGCGGCCGAAGGCCCCCAGCCCGTCCCCGCCGGCGCCGGCGTCGTCGCCGCCGGCCGCGTTGCCGTTCGAGCTGCGGCCGATCAGGCACGCGCACTCGAATAGGCGCGCCGTCTTGAGCAGACAGCGCTCGAGGTAGCGCTGCGCCGGGATCGAGGTGTTGAAGGCGTCGCGTCGCTGCGCGAGCTCGCCCAGCGCCAGCGCGACCGACGCCGAGCTGAGGAGCTCGACCTGGCGGTCGTTGCCCGATCCCCCCAGCTCCGCGAAGGCACGCGAGAAGAGCAGGTCGCCCGCCGCCACCGCCCGACCGCGACCAGAGCGCGCCGCGACGGTCGGATGCCCGCGGCGCAGCGGCGCGCCGTCGAGCACGTCGTCGTGCACGAGCGTCGCCATGTGTACGAGCTCGATCGCGGTCGCGGCACGCACGGCTTCGTCTCCCGACGACGGCCCCGCGCACAGCAACACGAGCAGGGGGCGAAGCCGCTTGCCGCCCGCCGCCAGCGTCGCCCCGGCGTCGCCGGCCAGCAGGGCGCCGTGTCCGCCGGTCAACTCGACCAATCGCCGCTCGACCGCCGCGAGGCGGCCGGGCAGCCACGCCTGCGCCTCGTCCATGACCTGGGTGACGGGCGGCGGGACCGAGGAGCGCATCACGATCGCACCCCGCTGTGGATCGCGATGATGCCTCCGGCCAGGATCGTCCAGCGGATCCGCTCCAGCCTTACCGCGTCCATCAGCGCCGCGAGCTCCTCGGGCGGCGGGAAGCTGCGAACCGAGTCCGGCAGGTAAGAGTAGGCGGCGCGGTCGCCCGCGAACGTGCCGAGCGCCGGCACGAGGTGGTCGAACCACAGTGCGTAGAAGACCGAGAGTGGCGGCCGGCGCGGCTGCGTGATCTCGAGGATGACCAGCCGGCCTCCGGGCCGCAGCACCCGCGCGAGCTCGGCGAGCCCGCGCGGAAGGTCGGCGAGGTTACGAACCCCGAAGCCGACCGTCACGGCGTCGAACGAGCCGTCGCGGTACGGCAGGTCCAGTGCGTCGGCCCACTCGAACTCGACGTCGGAGAAGCCGAGGCGGTCGGACTTGTCGCGTGCCAGCTCGAGCATCGGCTCGGAGAAGTCGCAGCCCACGACGCGCCCCGATGGCCCGACGCGGCGTCGCAGCTCGAGCGCCAGGTCCCCGGTCCCGCAGCACACGTCGAGGGCGCTGTCGCCGGGCGCCAGCTCGGCGCGGTCGGCGGAGCGCTCGCGCCAGCGGTGATGCATGCCGACGGTCATCGCCGTGTTCATCACGTCGTAGACGCCGGCGATGCGGTCGAACATCCCCCGCACCTGGGAGGAGAACTCGGCGGACTCGCGCGACGGCGGCGCGGCGCGCCCGGGGGCAGCGTCCGTGGTTGCGCTCACCCAGCCGAGGTTACTTCTTCTTCCGTTTCTTCTTGACCTTCCAGGAATCGGTCGCCGGCGTCGGGTCGACGTTTCCGGCAGCGTCGACGGCGCGGACCTCGAGCGTGTGCTTCTTGCGCTTGACCTTGAACGTCTCGGCCGCGTCGCAGGGCGCGAAGTCGGCCTTGTCGAGCTTGCACTGGAAGCTCGAGCCCGGCTCGTCGGCGGCGAACTCGAACTTCGCCTTCCTCCTCTTGGTCTTCTTCTTCGGGCCATTGACGATCGCCGTCTCAGGCGGGTCGGTGTCGGAGTGCTCGTAGGCGCCGATGTCCACCGTCGCGCCCTGGACGCGCGTGGCACCGTCGAGGTCGACCGTCGCGAGGCTGCCGTCGTCGACTCCCGCGTCGATCGTCGGCGAGCCGAACGCCTCGCGGAAGTCGCCGTTCTCGGCGTCGGCGAACGCCGGCGCGCCGGTCTGGTTCGACGCGGACCCGGGCTGCTGGGCGCTCGCGCCGGGCGCCCCGCTGGTGGCTGAGGTGTCGAAGTTGGAGTAATCGAGCTCGATCGTCGCCAGGCTCGTGGCGTCTGCGTCGGCGAGCAGGTCCACGAATCCGCCGCTGGCGATTACGTTCCTGCCCTCGTAACGGATCTTCGCCCCGCCGCTCGGCTGGGCGTGAATCGCCGCAGCAGTGGGGCCCGTGGCGATCAGTGTGTCGTTGAGCAGCCTGGTAGTCGAGTCGAAGCCACTGCCACCGCAGCCGCACCTCAGCGAATCGGTCCCGACGCCCCAGCAGACGCTGTCGCGCAGGGTGCCTCCGTATCCGAAGCCGTGACACGCGGCCTGGCCCGACGAGCGCACGAAGACGTCCTCGACCACGCCCTGGATCAGTCCGATCCCCTGCCCGATTCCCGAGTGGTAGAGCTCGAGATGCGCGATCCGCGACGGGAAGTCGAAGCTCGCCATCAGCAGCCCCTGCACCCCGGAGTTGAAGATCCTCGGACGGGGCTGACCGGCGACACCGTGGATGTTGATCGCGTCGTTGGCGACCAACGAGTCGGACTCGACGTAGTCCCCGGGTGCCATGATCACCTCGTCGCCGTCCATCACCGCAGGATCCTCGACCGCCGTCTGGAGGCTGCACGGAGACGCCTCGGTGCAGGCCGTTCCGGTTCCGGTCGGCGAGGCGAACCGCTGCGCGGCGGAAGCCTGGGCGGCGGCGGCCAGCAACACGAGGCCCGCCACGATCGATACCCCCAGGATCGCTCCCTTCATCGCCACCTACGGTAGACGCGGTCCCCGCCGAGCGTCAAATCGGGTCCGCCTACTTGAGCGAGGAGAGGAACTTGATCAGGTCGTTGAACTTGTCCGGGGGAAGGTTGGCGTAGGAGGGCATGAAGCTCGGCCCGACCTGGACGGTGCGCTCGATGGCCGGCGCTGGGAGCTTGGCGCCGACGTTGGTCAGGTCCGGGCCCAACGCGTTGCCGTTCTCGCCGAACTTGTGGCACGCCAGACAGCCCGACTGGGCCGCGACCTCCTTGCCGGCCTCGTACTGTGGATCGACTTGAAGCTCGATCTCCGTCGGCGAGCCGGCGGCGGCACCGAGGAAGGTCAGGTACGCCATCGCGACGATCGTCAGCAGTCCCGCCGTGGTCGCGATCGGGCGCCGCTCGGGTCGCCGTTCCGGGTTGCGGTCGTAGAACGGCAGCAGCAGGAGCAGCACCATGCAGAGCGTCGGGATCCCGATCGTCGCCAGCGGGACGAGCGTGGGGCCCTTGAGCACGCGCAGCAGCTCGAAGAGGAAGAAGAAGTACCACTCGGGCCGCGGCACGGACGAGGTGGTAGTCGGGTCGGCCTTGGGACCCTGCTCGGCGCCGAGCACGATCGCCATCGCCGCGACGACGAGCAGCACGACGAACGCCATCGCCGAGTCCTTGAGCACCGCGTAGGGAAAGAAGGGCTTGCCCTTCTTCTTCAGCACCTCGTACTCGCGCAGGTACTGCTCCTTTTCGGCGCGGTTCACGGCGCTCCCCGGGTCACACCCGCGTCTCGCGCAGCGACTTCGGCTTCGTCTCCGCCTCGAGCCACGGCGGCGCGGTCGTGCCGAGCTTGACGACTAGGTAGAGGTGGGCCCCGATCAGGGCGATTATCAGTCCCGGCACCAGCAACATGTGGATCGCGTAGAAACGCGGCAGTGTGGTCGCCCCGAACTCCGGGCCGGCGCGCAGGAAGTCCGCCAGGTAGGGACCGAGGAAGGGGCCCGTTCCGGTGATGTTGGACGCGACCACGGTGGCCCAGAACGAGCGATTGTCGAACGGCAGCAGGTAGCCGGTCAGGCCCATGACCATCGTCAGGATCAGCAGCACGACGCCGATCACCCAGTTGAGCTCGCGCGGGTACTTGTAGGCGCCGAAGAAGAACGTACGCCCCATGTGGACGAAGATCAGGACGATCATCACCGTCGCCCCCCACTTGTGCATGCCGCGCAGGAACTCGCCCATGAAGACGTCATTTGTGAGGTGGGTGATCGAGCCGTACGCCTCGGTCGGCGACGGCGTGTAGTACATCGCCAGGAAGACGCCAGTGATCGCCTGGATCGTGAACGCGAATAGCGTCGCCGAGCCCAGCGTGTAGAACCAGTTGGTCCCCTTCGGGACCTTGCGGTAAAGCATTCCGGTGATGAAGCCGGTGCCACCGGTGCGCTCGTCCACCCACCCGACGAGATCGGCCGGGACCTCCCTGAGCTGGTCGAGGGGCGCGGCCCCATCGCCGTTGGCGCGCTCCCCCGGGGGGGAGGGCCGGCGAAGCGGGGCGGGGATCAGCTGCTGGGGGAATTTCATCGCTACGTGAGGCTCCTCGCTACGGCGGTGGCGGGACGGAGGGGCGCGGCGGGTAGATGTACTCCCAGATCCCGCCGACGAACTCGCCCGGGTCCCGCGCCCGCACCGGCTCGAGCTGGGAGGTGACGCTGTAGCGGGGGCCAACCTCGACCTGGCCGTTCATGACCCGGGTCTGGAACCGGTCCAGGGGGCGGACCGGCGGTCCCCCGATCACCCTGCCGTCGAAGTCATAGACGCCGCCGTGGCAGGGACAGATGAAGTTGCCCGCCGCCTGGACGAAGCGCACGGGACAACCGGCGTGGGCGCAGCGCGTCGAGACCGCGATGAACTCCCCCGGATCCTCGGAGGGGAGGTCGGGGTCCTGCTCGGAGAGCCCCGGGTTTCCCTGGCGCACGTAGCATGTCGTCTTGCCGGCCTCGCCGATCCCCTCAACGACTGTGATCACGCGCGGCGTGTAGGTATCGGGCGAGAACTCGTCCGGGGCGCCGACCGACTGCCACAGCTCGTCCTCGCGCTCGAACAGGGGAGCCAGCGCGAACCCGACCGCCGGCAGGACGACCGCCACACCGGCGACCCCGCCGAGCCCCTGGGCGGCGATCGTGAAGACCCGCCGCCTGGTCATCGACTCGCCCTCGAAGTGGCCGGGGGGGTCCGGTCTCGGGGCGGGCCCGTCGCTCGGCCCGGGCGTCGGTCCGTCGCTTGTCTTGTCGGCGCCTTCAGCCAAGGTCGGGGAGGTGGGAGGAGCCCAAGCCTATCGAGTCGGCGGTGCGCCCAAGCACGTCTGGAATGCCCGCGCGGGCGCCCCCAGCCTGGGCGTCGGCGAGCAGCGCGGCGGCCGCATTGGGGTGCTCGCTACGCAGTGCGGCCTTGGCCTGCTCGTGGCCGTCGCTCGGTCCCGCCGCGACCGCGATCACCGCGGCCAGCCACAGCGCGCCGGCGGTGAACTCGGCCCGCCCATCGTCGCCACCGCCGCTCGTTCCGCCGGCGTGAAGCTGCGCCAGCAGGCTGATCAGGTCCGAGAGCTCGCGCACCGCCTCGAGGTCGCCGAGCGTCGAGAGGCGCTTCAGGCCGAGCGCGTAGAGGTAGTCGCCGGCCAGTAGCGCGAGGTCGTCGTCGGCGCCGACGACGACGCGCGGAGAGCCGTAATGGAGCAGATACCCCTCGCGAATCGCCTCGACGAGCAGCGCGTAGTCGCCACGCGCCCCACGGGTTCGCGGCGACGCCGCGACGAGCAAGCCGAGCGCCGGGACCTCGCCCGACGCCTGGACGTGGGGAGAGATCACGGAGTCCTCGACCCGCAGCTGGTCGGCGAGCAGCGTCAGCGCCTGCTCGGGGGCGACCTCGGAGACCGCGGATCGCTTGCCGCGGCGGCGCAGCCTCATCCGAACGCCTCCCCGAACGCCTCCCCGGCGACCGCGAGAGTGCGGTCGATCGACGCCTCGTCGTGGGCGAGCGAGACGAACCAGGCCTCGAACTGCGACGGCGGCGGGTAGATCCCGCGGTCGAGCAACGCGCGGCAGAAGCGCGCGTGGGCCTCGAGGTCGCAGGTCGAGGCGGTGGCGAAGTCCCGCGCCGGTTCCGAAGAGAAGAACGGGGTCACCAGCCCGGGCGCCGATGCGATCGCGACCGGGTGCTCGCCGGCGGCGTCGCGCAGGCCGTCGGCGAGCCGCCCGGTCAATGTCCCGAGCCGTTCGTAGGCCGCGGCGTCGAGCTTGCGCAGCGTCGCGAGACCGGCCGCGGTGGCGAGCGGATTGCCCGACAGCGTGCCGGCCTGGTAGACGTCGCCCGCCGGCGCGACGCGCTCCATCAGCTCACGCGAGCCGCCGTATGCGGCGGCGGGCAGGCCGCCGCCCAGCACCTTGCCCATCACCGTGATGTCGGCGGGAACGCCGTAAAGCTCCTGCGCGCCGCCCCGCGCGACCCGGAAGCCCGTGATCACCTCGTCGAGGACGAGCAGGGCGCCATGCTCGTCAGCGAGCGCGCGCAGGTGGTCGAGAAAGCCGTCCGCGGGCGGGACCACCCCCATGTTGGCGGCGATCGGCTCGGCGAGGATCGCAGCGGGCGGGCGCTCGGCGACCGCTCGGCGCACGCCCTCGAAGTCGTTCCAAGCCACGACCACCGTGTCGGCGGCCTGCGCGGCGGTCACCCCGGGGCTCGCGGGGATGGTCCCGGTGGCGAGCCCCGAGCCGGCCTCGGCCAGGAGGCCGTCGGCATGGCCGTGATAGGCGCCCGCGAACTTGACGATCGCATCGCGCCCCGTCGCCGCCCGGGCGAGCCGCACAGCGCTCATGACGGCCTCCGTACCCGAGTTGACCATCCGCATCATCTCGACCGACCCGAAGCGCTCGGCGACCTCGGCCGCCAGCCGGACCTCGGCCTCCGTCGAAGCGCCGAAACTCGTCCCGCGGCCGGCCGCGTCGCGCACCGCGGCGACGACATCCGGGTCCGCGTGGCCGAGGATCAGCGGGCCCCACGAACACACCCAGTCGACGTAGCGGTTGCCGTCGACGTCGATCAGCTCCCAGCCGTGCGCGCGCGTGACGAAAATCGGGTCACGGCCGATCGCGCGCATGGCACGCACCGGCGAGTTGACGCCTCCGGGCAGCAGTTCGGTGGCCCGGCGGTAGATCTCCTCCGAGCGCCGGGTATCCAGGCTCTGGGCGGGCGGCGCGTTCAGCGCCGCTTCGCCCCGTTGACGCCGCTGTGCTCCTCTTCCCAGCGCGCGTAGTCGTCGACGAAATAGTGCAGGCGTACCTTCTTGTACTCGGTCGAGGAGTAGAGGACAGCGCGGTCGTCGCCGTGCAAGCCGTGCTCGTCGGCGATCCTGTCGAGGATCGCGTCGCACTCCTGCTTCGACCGCCCGTGCGCCATCGTGAACACCGAGTACGGCCAGTCTGGATAGGTCGGGCGCTGGTAGCAGTGCGAGATCCCCCGCACCGCGGCCATCCGCCGCCCGACGGTCATCACCTCGTCCTCGGGAACCCTCCACACACCCATCCCGTTGGCCGAGAACCCGGCACGGCGGTGGTAGAGGATCGCCGCGACACGGCGGAGCAGCTTGCGATCCACCATCCCGCGGAGGTGGTCGAGGAAGCCGTCTGTCGTCATCCCGACCTGCTCGGCGGCAGCGTCGTAGGGGCGGTCGATGACCTCCATCGGCCCCTGGAGGGCGCGGATCACCGCGACGTCGGCCTCGTCGTAGGGCTGCGCCTCGAGCTCGCGCGGCGGCGCCGCCTCGATCGCGGCCGCGAGCGCGTCCGTGCCGCCCTCCATCTCGAGGTTCATGTTGATCTTGAACAGGGTCAGCGTCGGGAGCTGGCGGATCGACTCGGCGCCGGTCAGGCGCTGGAGCACCTCGAGCGTGCCCTCGAGCCCGAGCTTGGAGTCGGGCGGGGTGGCGATCGTGAACCAGAGGTTGAACTCGTGCGTGCGCAGGTAGTTGTGGGAGACGCCCGGGTGCGAGTTGACGATCTCGGCCGGCCGGTGGGGGTGCTCGGTATCGACCTTCGCGGCGACGAGCATCGAGCTGTAGCCGAGCGCTCGGGTGTCGAATATCGGCGTGATCTCACGGATGATGCGCTCGTCGAGCAGGCGCTGGGTGCGGGCCTTGACCTCGGCGGCGTCGAGGGCGGCCTCGGCGGCGACCGATGCGTAGGGCTCGGGCTCGAGCGCGAAGCTCGACTGCAACAGGTTCATCAGCCGCCGGTCGGCCTCGTCGAGCGGCACCGCGGCGCCGCCCTTGCGCGAGCGCAGCTTGGGCTGCGCTACAGCCACGCGCCCGCTCTCCCCGTCACCGCGCCTATTCCAGCCACCCCGCGGCCTCCTTGGCGTGGTAGGTGATCACGATGTCGGCCCCGGCGCGGCGGATCGCGGTCAGCGTCTCGAGCACCGCCTGGCGCTCGTCGAGCCAGCCGTTCGAGACCGCCGCCTTGAGCATCGAGTACTCGCCCGACACGTGGTAGGCGGCGACGGGGGCCCCGGTCTCCCGCTTGACGCGCGCGATCACGTCGAGGTAGGGAACCGCGGGCTTGACCATCACGACGTCAGCCCCCTCCTCGAGGTCGAGCTTCGCCTCGCGGAGCGCCTCGTCAGCGTTCGCGGGGTCCATCTGATAGCCGCGCCGGTCGCCGAACTCGGGCGTCGATTCGGCCGCGTCGCGAAACGGGCCGTAGAACGCCGACGCGTACTTGGCGCTGTAGGCGACGATCGGGACGTCGGGATGGCCCTCCTCGTCGAGCTGGGCGCGGATCGCGCCGACGCGCCCGTCCATCATGTCGCTCGGCGCGACGGCGTCGGCTCCCGCCTCGGCGTGCGAGATCGCCGTCTTGGCGAGCAGCTCGAGCGTGACGTCGTTGTCGACCTCGCCCTCGCGCACGAAGCCGCAGTGGCCGTGCGAGGTGTACTCACACAGGCACACGTCGGTGATCACGACGAGGTCGGGGTGGGCTTCCTTGAGCGCCCGGACCGCCATCTGCACGACGCCCTCGTCGTCGTAGGCGCCCGAGGCGAGCTCGTCCTTCTCGGCCGGGATGCCGAACAGGATCACGGCCCTCACTCCTGCCGCCAGCACCTCGCCGGCCTCTCCCACGAGCTCGGAGATCGAGAAGCGCTCGATCCCGGGCATCGACGCGACCGGCTCGCGCACGCCCTCGCCGGCGACGACGAACATCGCGACGGCCGCAGCTCGGTCTCGCGGACCAGCTCGCGAAGCGCCCTGGTGCGGCGCAGGCGCCGCATGCGCGTGGCGGGAAAGCTCACGCAGGGGATTCTAGGGGCGCTTCCTCTTCTTCTTGACCTTCCAGTCGTCGCTCGCCGGGGAGCCGTCGACGTTTCCGGCGGCGTCGCGGGCGCGAAGCCCGAAGCCGTCGTTGTCGGCGTCGGGCTCGATGTCGGCATTGAGCGGTGCGCAGCTCGCGGGCGAGCCTCGCGGGCTCAGGCGAATCGACGCAGCGCGAGCCGCGCCAGGGCCCCGTATGCGACTACGAGGATCGCGAGGTGGCCGACCGCGGCCCAGATGCTGGGCCCTCCGGAGTCGAGGGCGCCCTCGAGTGCGCGAAGCG
>WNFV01006703.1_pt1 | contig 13553 bp, 14 predicted proteins | sample 5400101 | NCBI WGS metagenome assembly WNFV01 (sample SAMN13153361, study PRJNA577476) | soil metagenome | isolation source: 115 cm soil or saprolite under grassland replicate 1 | place: USA:California | collected 2016-06-15
CGCCAACCACAGCCGTCGGCATCAGCCACATCCGCCACATCACCAGCCCCGGCGGGCAGCCCACCACCATCGGCCGACACACCTCCCGAACCCGCCGAGCCGGCCACCCAAGAACGCCTCTATTCAGCGGCCTCCTAGGTCCACATTCAGCTCGTCAGCGGCAACCAGGTCCAGGTTCGGCATCCCGACGACAGCGCACCAGCAGCCGGCCCGGGTGGCGGCGGCCAGCATCACGAACAGCATCGAGGTCGAGCCCCGCACCGCCACCGTCGAGCCACGCCGCAGGCCCCGCCCTGGCAGCATGTCGCACAGCGGTGGCGGCATCTGGATGACCCGGTCGACGCCCGCCCGGACCGCCCGCTCTGAAGCTCGATCAACCAGGTCGGCCAGCCCGTCAGCGCGCCGCAACCGGCCACCATCAAGCAGGCTAAGCACCTCGTCGGCGGACTCGATCCGCGTGGCGTCGCCGCGCAATGCGCGCAGCCGCGCCCGAAGCTGGGACTCGCCGCGTCCCGAGGTGGCAGGATCGCCGTCCGCCGCAAAAGCTGGTGCCACGGTCACAGCCGCGCACCCCCTCTGTGCCCACCCCGCGTCTAACCGGGTCGGCGCGTCGAGGGGAAGGTCGCGGCCGAGCCACCCATTCTCGTACTAGTGTACGAGGACGGGTGCTGCTCGTCATCGCGAGGGCGACGATCACCCGGCGGTTGGGGAGACGGCGCGGACCGCCGGGCGGCGGCCGGGTGCCGAACTGGTCTCGGCGCCGAACTCGGGTCATGGCGAAGCGAAACGTATCAGGAGGTAATGGTGGCGGATCAACGCCGAGTCGCGGAGCTGACCTGGATCTTTCGACCCGCGGCAACGCGACCCGGAGACGTTCAGGCACTGGCCGGCGGGAAGGTACACACAACAGGACCAGTCGGCCCGGACGGCGAAACCGAGGTCGTCTTACAAGACGGCACCCATCTGCCAGCCACGCCGGCGAAATCGTTGCAGAGTAGCTCTCAGCGGCGCGTCGCCCTGTTGGGGCGGGGTCCATGCGGCACACGAAGATCACCGCAACGGTGGAAGCGGCGGGTCAGACGTCGGGGCGCAGCGGCGCCCCGTAACGGGCCGGCAGGTCACACCCCGGGATCGCTGCGTCGATCGGTCGACGTCCCTGAAATCACCGGCGTCGCGGCGCCGACGTTGACACAGACAGTACGAGCCCACGGGCGTGGAGATCAACCAATACCGTGTGCAAGCCCATCATCAATGGAAGCCGCCCGCTTCAGCCACCGACCGATCACCGTCGTTGCGCGTGTCCACCCCCGAGGTGGACGCCCGGGCGGCTTCAACGCCCGCGCCCCCCACATCGGGTAGAAAGAGGTGTGGCCGATGTCCGCACCACCAAGAGGGTCCGCGAGCTAGCGGCCGCGCTGCGCGACGAATGCGCCCTGCGGGGCGTGGTCCTCGTCGCTGGCCAGGCCGAGGACCTCCTGGCCAGCCAGGTCCAGGTCATCGCCAACCAACTCGGAATCACCGAACGCACCGTCCTGGACCGCTACCTGCCCGACGACGTGGTGACCGCACTGGCCGACACCCTCGGCGCCGCCAACGCCACCTACCGCGACGCGGTCGCTACCACCGAACCGGTCACCCTCAACGTGGCCGACCTCGGCCGGATCATCGCCGCGGTCGGCATGACCATGAAACTGGCCACCGACGCCATGGAATCCAAACCCAGCCGGGCGGATGCGCTGGGCGTGGCCACCGACTGCGCCGACGCGATTGTCGGCGTCGGCGCCGCCCTGCGCCGCGCCGCCGGCGCAACCCGGGTGCAGATCGCCGGGCCGACCCTGGTGTACACCCGCAAGGTCCTGCTCCAAGCCATCGAACAGATCCGCGACGGCCACTGGACCTGCCCATGCCGCAGCCAACACACCCCCGGCACGACATGCGACCTGCAACGCAACCTGACCAGCGACCTCAACCTCGTCGGCGGCTGGCCGGTCAACCAGCAGGAACCACCAGCAGACAACCGGTAGAGCCGCATGGAGAGGATTTCGTGCGATGCCGACGATGTCACGCTTCGAGTCCGCCTTTTGCCGTGGCGCGGGCTGGCGTGCTTTCGCCAGCAGGATCGTGCTGCCCTGGGCGCTGCAGGGCGAACGACTCGACGGTGAGGTTCTGGAGATCGGGGCCGGCAGCGGCGCGATGGCCCGCCCAGTTGCTCGCCACCCGCCCCAGGTTACGGATGACGGTGACTGACTTCGACGAGGCGATGGTCGCCGCTGCCCGCGTCCGCCTGGCCCGGTTCGCCGATCGGGCGAACGTGCGGCAGGCCGACGCCACCGGCCTATCGTTCCCCGACGGCAGGTTCGACGCGGTGGTGTCGTTCATCATGCTGCACCACGTGATCGACTGGGAGTCGGCGCTGGGCGAGGCGGTCCGGGTGCTGCGGCCCGGTGGCGTGCTTTGTCGGTTACGACCTGGTGGCCAGCCGCCCCGCCCAGTGGCTGCACCAGGCCGAAGGCCCCCGGCACCGGCTGATAGTGCCCGGCGAGCTTCGGGACCGGCTGGCCGCCCTGCCGGTCGAGGCAGTGAGGCTCCAGCCGGCCTGGCCGGCCTGGCGGTGCGCTTCACCGCGCGCAAGACGCCGGGTTGTTAGCTGCTGGCCGGCAGCCGCGTCGATCATCCCCAGCTTGGATGGCCAGCACCTGCCGCTCACAGTGGGCGAGAGCGTGACGCCCAGCTGCGACCAGCAAGACCAGTCCGAACGCGTGGTTGTGCGGTTCCAGCGGCGATTCGTCGTTGTGGAGCTGACCTGGATCTTTCGACCCGCGGCACCGCGACCCGGAGGTGCTCAGGCACTGGCCGGTAGCAAGGTGCACGCGACAGGACCAGTCGGCCCGGACGGCGCAACCAGGTTGTCTTACAAAGACAGCACCCATCTGCGAGCCACGCCAGCCGAAATCGTTGCAGAGTAGCTCTCAGCGGCGCGTCGCCTTGTTGGTTGGGGCGGGGTCCGTTCGGCACACGAGGATCAAGGTACCTGGCTGGTTTGCGTCCGCCTGCTGGGCCCAGAGGCTCGTCGCGGCGACGCTCGGACATCCCGACTCGTGTGGGTGAGTCGCGAACCGAAGTCAATGACCAGGGTGCATAGGAGGTGGACGGGGGTACTGCAGCTGCAGGGGTTGCAGGCAGAACGATTCGGTATGCGAATTGAGTGTCAGCGGCGTTCCTGGCGGGCTTCGTTCCGTTCGTGCCGACGACGTTCAGCCCGGTTTCTCGGGCCGTTGCTCTCCGCTGGCCCGGGCGCCGCAGTCGCCCTGGTTGCTTCGGATGGATCGCCGTCGCCGTACCACCGTCCGGTGCGCTTCCACAGTTCGTAATGGGCGAGCCATTCAGCCGCCCATGGGGCGATCGTGTCGACGATGAGCATCGACTCGTCCCACTCGTGGGCCTCGTGGAGGCACAGGCTGCCGTCCCGATAGGTATGGGGGAGGAGCCCTTGCGCGTCGGGCACCAGAGGGGGATCGATAACGATCGCTTTTGGGTACTCGCCGACGGCGTACATGATCCGGACCGTGTAGTCGCGGGATAGCGGCGTTGGGGTGAGGATCCCAGTCCACACCAGCGTGGTCGGCGTGATGCTGGCGGCAACCGTCGGGAACGTGCCGCGTAGCGCGAACGCCTGCTTCGCCACGCTGAGACGTCGACCCACCCCAACATGTGTTACACTTGACCTCGCCACGAGAAGAATTGTAACAGAAACTGTTCGAGGGGGCTGTGATCACGGGCACCGGTGAAGGGCGGTCGAGGGACCGCTTCCAGGTTCTGGCCCTCGACGGCGGGGGGATTCGCGGCATCTTCAGCGCTGCCGTGCTCGCTGGCCTGGAGGAGGATCTTGGCCGGCCGGTTGTCGACCATTTCGATCTGGTGGTGGGAACGTCCACTGGTGGCCTCATCGCTCTCGGTCTCGGTGCCGGCATGACGCCTGGCGAGATGGTGGACCTGTATGTGTCGGGGAGGAAGAGGATCTTCCCTGGACCCCGGCGGCTCCGCAGCGTGCGACAACTCCTCCGGCCCAAGTACCGGGCGGGCGGTCTCCAAGCGCTCCTGCGCGACGTGTTCGGAGACCGGATCCTCGGCGAGAGCCGCGTACCGCTCGTGATCCCTTCGTTTGATCTCGGCGAAAATCGCGTCTACCTGTTCAAGACGCCGCACCACGAGCGGCTGAAGCGCGACTGGCGGGTGCTGCTGTGGCAGGTGGCGGCTGCCACTACCGCGGCGCCGACGTTCTTCCCCGCGTTCTGTCTCCCCAGTGACCATGTGCGGCTCGTCGATGGTGGGGTGTGGGCCAACAACCCTGCCATGGTTGGGGTTGTTGAGGCGGTCAGCATGTTCGGCCAGCCCCTCGATACTCTTCGAGTTCTCAGCGTCGGTACGACGGTTGACCCCCGGACCCGCAGGCGCAAGCTCGACAACGGTGGTCTCCTGCAGTGGGTCCGCAGCCCGAATGTGGTGAACGTGCTGCTGTCAGGGCAAAGCATGGGCGCTTTCACGCAGGTTCAGCATCTGATCGGGCGCGGCAACGCCCATCGGCTCGATCCGCAGGCCCCGTCCGGGCTCACATGCCTCGACGCGGCCGACGCCCGCGACCTGAAGGCCAAGGCCGCCTACCACAGCCGATTCTTCCGTCCAACCTTTCGAGTCCACCTTCGTCGACCACATTGCGGCCCCGTACCAGCCGTGGTATGGCCCGAACGCTAAGAACGGGTAGGACGCCGATGTACGTCAACTTCGACCAGCAGCTGAACGATCTACTTCGCACGTCGATCGAGTCTCTCGATATCTCCGACGAGGAGTACCGCCTCGCCGTGTCTCGGTACGAGGCGGTCGGTCAGAGCCTCGCCGACTACTGGGACGACTCCCGCGCCGGTGGAGAGGTGTACCCGCAGGGGTCGATGAGGCTTGGCACCGTCACCCGCAACCTCCACCGCAACGACGAAATCGACATCGACCTGGTCGCGCGCCGTGACCTGCAGAAGAGCTCGATCAGCCAGGCCGAACTGAAAGCGGACACCGGTCACGGCCTTGACCTGTTCGTGAAGAGCGGCCCCGAGGGGAGCCCGTCGAAAGAGGAGGGGAAGCGGTGCTGGACCCTGGTCTACGCGGGATTCCACCTCGACGTGCTGCCTGCCCTGCCCGACGAGGAGGACAACGGCACGGGCATCATCATCACCGACACTGATGTCCGCGCCTGGCAGTTCTCCGATCCGATCGGATATGCGAACTGGTTCCATTCGGTGATGCGCGCGGAGTGGCTGGAAAAACGCGCAATCCTCAGCGAGAAGGGCATGGATGTCACTGCGGTTCCTGACTGGGCCGTCAAGACGACCTTGCAGCGCACCGTGCAGGCGTTGAAGCGGCACCGCGACATCTACTTCGCCGACAGCCTCGCTGACCGGCCTGCATCGGTGATCATCACGACCCTTGCCGCCAGGGCATATCGCGGCGGTGGCTCGCTCTACGAGGTACTACTTGACGTGACGGCCGCCATGCCGTCCCTCGTCGAACAGCGCGACGGCAGCTATGTCGTGTCGAACCCGGTACAGCCGAAGGAGAACTTCGCTGACCGCTGGCAAAGCCATCCCCAACGCGCCAGGCGGTTCTTTGAGTGGGCGAGGCAAGCACAAGCTGATTTCGCTGGGCTTGGCTCGGAGCGCGGCATCGACACCGTCTTGAACAAGGTGAGCATGGCCTTCGGTGAACGGGCTGCCGAGCGGGCCGAACATGCCGCGGGGACACGGCTGTTGCAGACTCGCCGCAGCGGCCGGCTATCGATGGCCCCGGTCACCGGTGCCCTCGTTGCCGGGACCGGCCGAGTTCTGCGTCCCCACACCTTCCACGGCGACCCACCGCCGCCACCGATGACCGAGCTTGCGGAGGCACTCCGTCGCGCTCGCGAACGGGCCGGGCTTTCGCAGGAGGCGGTCGCCGACGCCCTTGGGATTAACCGGGTGGTGCTGAGCTACTACGAAACCGGCCGGCGCTCCCTGCCGCTCCCGACGGCAGCCGCTCTGGCTCGGCTGTACGGCACCAGCCTGGACCGCCTTCTCGCCGGGGATGAAACTGCGGCGGCCGGGGTTGACGTGAGTGGAATCCTCTACCGCGCTGCGCCTCCAGCGTTGAGCGAATCCGCTCGTGGCGGACTGCGCGTGTTCGAGCAGCACCTGCGCGACTATGTCGAGCTTGCCCAAGAGCTGGGCCGACCCCTGCCTGGTAAGGGGCAGAGCCCCTTCCCCACAGTCACGGCGTCGTCGGCACGTGATGCGGCCGACGCTGCTCGCCAGCTTCGCCGTCATCTGAACCTGGGTGGCGGACCGCTGGGCGATCCGTTCCGGGTCGCCGACGAGCACATCCTCGTCTGGCGCCTTCCGCTTGGCGAGGATCTGGACGGTGCTCCATCCGGGCTCTTCTACAACCACCCGCAAGCTGGCTTCTCGATCGTCATCAACTCCAACATGACCCTTGGGCGTCAGGTCTTTACGGTCGCGCACGAGATGGCCCATGCGTTCTTCCACTCGCGCGGCCTGGATGTGATCGTGTCGATGCCCGGTGCAGAGCTCGGTCGAGAGCGATTCGCCGACGCGTTCGCCGGCGAACTTCTCGTCCCTGGGGACGAACTGCGACGCCTGGTCGCGGAGCACGCGGCGTGGAACGGCCTGACCAACCCGACAGCAGTGGTGCACCTACAGCGGCACTTCGGGGTGAGCTACGCGACTATCCGGGTCCGTCTGCTGCAGGAACGCCTCATCGACCGCGCCACGTTCGACAAGCTTGCGCAGGTGTCTCCCAGCCGTCTTGCGCAGGCGCTCGGCTACCCGGTCCACCCGGCAGACATGGGAGATTTCGACATGCATCCGCTGGAACGCTTCCCCGGCCGCATGCTCGTACTCGTCCGAACCGCCCTCGAACAAGGCGTCATCACCCCCGGCGATGCCGCCGAGACGTTGGGCACGAGCACCGAGGAGATCCGCCAACTCCTCGCCCGCCCCCCGATCGAGCCCGACGAGCAACACATCCAACGAGATCTTGAAGCCGCCGCGTTCGCGAACAAGGCCACCCAGGACGGCGCCATCTGACCCATGCTTCTCGACGCCTCAGTCGCCCGGAGCATCGCTGTGCTCGGTTGGGTGGATCAGCTAGCACAGGCCATCGGCGGGTCACTGCGAATCGCGCACGGTGTCCTCGCTGACCTCAACGAGCCGAGCGAGCTGCGGAGAATCCGTGACGCCCTGCAACGCGAGGCAAACATGTCACGCCCCGGCTCGGGCAGGTACAGCAGAGCGCTTGCTGCGGTGCACGACATCGACCACATCCTCGGGCTCCCACGCACAATCACCCTCCTGTACCCCGACACGAACGAGACCCGGATGACGGCTCGGCTCACCTCTCGCGAGCCCGCCGAGCGGGAGTGGAGACGAGGACTCGGGCTCCGCGCACGCTGGCTCGACGCTGGCGAGGCAGTCTCGATCGCTATCGCCCAGGCGCGGGGCCTTGACTTTGCATCCGACGACGAACAGGCCCTCGTCGCCTACACCGCGCTTACTGGCCGGTCGGCGGCGAGAACCCGCGACGTCATCCACCTCCTCGTCGCCCAAGGGCTAATCGATGAGTCGGTAGGCCGCGACGGATATCGCCTTCTCCGAGAGGACGACCTGCACCTGCTGGGTGGGCCGGACTGGTAGTCCAGCTCATGTTGGCTAATGCCTCGACTCGGCCACAGCGGACACCTCGCCCTGCTGGATCGATTCCTGGGCAGCATCGCCGAGAAGGTCAGCCGACACGCCCCTTCTCGGTCATGATCGTCCGCTCTTAATCCGCGGGTTCGGGGTTCGAGTCCCTGGCGGCGCACCCATTCTGAGCAGGCCGTATAGCCGGATGGCTATGCGGTCTTGATCTGTGTGTGCTGCGTGTGTGTCACGGGTGCGCGACCCTTCCTGGCCCGTCTGGTGGTGCGGGATCGCTTGGGGCGTACCGGTTCCGGCCCGGTGGGTGGCTGTGTTGCTGCGGTTTTCGGTGGGCCGATCTTGGAGCGGTACCGTCGTCCGGGGTTGCGGGCGGCGGCTTTGAGCACGAGCCGGGCAGTGGCCTCGGCGACCTTGAAGTGCAGGTCGAGCAGGACGCTGGTGTAGGTGTCGGCGGTGAGCACGATGCTGGTGTGCCCGAGCTGTTCCTGAACCGTCTTGAGGTCCGCGCCGGCGGCGTGGGCCAGCGTCGCCGCGCCGTGGCGCAGGTCGTGCAGCCGGACCGGCGGCAGCCCGGAGTCGGCCACGAGCCGGTGGAACCGGCGGGTGATCCAGTCCGGGTGTAGGGCAGTCCCGTCGGGGGTGGTGAACACGTAGCCGGACTGGTGCCAGGCGTGGCCGGCGGCCTCGTGTTCGGCTTGCTGTTGGTGCAGGTGGGCGCGTAGCAGCCGGACGGTGGTGCGGTCCAGGGCGATGGTGCGTCGGCTCGCCTTGGTCTTGGGCGGTCCGACGGCGACGGTGTGGCCGTAGGCGATGCGCTGCTGCTCGATCATCACAACGCGCTGGTCGAGGTCGATGTCGATCCAGCGCAACCCGGCCGCCTCACCGCGGCGCAGGCCGCGTAGGGCGATGAGCCACCACATCGCGAACAGCCGGTCCTCACGCAGGGAGTTGAGGAACCCTGCCAGTTGCCGGGCAGTCCACACGGCCACGGAGGGGCGGGGTTCGCCGCGCTGCCAGGCGTCGACCCCGGTGCTCGGTCCATACCTGCGGCTGTGGCCGGCGCGGGGTGGGTAGCTCGACGAACCGGGCCGGGTTGTCGCGTAGCAGTCCGTCGCGGATCGCGGCGTTGAGCGCCGAGCGCAGGGTGGCCCGGATGCGGTGCAGTGTGGCCGGGGTCATCGGCCGCCCGTAGCGGGTTTCCATCGCGATCAGCGCGGCGAACATCGCCGTCACGTCTCTGCCGGTCAGCTCACCCAGGCGGATCCGGCTGAGGTGGGGGATCAGGTGCCGCTCGACGTGCTCGGTGTAGGAGCGCAGCGTGCTCGGCCGGATGCTGGTCCGCGTCGTGAGCCAGTACCGCAGCCAGCGGGCCACCGTCCAGGTCTGGGTGGTGCGCTCGGCCCGCGTTTGCTCCAGCAGTTCATCCCGCGCTGCCTCGGCCTCGCGGCGGGTGGCGTAGCCGCCACGGCGGACCCGCTCCCGGCGGCCGAACATCGTGGTCACCGAGCAGTGGAAGTACCAGCTGCCGTGCCCCCGCTCGTAAAGCCGTGGACATCTGCGGCCGATGCGGCGCCGGGTTCCCGGCTCCAGACAGCCGCACCGCTTCACGATCACACCCTGGCCACTCATCACCGCCACCTCCGTCGAGACCGGATTGTCTATTCCGGTCCACCAACTCGCCGCCGGAGGGCAGTGCCTGACGTGTCGGGGTACGAGGTCACGTCCGAATTCGGTACGACATAGCCGCGCAGAACTGGCCGGTATGGACAGGCGCGGCCGAACAGAGGCACGTGACGCTGAGTGATAGTGGGTGTTTGGCTGGCCAGACCGGCGAGCGCGGATCGCGGCAGATCCGGTTGTTTCAATCGTGCGGGTGGCAGGGCGGGGTGGTTCTCCTAGCCGGTGTTTCTTGGCTGTTGTCGATGAGCGCGGTGAGCAGTTTCGCCAGCGCGGTGTGGGCGGTGGCCGAGATGTATGGGCCGACCGCGACGAGCGTGGCGACAATTGCCGCGGCCTCACCGGGAGTGAACGTGAGAGGAGGTAGGTGGCGGCGGGCGTCGATGCGGTAGCCGCCGCCTGGGCCGCGGCGTATCTGGACGGGAACTCCGGCCGCGACGAGTCGGCGGATGTCGCGCTCCACGGTCCGGACAGTGGTGCCGGTACGGGAGGCGAGGTCGCGGCCGGGGACGAAGCGCGGTGCGCGGGCACGAAGTTCTTCGATTAGCGCGTGCTGCCGTTCGATGAGCGGTAGCGCCTGGTGGAGCTGGGCCATACCGGCGATGCGCCCGGTGCCGACCAGACGGTGCGGCCGGGCTGCCGGCGCGGTCGATGCCGTGTCGGGTGGCACAGTCGATTAGTCTGCTTGTCAAAGACCGACACAGCGCAGCCGGGTACCCGATCGTAGGGTTCGGTCATGACCTTCATGGCTGACACCGGACGGCCCCGGCTGGTGGTCTCACCACAGCGGCCCAACCTGGACACCGAGCTGCACATCCGGCTGCACGGCGTACCGCGCGAGCGCGAGGTGACGCTGCGCGCCAGCATGGATGATCCGCGTGGGCTCCGGTGGTACTCGGAGGCCGTGTTCCGCGCCGACGGCGGCACCTTGGACCTACACCGGGACGCCCCGGCACGCGGTAGCTACCACGGGGTCGATCCGATGGGCCTGATCTGGTCAATGCGGCCGGCGACCGAACCGCGACCGGACCAACCGGCTGACTTCCTTGCGCCCACACCGTTCTGGCTCGCCGCCGAGGTCGCCCACGTGCAAGTGGCTGCCGCCGAGGTGCGCCGGCTGCGGGTCCCCGACGGGCTTCGGCGCACCGAAGTGCGCGGACACGGCTTGGTCGCCACGTTGTACCGGCCGGACGTCGATGACCCGGTGCCGGGCGTGGTCATGCTTGGCGGGGCCGAGGGCGGCATGCACGAGGATGACGCCGCCCTGCTCGCCGCGCATGGCTACGCCGCCTTGGCCCTGGCGTACTACGGGGTTGCCGGCCTGCCCGACACGCTTGCCGATATCCCGCTGGAGTACTTCGGCCAGGCTCTGGACTACCTGCGCGGGCATCCCCACGTTCGCCGCGACCGGCTCGCGGTCATGGGTGCGTCCAAGGGCGGCGAGGCGGCGCTGCTGGTCGCCGCGACGTTCCCGTACGTTCGTGCCGTGGTCAGCGTGGTCGGCAGCGGCCTGCTCACCCAGGGGATCAGCCAGGACCTTCGCACCGGCGCACTGCTGGACATCCTCCGTACACCGGTGCCGAACTGGACGTGGCAGGGCCAGGCACTGCCGTACCTGCCCAATGTGGTGACGCCCGAGCTGGAGGCCGTCGTCGCGGCCGGAGAACCGGTCGCGTTGCGACTGGCGTTCGAGCGCGCGCTCGCCCTCGGCGACCTGGCGCCGGCCGCCACCATCCCGGTGGAACGCATCCATGGCGCGGTTCTGCTGATCTCCAGCAGCGACGACCAAGGCTACGGCGTGGCCTTCCACGACGTCGCCGCGCACCGGCTCGCGACGCACCACCACCCCCACCCCTGGCGGCACATCGTGTTCCCCGACGCGGGGCACCACATCTCGGCGCCGCCCTACGCGCCCACCACCCACGCGATGTCCCCTGGCCCGGGCGTCACCTTCCGCGGCGGCGGAACACCGGTCGCTGACGCACACGCCCGTGCCGCCACCTGGCAAGAAACCCTGCGGTTTCTCGCCGCCGAGCTCGGATCCTCAATGCCCAAGCCGGAAACCACAGCACACCGGCCACGATGACTTGTGACACCCTCGGTACCGCCCTGATCGCCGCAACGACTCACAGCATTGCGCACACGAACCGTCGCTAGGCTGCTGTGATGCGGGTTGTCATGCCGTTGCCGGACCAGGATTTCGACGTCACCGAGGTGGCGGTGCCGTGGCGGGTGCTGACCGCAGCCGGGCACGAGGTCGTGTTCGCCAGCGAGCGGGCCGGCGCGGCGTTGGCGGCCGACCCCAGACTGCTGACCGGCGTGCTCTTCGGGCGGCTCGGCGCCGAGCCCGAACCTCAACAGTTCTACCGCCAGATCCTCGACGCGGCCTCGTACCGTGCACCGATCGGCTGGGCGGACCTTCGGCCCGACGAGTACGACGGGATGATCCTGCCCGGGGGACACGCGCCGGGGATGCGCCAGTACCTCGGCAGCGATGCCCTGCGCGACAAGGTCGCCCAGTTCTGGGGACTGCACCGGCCGGTGGGCGCCATCTGCCACGGAGTCCTGGTCCTTGCCCGAACCCGCGACCCGATCACCGGGCGCAGCGTCATCGCCGACCGCCACACCACCTGCCTACCGAAGTACCTGGAACGCGGCGCCTACTATCTGACCGCGTGGCGGCTGGGCCGCTACTACCGCACCTACCCGCAGTACGTGCAGGACGAGGTCAAGGCCGCGCTGGACGACCCGTCACTGTTCCACCGCGGACCCCTCACGACCACCCGGGCAACCATGACCGACGACCGGGCGGCCTTCGTCGTCGAAGACGCCAACTACCTGTCCGCCCGCTGGCCCGGCGACGCGTATCTGTTCGCCAAACGCTTCCTCGCCCTCCTCAACCAAAGCTGACCACCGCCCTTCCCCCGGGGCCCCACGAATCGCGGCAGATGAGGACGTGCTCGGCGGACGTTCGCGGGTTCCACTCCACAGGGCGCCGTGCGCTTGGAAGAGGCCATGAGAGCGGTCGCTGAAGTCGAGGTCAGATGTCGGACGCCGATCGTCCGGAATCCGGGTTACGGTCCCGTCTATGGACATGCTGACGGGCGAGCAGATCGCCGAGACCAACCTGACCGACTGGCGCAAGCTGGGTCAGGGACTCCATGCCCGCTACGTGGTCGGCGGCTTCGGCACCGGCGTACGGTTCGTCGCCGCAGTGGGCGAGGCTGGCGACGCGCTCGGCCACCACCCGCGCGTGACGATGGGCGACGGGTACGTCGATTTCAAGCTGGTCAGCGACGACGCCGTCTACCGCGACGACGAGGGCACCGAGCACGTGGTCGAATGGGTGACCCGGCAGGACGCCGACCTCGCGCGACGGATCACCGAGATCGCCGCCGAGCAGGCGGTCGACGCCGACCCGGCCTCGATCACCACGATCGAGCTCGCCCTGGACACGGCGCACGCCGCGACGATCGCCCCGGTGTGGGCTGCCCTGCTGACCGGGAGTACCGATGCCCGGGGCCGCGGGACCATCGGCGACGACGTCCGGGACGCCACGGGACGGGTACCGATCCTGTGGTTCCAGGACACCGATGAGCACGAGACCCCGCGTCAGCGTTTCCACATCGACGTCTGGGTGCCGCCCGAGGTGGCCGAGCAGCGGATCGCCGCCGCCGTCACCGCGGGTGGGATCGTCGTCGATGACAGCCAGGCGCCCTCGTACACTGTGATCGCCGACCAGGACGGCAACAAGGCGTGCGTGTGCACGACGCTGCCTGCGGCGCGAAAGCGGTGACCCGTTAGCGCCGATTCTCGCGTCGTGTGTCGCACCAGCTCTCGACGCGGCGTCCGCTCGTCGGCACGACCGGACGCCGACCTGGTCGCCCGTTGTGACGCCGGGTAGTGCACGGTCGGCGGCAAAAGTGGCGCGGTGAGCGGGAGGCCGCGGGGCGCGGTCGCCGGGCGGCTTGGTATCTCGGTGGCGGTGCGGCGATCCGACCGTCATGATCAGTGCTCGTGTCCGGGGTCTATGTCGCGATCGGCGACTCGATGTCCATCGACGACTATGCCGGTGGCGCGGGTCGAGGTGCGGCCAGCCTGCTGTACCGCAACCGCGACGATGACTTCCCCGACTGGGCC
>WNFV01011870.1_pt1 | contig 13548 bp, 27 predicted proteins | sample 5400101 | NCBI WGS metagenome assembly WNFV01 (sample SAMN13153361, study PRJNA577476) | soil metagenome | isolation source: 115 cm soil or saprolite under grassland replicate 1 | place: USA:California | collected 2016-06-15
TGCAGCAGCGAGCTGATATCGTTGGCCAGCATCTCACCATCATCCGCAGGTTGCCGCCGCAGCCCGGCGACGTCGCGACGCACGAATTCGCGGATTTCCCCTTCCACCTCGTGGACCTTGTCAAGCTCGGTGGTCTCACGCCTAAAGATACTCATGTTTGATGTCCCCTGTTGAGCTTCGATGTCTCCCGTTAAGCGTATGTTTCAGGTGCCCTTTTAATGGCATGCGGGGCTGAATTGCTCGGGTGAGTGTCAACGGGCCGATCAGAAGATGGAGGATCGGCCCGCGCCCGAAGGTTAGCGACTCCGGCGCTTTACCGGTGGTGACGCATCACCGGCGAGCGAAATCAATAGAAGCGTGACTAATCTGCCACAGTCATGCGGCAAGTCCTGACCACGTAGCGCGAGTCTGCCGCGTACCGCGATATCGCCCGCGGCCCAGCGAAAGTCGATCCGCACGTTACGGCCGTCAGTCCAGCCCAGTTGCTGCAGCCCTTGCACGAAAGCCGCGAGGCGGGCCTGTGATTCCGGATCGTCCTGGGCCATGTTCATGAGCACGCCGATACGCCGCACCCGCTCGCCCTGCTGCGCGCGCGCGGTGTGCGGCCATGCCGCCGAGCAGCGTGATGAACTCGCGTCTTCTTAGTTGATCAGCTGCTCTCGCACTTTCGGCTAAGTCGTTATCAGTGTGCGTTTGTGTTACTTCTCCCGGGCCCACCACGGCGACCCGTACGGATATTTCAGCCGAAGCGGATCTACGTCCCCCGCCGCTCAAAAAAGCACCGCGCGCGGCTCGACCAGGTGAGCCGCGACCCGACGCTTTCGGCGTAGTGGTTCCGAGAAGCCGTGGCTAGGCCGGGATGATTCTTGTTGAGTTCGGATATGCCATCATAGCCAATAGCGCAGACGTATTCTTTGGCCGCACCTTCTCGGGCGCCCGCACAAGGTGCGGTGGCGGCGATATCAATAAGGCTGATTGAGAACTGCGCGAACGCTCCGTTCGAGCGCATCCTGCGTCAGCGGTTTGTGCAGTATCTCGATGCCGGCATCGGTGGGCCATTGCTGACCGATGGTGTCGCGCGAATAGCCGCTCATGAACAATACCCTCGCCTGCGGCTGGCGCGCCTTCACCTGCTCTGCGAGCTGACCTCCGCTCATTCCCGGCAACACGAGGTCGGTCAGAAGCAAGTCCACCCGCACGTCGTTGCGATCGATCAGGCCGAGGGCGGAATCCGCGTCGTGCGCTTCCAGGACCCGGTAGTGCTCGCGAAGGATCTCGACCACATAGGCGCGGACATCGTGATCGTCCTCGACGAGCAGGATCGTCGGGGCGATATCGGCGCCGGTGACCTCCCGTTCCGCCGTATGTTCCTCCCGCAGGTTTGCGGGCAGGGCAGGCAGGTAGATCATGACGGTCGTGCCCCTGCCCGGTTCGCTGTCGATCTCGACGTGACCCCGCGATTGCTTGACGAAGCCGTAGACTTGGCTGAGGCCCAGGCCCGTTCCTTGTCCGGCTTTCTTGGTCGTGAAGAATGGTTCGAACACACGCTTGAGAATGTCCATCGACATTCCCGTGCCGGTGTCGCTGACGGCAATTCGCACGTATGGTCCTGGAACAAGCTCGTCGTATTGCCGGCAGTACTTCTCGTCGAGCAGAATATTTTCGGTCGCGATCGTCAGCTTCCCGCCCGCGGCCATGGCATCGCGGGCGTTCACCGCGAGATTGAGGATGGCAGCCTCGAGCTGGAACGGATCCGCTTCCGCCCGCCACAGCCCGTCCGCTCCGACGATGTCGAGGGTGATCGTCTCGCCCAGCGTGCGGCGCAGGAAATCGGAGAGCCCATGGGCCAGCCTGTTGATGTTGAGGGGCTTCGGATCGGGCGGCTCCTTCCGCGAAAACGCCAACAGGTGCTTGGTGATCGTCGTTGCCCGTTCGGCGCCGCGCATGGCGTTGTTGATGACGCGGCGCAGCCGTTCCGCCGGCGCCTCCGTCAACGACTCCAGATGACGTTGGGCGATGTTGAGGTTTCCGACGATCACGGTGAGAAGATTGTTGAAGTCATGCGCCACCCCGCCGGTGAGCTGACCGACGGCTTCCATCTTCTGCGATTGGGCGAACTGCTCGCGCGCCAGGCCTAGCTCCCTGCGGGTGTCGCGGAGCGTTTGCTCCGTGCGCCTCCGGTGCGCTGCGTCGGCCGCCAAGGCCAGGCTGGGCATCGCAATGCCGATCATGAACGTGAGGATCAGCGTCGCGGGCTGCGCGCGGACACCGGCGGCCGACGGACCGCCTCCGAGCGCGATCCCCCAAGCCGCGAAGCCCAGGAGAATGAGCACCGCAGTTGCGGTGTCGCGCGGACCGCGGCGCAGCGCCGCCCAAATCGGCGGCAGCACGGCCACAACGGCCAGCGGCGCCGCGTTCGGCACGGTGGCCGCCCATGGGCTGAAGGCGAGCGCCCCAAGCGCGCCCGCCGCGGCGAAGATCGCAGCCGATTCCAGGAGCAGGCGAAGGTTGAACGATCGCGGGCGGTCCGTTACCCACAGGACCAGCGCCGGCGTGATCATCAGCATTGCGGCCAGGTCGCTCAGCCAGCGTGGCAGCCAGATGGAGGCGAACTTTTCCCAATCGACCTGCTCGATGCGAACCGAGGTTCCGAGGCCGAGATCGATGCTCGCGCCTACGCTTGCGCCAATGGCCGCGGCAATAATCGCGATCAATACGAATTTGGCGACGCCGGTCGGCACTGCGAACGCGTTGCGCCCGCCCACCCACCAATTGACCAGAACGGCACCCACGAAGGCTTCGAATGCGTTGCCGGCCGCAGTCGCGGCCGCGGCATAGCTCGGATCGGGCGAAGCGTCGTTTGCAACATAAGCAGCCGCAAAAATCGCTGGTACAACGCGGTATCCTCCCAGGAGGACGGCCGCCAGCGCAAATCCGGCCGGCGGCCAAATCGCCGTCGCAGCCGGGTAGGCCGAGGCGAGTTCGAGGCCAAATCGCACGAGAAAGAAATAAATCGTGCCGACCGCCGAGAACTGGATGATGTATCTCAGGGCGCGAGCCAAGGCAGGCGGTCCGTGAGGTTGCAGGTGATCAGCTTGACGCCAGTATTCGGGTCCCGTGTCCGGAGGCGGACCGACACAGAGATGACAAATTTTGGACGATTTCAGGACCTTTGCACCAATTTTTTTCGCTTGGCCGTTCGGTCGTACCGTCGGCGCGGGCATTGCGTTGCGGCAACCAGCGAACCCGCCAAATTTCAAAGAATTCGTTGGCGATCGTGCGCTTCAACCTGTCGGTCGCGGTCCGCTTCATCGCGCTGGCCGGCGTCGCCGCCGAGACCGGGCGTGGTGATGCTGATCTATCTCGAGCATGCCTATGCCGAGCTGCAGGAGCGGCGCGCTGCGGAAGGGCAGACGACGATCTCTACGCCGCGATCATGATCGGCGCGGAACATGTTGGTCGGCGGCAGCCATGGTCGGCAGGTTCGGCGCGATGTGCGAGCGCTTGGCCGAACCCGAGGCGAGCGCCTTGAGGCGGCCCGCTTCAACGTGCGGCATGATCGTCGAGGCCACCCCCAACATCATCGACACGCGACCGGCCAGGAGATCAGGCGACCCGTACCGTTCCGATCGTGTTCACGATTGTCGCCGACCCGGTCGGCGCTGGCTACGTCGAGAGCCTGGCGCGCCCGGGCGGCAACGCCACGGGCTTCACCAATTTCGAATATGCCATCGCCGGGAAATGGCTGGAGCTGCTCAAAGAGATCATGCCCCGCATGACGCGCGCGGCGGTCCTTCGAGAATCGGCCATAGCGGCCGGCCCCGGCCAGTTCGGCGCAATCCGGCCCGGCGCCATCGCTCGGCGTGGACTTGCGCCCGGTCGATGTGCGGGATCCCGGCGAGATCGAGCGCGCCATCACGGCGTTCGCGCAGGGTTCGAATGGCGGCCTGATCGTGACCGGGAGCCCGGGGGCGGCAGTCCATCGCGGGCTGATCGTTGCGCTGGCGGCTCGGCACCGATTACCTGCGGTCTACAACACCCGCTTTTACGTCACCAGCGGCGGGCTGATCTCCTATGGGCCTGACTATGTCGACCAGTTCGGGCGCGCGGCCGGCTATGTCGATCGCATCCTCAAGGGCGACAAGCCCGCCGACCTGCCGGTGCAGGCGCCGACCAGGTACGAGCTGGTGCTCAACCTCAACACCGCGAAGGCGCTCGGCCTCGCCGTGCCAGATACGCTGTTAGCTCGCACCGACGAGCCGACTCTTTCCGCGGAAGGCCTCCGCCACGATATGGACCCGGAAATGGGTTTCTCCGCCCGGCCGATGTCCGGCATGCCCGGCGTGCTGGTGGGACTCGTCAACCACGTCGAGGCTTTGCGGCGCGAAAGCCCTGGTCAACTCGCGCCGAGGCGGTTCGTGCATCATGGGAAAGCCGCTGTTCTTCGGAGACCGGACAACGGCGGTGCAGCCCCGATCGAACCAATCTCCACCCCAAATTTCCTGCTATTATAACAGGGAAAAGAACAGGGAATTTTGCAGATTCGGGTAGTGTGCTGCTATTTTTGTGATCTGCAGCAACTTCTCGGCGGCCAGACAGAACGCGTGCTCCTGGTTCATCGGCGCGACGTAGTCGAGCCGGTCGAAGTAGGCAACGCCTGCAGGTAGGTCTTGTGCTCGATCAGCTTCTCGGTGCCGCGGTGCAGGAGCCCGATGTGGGGATCAACGCGCTCGACCACCTCGCCGTCGAGATCCAATACCAGGCGCAAGACGCCATGCGCCGCCGGGTGCTGGGGCCCGAAATTGATGGTGAACTTGCGATGAGCAGCTTCGGCCATAGCCCTCACCCTGCGACCATGGTCGCGCTATCTGCGTCCATGGTCGCGCTATTTGATGTTTCCGTGGACACGAGCAATCGTCAACGGCGGACGAGCAGCGCCCGTCGTGCGCTCGTCAAACTCGCATGGATCCGAGTATCCGGATCAGTGCTTGGACCCGAGAGTGACGACAACGTCGGTCGGCTCGGGCTCGTGAGGTTCCAGCTTGGTCTCATTGCCGTCGCTCCAGTTGGCGACATTCACAACTTCAGCCCGCTGAACTCCGGCCCGAGGAGCTTCGGATCCCGCCAGAGCAGTCCCGGCCGGCTCCACGATGTTGAGTCCGTGGCTGTCGAGGAAGAAGGTGTGCTCCCCGAACAAGTTGTTGAGCTGCGGAACCACCGGATGGTCGTCCGGAATAGCCTGAGCTTCGAATTGGCTCAGAGTTCGCTCGATCTGTGCGGAAGTCAGCTTCATCGCACACTCCTGTTTCGATTGGGCTCGCGCCCCTAGGGCGAAGCCATGTGATGTTCGGATGTTGCGGGGCCTCCCACCTCAGGTGGTCAAGCGCGGAGCCAATTCGGTCATCCCGCAAGCAGCCAGCTAGTGTCTCTCCGCGCACCGTCAAGTGGAATGTCGGCATCGGCCGCCATACCCGCGAGCGCCACCGGAGATCATGGGCTCGAGCTGCGGTTCTATGATGTCCCCGTGCGTGCGACCTCCCGACGCACTCGGCAAACAGTGCAAGGGTTTGACTGGTCGGAACGCAGCGGAACAAGTCATCGAAGCTGTTCCTCGAGAGAATTGACGTTGTTCGTTGCAACGTCGTCGCGACATGTCTTTCCGACATGCCACCGTTGCCCAAACGAGCAGGTACCGTTGCGTCCGAGAATGTCGTTTGGCCCCGATGCTGCTTGAAGCGGCCGGCCGCTCTCATCGGGATGCGAGGGCACCAAGCCCGCGCGAATCGAGCCCGTGGTGCTCATGTTGGTCCTCCCATGATCGCACCAAGGTTCTCTTCGGGGACGCGAACGTGCCGTTCGCTGTTCCGATGCTTTGTGGCTGTTTTCGGCGGGTCGGAGGTCGCTTCTTTGCCGGTTGGAATCGATTTAGGATGCGGGTGAGGCCATTGTGACGACATTGCTTCTACGAACGTAGCAATCGTTCGCCCGGCAATGTCGGAACCTTGGGAATTGTTGCGGGGTTATCCGGCTTCCCCTCTCAAAGCCTCTCCCGAAAGGACACCCAGCGCTCCGCATAGGCATTCAGGTTCGGGCTGCGCGCAGGCAGCACGAGCGGCTCGACCCGGCCTGATGCAATGATCGCTCGGAACGACTGGGTGTACTTGGTGTCGCGATCGTGCAGGAGATAGCGACAGTCTCGGAGAGCGCCGCATCCCTCCATGGTCACGTTCCGGGCGATCTGCTGCATCCACCGCTCGTCCGGGTGAACGGTAATGCCGGCGATGTCCAACCGGCGGCTCTCGAGATGGATCTCTAGTACAGCTGAGCGAAAGAGAGGGACTCATTTCAGCCTGGCCGCCGATCCGAGTAGTCTTTCGAAAGGCGTCCAGGGGCGATGGAGTCAAAACTTTCGCTGGCCTGTACTAGGCATCGAGTACTTTCCCGCTCTTGGTCAGAATCTTCCCTGCCGGGATATCTCGGGGCGGCTTGTCCGGTCTGCAGTCTGTGAGACGGGGCTGAATCCAGGGCGAATGGACGTTAAGAGGCTGACCTGGCCTCACATCCATCATCTGAAGCGTGGCACCCGCGACCCTGTCGCGCGCCACCAGTTCCGTCTCCGCCTCGGTCCAGCATCCTTCCTGGAGAGAGGTAGCTTCCCAGCTTTGATCGCTGGTATCGCCGTTCTTTGGTTCTAGGTAGAAAATGGGCATATCCCGATTATGCCCGATGCTGGTCTATTCGGCTAGGCCGCCCAAATTCAAACTGAGAGACTACCGCCCCGCGACCGCCTTGACCCTCAAAGGCTTTCCGGCGCAGTGGCAAACCGTTGGATCGAATCGCGGTAGGATCGGCGCGGCGACATAGAGGGCAAGCTCGACGTGCTCAACGTCGAGTGTACCAAGTGCTACCGCAAGGGCCGCTATCACGTCCACAAGCTGATCGAGAAATACGGCGGCAAGGGCAACATGTCGAAATGGGTTTCGGACCTAGCGTCCGATTGTCCGAAACGCAACCTTGGCCATGCGAACGATCAGCTGCTCAACGGGCCTTCGAGCCATCGAATTTGCGGGCCACGAGCTTGCGGTACCAGGCCAGGATGGTGTCCGGCCGGGCCACATCGGCCACCTCGCCGAGAACCTTGCGGCCCCAATCGATGACCGATCTCGCCGAGCGTGGCTCGCTCGGCGTCCGAGAGCTTCAGCCGCCCTTTCGGCCTTCAGGATGCGATTTTCGGCGGCCAGATATTCGTTCCGCGCCAGCAGCTCCTGGTCCACCATCCCCGTGACGAAGGCCAGGATGCGCGCCCAATCCATTCGTCCTCCACGCCAGCCGATTCGCGATTGATTGCCCCAAAAAAATCGTAGCCAGCGCCCCCCGGCAAGGCTACGCCAGGAATGGGCAACTCACCGTCTTTTCTACAGTCTCAATTTTTTGACCATACGGGTGTGCGGCGAGCGATGATTGCCGAGCACGATCGGCATTCCGGTCATGCCTTCGCGACCGATCAATCCGACCTCGATCTCCTTTTTGTCGGACTGAATTGCGACGACCGACGCAAAGCCGCGTTCGGCGTCGATCCGTGCAGCCCGGATAGAGCGGACGACCCCAACCAATGATGATTGGCTGGGGTCGCGCACAACATGGTGACTAGGTTCGAAATTCCGTAGCCACGGCCACCATGCGCTGGATGCCTATCATTGTTGCATCGCCAGCACATTGACCGCCGTCAATCCGTCCGCGGCTTCGGTGGCCACGTGGCGTCAATTCTTGCTCGCATATCGGAGGCAACTGCACGAATGGCAGCGCGCGCCATCCGCAGATAGGTGTCCCGATTCGCGGCCTCAAAGCCAGCGCGTGAGACATCGCCCGTATGGGCAGTAAAGATTGCGAATGCAACTGCATCTTCCAAATCATCCATCTTGTGTCCCTCCTGCCTTGGCTCAATCCCATAGCGGGGCAATCCCATGCCATGCTTCCGCGAACGTAGTACCGACGCCGCGGCGTTTGTGTCGTGCATCGTGCGGAGGGGTGGAAAGAGTAACGTTCCATGCACCGGCCTCCCGCTCGATGGTCAGCTTAAATTCCTCGGCATCGTTGCCGCGGACAAGCTCTAAGAGTTGTACCTCTGCTTCCGCTTCATCTTCGGTCATGATGCATCTTCCGTGGTTTGGGTGATAACACGCCAAGGCGGAAGCCGCGTCTTTCCCACCATTCGCGCGCATTTCAGGCCCACATGCCCTATGGGCTGGTGCTGCCAAGTGACCCGGCTTGAGCGCCGCGACGCTATTGCAATGCGGTCGATTGCAGTCACAGCACTACGATGAACGCCGATCCGCCGGAGAGTCGCCGATCAGGGCCACAAAGCATTTGCTGCATAACGTCGCAGCGATCGCCGTAGCCGCTGAGCGGCTCTGACATCGTTGCATTCCCGAGCCCTCTCTTTGAGTTGTTCAAGAATGGATAGACACGTCAATCTGGCGCTGTATCGCCGGCGGCGGTACACTCCGCGTATGCGCACGCTCCGCCCCACCCGGCTCTCGGATGATTCGAACCGCAAGGATTATACCGTCCACCAAGATGGCGAAGCGATCGGCCGCATCTATGAAGATCCCGCGGCGTCACGTCCCGAGCTGCGCTGGTTTTGGTCGATCACGGTACTTTTTCCAGAACGATCGCGCGTGAAGACTGATGGGCGCACGGCGACGTTCGAGGAGGCCAAGGCCCAGTTCGCCGAGTGCTGGAGGCGGGTTGCAGATCGGGGCTGATTGGGTTTCTTCCGGAAGGGTAGTACGCGCGCAGTGTTTGTAGCTGGCCCACTAGCTTTCAAGCTGGCAAAACTTTGTGCGCTATTTGTACGGACGCTCGGGATCGGGCGCGCGGCGGGGGTAAAGCGAAATGAAAACTGTCTACAAAGAGTATCGCGAACTCGATTCTCGGCGCTTCACCCCGCGCGAGCTTGATAACCTCGCAGGTATCGCGCCAGGAAAGCGCAAAGCGTGGTTGTTAGCGGGCCATGTATCGTTCGAGCGCAGAGACATCATCAATCATCCGAGCCACGAACTTTATATGTGGCCGGATGTGATGCAGTGGGCTGTGCTTGTCAAAATCCTGGAGACAAGATACGAGCATGATGTCCACTCGGCAAGCTTGTTTGCTGGATCAGACAAGCTCAAAAATCATTTGCAAGCCTTAGACCGTGACTTGAGCGAGGACAATAAGCACCTCACTTGGCGCCATTCTGGAACGGCCGAATGGTTTGAAAATGTGGCCATAGCTGATGATGCAATCGGGCCTGACGAGGATGACTTTTCGATCCCGTACTCCGAGATTCAAAGGGACGTGCTCAAGCGTTACGAAAAGGAAGTCCGGACGGGTAGCGATCGGGCTACACATCTGAGACTTAGCGAAGTGACTTGATACGACGCGGGCGAGCCGAGCGGCGGCCAGCCGGGGTCTTGCGTTGCGCCAGCTCAGCTACCCCGATGCGTCCGCGTTGTTCAGGTCCCGAATATATAGCTGGTGTTCCTGGTACGCGGAGCGATAGAGGCAGTTTCTCCTCCGCCTCACAGTTCATTGAGGTGCCAGAGCATGGCTAGGTTTCCGGGGGCAGCACGACGCAGTAGAGGTGTTCCGGTTTGCCGCTGAAGTTATGGGGCGCGCAGACGTGGAATCCCATGTCAGGGGCACTCCTCTTCACGACTTTGTCCGGCGGGACCGCAACCCATGCGCCATTGACTTTGACCTCGTAGTGGTCGCCCACCACCCGGCCCGAGGTCGGACGGCAGTCCGAGAGACTGCAGCACGATACCCTGGTGTCGGGCCTCACCAGGTGCTGGTAGAAGTCCTGGTGCCATTTGTGATGGTCGTGGCCGATATAGCCTTCCTGCGCCAGTGCTCCTGTGGAAAGGAGGACGGCGGCGAGCACGTATCTCACGCGAACCTCCCATAAAGGACAGGATTGTCCGCACTGAATCGTACTGCGATTCGCGAGAGCGCCGTTGCGAAAGGTGTTGATAGTGAAAGTTTTGCGAGCTGTGTTGCCGGAAAGCTACTTTTTAGAATGGAGCGTTCTACCGCGAGCCCCATCGTGGGCGGGTGGTCCGACAACAGGAAGACCGGGGCGGCGTGGGTGTTCACCCGCAGCGGCGGTGTCTGGACGCGGCAAGGCAAGAAGCTCGTCGGCACCGGCGCTGTGGGAAGCGCCTGCCAACGAATGTCCGTCGCGCTGTCCGCGGCGATACCAGCGCAGAATGGGACGGAAACACGCACCTACGACTGCGCCTGCGGTCACAGCGAAAGGATTAACGTGGCCCTTCATTGACGGGAAGTCGCCTCTCCTCAGCGCAATAGAGCGCCTGTCGCAGTCCCGCACTTTCGTCCTGCGGTACGCAGTACTGGTACGGATAGCCGTTGCTGCCTTCTCCCGTTCGGATTTGCGCGAATGAGGAAGTGGCGGCCACAAGCGCGAGAGCACCGGCCAGCCCGATTGCTCCCCCATATTTCATTATTGATGTTTTCATAGCCACACCTCGATGTTCCGTGTGCTTACCAGCGCCTTGGCGCTCTAGCGGCCAAGCCGAATGCTCGACCGCTTCCATTTCGGAAGAGTGTGGCCGGCCATGTCGTTTGAGTGTGAGGTAGTTCACAGATGAAAAAATAATTACGACGTCGGTTCTTGAGCGCCGAATGAGCGCTGGTGGGGCGGGTTCACGATGCCGACGACCCCTTGGCTCGCGGGATAGAGGTGAACGTGGACCTCCACCTGGGCCGGGCGTCATCGGCGGCCTTGGTGTTAAGACCGGGCCAGGCGGCAAGTCGTCAAGTTTTTTGCTACGGTCGGATCGGTGATGACGCTCCCTGGCCGGATGCGTTGGGGCAAGTCCCGACCGCCGGATGAGCACCCGGCGGTCGGGGCGCCAGCCTCAACTCGAGCGATCGGTCGGCGATGGCGTCCAGCAGTCGTTTTATGTCCTCGCGCTCATCGCCCAAGGACAGGCGCACGGGTACTCCGGCGGCCTCTGCTTCCAACGCGAGCGTTAGAACCTTCCAGATGATGAAAGTGTCTCGACCAATTACGCTATTTGTCATTTTACGGTCCTCGATTTATGGGAAAGCCCGGGAGTTGCGGGGCTTAATCGGCAACCCCCGGGCTGGCTGGGCCTTGGCTCGGCCCCCCTGGCCAGTCGTCAAGCGCATCCATTCGGTTCGGGCTTGACCATACGGGAGGCTCGCACACTCATGTGATTCGGCGTCCACGACAAGGCGAATGGGCGCAGTTCGTTCATCGGGAAAGCTCGATGCCCTTGCGACCGCGTCCGATAAAATGGGGCATGATCCGATGAGGTGCACAGTCGGGCTCACGGTGCGGCTCCCGCTGCTCGGCCTTGACGTCGCCGTTCTTTTTTCGCGATCGCGCGCGGCTCGCCAACCTCGCGTTGCGGCACCAGACGGCCCGGCGCCGGGAGCGGGGCGTTGGTGTTCACACGAACCTTTAAATCCTTTCTGGTGCAGCTATCGCCGGCTGAACTGACGCCCGTTCAGCCCGTCGCGCAAAGCCCCGGTCGGCCTCCCCCCTGGATTGTCCGGCCGGGGCACCCCCTCCGAGACTCGGCGACGGGTCACCAGAGTCGCGATCCTGCATTCCAGACAATCCATGGGCCGAGCGATTGCGGTGAGGACGGACAATACGAGCGCTGAGGTTCGCCGGATTGCGAAACGGGCAAAGGACGCCTCGCAAGCGCGTAGGCTGTTGGCGATCGCGGCCGTGCTCGACGGGGCCTCGCAAGAAGAAGCGGCGAAGAGGGGCGGCATGGACCGTCAGACGCTGCGGGACTGGGTGATCCGGTTCAACGAAAAGGGCCCGGACGGTCTCATCAACATCCCTTCACCAGGGACGCCCGCCAAGCTCAACGAAGAGCACAAGGCCTTGTCTGCAAACTAGGACAACGGCTGGGGGGCCTTGGATCGGGGCTTTTCTTTTGAACACCCACGATCGGAAACCCCCAAGGTCTGGTGGCGGCCGGGCCCGGCGAGCGCACCAGGGCCTCGCCAGCGCGGCGCTAATGGGCGGATTTTGAGATGGGTCAAGGTGCCCCGGCTGCGACCGGGCTAGAAGGCGTCATGGCGACCTTGGTCTATCGATGCCCCACGACGGGCCGGAGCGTGCAGGGATGGTTTGCCGACGGCGTGTCCGAGAACGCCGGCGAAACCTATGAGGCGGTGATGTGCACCGCCTGCAGCCGCGTCCACCTGGTCAGTCCGAAAACCGGCAAAGCATTGGTCGCCGGCGAATACTTCCAACGTTCACAGCGGCGCGACAAAAACTAGAAGCGATCGTCGCCGTCCGCGCGCTGGCGCAGCGATCCGGCCACCAGCGACGACCGCCGGCCACCGCTGGTGCGTTCCCGCGGGGCTGGGGGGCTACCTGTGGGGCCCCACGATTTCGGCCACTGAATGGAAACTGGGGTCAGCCGAGCGAGTTATTACGTCAGGGCGCCCCGGCTCTCGCAAGCCCCCTCAGCCCTCAAGCCTGGGCGTCCGCAGACCCCGTCGTTTACCTTTCTTCGGGTTACGGCGGGGTTCTATTTGTCGCAGGTCACTCCGCCCGGCGCTGGTTGTGGTACCGCTACACCCGGACGAGGGCCAGCGACGGGACTAATTTATTTCCCGACCGTTGGCGGCAGCGCCTTGACGGCGAGGCGGCCGGCGAGGAACATGCGCGTGGAAGAATATGCAGGCGTGAGTGGAAGAGGACGGCTTCGCAGCCGCCCTTTTTCATTTTGGGCGCTGCGGAAGGCCGGCCACCAGCAGGTCCGGCCGCAAGATGGAAACGTTGAGTGAGGCGTATGCGCTGGCCAAAAACAACAACGGTGCTCCGGGAATAGACGGGGTCACCTTCGCGGCTATTGAGGCGGCAAGGCGTAGCGGCTTTCCTCGAGCAGATTCAGGACGAACTCGTACGCGATGATGAGGCATTCGACGAGATGATCTTATTATTCAAGGCAACACTTGAAGATTCCCAGATCGCCGATACCGATGTGGAAGCGATCATTGCGGATCTGAACACGCGCCGGGTGTACATCGTCCGTAGCCGCGCGAAGAGGATATAGAACTGCTGGCCGAAATGCTCGCTGAGCTTCTGAGCGGCGATCCGCGCGAAGATGTCGGTGCCGCCGCCGGGAGCGAATGGCACAATCACGCGCACCGGTCGCGTCGGATAGGTCTGCGCTCTCAGCGCCGGCAGACATCAGATTTTGGCCTAGCGAGTGTGCTCCAGTTCCGCAATCAACAATGACAAGTGTTCCTCGTGCCGACCGGACCTCAATGCACGAGGTGTTTCCTCCGTAACGAGCCGTGCTCGGTCCGGGCTTGGCTATCGAACCGCGAGTCCCCCAGAACTGTACTCGCACCTAGTACATCCGAGCGGAAGTTTTGACTCCACCTGGGGTGGAGAGTTTTGAGGAGTCGAATCGGCTGTGTTGTGGCATGACGAATCCGGAGCGGAGATAGGAGGTCGCCATGCCACGTTTGGCCGCCGATCCAGTAATC